>Ga0307426_1001968_pt1 | contig 13089 bp, 9 predicted proteins | sample SalMarWE160340MG_FD_202165 | JGI IMG/M metagenome (GOLD analysis project Ga0307426, IMG submission 202165) | Salt marsh sediment microbial communities from the Plum Island Ecosystem LTER, Massachusetts, United States - WE1603-40 | ecosystem: Environmental > Aquatic > Marine > Intertidal zone >... | reverse complement strand
TCTAGTTCTCCAATCTGTAAAGTCGAAGGGACGCCCCGATGAGATGAGGGCGGATTATGGAAGATTGTCTGACCGTGCGAGCCGATCAAATCAACCTTGTTCGTATTCAATCCCGCTTCATTTGCGACCTTCATGGCAGCTTCCGTGAAAGCCTCGCCTACGAGAAAATTAAGCTCGGATATCTCACCGGGGTTAGTGAGCGGAAACAAGCCGTCTAACCTTTGCCTTATCGACGGATCATACGGAACGGATACGAACCCTACAAGATTCACTACGCTCTTTAACCCGCTGCCTTCTATCCTTACGAGAGCGGCGTCTATCCCGTCTTTGGATGTGCCGGACATGAGCCCAACGACGGTCCTTTCTTTCTTCTCGAATAGCGATTTCAGAATTTGTTCCATATCAAAGAGAGTTATAATCGGACGCGGTCCGGGCTGTGACCGGTTTTATTCAAGCGCTCCGCGCAGGAACCCTTGATGTTTTTTGAGAAGCTCTTTTGCTTTCCCGCGGCTAAGCTTCTTAGCGCCCATGACAACCGAAACCTTCACGTCCCATCCCGACTTTTCAAGCAGCTCTTTGGCGGTTGTATCGCTGACGCCGGTCAGATGCCTCACAATGCGCCTTGCCCTGTCCTTGAGCTTCGCAGACCGCGGCTGCACGTCGACCATAAGGTTCCCGTACGTTTTGCCGAGCGTTACCATTGATGCTGTGGTCAGCATGTTGAGGACCATCTTGGTGGCCGTACCGGCCTTCATCCGCGTTGAGCCTACAATCGCCTCCGGTCCCACTGTTAATGAAATGACAATGTCGGCGGGCTTGTCAGATACAGGATTGCAAGTAACGAGTATACCACCGCTTTCCTTCTTTTGGGCATATCGAAGGGCGCTCTCGACAAACGGAGTGGTGGCGCTGGCCGCAATGCCGACAACGACGTCTTTACCGCTTAATTCCAGCTCCTTGAGAGCTTTCCTCGCTTCCTTTCTCGAGTCTTCAGCGCCTTCGACAGACTTTTTAATTGCTTTCGCGCCTCCGGCTATTACAGCCAGAATCATTGATGGGTCGGTGCCGAATGTCGGAGGGCATTCGGCCGCTTCCATAACTCCGAGCCTGCCGCTTGTGCCCGCGCCAATGAATATCAGCCTCCCTCCTCGGGACAGTCTATCGACTATGATCTCCACGCCCTTCGCAATGTTCTTTTTTTCCTTCTCGATCGCTCCCGTGATAGTCCTGTCCTCGTCGAGGATCAGGTCTACAATCTCAACAGGAGTGCGCATATCAATATCGGCTGTCCTCGTGTTGATCTTCTCGGTTAGAAGGTGTCCTGTCTTTCTGTTTTTACTCACTGGAACTATTATATCTTGTAGAATTGAACTTATTAAACCGGTGAGCGGATTTTTATTGACTTTTACCCTGGCATGGAATAGATTTTCACAATATCGCGGGCGTAGCTCAGCTGGCTAGAGCATAAGCTTCCCAAGCTTAGGGTCGCGGGTTCGAATCCCGTCGCCCGCTCCAAGGATTTTTCCCCGTTTATAACTGAGTGGTTACCAGCTAGCTTATAGCTCAAATACGGGAGTTGCGCTCGAAAGATTTGTATTATAATTAATGTAAGTTAAAACTGAATCAGATGTAAATGAGGTCGAGATTCCCGGTGAAGAAATTCTGCTCAAATTCGAATTTTTGCTCTCTTCAATCGATATACAGCATAGCAATCGCCATGCTGATTGTGTCGCAAATCTCTTTGCCAGGCGTAGTATTGTGTTTCGGGACTGACGGTCATTTTGCAATCGAACGAGAGTCAAGCGGTTCCTGCAGCGAATATATAACCACATCCGAAGATGATAGCTTGCATTACGGTGCAGCTGTATACAGCAGCGGTAATCATTGCGGGCCTTGCGTAGATGTACGTATTTCCAATAGCAACAAAGAAGATAAATTAACGACTTCAGGCGACAAGACGTCTCAAGCCGATATATATGCTTTTGTGGTAAGTGTCCTGGATTCACTCCAGCCGCAGAACGATACAAGCCAAAGAATAAAAGCTCATGAATTCTCCTTCGAATATAGGAATTCAGGCTTTCCTCAAACAACCGTATTAACCTGTTAAATCCTCCCAAAACCATATCGTATTACCCGGCTCCGTGAATTGAGCCCGGGGACCGTTGCGCAATTTAAGTAACAAGATCTCCACTTTATTGATTTTACTGAGGAGAAATTTTATGTACGCGAGAATTTTGGGATTGGTATTTTTAATAACAATAATAAGTTTTAGCAGCTTCGCAGACGAACAGCACGGCGTAAATCCCATAGAATCGGGCAAGGATTTAGAGTCCTTTGATTCGGCAATCGACCCTGAACATTCGGGAACTCCGTATGAATATGACGAACCGACCGGATCTATTACGCTGCGGCAGGCACTTTCTCTAGCTTTCATGCAAAATCCTCAGCTGAAAGCTTTTTCCTGGCAAGTCAGGGTCAGGGAAGCCGAAACGCTTCAGGCGGGACTGCTCCCAAACCCGGATATAGAAGGCTTCGTAGAGGATTTCGGAGGCACCGGGTCTGTGGAGGGATTCGATGGAACCGAGACCACGGTTCTGTTAAGCCAGCTTATACCACTTGCCGGTAAGGTCTCAAAGAGAAAGAAACTCGCCGCCCTCGACGCGGATCTCGCCGAATTGGATTACGAGACTGCGAGACTTGATGTATTAACGAACACAGTGAAGGCGTTTACCGACGTGCTAGCTGCGCAGAGAGAGCTTAAGATCACGGAAGAGCTGACCGCCCTCGCCCAGCGATTTTATAAAACGGTATCGGAGCTGGCTTCGGCGGGTGAAATCTCTCCTATACAGGAAAAACGAGCGAAGGTCGCATTCGCGCAGACGGAGATCAGACTCGAGAGCGCCCGGCGAGAGCTCGAAGCCGCAAAAAAGCGGCTCGCCGCGAAATGGGGAAGCAACCGCCCGTTATTCGATGAAGCCAGTGGCGATCTTGCGGAAGTTCTCCCCGTACCCGAATATGCGTATCTTGCGGAATTCATTGAACAAAATCCCGATATCGCCCGCTGGGCCACTGAGATGGAGCGGAGGGAAGCCGCACTTAAGCTGGAACAGTCAAGAGCCATACCCGACCCGATTGTCAGCGGAGGGTATAGACATATAAGCGAAAAAGGCGATAACGCATTTGTCGTCGGATTGTCGATTCCCATACCGATATTCGACCGGAACCAAGGCAACGTGCTCGAGGCGCAGCGCATGATTCTCAAAGGGTTGGAAGAAAAGAAGAACGCTGAAATCATGGTAAACGAGTCACTGGCCTCGGCTTATAAAAGTCTCAAAATATCTTATGAAGAGATTCAGCTGCTGAAGAGTGAAGTATTGCACGAAGCGGAAAGCGCATATGAATCAATCTTCGAAGGATACAGGGAGGGGAAATTTTCTCTTATAGACGTGCTCGATGCGCAGAGAACGGTTTTCAATACCGAGTTTCAGTATGTACAGGCGCTGAGATCATATCACGTGTCTCTCGCCGATGTCGAGAGGCTTACGGGCACTCCGATAGAGGAGATACGAAACTCAGACCGCAAGACAGACAGATCCACTTTGCAGAGAGGTCCCGACAATACAGGAGAAATAAAATGAGACGGAAAATTATTCTATTTACGATTCTAGTAGCCGCATCTTCTATTGTTCACGTTCTCACCGGATGCGGAGATGAGCAGGCCCCCTCCACAAGGAAAGGGGATACAGCACCTGAAACACACGGCGATAACCACGGCGGAGAGCACGCGGAAAATGAAGGACACATTCGTCTCTCTCCAAAGGCGCTTGAAACATTGAATATGGAGACCGCTCCGGTTGAGCTTCGAGCGCTCGGGGGTGAAATACAAACCACCGCTGTAATAGAGCCCGACCAAACCAGAATCGCACACGTAAGCCCCCGGATTCCCGGTAGAGCGACAGATGTAGAGGCCCTTCTCGGAGATCGCGTGCAAAAGAATCAGGTGCTTTCAGAGCTTGACAGCATCGAGCTCGGCCAGGCCAAGGCGAACTACCTCAAAGCAAAGGCCAATCTGCAAGTCGCGCGGGCTAACTTTCAAAGGGAAGACCGTCTCTATAAAAAGCAGATATCCTCCGAGAAAGAGTATCTGGACGCGAAAGGGAAGTACCTGCGCTCGGAAGCCGAGCTGAACACATCCCGTGAAACTCTCAGGCTTCTCGGAATCACGGATAATGAAATCAATAGTCTCAAATGGAGTGAGGGGAAACACCCGCCTTCTAATTTTCCGTTGACCGCGCCCTTCGAGGGAACCGTAATCGAGAAGCATATAGTCCTCGGTGAGCTAATAAAACCGGAAGACAAACCTTATACGATTGCCGACCTCTCACACCTGTGGATTCAGCTCGATGTATATGAAAAAGATCTCAATTGGGTAAACGCCGGCAAGGAGGTATCAATAAAAGTCGATGCCTACCCGGATGCAATATTCAAAGGAACGGTCACGTACATTAGCGATATACTGGACGAGTCAACCAGAACAGCCAAAGCGAGGGTGGAGCTTGAAAACCCCGACTATAAACTGAAACCCGGCATGTTCGCCACGGCGGAAATCTCGGCGCCTTCAATGGAAACGAGTGAGGTTGTGTCGATACCCGTCTCGGCAATTCAGCAGATTAGAGGCAAACCGTCCGTATTCGTAATAGAGGGTGAAAACGCCTTTGAATTAAGGGAGCTTGAGCTGGGCAAACGAGCCGGAGATTACGTACAGGTGGTGGATGGAGTAGAGCCTGGGGAAGCAGTGGTCACGACGGGAGGTTTCTATCTCAAGTCTCTGCTGCTGAAGGAAGAAATGGGCGAAGGGCATGCTCACTGATCACAGGAGTAAATCGCAATGTTAAACAGCATTCTCGAATTCTCGTTAAAAAACAGATTTCTGATTATAGTCTTCGCGCTCGTGGTAATAGGTATCGGCGTACGGTCAATGTACAAGCTTCCGATAGACGCCGTGCCGGACGTTACTCCCAATCAGGTACAAATACTGACGAACGCGCCAGGTTTGGGACCTGTGGAAGTCGAGAAATTCATAACTTTCCCGGTAGAAACGGCGATGTCCGGACTCCCGGGCATAGAGACAGTACGCTCCGTGTCCAGATCCGGCCTCTCGGCCGTGACTGTCTACTTCGAGGAAGACATAGACATATATTTTGCCCGAAGACTCGTCATGGAGCGACTGCCCCAGGCTAGGGAAATGATTCCCGCAGGATTCGGCAATCCGGAGATGGGCCCCATATCGACCGGTTTGGGCGAGGTCTATCAGTTCGAAGTAAAGGGCGAGGGTTATTCACTAATGGAGCTCCGCTCGATACTCGAATGGGACATAGCATTCAAATTGAAATCCGTCCCCGGTGTGGTCGAGGTCAATACGTACGGCGGCGAATTAAAAACTTATGAGGTAGAGCTTAACGCGGAGAAGCTCGTTTCGTATAACCTTTCGATCGACCAGGTTTTTGAATCGCTCGAAAAAAACAACTCCAACGCCGGAGGCGCGTACATTGAGCGTAACCAGGAACAGTATCTGATAAGGGGTGAAGGGCTCATCAAGGAGCTTTCAGACATAGGAAATATCGTTGTAAGCGCAAGCAATGAAGGCACGCCGATATATATAAGCGATATCGCGGAGGTAATACTTGCGCCCATGGTGAGGCAGGGTGCGGTCACGCGCGACGGCAGGGGCGAAGCCGTTACAGGAGTCGTTATGATGCTTATCGGCGAGAACTCAAGGACCGTCGTAAACCGGGTGAAAGAGAAAATCGAGGAGATTAAAAAATCGCTGCTACCGGGCGTCACTATCGATACCTACTACGACCGTACGGAATTGGTGCGGAAAACCATCAAGACGGTTACTAAAAACCTGACGGAGGGAGCTCTGCTCGTAATCGTCATTCTGTTCCTCATACTGGGAAATTTCAGGGCGGGACTGATAGTGGCCTCCGCCATCCCTCTGTCCATGCTTTTCGCCTTTACGGGAATGAATTATTTCGGAATTTCCGGGAACCTGATGAGCCTCGGCGCCATAGATTTCGGCCTCATCGTGGACGGCTCGGTCGTGATGATCGAGAATATAATGAGGCATCTTTCGGATAAAAATAACGATGATATTGACCGGGAATCCCGAAGCGCAAATGAGGGACAGCAAAATATTATCGGAGTTATACTAAGAGCGGGCAAGGAAGTTGTGCGTCCGATCGTTTTTGCCGTAGGAATCATCATCATCGTTTACCTTCCGATACTCGCGCTCAAGGGGGTTGAAGGGAAGATGTTCACGCCGATGGCACTCACCGTCATACTGGCTCTCGTAGGCTCACTCATACTTTCAATTACGCTCATGCCCGTGCTTGCGTCTTTTCTACTTAAGCTAAACACCTCCGAGAAAGAGACGTTCCTAATACGAAAGGCAAAGAAATATTACTTCCCTTTGGTAAGGAAAACCATTCAGCGGCCAAAGAGAACTTCCGTAACCGCCGCCGTGATATTCCTGTTTAGCCTCGTGCTTGTCCCCTTTATGGGCGCCGAGTTCATACCCAGACTCGATGAAGGAGCCGTGGCGATTCAGGCTTGGAGGCTTCCCAGTGTATCACTCGAAGAGTCGATACGAAATACAACGATGATCGAAAAGGTTCTCAAAAAGTTTCCGGAGGTACGTACGATTGTCTCTCGTACAGGCAGACCCGAGATTGCAACCGATCCCATGGGAGTCGAGACATCCGACATTTACGTAATACTCGAGCCTGAAGACACATGGAAAACCGCTGACACTAAAGAGGAGCTTATTAACAAAATGAACGAAGCGCTCGAAGAATCCCTGCCGGGCACGGCTTTCAGCTACTCTCAGCCTATAGAGCTAAGGGTGCAGGAGCTGATCGCGGGCGTAAGGTCCGATGTGGCCATCAACATATACGGCGATGACCTCGATACCTTAAAGGAGCTCGGAGACAGCATAGCGCAAGCGGTCTCCGAAGTTCCCGGTGCGGCGGACACTAAAGCTGAGCAGGTAGCCGGCCTCCCGTACCTGAGAGTCGTAATCGACCGCGACGCGATCGCCCGCTACGGGATAAACGCTCAGCACGTCCTTGATACGGTGGAAGCTCTGGGCGGCAGGAACGTCGGGCAGGTGCTTGAAGGACAGAAGCGTTTCTTTATGCAGGTGAGGTTCAACCCCGAAGTCAGGGAAGATATTGAAAGAATAGCAAACATACGCATTTCGGACGGAAAAGGAAGACTGATCCCCTTGAGCCAGCTCGCGGATGTGACAGTGGAAGAAGGGCCTGCCCAGATAAGCAGGGAAAACATACACAGGCGTCTTTCGGTAGAAACGAATGTAAGAGGGCGGGACCTCGCGGGGTTCGTCGCGGACGCCCGGAAAGCGATCGGGTCCGGGGTCGAGATGCCTCCGGGTTACTGGATCGAATGGGGAGGGCAGTTCGAAAATCTCAGCCGGGCAAGCTCAACATTAGCGCTCGTCGTCCCCGTTTCGCTGTTCCTCATATTCGTGCTCCTCTACTCCACATTCAGGTCCGTGCGCCCCGCTATCATGATTTACCTCAATATCCCCATGGCTGCTACCGGTGGAATTATAGCCCTCTTTCTGAGGAGTATGCCGTTTAGTATATCCGCGGGTGTAGGGTTCATAGCGCTCTTCGGCATAGCAGTACTGAACGGAGTAGTGCTCATGTCCTACATCATCGATAAAAGCAAAGAAGGAAAGAGCCCCGCTGAAGCTGCACGCGAGGGAGCGGAAATACGTCTCCGCCCGGTTCTTATGACGGCGCTCGTGGCGAGCTTCGGTTTCTTGCCGATGGCTCTCTCGACGAGCGCGGGCGTGGAAGTGCAAAGACCGCTCGCCACAGTCGTAATCGGAGGGCTCGTCACATCGACGCTTCTAACCCTGCTTGTACTTCCGGCGATTTACGGCTGGCTCGCCAAAGAGCCGGAGCAGGAATTGAATTGAGAGATCGGACTGCACCTCAAGATGTCCCACGATGGTAATGTTAAGTTTTTCCAGCCAGACCTGACATTATACAGTCGGCTAAAGAAACATGCCGCCCGAGGCTTCGATGCGCTGTCCGTTGATCCAGCGGGTATCTTCGTTCAATAGCGACGCAACCACGCCGCCTATATCGTCCGGAAGCCCAACGCGCCCGAGCGCGGTCTGAGAGGCTATGAATTTGTTGATTTCCTCGTTGTCGCGGACCAAGCCGCCTTCGAAATCCGTCTCGATCGCCCCAGGTACAAGGACGTTCACGCCTATCTGACGCGGGCCCAGCTCCTTTGCCAGGTACCGCGTCAGCACCTCGATAGCGCCTTTCATACTGGCGTAAGCTGCGAAGCCCGGCAGAGTAAAACGCGCGAGGCCGGTGGAAACATTCACGATCCGCCCGCCGTCCGCTATAAAGGGAAGGAGCTTCTGCGTTAGAAAAAAGACTCCTTTGAGGTGAATATTCATGAGTGCGTCGAACTGCCCCTCCGTCGTCTCCGCGAATGGGGCGCTTATGCCTATACCCGCGTTGTTTACGAGGTAGTCAAAACTGTCGCGGCCCCATTTGTCCTTGAGCGCATCCTTTACCGATTCCGCGAAATCTCCGAACGTCCCGGTATCCGACGCGTCGAGCTTAAGGGCTGCGGCCTTACGGCCCATCTTTTCTATCGACGATACGACGTTGTCCGCTTCGTCTTTTCGGCTGCGGTAAGTCAGAATAACGTCGTTCCCGTTTTCCGCTATGTGCAAAGCCATGCTCTTTCCCAAACCGCGGCTTCCGCCCGTTACGAGTGCGATTTTCATGACAACCCCCTTGCTTTTTATTGAATAAGTCTACCTTGGACGTTAGTTTTAACGAATGGAAGGAAGGCTTCTGTAATTAAAGGAATTCGAGAAGATGTCGCAGGCTACCAGACTGAAAGACCGTATGAAGCTTAGTATCGGCGCACGGACTCAGTTGACGTTTGACTCGTCGTTGTCCTCTTTTTCCTGGTCGATCAGATATCGGACCGCGGCCCTTACGAATCTGCTGCGCTCGGCCTCGCCGAGTAAGCCCTTCAAACTGTCGTACACGCTCGGGTCTATGAGCAGAGCGCCCAGCGTTCCCTCACCGCCTCTCAGCATTTCGGAAATCTCCCTGAAGTTAGCCATGGTTTCCTGAAGCTCGGTTATCACTCCGTTCTCGCCGTTCAGCTTCTCGGAGGCCTGTTTTATATTGCCGAGTGTGCCGTCGATATTTTCCGTAAGTTTCTCGTCGTATATGAGCGCGTGCAGGGTGCCGTCACCGCTGTTAATCTGGTCCAGCACCTTATCCAGCTTTGTCGCGGTTTTATTAAGCTTTATGAGCGTATTCTCTTCGATTTTCTTGCCCGAAGCGTCCTTCGGTCCATAAATCATAGTATTTAGTATTCCGTTGCTGTGCTTAATGGATTCGAGATTTTCCTGTATTGCTTCTGAACTTGCCCTGAGTGAAGCAATCGTATGACTTATGTTCTTAATATTCTCATCTTTACCGAACCCTTTGACTATCTTATCCAGACTTTCGGAAATGCTGATGATGTTCGATAAAAGGTCCCCGGACTGGCCGATAATACTGGAGAACTCCACAGGCGTCTGGCTCTCTATAGCCAGCGTATCCGGGGGATGCGCTAGGGGAGGTTTATCTCCCGGCAAAATCTCAATGTACTTGTCCCCCAAAAGCCCCTCTGTTCTTATGGTCGCCTTGGAATCGGGATTGAGCCTTTCTATACCCTCTTTGTTAACCTTCATCCGGACGCTGATCACCTTGTCCCCTTCCGGATGCTTTGCGAAGTCGATGTCGGTGACTGCGCCGATGCGTACGCCCGAGAGTCTCACGGCGGCTCCTTGAATAAGGCCCGCTGTGTTCGCGAATGAGGTCGTGAGCGTGTAACTCTTTTCAAAGAAGCGCTGCTCGCCTGAGAGAAGAAAAACAATCAAAGTAAAAAGGCACACAGTTATGAGTACAAATAAACCAACCCTGAAGTTTATTATTTTCTGATTTCTCATGTATGTAATCTCCTAAACAGGATCAACCCGATTAATTAAGGCGTTACGGCATTAATAATACAGCTTAAACCCCATCAGTCTATCACGGAAATTATACGTAAGTTTTATAAATTTCTCAAAAAATACCGGGTTAGAACTGAATTCGACATTAATCAATATTAATTCTTTACTGTCAGTCTATTGGAATTTAGCGCCATTCCGCTATTATATTACTTTCACTGAAGGAGCACGGAAAAAAATAATTCCAGGCAGTACTCATAGTCAAACCAGTATCCTCTAATTTTGTTATCAGGAAGGAGCCACGATATGAACAAAATACAAAGGGCTATAATCAGCGTCTCGGATAAAGAAGGCATCAGCAACTTCGCCAAGGGGCTAAAGGAGTTCGACATTGAAATACTATCCACCGGAGGCACGGCGAAACGGCTGAGAGACGCCGGAATAGACGTTATAGACATTGCGGAATTTACAGGCTCCCCGGAAATACTGGGAGGAAGGGTAAAGACTCTCCATCCCAAGATGCACGGCGGCATACTGGCGCTCAGGGACGAGGAAACTCACGTAGCGCAAATGAAGGAGCACGACATCGAGCCCATTGACATGGTGGTCGTCAATCTGTATCCATTCGAGGAAGTAATAAAAAAAGAGGACGTGGATTTAAGCGAAGCAATAGAGAACATAGACATAGGCGGTCCTACGATGCTGAGATCCGCTGCCAAGAACTACCAGCACGTCACCATTGTGACACACCACGAGGATTACAAGGATCTTTTGAAAGAGATGAAAAAGAACAAAGGCGCGGTTTCGCCTGAAACTAATTTCAGGCTGGCGGTAAAGGCCTTCTCTTATGTCGCGCGCTATGACGGGGCGATATCAAATTTTCTCGGCGGAATTGAGCTGGACGGCGGATCGAATAAATTCCCTCCGAGCCTCACACTCCATCTGGAGAAAAAGATGAAGCTTAGATACGGGGAAAATCCCCATCAGGAAGGGGCGTTTTACGTAATGTCCGATGTGCGGGAACCGAACATTTCAAATTCCGTTCAGCTGCAGGGGAAAGAACTGTCACTCAATAACATTTACGACACCGACGCGGCATTCGAAGCGGTCAAAGACTTCTCCGAGACCGCATGCGTAGTGGTAAAGCACAACAACCCCTGCGGTGTCGCGACGGACGAGAGCGTTGTGGAGGCTTTTCTGAAAGCAAAGGCCTGCGACCCGGTGAGCGCTTTCGGCGGCATTGTGGCATTCAACACCGAGGTGGACGAAGCCACTGCGTCTGAGCTCGCGGGTATGTTTCTCGAAGTAATAATCGCGCCCGGCTACTCAGATAAAGCCCTTGAAGTGCTTTCCGCCAAGGGCAATCTCAGGGTCATGAAATCGCCTCCGTTAAACAGCAAAACCAAGCCGGGACTCGACTTCAAAAAGGTCGTAGGGGGTGCACTGATTCAGGACAGGGATTCGGGAATCGAGGATGATTTCAAGAATATGAAGGTAGAGACCAAGCGTCAACCCACAGACGAAGAGCTCGAGGCTTTAAAATTCGCATGGAAGGTCTGTAAGCACGTAAAATCAAACGCCATCGTATTCTCGCGAAAGGGCCAGACCGTTGGCATCGGGGCTGGGCAGATGAGCAGGGTGGATTCGGTAAAACTTGCTACAATGAAAGCGCAGATGCCTACCGAGGGTGCCGTGATGGCATCGGATGCTTTCTTCCCTTTCCGTGACGGAATCGACGAAGCCGCCAAGGCCGGAATAAAAGCCATAGTGCAGCCGGGGGGTTCCATAAGGGACAAGGACATCATCGATGCATGCGACGAGCACGGGATGGCCATGGTGTTTACCGGGTTCAGGCACTTTAAACATTAATAACTGATACCATTCGGTCACAGACTACTTCTTTCTCACATTCTGAACCAACTCAGAAAATAAATTCAGTTGAATTCCAAACCACCTTACACTTTTGACCATTCCATCCTTTTGACCACTCCGCAGCGCTGCTCTATAATAGATTAGCGTGAGATGAAAATAACCGTCTACTATGACTACGTTTGTCCTTTCTGCTACATAACTTCTCAAAGGCTCGATATCCTGTCTGCAGAATACGACCTGGATATAGATTGGAAAGGCATAGAAATCCACCCCGAATTTCCGACAGAGGGAAAAAAGCGGGGTAAGACTGCACGGTCTTCAAGGTTCGCTGAAATCATCCGCGGTGCTGCAAAAGAAGACGGCCTGAAAATAAAACTTCCCGGCTTCGCCACAAACTCGAGGTTAAGCCTCGAAGCTTCTGAATTCGCAAAAACCAAAAACCGCTTCAAAGACATGCACACCGGGCTATATGAGGCTTATTTCCTTGAAAAGCAAAACATCGGGAATATCAGTATCATTCTTGATGTGGCGGATCGGGTTTCTATTCAAAGAGAGGAATTGAAAGAATGCCTAGAGAAGAGAACTATGTACGATAAAATTGAGGAAAATAAAGCGGATGCTCAAGATAATATGGTATTGGGCGTACCCACTCTATTTCTGAACGGTTTTCCGGTACATGGAGACCAGCCGCTAACAACTCTGAGGGCGCTCATAGAACGGTCCCTGCAAAGAACCTGACCAGAACTGTTTTAACTTCAGAATAAATCACAAAATCCGTAAAAAAAACCCCTCCCCCCGCATATGCAAGGGAAGGGGTAATTTTGTAACATCGAAATGAGTTGCTTAAAGCATCTCAACCCGATGGTTGTTTCTATTTGAAGAACTGATCGATGAAGATCATCAACCTACCCTGAACAGTCCAAGGTGTTTGATTGTAGTTTACATCGTCAGGATTGAAGTCGACGTTATTCGCGGCGAGCGTGTTTGCAGCCTGCGCTTCAAGCAGCGTGTCCAAGCTGTCGCCCGTGAAAACTATACCACCGATGAGGTCGAAGCTTACTCCCGGATGTATGTGCCAGGTAAGCGTACCTTCGACTTCCGTTCCCATGTATGTGTCTATGCTGTCAACACCCGTGTACGGGTTGTCTGTTTCTTCG
>Ga0307426_1001967_pt1 | contig 13089 bp, 8 predicted proteins | sample SalMarWE160340MG_FD_202165 | JGI IMG/M metagenome (GOLD analysis project Ga0307426, IMG submission 202165) | Salt marsh sediment microbial communities from the Plum Island Ecosystem LTER, Massachusetts, United States - WE1603-40 | ecosystem: Environmental > Aquatic > Marine > Intertidal zone >... | reverse complement strand
CCGCGTATCGTAGGTTATCAGATACTGGGTGTTATCGGGCACGGCGATTACGGCGAAATACTTCCCCGAAATAGCTGCCCACTTCACAAGTCTTTCGACCTGCTTCGTCTCCTGTTTCATGCGCACGCTTTCTTTCTTTCCATCTGCGTAGTACAGGTACTCCCTGAACTCATTGCGCCGATCCAGTTTCTCGAACTCCGGCCCGATTTGCGGACCGAAACCCAGGGTATAGGCGTAGCCGTCGTAATTGAGGGCCGGATACTCATTGATGCTGTTTTCTATGCTCACCCGAAGCTCGATCATATAGTCCCGGGGTTGCAGCAGATAGCTCTTCTTCAGCGTGAAGGGTACACCGGTCTGAGAGCGGAACGTACGGGAGAAGGTGACCCCCAGGCCGACCAGCGACTTCTCCACCTGGAACAGGACATCTACGGCCGGAGCGTCTGCATCACCAAAATGTATGCTGAAAGGGTTCACCCCGGATTCCTGGGAGAAAATCATTTCCACGGGAGTCCCGTCGGTATTGTTAAACTCCTTCAACTCGATCGAGGTGACTTCGCCTCCTCGATTGGTAAAACCGACTCGAAACACCTCCGTCTCGATTACGAAGGTCTGCTCTTCGATCTGCTGGTCGATCACCGCGGCCAACTCTTCGCCGGCTGCCGCCGGCGTACCGGGCTGCTCGGCTGCAGCCGGTGATTCCGCCTCTTCCGCCGGCCGTTCTTCGACGATCGGTTCGGGTCCCGTATCCGAAGGCTCTGCAGTCTGCGCCGGAGCAGGTTCTTTAGGGGCAAAGAACCTCTGTTGTACGACCATGCTTCCGACGATCACCACAACTGCAAGCACAACGGCAATTACTGTTCGTTTATCCATAATTCTCCAAAAAAACTCCTGTCTGATTTTCTCGCACTTCAGCCTGTCCTAGCTCGAGTCAATGCGAATCTGCGAATACCATTACGGAACAGGATCATAACCTCCCGCGTGGAAGGGATGGCACTTGAGCAGTCTCTTCAGGGCGAGGAAGGTGCCATGAAACAAACCGTATCTCTTCAAAGCCACTTTTGCGTACTGTGAGCAGCTCGGTGTGAAACGGCAGGTCGGAGGCAACCAGGGGGACAGTAATTTTTGGTAAACCGTAATGAAAAAGATGAGAACGTACTTCATTGTATTAGACCAATTCGCTCAAAGATCGCCTCAAGCTGCCGAATCCGGTCAGAAAGGTTGTATTTACCAGGATAAAGAACGAAGGCCAGATCGTATCCGGTTTTCAGTCTGTGTTTTAGTTGACGATAGGCTTCCCGACAAATTCTCTTCTCCCGGTTTCTCGCTACCGCGTTCTTGAAACCACGTACCGGGCTGACAGCGATTCTGTTCCAATCCAGATTGTTTCCGATGTAGTAGACCCGTATTCCCCTTAGGTCGTTTTTCGCTGCTTCAGTAAAAACCCTACGTAGACTGGACCGTCCTCTCAACCTCTCTGCCTTAGTAAGGCTTCTTCTCATCCGCGACTGTCAGTTTCACGCGCCCTTTCCTTCTTCTCCTTTTGAGTATCTGGCGCCCTCCTTTTGTAGACATACGGGCACGAAAACCTAAGCTCCGCCTCCTTTTAGTTCTGCTCGGCTGATAGGTGCGTTTCATCGTCTTATAGATTCCTTTCGTTGATCCACCAACGCTGATATTTCGACTCTCGGGAATAACAAAAACGTCCTGGTAAGGACGAGAAAGTTCTACAGTGCAATACTATACTGATTTTCTGGGCTTGATGTCAACCTCGGTTCAACCTCAGCGGGAGTTCTCCCTTTCGAGGCTTTTCAAAAACAGACGTTTCAAACGTCGCTTCAACTCTTCTTGACTCACCGAAGACAGCATTCGATCAAGATCCTCCCGCTGCTCGCCCTCCGCCGTGTGTTCACTCCCGTTGTGATCAGCCCGGGGTTCCACCTCCTCCGGTATCGTAGCGGGATAGCTCAGATTGACCTTGATTTTGATATCTTTGACATCTATGGCCGGATATTTTCGTTTCACAACTCTGAGGATCTTTGGTTTTTTCATGAGCAGCAACTGCATCCATCCCGGATGATCTACCTCTATAAAAAGATTCCTATTGGCAATTTCGTAGATACGGGAATGCTCGGCCAACGACTCTCCGGCAATTTCTGACCAGGTTCCGAAAATCGAGGAGTAGGTCTGACCGAGCTTCCGGCTTTTTTCATCGAGCACCCGCGCCAATATCTCATCTGCTTTTTTCACGTCGAAACTCTCCGCCGTCTACACGATAGATCAGTGTATCATCACTGCTGTACTTACGGAATTGCTCGTCCGGGAGGAAGGTAAAGAAAGCCTGCTCGAATCCCGGTAGCGCCTCAATGAACCTCTCCCGCTTGGCCGCATCCAGTTCAAGGAGAACATCGTCCAGAAGCAGTACCGGCTGTTTACCGGTCTTTCCGTAAAAGAAATTTGCCTGGGCAACCCGCATGATCAGGGAACAGAGCCTGACCTGTCCGGTGGAAGCGATATGGAAAAACTCCTTACCGTCGTGCATGATAATGAAGCGATCCCGGTGCGGCCCCGTTGTCGTGGTTTCGAAGGATAGATCCCGATTCTCCCGTCTATGCATGAACTCCAAGACCTCTTCTGTAGTTATCCCCTTTGGCCATGAAGAGCGGTAGCGAATAGAGGTTTCACCCTTCAGACCGGAGATGCCCGTGAAGAGCACCGAAAAGGTCGTATTGAACTCTTCGATAACCCCTTCTCTGCGTCTCTGAATCTGAAGTCCTACCTCGGCCAGGTTTCTGGTATAAGCGGGAAGGAGCGTACGGTTGTTCTCCTTGAGCAGAATATTGCGAGATTTCAACAACTTCCGGTAGCTGCGCAAGAGTCCGACAAACAACGGATCGAACAGGCTCAGCGTTTGACTGAAAAAGCGTCTTCCCATTTCGGGAGATCCGGTGATAAAGGAAAGATCCTGATGGGCGAACACGATGCAGGGGATGTTCTCCATCAAGTCCATCCTGTCGTTGATCAATCGTCCATCCACCCGGATTTCCTTCTTCCCCTCTCTCAGTATTTTTACGGCAATGTCCCGATCGGTACCCCCGACTTTATGAGATCTCCCCCGCACATGGGCGACCTCCCGCCCCAGGGTGATGAGCCTGGCATCCTTTCTCGTACGAAAGGATGCTCCATAGCACAGGAGGTAGATCGACTCGATGAAATTTGTTTTTCCCTGGCCGTTTTCTCCGACCAGATAGACCACCGGGGCATCTATATCCAAGGTGGCGTTGTGGATGTTGCGGAAATCATGGTACGCGACGGAGACAAACGCCATGCTTTGAGTACTCGTAAGCTTCGTGCACGCGGCAGCTGCTTCAACCCACCTGCATGGGCATCACTATGTGGAAATAATCCTTCTCGGGTACCGGCCGGAGGGTGATTGCCTTATCCGGCTCTGTGAACTCCAATCCGATCTTCTCCTCCGCAGCTTCTCTAAGCGGATCGAGTAAATACATGTAATTGGCCGCAATTGTCATCGACGGACCGTCATACTCACAGGGAACTTCCTCCGTAGCACTGCCGATTTCCCCTTCGGAGGAATTGACGATTAGGTTGGACGGTTCTATACCCAGTTGGATACGCCGGGATTTCTCCTCCACCAGCAGGGATACGCGCCGCAGGGCGGCCTGCAGGCTATCTCGTTCGACCAAGAGGCGATGCTCCTGTTTCTCCGGGATAACCCTCTTGTAATTGGGGAATTGAGCATCTATCAAATTCGATGAAACCCGATGCTGATTGAATCGGACGAACAGGTTGTTGTCCGCGACGGCTAATGATAGATTGCCCTCTCCCGGAGCCAGTTTCTTGACAAGATGCAGGATTTTGGGAGGTATGATCACACCTTTGAACTCAGGGATAGACCCGTCGACCTTCTTACTGACGTAGCTGAGCCGTCTGCCGTCTGTGGCTACCATTATCAGCTCACTGTCGGCTTTTTCCAGATACACCCCGTTCATGAAGTAACGGGTTTCGTCGCTGGAAACCGCAAATAGAGTTTTGGAAATCATATCGAGGAAGTCACTCTGGGGAACCTCAAAGTACAATTCGTCGGCTATTTCTTTGAGCTCCGGGTACTTATCCGAGGGCACGCTCTTCAGGTTGAAATCAATCTTTTGAAAAACCGGACGAATGGAAACCATGAGATCTTCCTCGAGCTTGATCTCCAGTTCTCCCTCCGGGAGGGAACGCAGGATTCCCAAGAGCTTGTCGCAAAAAACCGTGATGCTTCCCGATGCCTTGGTTTCGACTTCGATTTGGGTTTGAAAGCTGACCTTCAGGTCTGTGGCTTTTATCATCAGCAGATTGTCCTGGCAACTGAGAAGAACGTTGGACAGGATCGAGAGGGTATTTCGGGAGGATATGATTTCTTGGGCAATGGCGATTTCTTTGAGAAGAACATCCCTTTCACAGGCAAAGTGCATCGTACTCTCCTTGTAGACCGCTTTCTTTCCTCATGACTGGATGGGAAAAACAGCGATGGATTCTTCTACCTGAAGATCTGTTTGGAAAGTCAGGATCCTCAGTTACTATCATAATCTAGTTTAGTAGCAGGAGTAATAGTCACTGTGGAAATGTGTATAACCGTTCTAACTCCTTTTTGCCGCTGGCTATAGGTATAAGGATCAAAGACCCGACTTTTGCACAACCTATCTACAATTCGATAGTTGTTCGCTAATTATGCACCGTTTTTCTACCAAGATACAACAAATTATTCACCTCAAGGGCGATAATCTTTGATGGTCCGCATCAGGTGTTGGATCGTAGGGGATAGGGTGGCGTCGGTCTTCATACGGTCGTCGATTCTCTGGCAGGCATGCATGACCGTCGTATGGTCTCTTCCACCGAACTCCAAGCCAACTTCCGTGGTCGAGTACTCCGTCAGATTCCGGGCGATGTACATGGCCACCTGACGAGGGAAGGCGATTGCCTTGCTGCGGCGTTTTCCCTTCAAATCATTCAGGGACAAGGCGAAGTATTCCGCCACGGTACGTTGAATCAGATCGATTGTCACATTTCGATAGCCGTTCTCCGTGAAAAAGTCCTTCAGTTGACGTTCGGCGATCTCCAGGCTGATTGCTCTGGTTACCAACTCCGCGTAGGCGATGAGCTTGGTGAGGGCTTTCTCCAGGTCCCTGACATTCGTCTTGATGTTCTGACAGATCAGCTCGATCACCGCGTCGGGAATCTCGACGTTCTTCTCCTCGATTTTTTTCTTCAGTATGGCGATGCGGGTCTCGTAATTCGGAGGTTGGAGGTCTACATTGAGACCCCTCTCAAACCTGCTCCGCAGCCGGTCGGACAGCTTTTTCAACTCAGAGACGGGACGGTCACAGGTAAAGACCATCTGCTTGTTCGCGTCGTATAGTGCGTTGAATGTGTGAAACAACTCCTCCTGGGTTTCAACCTTTCCGGGTAGAAAATGTACGTCATCGATGAGAAGCATGTCGACGGAGCGGTACTTGTTCTTGAATCGATGAATCGTATTTTCCTTGATCGAAAGGATGAACTCATTGGTAAAGGTTTCAGCTGTGATGTAGGAGATCTTGGTATTATCAAATTCCTGGTGGGTCAAATTGCCGATCGCCTGAAGCAGGTGGGTCTTACCAAGACCTACGCCCCCGTAGATCATGCACGGGTTGTAGGCTTTACCGGGATTCTTGGCAATGGCGTAAGAGGCCATATAGGCGAAGTCATTGTTGTCCCCGCGGACGAAGCGATCGAAGTTGTACTCCTGTTTGAGCTGCGGGTGGGGCCGTCTCTTTTTTTTGGCCGGGGGCTTGCCGCTGTTTTTCTCCTGCTCCTCTTTGCTCTCCGATTCTTTCTGAGCTGAGGTTTTCTGTACCTTGAACATCACCTGGAGTTTCTGTCCGGACAGCTCGAAGAGCTTACTTTCTAGCGTGGGGAGGTATCTCTGGGTGACCTGGTCTTTGTAAAAGCTCGATGGGACGGCGACGAATATATTCGAGTCTCCCGAGTTGAGGTAGTCCATGTTGCGAAACCACATCAAGAACTCCTGCTCGCTTATTTTTTCACCGATCTGATGAACAGCCTCCTTCCAAAACACTGCGTAGCCGGATTCCCCGTCGCTCATAGATCCTCCAAGTTATGCTCAGCTTATCAACAATTTATCCACAAATGGTGGATTTGCTTATTGCAGAACGAATTAGAAAGTAACACGGGAAAACAGAATTGTTATGTACCATACTATAATATTTATATATATTATAAATAATTAAATAACAAATACGATAAAATGAATACATAATAATATCAGTGCGATTATTTCATATTTGTTAAGTAAAATTTTTGAAGGACTGAAAAGTTATCCACAGCTTGATAACAATCGCTCAAAATTATATTTTAACGTAAATTGTGAGCCGGCGCAAGGGATCCGAGGTCATTATCTTTACTTTTTCGAGAATTTACCTGTATACTTTTATCAAAGCTGGGAAACACGAAAAGAAGAACAAGAGTCACCGAAACAACAGATTGTATCCAAGGTCCCTCTGAAGCGAAACAAGCATAAATACCTGCAATCGGACAATTTGTGTGGATCGGAGAAACACATCGGAGAAACGCATTGAAGGTTTCAGGAACAACAGCATGACAGAAAGCTACAGTGCTCAACATATACAAGTACTCAAAGGGATGGAGCATGTCCGGAAACGGCCGAGCATGTATATCGGTTCAACCGGTTCCGAGGGGCTGCATCATTTGGTGTACGAGGTCGTGGACAACTCGATCGACGAAACGCTGGCAGGATACTGCAGCGTGATCTCGGTGGTTGTTGAAAAGGGTGATGTCGTCTGTGTGGAGGATAACGGGCGAGGTATCCCCGTAGACAACCACCCCGTAGAGAAAGTCAGCGCCCTGGAAGTGGTGATGACCAAGCTTCACGCCGGCGGCAAGTTCGACAAGGCTTCCTACAAGGTATCGGGAGGTCTTCATGGTGTGGGGGTTTCCGTGGTAAACGCGCTTTCCGAGTGGTGTGAAGTCGAAGTCCATCGGAACAAGAAGATCTACTATCAGCGCTATCAGAGAGGGCTGCCGGATAAAAAAGTCACGATTACCGGCCAGAGCCAAAGTACGGGTACCAAGACTTGCTTCAAAGCGGACCCAAATGTATTTGAGACGACAAACTACAGTTTTGATACGCTTTCCAACCGACTGCGAGAACTTGCCTTTTTGAACAAAGGTGTTGAGATATCCATCATCGACGAGAGAATGCCAAAGGCCAAGGCTCATAAATTCAAATTCGATGGGGGTGTTCGTTCTTTTATCGAGTACATCAACAAGAACAAGAAGACAATCCACAAAGACCCCGTCTACTTCGAGTCCGTGAAAGACGATGTTATCGTGGAGATTGCCCTGCAGTACAACGACGGGTACAACGAAACTCTATTTTCCTTCGCCAACAACATCAACACTCGGGAAGGGGGGACACATCTCGTTGGTTTCAAGTCCGCCCTGACCCGGAGCTTGAACGATGCCGCCAGGAAATTGAACCTGACCCGAAAACTCGAGGAGAATCTGAGCGGAGAAGATGTGCGGGAGGGTCTATCCGCGGTCATATCGGTGAAGATTCCGGAACCTCAGTTCGAAGGGCAGACCAAAGCCAAATTGGGTAACAGTGAGGTCAAAGGGATCGTCGAATCGACAGTAAATGAAAAGCTCACCGAGTTCTTTGAAGAGAATCCCTCGGTTGCTCGAAGTATCCTTGATAAGTGCATAATGGCTGCTAAGGCGCGGGCTGCAGCCAGAAGAGCTCGAGAATTAACCAGAAGGAAGAGCTTTCTGGAATCCACCGGTCTACCCGGAAAACTTGCCGACTGCTCCGAGCAGAATCCGGCGAAATGTGAACTGTACATCGTTGAGGGCGATTCAGCAGGGGGCAGCGCCAAGTTGGGAAGAGACCGTCAATTTCAAGCTATACTTCCCCTTTGGGGGAAGATGCTCAATGTCGAAAAAACGCGGATCGACAAAGTTCTATCCAACGACAAATTGATGCCGATTATTTCAACTCTTGGCACCAGTGCGGGAAGCACTTTCGATCTGAGTCGACTGCGCTACCACAAAGTAATCATCATGGCGGATGCAGATGTCGATGGATCTCACATTCGCACGCTGCTGCTGACGTTCTTCTTCCGTTATATGCAGGAGCTCGTAGAAAAAGGACATATCTATATAGCCATGCCGCCGTTGTACAAGATAGTGGCCGGAAAGGAAACCTTCTACGTGTACAACGACGCCGCGCGGGACAAGATACTGAAAAGGTACAGCAAGGATTCGAAATCGACAAACGTTCAGCGGTACAAAGGGCTGGGGGAGATGAATCCGGATCAACTATGGGAAACAACCATGGACCCCGATCAGCGGAATATCATTCGGATTACTCTGGAGGACGCGGTGGAGGCGGAAGAGATATTTACGACCCTGATGGGAGATGCGGTGGAGCCCAGAAGAAGGTTCATCGAGGAAAACGCCTTAGCGGTCTCGAATCTGGATGTCTAGACAGAGCACGCATCCCCATAACGTTTGAGTAGAAATCGTACCAGCCGTTAGAATGTAGAGGAGTTCAGTGGTGGCGAAAAGCACAGGCCAGGTTATTCCGGTCGCGATCGAAGATGAAGTCCGGGAATCGTATCTCAATTACGCAATGTCCGTCATTGTAAGCCGCGCCCTTCCGGACGTGCGGGACGGGCTGAAACCCGTACATCGGCGTATTCTCTACGCCATGGACGAAATGGGCTTGAGACACGATCGTCCCTACAAGAAGGTTGGACGAGTCGTTGGGGATGTATTGGGCAAGTACCATCCCCACGGGGATCAATCGATCTACGACGCCCTCGTCCGGCTGGCTCAAGATTTTTCCATGCGCTATCCGGTTGTAGACGGACAGGGGAACTTTGGTTCCGTTGACGGAGACCCACCGGCTGCAATGCGCTATACAGAGGCCAGAATGGCGCGCTTGGCCGAGGTCATGCTCAACGACATCAACAAGGAAACCGTCGACTTCGGAGCGAACTACGACGACTCGATGCAAGAACCTCTTGTTCTTCCCGGAGCGCTTCCTTTTCTGCTGGTCAACGGAGGGAGCGGCATTGCGGTGGGGATGGCCACGAATATGCCTCCCCATAATCTCGTGGAGATCGCCAACGCCATTGTGGCGGTTATAGACAAACCAAAGCTGTCCTTCAGGGAGCTGTGCGGCATCGTCAAAGGACCGGATTTTCCGACCGGGGGGATGATCTTCGGAACTCAGGGAATTCTGGATGCCTACAAAACCGGAAGAGGGAAGATCGTCGTGCGGGCGCGAATCAGCCTGGAGACGGCGAATTCCGGCAAGGAATGTCTTATCGTCACCGAGATTCCCTATCAGGTTAACAAGTCCAATCTTATCGTCCGTATTGCCGATCTCGTCAAGGATCGGAAAATCGACGGAATCAGCGACCTGAGAGACGAATCGGATCGAAACGGCATGCGTATCGTAATCGAACTGCGCCGTGGTGCGATTCCAAAGGTCGTACTCAACCAACTGTTTACGCACACCCAATTGCAGCTGAATTTCGGGGTTATCAGCCTGGCCCTGGTAGACGGACGACCCAAGGAACTGTCCCTCCGGGAAATGATCGATCTATTCATCGATCACCGCAAAGAAGTCGTGATCCGCCGGACCAAGTACGAATTGCGAAAAGCAGAGGAGCGAGCTCACATACTCGAAGGGTTGAAGATTGCTCTAGAGAACATCGATGAGGTCATCGCCATCATCAAGAAATCTCAAAATGTGAACACGGCTCGACAGAACTTGATGCGTCGTTTCAAGTTATCCGAGGTTCAGGCCCAGGCGATTTTGGACATGCGCCTGCAGAAGCTTACCAGTCTGGAGACCAAGAAGATACTCGATGAGTTGCGGGACGTAATGGAGAAGATAAAGCACTACAAGAGCCTCCTGGCCAGCGAGAAAAAGATTCTCGGTGTGGTGAAAGAGGAAACCCAGGAACTGGTTAAAACTTACGGGGACGAACGACGAACGGATATCATTGCGGAAGAGGTCCAGGAATTCAACATCGAAGATCTGATCGCCAAAGAGGATATGGTGATCCTGATCTCCAACAAGGGTTTGATCAAGCGGGTCGCTGTATCAGCCTACCGGAGACAGGGAAGGGGCGGGAAGGGGTCCTCTTCGACCCGCCTCACCGATACGGATTTCGTCGAAAATCTGTTCATCGCCTCCACCCATGATTACATCATGTTCATGACAAGTGAAGGTAAGGCGTACTGGCTCAAGGTACATGAAATTCCAGAAGCATCGAGGGCCTCGAGGGGGCAGAGCATCAAGACGCTTCTTGCCATCTCCAATAACGAGGAGATCGCTGCAGTTGTCTCCCTGAAGGATTTCAGCGACGACAAGTACTTTTTCATGATGACTCTCAAGGGGATCGTCAAGAAGGTACAGACTTCGGATTTCTCCAATGCCCGTACCCGCGGAATCGTAGCCATCAAGCTGGACAAGGGTGACAGGTTGATTGGGGCCATGCTGACCGGAGGAAAGGATGACGTGATCTCGGTGACCCGACAGGGCCTCGCCCTGCGCTTCAATGAGGATTCAGTTCGGCCTATGGGAAGAGCGTCCCGAGGAGTGATCGGTATCCGTTTGAGCAAGGAGGACGAGGTGGCCGGCGTGGTGGCCGTTCGCAAGGGTGAGGAGCTTTTTCTGATCACGGAGCACGGATACGGAAAGAGAACGGAGTTTGACAATTTCAGTCCCCACGGGCGGGGAACTCGCGGGCAGACGTGCTACAAAGTGTCCCAAAAAACCGGAGAGTTGGTCGGGGTTCTTACGGTCAACAAAAAAGATGATCTGGTGTGTATTACATCTCAGGGCAATACGATAAAGTTGCGCTTGAAAGAAATACCGGTGCTGGGGAAAGCAGCGATCGGAGTGCATATCGTGAACATCGAAAAGCCGGACCTGGTGGTTGCCGTTGCACGAGCAGCCAGAGAAACTTAATCCACTCGAACCTCGAGTGTTTCACGTGGAACATCGGTGAGTCTATCCGATAATGGGTAAAATTGTAGTTTTTGCAAATCAGAAAGGCGGTGTGGGAAAAACCACCGCTGTAAATCTTGGAGCCTACCTGGCCGAAGCGGGGAAACGGGTGCTGTTGGTCGACTTCGATCCTCAAGCCAACTCCTCCTCCAGCTTGGGCATGGATGGCAGGGGGCGAGGCATCTACGAGCTTCTGATCCAAAAGAATCGGCCTGAAGATGTCATCCAGGAAACAAAAATACCTGGGCTGTCTATCATCGCCTCCAGCATCCATCTCACCGGCGCCACTGTGGAACTGATCAATACACCCGGCCGTGAGTATTTGTTGAAGAGGGCGATCGAAAAGATAAGCGGGGCGTATGATTACCTGTTTATCGACTGTCCTCCTTCGCTGGGTCTGCTCACCGTCAATGGATTGGTAGCGGCGGACTCGGTCATCATTCCTCTTCAGTGCGAGTATTTTGCTATGGAGGGATTGAGCAAATTGTTGAAGACGATCCAGCGGGTTCAGCAGAAGCTAAACCCCACCTTGAAAATCGGAGGGATCCTCTTTACCATGTTTGATTCGAGGACACGATTGGCAAATGAGGTGGTGAAAGAGGTGAGCGGATATTTCAAGGAGAAAGTATTCACCACGATTATTCCCCGTAACGTCCGCCTGAGTGAAGCCCCATCCTTCGCCAAACCAATAAGTCAGTACGATCCGGAGTGTATCGGCGCTCGCAGCTATCGACGATTGGCTCAAGAGGTATTGGAGCATGTCTAAACGAGCTCTCGGCAGGGGAATCGATGCTCTGTTGTCTGCAGAGGCGGAAGGTCCGGCATCGGCAACCACGGTTCCCATACGGGCGATCAGGATCAGCGGTCATCAGCCCCGGAAGAACTTTCCCGCGGATGCTTTGGAAGAGCTGGCACGTTCGATCCAGAGCAAGGGCGTGCTTCAGCCGATTCTGGTGCAACCTGCCGGTAGTGACGAATATACGGTCGTGGCCGGGGAACGCCGGTTTCGGGCGGCAAAGCTTGCCGGATTGATGGAGATTCCGGTCCTGATTCGCAATTTTTCCGAGCTGGAAAAAACGGAAATTGCACTGATCGAGAATCTTCAACGGGAGGATCTGTCTCCGGTAGAAGAAGCTCAAGGGTACAAAACCCTGGTCGATGTAGGAAACCTAACCCAAGAGGAAGTCGCTCAACGGGTTGGAAAAAATCGGGCTACCGTGGCCAACAGCCTGCGTCTGCTGAGGCTCCCCGATGAGATACTCGAGGTCCTAGATAAAGGACGGATTTCCGCGGGGCATGCCCGCGCGCTGCTAGCAGTGCAAGACGAGGCGCTACAGAAGAAACTGTTCCGGCGCATCCTCGAGCAGGAGCTGTCGGTACGGGAAGTGGAGAAGGAGGCGGCCAAGACCCAGGAGCAGAGTGCGGAGACAGCCGTCACGGAGCGACCCAAGACGACCCCAAAATCGGTGGAACTACGAGGTTTGGAGGAACGACTGATCGAGCGACTCGGCACTAAAGTCAATATTCGCGGCAGTCATGCCAAAGGAAAGATCGAAATTTCCTACTACTCGATGGAAGACCTGGAGCGGATTCTCTTTCTCATAGCTGGTGAGGAGTAGTATCTATCCACGGTGTACTCAATCGAATACTTGTTCCCGATTTCTAGATTTTCAAAAGCATCTCCGTGGAACCATCAACCCGCTGCAGGCACGGATAGGTAGCGTTGATGCTTCCCGGCGTTGCGTCGCAAGTGACCCGTAAATCCCGGCCGGGCTTGGCGCTCCGACGGTTTGATTGACAATTTCTATGGCTGTTATTATAGTCTTAGAGGTTTGGTAGGTGCGAAGAGACCGACAGGTGCGCCGCTGGAGAGGTGTCCGAGTGGTCGAAGGAGGCGGTCTTGAAAACCGTTGAGCCGCAAGGTTCCGGGGGTTCGAATCCCTCCCTCTCCGGAATCGCAGATCACCTGGATCCAACTCAAGAAG
>Ga0307426_1001964_pt1 | contig 13095 bp, 11 predicted proteins | sample SalMarWE160340MG_FD_202165 | JGI IMG/M metagenome (GOLD analysis project Ga0307426, IMG submission 202165) | Salt marsh sediment microbial communities from the Plum Island Ecosystem LTER, Massachusetts, United States - WE1603-40 | ecosystem: Environmental > Aquatic > Marine > Intertidal zone >... | reverse complement strand
CTGTAACGGCTTGTCCTTTAATTAACGCCTGAGCTAATCACATCTAAGTACAGTTTGATATAAACGCGATATTAGGTGCATATGCCTAAAAAGCGGCAGAAATTAACAGACCATTGATGCTAGATCTCATTTTCCCGGATTCCTGCTCCGTTTGCAGCCGCCCCGTTTCGGGAGCGGGTTTTCTATGCAGCTCGTGTGTGAGGGAGATCAAATACCTGGACGACTTACCGCAGTGTTCGGTGTGCGGTACGCCGTTTGGTTATTTCGATCCGGGGGATGAAGGAGCGGACGAGACGGGTTCCGCACAAGCGGATCATCTATGCGGTAAATGTGTGAAGGGAGAATTCTCATTTGAAAAAGCCCGCTCGGTTGCGTTTTATGACGGCAGACTCAGGGATATGATACATGAGTTTAAGTACGAGGGCGGACTCAGACACGAGGCCTTCTTTACGGAAATGATTGTGGAGAGGTTCCCGTACGAAGCGGAAGAATTTGACGCCGTCGTCCCCGTCCCGCTTCACTTGAGCAAATTGAGGGCGAGGGAGTATAATCAGTCTTCCGTAATAGCGCAGAATCTCGCATCCCGCACCGGAATGGAATACGACTTGTTCGCGCTAAGGAAGACTAGGGATACGAGGCCTCAGTTTGAGCTTAAGAGCGAGAGGGACAGGCGGAGGAACGTGAGAGGCGCTTTTTCGGTCACCGTGGAAGACGTGTACAGAGATAAGTCTCTTCTTCTCGTTGACGACGTATTTAGTACGAGCGCAACCACCCAAGAGTGCTCGCGCGTGCTTCTCGAGGCGGGCGCCTCCCGGGTTTCAGTTCTTACCCTCGCAAGGGCCAAAGCGGCGTAAAATGTATTTGACTTTAATGTGCCTTTACTTTAGAGTTACAACTGTATTATTAAGTAACTTACTTAAAAATGTACGGTAGATTTGTAGGACTGGATATCGGCGAAAAGGATGTAAGGATTTCCCTGATCAAGAGGGGTTTCAGGGAGGTTCAATTGCTGCAGACAATCCGGGCCGACCTGCCTGATTCTTCCCCGGATTCCTCGGATACACTAAGCAGTACATTCAGCGACTATTCACTCCCCAAAGGCGATATAGCGGCCTGTCTGGCGGGCGACCCGATATCGGTAAGGGTAATAAGATTTCCTTTTACGGATCCGAAGAAGATCGATCAGGTTTATGCCTACGAGCTCGAGAACATATCGACGTTCGATCCGGATGAGAAGATTCATTCGTATCATATTATAAAGGGTGATGTCGGCGGAGAGGCGCTCGTTTGTGTATACGAGAAAGAAGACGTCGAGGAGTTGCTGGAGTTTTTCAACAAGGGGGGCATAGATCCCAAGGTTGTCACGTATGCGCCTGTTGCATTCGGAACTCTGAGCGATTTTCTCGAAGGCGAGAAGCCGCTCATACTTGTCGATATGGGAGAATCTGAAATCAGCTTTTGCTTGTTTGACGAAAACGGACTTAAGAGAGTGAGGTCATCCGCAAAGGCCACGGTTTCACTTGTGTCCAATCTCAGCGGCGAGTTGGGAGTAGATAAAGATGAGCTGAAGTTAACGCGGCAATCTCTTAACGCCGTAAACGGAGAGAACATGGAGAAAAGCCTCTCTCCCGTCATAAACGAGCTCAAGAAAACTATTCATTTTTTCGAAACGGAGCTAAAAGAAGGCGTGAAGTCGATCGTCGTTTCGGGCGCGTTGGCGAATGCTCCCGGCGTCTGCGAAATATTCAAGAAGGAATTTAACAGGGATGTGAGAAAAATATTTATTCCGGATATAGGAGTGGACAACTCCCCGCTTTACGCCAAGTCTTATGCGCTCGCACTCTACGGTAGCTCGTTTAAGTCCGGTTATCTTAATTTCAGGAAGGACCAGTTCAAGTACGTGGGCGTGGACAGGGAGATCAGGAGGCTGTTCCTGACGCCGGCAATTCTTGCAGCAATATTTGTTGCTTTACTGATTTATAACAGCGCGTCCAGATATTTCGAGCTTAAAAACGAGGTGAATGAGCTTGAAGGCCGAATCACTGCCGTGGTAAAAGAGACTTTTCCCGACGTCAAGATCATTCCGAGGCCCGTGGAATACATGGAGTCAGAGGTAGGGAAAGTAAAAGAGAAGCTGAGAATGATAGAAGGCGTTCAGGGCCCGTCGACGCCGCTTGAGGTTCTCAGGAACATTTCGGCAACCCTTCCCACGAAGATGCAGCTCACGGTGAACGATATAAAATTCGAGAGCGGCAATACAGTTAAGATTCAGGGAGAGTGCGATTCTTACCAGGAGGTTACCGAAATAGAAGAAGCGCTTTCGAAATCCGAAATGTTCGAATCGGTTTCCAGAAATCAGACCGGTAATACAGTCGGCGGCAAGACTAAATTTGAGCTCTCATTGGTGTTGAAGCAGGAAGCGTGAAATGGATATCAACGACTTAACGCAAAATGTAAAGAAAGTGATTGGCGATCTCAGGGAGAAGCTGAGCAGGCGCTCCACAACCGAACGCGACCGCAGGGCCATTATAATAGGGGCCGCGGGGTTGTGTCTTTTGGTGCTGTATCTGATATTCCAGTCATTTTCGTCTGGTACCAACAGGATGGAGAAAAGAGTTAGCCAGCTTGAGTCCGAGCTGATAAGGATCGAAGGCCTGCGCTCGGAGTATTTGCAATCGAAGAAAAGAATATCAGAGCTGTCGAGCGAGATACGTGAAGAAGAAGAGCCTCTCATATCAGTGGTCGAGCGCATACTCCTTGATGAGAATCTGGAGAGGAAAAATTTTTCAATCAAAGACGTGAATTTAAGGATTTCACAATCCGAGGATTTTTACCAGGAGAAGAGTATAGACGTCGAGTTAAAAAATTTGTCCCTCAAGGATCTTGTCGATATCCTTTATAAAATACAAAATGCACCTTCGTTCCTCAAAGTATCTAACCTTAATATAAATACAAAGTTCGATAAATCTGACTCTATGACTGTCAAGCTGCGCGTGTCCACGTTCGAGTTCAAAGAGGTCGGTTGATATGAAAGAAAGATTTACCAACAATAAATATTTCAAACCGCTGTCCTACACAGTGTTCTTCATTATAGCGTTTGCGATATTTTTGTTCGCGACTTTTCCCGGAGACATAATCAAGGGGCGCTTGATAACGGAGATAGAAAAAAACACTCCTTACACGGCGGAAATCCAAAGCGTAGATATCTCACCGTTTCTTAACGTGAGGCTGGACGGGCTCAGGCTCTATAAGTCAAGAGACAATTCCATATACCTCGACACCGTCACAGTGAGTCCTTCCTTATTGTCTCTAATAACCGGATCCCCTAAATTCCCGTTTGAGGCAAAGCTCCTCGGGGGAGAGGCCAGCGGCTATGTAGTCCTGGACAGTGCAAATAACGGAATTAACGAGGTAGAGGCTACATTGAATAAGGTCTCTATTGATACGATCCCCGCTTTTTTATCTCACGGCACAAGCGAAGTCCCCAAGCTTGGCGGAGTCCTGGACGGTCAGCTTCACGTTGAGCTCGGTCCTGAGGCGGACGGGGATTTCCAGTTCACGATAAACGGGCTGAACATAGAGGACATTAAGGTAAAAGGCTTCAGTCTACCGGGATTTAAGGGTCTTACTTCCGTATTCAAGGGATCTGTCGAGGGAAATACGACTCGTATCGAGGAGTTGAGCGTGAACGGGAAAGACATAGACCTTTTGATTACCGGCACCGCCCCGCTTCTTTGGGAAATCCCCAAAGGCGGCTTGCTAGATCTGGGTTATCGTCTGGAAATGAAGGGTCCGCAAATGTCGAAGTACAAGAGCATCCTCACTCCGTATCTGGCCGCTCAAGGCGACGGGAGTCTCGGAGGGAAGATTTTGGGAACGGTAAAAAATCCCAGATTCGAAAAGGGATCCGTGAAAAGATTTTGATCGCAATTCCCAACCTACGATCGTCGTTATGCCTGAATTCACTGGAAAATGAACGAGAAAGAGCTTGAAAACAAACTTAGGTCCGAAGGGTTTTCTGGAATATTCACGCACCGGGACCGCCCCGGCGCACACTACCCGGACCACACCCATTCGGGTATCACCGCTCACATCGTGCTCGAAGGGGAGATAACAGTGACCGCCGAGGGTAAAACCGGGAAATACGGGCCGGGCGACAGGTTCGACGTACCCGCCGGCACTGTTCACTCTGCTGACATAGGCCTAGATGGATGCCGCTATATGATCGGGGAAAAATAGAAGCCGATATTTTATTTCATTACAGCCTGGGCTCTCATACCCCTTAATATGTGAGACGATTCAATCTTTTTTCCATTTATTGATTACCCGTAGATTTGATCTCTGAAATACCAGGACAGTTCCCTGCTTAATTTCTGATATGTCCGTATGCCGATGTTTGTGATATTCTTCCAAACGGAGGTGAAAGCGATGATTAACAGGCGGATATTGAGGGGATTTGCGGCAGCAGCGATAGTTATTTCACTCGTCTCCTATGCCGTCGGCGCAGATAAAGACGGAAACGATGGAGAGCGGAGGATGGAAATTCTCGGTCTCGGTTTCGACCGCATTACTCATTCGCCGGTGGTGCTGCTAACGGATAAAGAAAAAGAAACGGTGCTGCCCATATGGATAGGACTTTGCGAGGCCAGGTCTATCGAGATAGGCAGATCGGGTTTGATACCTCCTCGTCCTCTCACCTATGACATGATTGCGGCGGTTATAAGGACCTTAAACGGCGAGGTCAAGAAAATAGTCGTAAGCGATCTCCGCGACCAGGTGTTCTATGCCCAGGTGGTGATATCGGTCAACGGTAAGCTCTCAAAGATAGACGCACGTCCGAGCGACGCAATCGCTCTGGCCTCCAGGATGAACTCCCCGATATATGTAAAGAATTCGGTAATAGAAAAGGCTTCGGTACTCGAGTCGGACGTGGACCAGAGGGGATTGTGAGATACGCCGGGATTTTAAAACGGCCCCTTTCTACAAAGCTGTTTTGTATGATGATTCGCCTGAATTTGACATATTTTTACCCTATTGCTATCATTCTCAACAAACCGCTTCTAACAACACGGCATGGGCTCCTCAGAAAACCTTCAACAACTGAGAAAAAGAATCGATAATCTCGACCGCGAGATACTTGACCTGCTTAACAGCAGAGCTGAAGTAGCGCTCGGCATAAGGAGACTCAAGCAGGAAAATCTCGTTGACGTATACGATCCGGTCAGGGAAAAACAGATCGAAAAAAAGCTCAGGGAACTAAACGCCGGGCCTCTCACCGACGAGTCGGTATTGAGTATATACAGGGAAATTATTTCCGCATGCCGCGCCCTGCAGGAGCCTATCAAAGTTGCGTACCTCGGGCCCGAGGGAAGCTTCTCGCATCAGGCCGCCTATCACGAGTTCGGCGGTTCTTCGGAGCTTTTACCGCTCGGGAGCTTCGCGGACGTGTTCGAAGAAGTTGAAAACGGCAGAGCTCCCTTCGGAGTCGTTCCGGTTGAGAACTCTATCGAGGGCTCTATCGGGGTGGTGCTCGATCTGCTGTCCCGTTCGGAGCTGACCGTTTGCGCCGAGCTGTTCGAGAAAATACACCATTTCGCTCTGTCCAAGACAGGTGATCCGAATGATGTACGCATCGTCGCTTCCCACCCGCAGCCCCTTGCCCAGTGCCAAAAGTGGCTTTCGAGGAATATAAGGAACGCTGAGTTCCGCCAGACTTCAAGCACCGCTGAAGCGGCAAGGCTCGCGTCATCAGACAAGGGAGTAATGGCCGTAGCGAGCGAGCACGCAGCCAAAATCTACAATCTGAAAGTTATTCAAAGCAACATCGAGGACAGCACCTGGAATACGACAAGGTTTTTCGTCATAGGCCGCCGGAAGAGCCGGCCGACGGGTGATGACAGGACGTCTATCGTCTTTTCACTCATGGATAAACCGGGTGAGCTTCAAAAGTCCTTCTTTCAGCCCTTTGCCGAGGCAAAGATAAATCTTACAAAGATAGAATCGAGGCCGTCCAAGGAAAGGCCGTGGGAATATCTGTTTTTCGTGGATTTCAAGGGACACCGTGAGGACAAGGTTATCAAAAGTCTTCTGTCCAAAGTTGCAAAGAGGAGCGTTTTCCTTAAGGTGTTAGGCTCGTACCCCTCGGGCGGGGGTGATTGAGGCCTGCACAATCGTTCTCATTCGAGGGGATATTCTTTCGAGCCTGCCTGGTGTGGCTGAATTTTTAAATCCTGTGTGGTTTACCTCAAATCTTCGCTTGCTCGCTAATTACGCGACGGAAGAGTAATGCTGAAGGTACTTCCCTTCCCCTGCTCGCTTTGAACGTCTATCTTACCGCCGTGTGTGATCACGATATGCTTTACGATGCTCAGCCCGAGACCGGTCCCTCCCAGGTTTCTGGAGCGCGTCTTGTCCACCCTGTAGAACCGCTCGAATATTCTGGGAAGGTGTTCCTTGGGTATGCCGATTCCGGTGTCGGATATCTCTATGGATACGCTCGAGTTCTTTCGGCCGAGACTTATTCCCACTTTTCCTCCGTCGGGTGTGTACTTGACCGCGTTATCAATCAGATTTATGAACATCTGCTCAAGCAGGAATCTGTTGGCATTGATTTTCAGATTTTCCTCTTGTGCGTTTATCGAAACATCGAGACATTTATCAGCCGCCTTTGCCCTCAAGGCCTCGATCGAGGACTTTACGATCTCATCAATGCTTATCTCCTCGAAATCGCTCTTGGAGCTCTCCCGGGATAGAGAGTCACGGCCCTCAACTTCCGAAAGCACGAGAAGATCCGACACGAGATTGATCAGCCTGTCGGTATGCCGTTTTATTATTTTTATGAAATGTTTCTGATCCTCCGGACTTTCGTACGCGTCCTCCTCGAGGGTTTCGGTGTAACCCTTTATCGCGGTAAGGGGAGTTCTGAGCTCATGGGATACGTTGGCTATGAAATCCGCCTTTATTTTTTCGAGTCTCTTGAAATCGGTGATATCAAACATTACGACGATAATTTCCTTTTCCGGAGAATCGAGCGGAATCACATTGGCAAAGTAATATCTTTCGTCGGGATACAGGTAAAAGATTTCCCTGTCGTCGGGATTCCAGTTCTCGAGCACGCTTTCGACCAGTTTGGTGAGCTCCCTGTTGCGGACGATTTCCCAGTACGGCTTGCCGGCAGGGTCTTCCTTCAGATTAAACATCTTCCTCAGGGCGCCGTTACTGATAAGCACCTTCCCGTCCCGGGAGACGACCATAACCCCCTCGCTCATGGCGCTAAGCACGGCTTCAAGCTGATTCTTTTCGCGTGAGAGCTGCTTGAACAGCTCGTTTAACCTACGCGCCATCTGATTGAGCGCGATAGTGATTTTGGGGATTTCCCCTTTCTTGTTTGTGACCGGGATGTTTACATTCAAATTGCCTTTGGCGAGCTCCTCCGAAATGTTGATTATGCCTCCGAGAGATTTCGTAACCTTTTTCGACATGACGAGTGACAGAAGGAGGGCAAAGAGAGTCAGCGCCGCTCCAAGATATATAACCTTGTATTCGATCGGGCGCAGCGCGTTTTCGATAAAGCTCAGCGGAAGAGCCGTCCGGACTACCGCGGTGACCGCTCCGTTTTGTCCTCTCAGGGGAACCGCCACGTAAAACATCTCTTTTTGAAGCGTCGTGCTGTAGCGGGAGCTTTCGCCAATCTCGCTTAGATAAGCGTCCTTTATCTCCGGTCTCTGAGCGTGGTTTTCCATTCCCGCCGGATCTCTGCTCGAGTCTCCCAATACAGTCCCGTTTTCATCTATAACAGTGATCCTGACGTTGGTTTCGAGGCCAAGCCTGGTGACCAGGTTCTGTATTTCCTTCTCGTCGCCGCTCTCCAGATAAGGCTTAAGCACCTCGCTTGCCAGGTTAGCGCTGGTCAGAAGTCCTTCCCTCGTAAGGGATTCATCGTAACTTTTAAGCTCGCCGATTACTAGGAAGGTAAACAGGAAAAGTACAACGAATATGATTACAAAACTGGATATAAACTGTTTCCAAAATATACTCAACTGGTCCTACTCTTCTAACTTGTATCCGATACTTCTGACTGTTTTTATCATGTTGCCGGCTACGCCGAGCTTTTCCCTGAGATTCTTTATATGCACGTCTATGGTCCTGTCGTAAACAAGCTTGTCGTCTCCCCAAAGCCTTTTCTTCTTCAGTAACTGGTCTCTGGTAAAGACTCTTCCCTTACCGTCGGCAAGAACCTCGAGTATCTTGAACTCGGTTGTGGTAAGTACGACTTTTTCGTTCTCCACGGTCACTTCGTATTTTTCAGTGTTTATCGAAAGCGGCCCAACCTTGATGACGTTGTCTTCGCTCTCCTTTGTTCCGGTTCTTCTTAAAACAGTCTTCACCCTTGCGACTAGCTCGCGGGGGCTGAACGGCTTGACTATGTAGTCGTCGGCTCCGAGCTCGAGACCGACCACTACGTCGGCTTCAGTGGCTTTTGCCGTCAGCATTATGATAGGCACGGAGGAAGTGCTGTTTTTGTTTTTCAAGATTCGGCAGATCTCAAGTCCGTTAATGCCGGGGAGCATTATATCGAGCACCGCGAGGTCGGGCACTACCGATTCTATGTAGGAGAGAAAATCCCTGCCGTTGTGAAACTCCTTTACCTTGAATCCCTCTCTCTTCAAATGGTGACTAACGAGCTTAACTATATCTTCTTCGTCGTCGACAATCGTTATTAATTTTTCAGTCATGGCACCTTTCTGCATGTATTTATATATTTAAAGTTTACCTATAATTCAATGTATAAGCAGCGGCTTGCAACCACTCCAAAACACCCTTAACCATATCTTAACATTAATTTCACATTAACTTCATCTACTTTCTATATCTTCTTCCCACAAATCTATCTTAAAAGGAGGAAGTCGAGAGATGAAGACGCTACTGAAATTGCTAGTATTAGCAGTGGTTGTCTTGCCGCTTTCGGGTATTCAGGCGAATGCGCAGTCGACCAAGCAGGAAATCGAAGAATTGAAGCAGCAGATCAACGCTATACAGCAGCAGAGCCAGCAGCAGATCGAGCAGCTTCAGAAAAAGGTCGAGATGCTGGAGACGGCCAGGGAAGTCGATAAGGAACGTATTGTTACAGTGGAGGAGGAAAACCGCGACGCCTGGTGGCAAACGTTCAAGGCAAAATATCATGATGGGCTGACGTTTGAGTCCGATAACGGAAATTTTAAAATGAGGTTCAGGATAAGAGGCCAGTTCAGGCTGACCGTTGATCAGCAGGACGACAGACATCCTGAAACTTCGACGAATTTCAAGGTACAACGGCTCAGGTTCAAATGGGACGGACACGCCTTTAAACCGTGGTTCCTGTATTTGGTTCAGATCAACATACCGGATGGCGCGGATTTAAGGGATATGTATTTTACAGCCGCTTATGATAACAATATCATGCCCAGGGTTGGTCAGTGGAAGGTTCCTTTCGGAAGGGACGAGCTGACTTCGTCGTCCGCGTTACAGTTTGTTGACAGGTCGATCGTGAACGAAGAATTCGGTCTGGGAAGAGACCGCGGTGCGGCTGTTATGGGTGGATTCGGTCCGAATTACAACTTCTCCTATTCGGGCGGTGTGTTCAACGGCGACGGCAGGAACGGAAACAGCCTGGACAGCAATATGCTCTACGCCGGAAGGCTTCAGTTCGGTGTCGGAGGAGGAGACAACAAAAAATTCAAGGCCAACAGCTCCTATGCAACAGGTGGGAATTACGGACTCGTTCCGAACTTCGCTGAAGCGCCTACGTTTGTCGTGGGTGCGGGTATAGCCACGCTGCCGGGACTCAATTGCACGAGGAAAGACCCTGACGGCAGCACGTGCGACAGGATGGAAGAGCTGGGTTATGAGAGAGCGAATTTTACTACGATCACAGGTGACGTAAACTTCAAGATGCCTATTTTTGATATACAGGGCGGTTACTACGGCAGATGGTTAAATCCTCAACAAAACGGAATCGATCAGGATACGGCATACGACCAGGGCTTCAACGCCCAGGCGGGTGTTTTCGTTCTGCCCAGGACGGTTGAGATTGCCGGAAGATTTTCCTGGATAGACTTCGATACATCGGGCGGCATTCTGCCTCCGGATGTCGGTAGTGTGAGAGATACCCAATGGGCTGTTACACCTGGTATCAGCTATTACATTTCACACGACCACAGATGGAAGGTGCAGCTCGATTACAACTACATCAGAAACGAGTATACTCAGGATGCTCCGGATGTAGATGAGAACATCTTCAGGGCTCAGCTTCAAGCCTACTTCTAGAAAGAAGGAGGGGTTGAAGATATTTTTGTGGAATTATGAAATAATTTGTGGAATTATGAAATAAAAAGAGTGTAAGTATTCATCTCCCTTTTTAGTTCTGGCTCCGAAACCTCCGAAACCCGGCGCTCGAGAATCCCTCGAGCGCCGGGTTTCATTTTACTTTTGCAAGGTGCTGTTAGACAGGCATCCGGAGGGTTTTCAACCGACTTGAGATATTTTCATATATAAGGTTTTGACCGCATGCATAAGTTGCGCGGGATAAGCGCGCGGGAGGAATACAATCTATCAAAATTGCGTGAAAGGGTGCCTTAAAATGGCGAAAGTTTGCGGAGGGGTATCTCAGTTGCTCACAGCGCCTGAAAGGAGCATCGATGTGAGCCTTCCCTTGACCTCATAGGGCAAAGCGCTCCTCTCCAGATCATGTACGGTTTTCTCTATGTCGTAGCTTACTCTCCAGATCGATGCCTCACCGTCTTCTATTACTGCGTATGAGGCCCTCGGGTCCAGATCGCGCGGCTGCCCGACCGAGCCCGGGTTAAGAACGGTAGTTGCGCCGAATTTCGTGATGAACGGTTTATGCGAGTGTCCCGTGAGCTTAAATTTTTTTCTGAGTGCGCTCATCTGATCTATTTGCTCTGATTCGTACTCGCACCTGCATGGATTTAATGTGTTTGGAGCCGCACTGTGGGTCAGCTCGAAGTCCATGCCGTCAATCGTGAAGCCGCTGCTTACAGGCAGCCTCCTCAGGAAGCCGACCTCCTCGCTGACGAGAAAGCCCTCGCCCCAATCTCTCGTTACGCGAGACAGATAATTGAGCTCGTCACCGCACTCGCTGTTCATTCCATAAGCCATGGCGTGATCGTGATCGACTCTAACGCCCCAGAAACGCTTTTTGGATGAGTCGATAAGGAACCTGACGCAACCCTTCGGGTCGGGTCCGAAATCTACTGCATCACCTAGGAAATTGAGGGCGTCATACGCTTCTTTGTTCAGCACCACCTCCAGTGCGTGCCTGTTTGCATGTACATCCGAGATTATTAGAATTTTCATATCTGCAGCAAAATATAGTGACATAATATTAATTTGGTATAAACTTAAAGTTAAGAATGAGTTTAGTGGCGAGACCGTTTGTCATTAAGCAGAAATTATGATAAATGAGATGAAATTGAGTCGAAGCCCAATTTTTATGATTTTTGAAAAATATGGCTAGATTTTTTATTTGAATGTGTTAGAATGAGTAAATCGGAGAGAAGAGTCGGGAGGCATGCGTATGCGGTAAAAAAAACCTCTTGACAAAAGAGTTTAATTTATATAGAGTAAGCTCAGAACTTTAAAAACTAAATCAAAGGAGGTAAGGAGAGATGAGTAAAGCCAAATGGCTTATTATGTTTTTATTGGCTCTATCGATGGCCGCTCCTACTTTTGCAGTGGAGCTCACTTTGGGCGGCTTTCCGAGCTACATGCGTACAAGAGCGCGTTTTATTCAGAACGCGACATTTATTTCTGCGTTGAATAGACAGCAGGCGCTAGAGCTCGGTTTTAACGATAACGACGACACAATCTTTTTCGCAGATACCACTCTGCGTATAACCCCACAGCTTGTGCTGAGTGATGCTGTTACGATCAGAGCACAGATTAATGTGTTTGATAACAACATCTGGGGCGGATCGACGACTGAGTTGTTAGGAGGACGCAACACGGTTGTTAATTCCAGTCTGTCGTTCAGTGACAGGTTCAGGGGTGCGATACTCACCGGACCTAACGCAATAGACGATCCCGGATTTTTTGATGTCAGAATGCTGCACGCAGATATCGTTCTGCCTCACAACCTCGGTTTCCTGAGGGTTGGACGTCAGCCTTTTGACTGGGGTATCGGTATTCTTGCTAATGGTGGTTGGGATCCTTATTCAGACCTCGGTTTCGTACTCGACAGGTTCCTGTATCTTAAATCATTTGCAGCAGGACAGTCTTCGATTACCTTCGTGTTCGTTTCTGATAGATTCACGCAGGGTAACAGCGTAGTAACTGCGCAGGGTGACGGTTGGGACGGTGGAGCCGCGGCTCTTATCTTCAACCATCCGAATGTAATGGGAACCAACTTCACTCTTGGCGGTTACATATTCCCATACATCCATCAGACAAACTTCGGCAGTGTACCGCTAAACGGTGTGAGCGCTATTGCTCCTCCGAACGCCGGTGCCGCCACTTCGGGCGTTACGCTTGAAAGGTTAACACTTTATTCCGGTTTGATCGATGTGAAAACGGACCTCTGGAGACTCGTTGGTGAGCTTCAGGGATCTTGGGGTAGGATAGACATCGATGGTGCGCCTAATGTCGACATCGATGCATCCAACATCATCTGGGCTGCCCGCGCGGAAGTTTATCCGGGATGGCCGCTTAAAGTAGTCGCAGCCGAATTCGGTTGGGCGAAGGGTGATGATCTCAGCACGTCTGATATTGAGGGTGGTGTTATATTCTTCAACCCGGCTTACAATATCGACAACCTGCTTTTCAAGAACATGATTCCGAACATCTATCAGGTTGAGAGCAGCGTTTATAACGCTTACTATGCCAGAGCTTGGGGAACCGTTAAGCTGATTGACGAGATCTCCTTCACGCCTCAGGTTGTAGTTGCTTTCAACGAAGAAACAGACAACCCGTACCCGGGTGTTGACAGCATAGACACATACATGGGAACGGAAGTCGAAGGTACGCTTACCTGGCACATACATCCGGGAGTAAGCTTCGACCTCATCGGTGGTATAGTTTTCACGGGCGACAGCTTGGACA
>Ga0307426_1001963_pt1 | contig 13096 bp, 16 predicted proteins | sample SalMarWE160340MG_FD_202165 | JGI IMG/M metagenome (GOLD analysis project Ga0307426, IMG submission 202165) | Salt marsh sediment microbial communities from the Plum Island Ecosystem LTER, Massachusetts, United States - WE1603-40 | ecosystem: Environmental > Aquatic > Marine > Intertidal zone >... | reverse complement strand
TATAGAAATCCAGCATCGACATGGCCGAGCGGTAGGGATCGCTGCTGGCGCGCTCGGGGTCCTGCGCCGCGTTCTTCAAGGCGTCGGCGATCTTCTCGGGATCTTCCGACTTGAAGACGCCTGGGGGAAGCGCGTGCTCACGATCGTGGTCGGTGACGGACTTCGACCACGGGTTCTGGGACTTGCCGGACATGGATGCTCCTCGCTTGCGGTGAAAGCGGGATGCAAGCAACGCGAGGCAAACGCCGGGTAAGCCGCTTCAGGTGGATTTGAGGCGAATTGCCAGCTCAGGCCCGCGCCGCGCGGAAGAGCCGCAAGAACAGCGCCGTTCCCAGACCCCAGGCGCCGTTGACCGTGCCGGCGATGGCGATGCGCGGCCACAGCGTGCCGATGGGCACGTCCTTGATCAGCGGCACCACGTAGATGGCGACGAGCGACAGTGCCACGGCGCCGGTCACGATCCACGCGAGCCAGTAGCCGGGGCCGGCAAGGCGCGCCAGGAACAGCGCCAGTCCCGCCCCCCACAAGCCGCCCCAGAACGCTTTCGAGATCACCGAGGGCACGCCGAAGGGCGGGATGGGATCGAGCGGCCAGGCCGGCTTGTCGGCCGGGATTACGCCGGCCTCCACCAGCGCGTACCAGGCGCTCTGATGAAAGATCAAAGTTGCGAGGAAGCCGGCGAGGAAGCCGAGCGCCAGCAGCTTCAAGAACGAGGACGTCATTCAAAATCTCCTTGTTTGTGCGCGCTCACTCGCAGCGCAGGAAATCGCGCGCGCCGGTCTCGTCGGCGAAGGTAAGGGTGTCGCCGGCGACCGACAGCGTGAACTGTTGGGTCTGCGTATCGCCCGCGACGGTGCACTCGGCGGAAATCTCAAAAGCGCCGTTCCGGGCCTCGACCGAGGTGAAGGCGCAGTGGGTCTCGTGCTGATCGTAATGGTCCTCGGCCACGAGCATCGGTGCGTCGGGGCTTGCTTGCTCCACCCCGCGGCTATCCAGGACCAAGGCCCAGGCGCCGACATAAGGCGCGTCGTCGGCTCGCGTCGCGGCGGCCAGCAGCCCTGCTGGCGCGGACAGTAGAGCTAAGCCTGCTGCCAGGCGTCCGATCACTCCAGGCATGTGAACTCCCCTTTGCATCTTCCACGCCCGGAGCGGCACCGGGCGGTGCAAGCTTAGCATCGCGCGGTCCCTTTCCCGTCCGCCGGGGGCCGAGATCGGGCCGCTCGTTCTTGATCGGTCGCCCGTATAATGGTGCAAGACGAACGTCTTGCCGTGGGTGTTACGATTGCGACGATCGGTCCGCGTGCCACCCCGGTGCGCTTTGCGGCCGATCAAAGCCGGTTCGCCGTGCGGCGCTAAGGTATCGGTCCATCGCTTCGCGGAGCGTGCACATGGGCTTCAAACCAACCGCGGTTGCGCTTGCCGCCTTCTTAGTCGTCGCCGCGCCGGTCCTGGCAGCCGACCCGGATCCGGCGCAGGTCGCCCAGGCCCGCGCGGCCGTCAAGAGCCTGGGGCAGGGCCTCAAGAGCCAGCTCATGGCGGCGATCAAGGCTGGCGGGCCCATTGCGGCGATCGCCGTGTGCCGGACGATCGCGCCTGAGCTGTCGGCGCAGATTTCAAACGAGAATGGCCTCACCGTCAGGCGCACCGCGCTGCGCGTGCGCAATCCCGCCAACGCGCCGGACGCCTGGGAGCGAGGCGTGCTGCAGGACTTCGCCGCCAGGATGGCAGCCGGTGCCGACCCCGGGACGCTGGAGCACGCCGAGACCGTCACGCAGGAGGGCGGTGCGACGGCCTTCCGCTACATGAAGGCGATCCCCATGGCGGCCGAGCCGTGCCTTGCCTGCCATGGCGCGCCGGAGCCGTCGCTGAGGGCGGAGATCAAGCGTCTCTACCCACAGGACCAGGCCGTGGGCTTCAGGCCCGGCGAGTTGCGCGGCGCCTTCACGGTGAAAGGACCGGCAACGGCGCCGTGAATTATTCCGCCTGAGCCTCAAGCGTCCGATAGGCGTGCGTGAGGGCGAGCCAGGATACGGGACCGCTGACGAGCAGGCCGACCACGAGCGCCAAGAACCCCAGGAGATTGATGCCGACCAGCGCCAAAATGAGCAGGAACAACTGCCATTTGTGGCCATTGGTGATGCGAAAGCTTTCCTTGAGCGCTTCGATCGGGCCCTTGCCGCGATCGACGACGAAGTAGAGGGACAAGCCCAAAGCGACGGCGGCGATGACGCCCGGCACGATGAACAGGAACAATCCCACCAAGACGATAAACACGAGGAGCAGCCAATTCCCGAGATAGCGCCAGAACGGGTTCGGGTTCCAGAGGTCGCCGAACTTCACGCTGGCGATGTCGTCGTGGGCGCGCAGGGAAATGGTGGTCGCACCCAACGAGGCGTAGATCGTGAACACCAGACTGGCCAGCGATGCGATGAGCTCAGGCGCGGTCGGGGGCGGCGGAGGCTCGCCGGGCACGACCTCGGGGCCCGGGAACAGGATGTTGGGGATGGAGGGGACCAGCGTCACCACAACGAAGGCGGCGATGAGGATCCAAGGCCGCTTTTTGTACGTCTCCCATCCGAACCGGATGCAGTCGCCGGTCGACAGAGCAGGCATGCCGTCCCCCTTTTTCTGCAATTGCCATCGTGGCCGAAAACGCGCGACGAGGCTTCTAATAGCGGGCCGCTCCCTAACGGAGGCCCTAGACAGTTGCTCAAAGCCTACATGAATCGCAAGCCGGCGGGGAGGGCTCGCGCGCTTGCTTAAGGTCCCGGTATTCTGGCCCGGGCACAATAGCTTCGGTTTGGGATGGCTGGAGTCGGGTGACGGGCGGGGCGCCGGCGTCACATTCTGACTTTCCGCAATGAAACGAAACGAGAGGATCGATATGGCCGACCCCGAAACGCTCGCCGAGCTCGACCAGCGTATAGCAATCATCCGCGACAACCTGCGCGAGCTGGTGGAGCAGGCGGCCGCCTATTCCGGCGCGGCGGATGAATCGCGCAACGCCGACCGCATCGCCGATCAGGAAGCCAAGCTCACAGAGCTTCTCAAGCAGCGCCAGGAGCTGTCGAAGTAGGGCATGCGCGCGGTCAGCGCGCGCGTGCGGCCCGGTCGAGCACGGCGAAATCGGCGTCCGAGAGAGCGATGCCGGCCGCGGCGACGTTCTCCTCCAGATGCGCGACCTTGGACGTGCCGGGGATCGGCAGCATGACGGGGCTGCGCTTCAGGAGCCAGGCAAGCGCGATCTGGCCCGTCGTCGCGTTGTGGCGGTGGGCCACAACGGCCAGCGCCGAGCCCGGCTTTGCCAGATCGCCGGCGGCAAGCGGGAACCAGGGAATGAAGCCGATGCCGTTCCTCTCGCAGTGCACGAGCACGTCCTCGCTTGCGCGGTCGACGAGGTTATAGCGGTTCTGCACGGTGGCGACGGGGAACACCTCGGACGCGGCCTCGATATCGTCGACCGACACCTCGCTCAAACCCGCGAAGCGGATGAGCTTCTGATCGATGAGCCGCCTGATCGCGGCGAACTGCTCGTCGCGCGGCACGTCGGGATCGATGCGATGCAGCTGCCAAAGGTCGATCTGCTCGACACCGAGGTTCTCGAGGCTCCTGTGGGCCTGGCCGATCAAATACTCGGGCCGGCCGTGCGGCACCCAACTGTTGGGTCCGGGGCGCTTGAGGCCGCCCTTGGTGGCGATGACGAGGCCGTCATAGGGATGGAGCGCCTCGCGCAATAGCCGCTCCGACACCGCGGGGCCGTATGAGTCGGCTGTATCGATGAAGTTCACGCCAAGCTCGGGCACGCGCTTCAACGTGCGGATGGCCTCGGCGCGGTCGGCCGGCTCGCCCCAGATGCCGGGACCGGTGACGCGCATGGCGCCGAAGCCGAGGCGGTTGACGGCGAGCTCACCGCCGATCTTGAACGTGCCGGAGCGTGCTGCGTCGGGCGCGGTGTGGTGTGTCGCTTCGGCTGACATCGTGAGCTCCATGTTTCGGGAGGCGCTATTGCTGGTTGCGACGTAGGATGCCGCAGCGACGCGAGCAAGTGCGACGCTGCGCCCGGGCCGCAGGCTGCGCCGGCGCGGGAACGGGCCATGTAACGAAAAATCAAGGCTGCGGCGAGCGCGTTCCATTGCTATAGCGGGTCGCTAAGCCCTCCCGCACGGAGCCCACACAATGGCCGACACCGAAGACATCCACCAAGCCCTCGAGCGCCTCACGCGCGAGAACGCCGAGCTGCGCGGCTTGGCGCTCGCAACGGGCGTCATCCTCACCCAGCTTCTGCAGAGCATCACCTTGCGGGAGCTAAACCCGCAAGGGGCAGCGACGAAGATCATTGCCAATGCCGAGAAGGCGATCGAGGGATTCGAGCCGAATGAGGCCGCGCCCTACGATGCCGATATGAAGGCGCGCGCGCTTCAGGCGGTTAAGCAGTACGAGACCCAGCTTCGCTCTGTGCTGCCGGTCTGACGCACGCCCGCGCAAACGATTATGGCCGCTCAGCGCCGCGCCGCTCAGTACTTGAACAGCGACGTGAGAGAGAACGACGAGCCGACGACGACAGGTGGGACCTCGGCGATCTGCGGATAGGGCTCGTCCAGATAGACGTCGACGCCCGTGGCGCGCCCTTCCTTGATCAGCGAGGCGATATAGGCCCAGCCCTTCGGCTCCAGTCCGATGCAGGCTTCCGACATCTCGCCCTTCAGGCGCGCATGGATGGCGATGTTTCCGCGCTTGAGGATGGCGGTTTTCTGCGCTGCGCTGAAGCGGTCCTGGTTCCATAGCTTGCGCAGATAAATGGCGGCGACGTAGCGTTTGGTTTTCGGTCCCCAGGTGATGCGCCTCTCCTTGTCCGCCGTGAAGGAATACTCTCCCGGCGGCAGGGAGCCCATGCCTCTTGTGGCAAGGCAATCGGGATCGGGATTGTTGCGGCACACGTCTCTGCCCGAGATCGCCCAGGCGATGGTCCTGCCGCTGACGGTCGGGTCGTCGGCCACGACAAAGAGACGGCCGTTGTTGATCGCGTAGCCGAGGCGGAAGCTCGGCACGGACGCCGGCACCGCGCGCACGACATCCTCATAGGGGTTGCAGATCTCGCCGCCGGTCAGCTTTCTCTGGAAGCCGTTGAGGTGAATGGTGACGTAGTCGACGTTGGACGCGCAGTCCCACTGCGGCAGTACATTTTTATCCTTGAGAGCGATGCCCGGCGGCGGCGCTGCGGGAGCCGGTTTGCGCTGCGGCGGGGGCACGGCCGCGAGCTGCGGTTGCGCCGGCCTGGGAGGCTCAACGAGCTTTGGAGGCTCCAGGAGCTGCGGCGTCTCCTCAACCGCGAGTGCGGTTTCCCACGGGCTGGGCGCGGGCTTCTCACGGCTTGAGCGGAGCCGCTCGCACTCGGCCGACAGCTTGGGCGGCTGGATCTGCTTGACGGCGAGCTGGCGCGCGAGCGCGCTGTCGGCGCCGTTCTCGATGTAGGCCCTGATCAGCGCATGCTGAACCTGGACCTGCTCGGGCGAGAGCTCGAAGATGCAATCCTCGTAGATCTGGTCGCCGACCTTGCTGAAGAGGTCGGCGATCTGCGCCGCGGCCGCCGCGGATCCGACGCCGCGGTAGCGCGGGGGCTCGCCCTGGGCATGGGCCGAGGGCAGCACCAGCAGGCTCGCGAGCGCTGCGAGCGCGGTCCTGCGGATCGCATCCATAGGCGTTCCCCCGGGCATGGGATGCCCTAAGCCTGATTCACGGCCCCGCATTCAAGCATTTATTACAAGAGTCGGGGCAATAGGAGGGCAGGGGGCCCCAACCAAGGTCTCATGGGGCCTGCAGGCAGCACGCCTGGAGATCTATGGGGGCCCTGAATTAGCCTTGGCTTTGATCTCGCTAAATATGGCCCGTGCTTTCTCGAACTTGGAATTGAACAGCCACATGGCATCGAGGATATCGCGGAAGGTCGCGGAGGTCCTTGCCCGGTCCGCTTTGCCGAAGGCGAACATGCTGTTGTTGCGCAGGTAGCCCATGATCCTCGGGCTGGAGATCCGATAGGCCTCGAACTTGCGCGACGCCAGTGCCTTGCGCGTCGGCGTGGGGACGATCTGGATGAGCTCGAACAGCTTCATCTGGTCGATCTCGTCAGGCAGCATCCGCATGATCGCAGGGATCTGCGCAAACAGGTCGGCGTGCGCGTTCATCAGGCCGTTGCGCACCGCCAACCAGTGATTGTAGCGCTGGTCGATGCCGCGGGCGCGCGCCTCCTCGTGATCGTCGCGGGCGGCCACCGCAGGAGCCAGTGCCGCGACCCTCGGCTTGATCGCCGCCCACCTCCTGCGGCCATTTCGATTCTCGGTGACGCCCGTCTGCAGGCTTCCCATGTATTTGGTGGAGCGGCCATTGCCGATGTTCTGGTTGCCGCCCGTCTCGGCGAAGAAAAGCCCGAGGCTGATGCGGCCCGCGGCGTCGGCGGTTTCCGCATCGAGGCCCTGGGCGCGGGCAATGACCGTGGCGAGGTCGACGACGTCCTTGAACGGGGTCTCGGAGGCCTGTGCGAAGGCCGGCGGCGCCTGAATGATCTTGAAGAGCGCGCCGTACTCCTCGATGAGCGGCTCGATGTCGGCATCGAAGTACGCGGGCGGCACGCTGTACTTGTTGGCTCGGCCGATGCGGCTGGGGAGCGCGTCGGTGAGGTCCTTGTACGTGCTCATCACCTTGGTGCGGGCGAGGTAGAGCGCCTGCCCCGGCCGGCTCGGCAACGGTTGGCCCATGGTGATCTGCGCGCGCCGCTTGGCGAGGATCGCCTCGAAGGCTTCGAGGGCCTTGTCGTAGGCGGCGAGCGCTTGCGCCTGCGCCTTGGTGAGCGCGGCCGATTGGGCGTGGGCGCTGGAGCCCTGCGGCCCGATGTCGGCCGGAACCAGCCACGGCAGCGCGAAGAGGACAGCGACGGCAAGGGCTGCTGTGCACCAAGAACGGACCAGCAGACGTTGCCTAAGAAGCGTGCAGTCCTGCACCGCCTTAACGCGCTCGGGCAGCTTTGGCGTTGCGCTCGCGTTTGGCGATCTTTGCGGCGCGCTTCCTGGCGTTCTCCGCCTTGCGCTGCGTGGCTTGGATCTTCCTGCGGCGCGAATCCGACAGCATGGGCATGGACGTTCCTCCGTTGGGGGCCTGCGGCACCGATCGGCTGAATACAAGAGGTGGGGTACGGCACGCAAGCACCAGGCTTCGGAGGCGCCCGGAACGCCTTTCGAAGCCGGGCGTTTACCAACCAGACTTCGCACGCCGGCGGGCCGCTCGCCCACGGGTGCTGACAGTTGAGCGAAGGAGGTATGCGATGAAATGGAAATGCACAATCGCCGGCGCGGCGGTGGCTATGATGCTGGCGCCCTCCATGGCACAGGCGGACTCGTCAATCGGCGCGGTGGAAGGCGCGCGCGCCAAGGAGCGCCAGGGCGCCTACCTGACCGGCCAGGATCGAGACAATCTGCGTCGCTAGGGCGGCAACGACGACTACGGCTATGGCGCGAGCTACGGCTACGGCCCGAGCTATGGGTACACCCCGTACGGCTACGGCGGCGCGTACTACGGCAACGACTACGGCTATGACTATGGGCCCGGGGTCGGCATCTACCTTGGGTACTATTGATTGGCGTTTTCCCGGTGCGGAGCACGGCCGCGGTGTCCTGCGGGCCGTGCGCCGGCCGGGCGCCGCAGCGCTAGCAACGCTTGGCGATTTCCGCCTGCAGCTCGAGCTTGACCGCCCTGTTCAGAAGCTGGACCCACTCCAAGCTCTTGCTCCCGTCAGCTGGCTGCGTCGCCTGCGAATTTCCCCCTGAGTCAAAGCCGGCAGCAGTGGCAGTGATCTCGCGAACGCCGCGCCTCAGGTCGTCGCAGGCGAGGACGGGCGCCAGGACACGGTACGCGAGCGCACGCACGCCCGTGCGCTCGTCGCGTGACGTCGGTTTCTCCTTTATCCACTTGTGGAGCGGATCGGCCAGCATCGCCATGACCTGGTCCTGGCAGGCCGTGTCGGTGGCGCCGCACACCTCTATGACCTCCGGAGACGGGGTTGGCCGCGGCGGCACGACGGGCTCTGGCGGAAGAGCGACGGCGACGTCCGGTTGTGGCTCTACCGTCGGGGGTTTGTGCTCGGGAGCCGGCTGAGGCGCAACCGATTGGGGCATTTCTTGGGGTGTGACTGGAGGCGCGTCTTGAGGCGTGTCTTGAGGTGTGTCGTCGAGAGTGTACTCCGCCACATCGCCCGAATGGTCCTCCGCGACATAGTCGGCCGGCTGCGGCTCGGCACGCTGCACGGAGGCCATGACCTTGGCCGGCCACGAGTCAGACTGACAAGCCGCCTGCGAATCCCTGGCCGAGCCGAACCCCAGGCTATGCCACGTCGAGCAGCCTCCCACGCTCGCCGCCAGCGCGCATGCGAGCGCGACGGGCAGGCCTTTGCTGCGCAGCAGATTGCGATATCTGCGGTCCGACATCGGTTCCAAGCGCCGAGAATGCGGGGACGTCTTCGATGTCAGATTTCAGCACAATGCTTAATAAACCATTTGCCATTTGGCGGATGTATGAGCATCGCCGCGCGGTGGCTAACCATCCCACTGAGATAAGGACGAATTCTCGGCCGCGGCGCATATGATGCCGGCGTCAAGGTCGATGTGCGAGACCGAGTCGAGCAATGGGGGACGGTGCATTCACGCGTTTTTCGATCGTGAATCACCTCCGGTGCCGGTTGCTGTTGGGAGGTTTGAACCATGGAGCTTGAGGGAATTCTCATCGAGGTGGACCAGGGCCGTGTCACCCGGGTCTTGAGCAGCGGCGTCCACCTGTCCGCCGGAGCAGCCGTCACCTATGACGGCGCGGACGCACAGCTCTTGAAGGTCAGAGAGCCGTCGCAGGCGGAGCAGATCGAGCGCATCGTCGCCGCCCTGCGCGAGGGACGGGCCAATACACAGCGCTATGGCATCCGCGCTGCCTGCGACACGGCATCCAAGCACTACCAGGCGATCGCCCATGCGACCGGTGCCCTGGCGAGCCTTCTTGCCGACATTACGCGCGCAAAGGACGAGGAGCCGGCGGCGCTGCTGACGCGCATCCAGGAAGCGGTGAACCGGGTCGACGACGACGTCCTGGCAGAGGTTCGCCAGCAGATCCTGGTCACCTGCGCGGAGGCCATGGAGCTGCGCGTCGGGCCCGACGAGGACGAGCGCCGGCCCGCCGTGACCAACGGCCTGCTGCACCAACTCGAGAGTCTGCAGCACGACGACGCACAAGACGGCAACGCGCAAGACGACATCGGGCAAGACGACGACGTGCACTGGGAGCCGTCCCGCCGCGCCTTCCCGTGATCAAGACCACGATGGCGTGAGCGGACCCGCCCGGCCGCCGCGCGCCCCTCAAGCTCCGTACTGATCGTCGCTGACTTTCTCCAGCCACGCGACCGCCTTGCCGTCCAGCGCCTCCTGCACGGCGATGTGGGTCATGGCGCAGGTGGCGCTGGCGCCGTGCCAATGCTTCTCGCCCGGCGCGAACCAGACGACGTCGCCGGGGCGGATCTCCTGCCGTTCGCCGCCCTCGCGCTGGGCCCAGCCGAGGCCTTCGGTCACGATCAGCGTCTGCCCGAGCGGATGCGTGTGCCAGACGGTGCGCGCGCCCGGCGCGAAGGTGACGCTGGCGGCAGCCACGCGCGCCGGCGCTTCGGCCTGCATGAGGCGCTCGATGCGAACCGAGCCGGTGAAATACTCCGCCGGGCCTTGATCGGTCTGCCGCGTGCCGGCGCGCTTGATGTCCATGGCGAGCAGCCTAACCCGCCAGCCCGCGCTTGATATCGTCGAGGGTGAGCAATGGCACGACCTCGACGGCGGCATCGAGCGCGGCAAAAAACGGCTCCAGTGCGCGCGGCAAAATCGCCGGGTCGGTCGCATCGAAGATGATAAAGCCGCCGCGCTCACCCTCGATGAGCGTGCAGTAGGCGCTTTCCGCGCTCGTCGCTTTGACAAGGTCCTCGATCGCGGTGCCGAGGGTTCCGGCTTTGGCGGCGGCGTTGCCGCGCTCGACGGGGATGGAAAAGGTGAGCATCAGTCGCATGGGGTGCCTCGCTTAGTTTATTGCGGGGGGACTGTGCCACAGCTGGCGCGAAGCGGGAAAGAATACGCCATCGGCCTCGCGGCGTTGCCGCCCGAGGGTTTGCGAAGAAGAAGGGAGCGCGGGCGCCGAAGCGCTGCGATCCTGTTGCAACTTTTAGGGCAGCCTTGCGGCGCCCGCGCCGGTCGCTGCCGTGCCGGGGTTGCGATCACATCGTCAGCGGGCTCGTCGGTCCGGCCCGGGGGCCATCGCGCCCGGACCTCTCGCGTCCAGGACCTAGAGCGGCTGCGCCCCCAATGAAGGAAGCGCCGCTGCGCGACGGGCGTCCGTGCAGTGTGTTGCCACGCCTGCACAGCCCCGGTCCGCGGCCCCGGAATCTGCGGCGAGCTAAGCCGCGCGTCAGACGCCCGCGACGGTACGGACGTAAGCCTCAACCGGGCACCGCCCCCGCCCCGCAAAGCCGCTCAGCTGATGCGTCCCATGACGGGCAGGGGTGTGCGCAAGATAAGCCTGCGCGGCGCGGCGGGGATAAGAATCGCGACAGCGCCCGCCCACACCCGTCATCCCGTCATGTCGGAGACATGCAGCTAGCGTGTAGAGCGGGACCCACGCAAGTCTCCGCGCGCACAATGCCGGCGCTTCTCGTTCCGCGATCGGCCATTGCTGCTGCGTTTCAAAGTCTCGGCCGGCAAGAGCGATTGCTGAAGCTGGCGTGGGTCCCGGCCTCCGCCGGGATGACGTTAGAGAGGAGGCACCCGATCGCACCTCCACCTCCGTCATTCCCGCGCAGGCGGGAACCTAGGACAGGTATCGACACGACCAACAGTTGGGTATGTCGCTTCGCTCTCAGTGTCTCACTCTCGACCAAAGCCAACCGTAGCGCTTGCGGAAGCATGACTGGGTCCCCGCCTGCGCGGGGATGACGTTTAGGGGAGGCACGCGAGGCGCCGCTAACCCGCCAACCCGCGCTTCAGGTCGTCGTGGGTGGGAAGCGGAACGACCTCGACGGCGGCGTCGAGCGCGCGCGGCAGGATCGCCGGATCGGTCGCATTGAAGATGGGGAACGACGGTGTCGGGTTACGCGCTGACGCGCTAACCCGACCTACGACTGGCGGCCGTGCAGCGCTTCCCGAACGGCGCCGCCGACGATGCTCGGCAGGTCCTCGCGCAATTGACGGACATCGTCCTTCACGGCGAGGACGTCGACTTTCACGGTGCCGAGGTCGGCCTTCACGGTGCCGAGGTCGGTCTCGACGCGGTCGAAGCGCGTGTTGGTCTCCTCCTGAAAGGAGAGCAGCGAGCGATGTACGTCGCGCACCTGGCCGGTAAGGAACCCGAACGAGCCCTCAAGCTCGCCCACGCGGCGCTTCAACTCGCGGATTTCGGCCTCGACGTCCATGCTTCACGATCTCCACTGCCGCGAACAATGCGTGAACATGGCGCGGGAGTCAATGGCTACGCCGCAGCACCTCCCAAAGTGTCATCCTCGGGCTTGTCCCGAGGACCCACCTGCAATCCAGCGCCAGACGTTTGTCGCGCTGGATCCTCGGCATGAAGCCGAGGATGACGAGTGGGGGCGACACCGAATGCATCTTTCCGCCGCTTGGCGCTCGTCGCTTTGATCAGGTCCTCGATCGCGTTGCCGAGGGAGCCGTCTTGCGCGGCCGCGTTGCCCCGCTCGACGGAGAAGGTCAGCATCAGGCGCGTGGTGGGCCTCGCTTATGTTTTGCGGGGGGACAGTGCACACTTGGCGAGGAGGTTCGATGTCAAAGAACTTCCTCACCGAGGCGGCCGACACGCTGCCTGCGCCGTGCTGCTCCGCGAATTGTCTATCTGTACAATGAAAAGATTGGAGGGCATTATTTCCGCATATTCAAGCAAGTGATTTACGGGGACGGGGGATGGAGTGCGGTTCGCAGGATGTCGTGTGTCAGCTCACGACATGGCTCTCGGAGAATGAATTAGCCGCCAGTTGGTTGGTCGAGTTGATTGGTGGGGTTGGAGCAAACACCACTGGGATCGTTGGTGCGCTCTCCCAATTTCTCAAAGACTACGGCCAAGCAATTATCGGCCTGTTCGGCGTCACCTTCGGCTTTTGGAGGTGGTGGCGCTACCGGGAGCACATCCTGCACAAGCGCCTCGCGGAGTATCTGAAGGAGAGTGATGCGCGCTTGGTCGATGGCACAAAGGAGCTCATCGATGCCATTCGCAGGCCCGCACCCGGGCAGAAATTCAATGATCCGCTGTTTGTAGATGACGACCTGAGGACGGTTCTGCGCGGGCGGAATTGGGATAAGGCGATCTTTGCCCTGAACGTTGAAGATAGTGCGGACTCGCTACTGGGAAAAGCGATTGACAGTATCGAGCGACGTCTGGCTACGGCACAGGATGCGACAACCTCGCTGCACCGTCAGCTTTCCAGCGCCCACTGCATTAGAGGCGCCATCGCAGCATCTCGTGCCGACCGGACCAGGAGCGGCGAGTTTCGCGTCCGCGCGTTGAATTTCTTTCGCAGCGCATTGAGTGTCCCCGGTAGCGAAAAAAATCTTATCGCGAGGGAGCTAGAGGCTCACCAGCAGCGTAAGCTAGGATTGGGGACGGCGCAGCAAGCCTACGAAAGACTCATTGACCTCGTGAGCGACTTAGAGGACCGGCGCGAACGAGATCTGATGACGGCGAGGGCTAAGTGGTTCGCTGCAGAAATCGTTTACTCCAACAACGTCCCGCTTGTTGCTTGGCAGATGATGACAACTGTTGATCAAGCCAATCAATATTTTCCGAGTGCCATTTGTCTAATGGCGGGCCAAGAAGTGCTGTCAGGTTGGGATCGTCTTGAGAAAGGCGACATGCACTATTTTGCAGCATTGTGTGGCAATACCTTAAATTATCCAGCAGCCGCGCCTGCGCACCTTGACGCCGCAGAGACAGAATACCGGAGAATTCTGATCGAACTGTCAGATCGGCGCTTCCGGTGGCCCAAGCGCTTCCGACGATTGCGTGCCAGAGCCAAGGACGGTCT
>Ga0307426_1001962_pt1 | contig 13098 bp, 14 predicted proteins | sample SalMarWE160340MG_FD_202165 | JGI IMG/M metagenome (GOLD analysis project Ga0307426, IMG submission 202165) | Salt marsh sediment microbial communities from the Plum Island Ecosystem LTER, Massachusetts, United States - WE1603-40 | ecosystem: Environmental > Aquatic > Marine > Intertidal zone >... | reverse complement strand
GAACCAGATCTCAAGCTCGGCGACGCGCGCCGTAGAACGCTCTCGCGACGCATCAAGGTTCATGCGTGCGCCCTCCGCGTTGGATGTCGAGACGGCGGCCAGCGGCCTGGATCAACTTCGCAGAGGCCTAGAGCCTGCCCGTCCAGATTAAACCCGTGCCTTAGATACGGGGACGATGAATTACGGGTCAATCCAATTCCAGGCCGCCATCTTTCCAAAGAGTTGAGACAGTCCCGGCGCGATGACCGTAGCGCGAGGCTCCATCACGGACGTGATCTCGAGAGTCACATATGACTTATCGAATATCAGAAGTTTTTGTTGCGTGCCTCGATAATCGGACTTAGCTTTGCATGAGCCGCGCGGCGAGCGCCCATCGGGCTGTTTCCTTCGCTTGCTCGGCGACACGGAACGTGGCCTTCGCGTTGACAGCAACGCTCCCCACACGAATAGGCCGAAAATCAACGCTTTGGCCCGATGTTCCAGGTCTATCTGCCTATCGCCGAGATCTCGGTAAATCTCCTGGTCATGCTAGGCCTTGGCGCGGCCATTGGCTTCCTCTCGGGCATGTTTGGGGTGGGCGGCGGCTTCCTGCTCACGCCGCTCCTGATGTTCTCGGGGATTCCCCCTGCCATCGCGGTGGCGACCGGCGCTAACCAGATCGTCGCCTCCTCGGTGTCGGGGGCGCTCGTGCAATGGCGGCGCGGCAATATCGATTTCCGCATGGGGTGGGTGCTGATCGTCGGCGGTATCGCCGGCGCCGTCGGCGGCGTGCTGCTGGTGGGACTACTGAACCGGCTCGGCCACGCCGATGTCTTCATCTCGCTCGTCTATGTGATCTTCCTCGGCATCATCGGCTCGCTGATGCTCGTCGAGAGCCTGCGCGCCGTGTGGCGGACCCGCTCCGGCATGGCCGCCACCGGGCGGAAGCCCGGCGAACACACCTGGATCCATAGATTGCCGCTAAAGATGCGGTTTCAGCGCTCGCGCCTCTATATCAGCGCCATTCCGCCGCTGATCCTCGGGACAGTTGTCGGTCTGCTCGCCGCGGTTCTTGGCGTCGGCGGCGGATTTATCGTTGTGCCCGCCATGATCTATCTGCTGCGTGTGCCGACGCATGTCGTCGTCGGCACATCGCTGTTCCAGATCATCTTCATCACCGCCGTGGTCACCGTCCTCTACGCGGTACTGAACCACAGTCTTGATATCCTGCTCGCTCTGTTGCTTGTGATCGGCGGAGTGGTCGGTGGCCAGTTCGGGGCCAAGGCGGGGCAGAGGCTGAAGGGCGAGCAGCTCCGGCTGCTGCTTGCCGTGATGGTGCTCGCTGTATCGATCAGGCTCTTGATCGGTCTCGTGGTTGCTCCCGACGACCTCTACAGCCTTGCGCCATTGACGGCGGGATCATGATGCGGTGCGCCCTTCACCTTTTCCTTGCGCCGTTGTTGCTCTTGGCGAGCGTTCAGGCGGTCGCGGCGGAGGCGCCAAAGCCGGAGCAAGTTCAATCCGACATTTCGACCCGCGAGATTTCGATTCAGTCGAACTTTACTGGCATCGACATCGTGCTGTTCGGCTCAATCGATTTCAGCGGGACACTGTCGCCCGAGGAGGGGCCTTACGACGCCATCATGACCGTGCGCGGACCAAATCGGCCGATCGTCGTCAGGAAGAAAGTGCGAATTGCCGGCGTGTGGACGAACGGTCCGTCAAAGACGTTCCCGTCTGTGCCGGGCTTCTACGCTGTGCTGGCCTCACGGCCGTTCCGGGCCATCGCCCCGAAAGACACTTTGCGAAAGCTCGGTATCGGCTTTTCTAATCTCGATTTCGGCAAGAGTGCTGGGGGCGACGGCGCCGATGACGGCTTCCGCGCGAGCCTGATCCGCTTGCAACAGGAACATCGGCTGTTTCAGGAATCAGACGATGCGGTCAGCTTCATCGGCCGAAGCTTGTTCAAAGGCAGCATCGATCTGCCGGTCAATGTGCCGATCGGTCGTTACACCACGCAAGTGTTCCTGTTCCGCGACGCCAAGCTGTTGAATCAGAGCCAGAGCAGCCTCCAGGTCGATAAGGTCGGCCTCGAACGCGCGGTCTATACGCTCGCCTTCCGCCATTCCTTGGCTTACGGGCTGCTCGCCGTGCTGATGGCAGTGACCGCGGGGCTTCTCGCCTATGCCTTCTTCCACCGCCGCGACTAAGGGAAACCCGGCCCGCAATCTCCGCAGCTCGATTAGGTCCAAATGACGAGTGTGATGGACGAGAAATAGGTTGGCACGTTCTCTAACTTGGTATATTAGAATAGTAGAATGTAACGAGTGAAGAAGGGGATCACTAAGTAATCCCGAAACTCGGCCATAGTCTTACCCCGTTCACCCGAGACCGGGGTGACCATCTCGGAAGAAGGAAACATCCAGTAGCAAATCCGAGTGAGGCCTAAAAAAATATAGTGGAGGCAACGTCGGGGCGAAAGCTCTGTGGCTATCGGGGGGCGTACTAATGTTCACCAGCAATCCTTTCGCCGAACTTTCAGCGTCCATACCACCCATCGTCATGCAGACCTATGTCGTCGTCATGGCCCTCTTGGTCGTGGGTGGCACGCTGTTCGACATCGTGCATAAAAAGAGCGCCGAATACTTCTTCGACAACTGGCGCAACGCCAACAAGAAGGCGAAGCAGCAGGTCGGCGGCGGCGAGATGGTGTCGCTGGCGGTGCAGACCGCTGTGGTCGACGTCATGACCTCAGGCGAGTTCTGCAATGCCCGGCGCCGGCTTGCTCATCTGCTGGGGATGTACGGTTTTATTATCTACGTCGTCACCACCGCCATCATGGTGTTCGCGTACCCGACGCCGGCCACGCCGACGCCCGCCTATTTACCGGCATTGTGGTACGTCGGGGCGTTGATGGTCTGCCTCGGCGGCTATTGGTTCTGGTTCTTCATTCGCGTCGACGTCGCCGCGGAAGGCCATTCGCCCTTCCGCTTCGTGCGCGCTGACCTGTTCATCGTCACGCTGGTCTTGAGCACGACCTTCGGCCTGATTTGGGCGCTGTTGCAGTCGGCGGGCAACACGGCTTGGGCAACCGTGTTCCTGGGGCTCTATCTCATCGCCACCACGGTGCTGTTCGCATCAATCCCGTGGTCGAAGTTCTCTCATATGTTCTTCAAGCCCGCCGCGGCCTTCGAAAAAAGAGTGTCCGAAGCCAACGGCACGCGGAGCAACCTGCCGGCTCCCGCAGACGCGCCCGAGATCTACGGCAGCGTCCTCAAGTGCTCGCACCATTATTGATCGGACCCAAACTCGGCTTCGCTAGAGGACATAAGGAACGTCATGCCGACCTTCGTTTATATGACGCGTTGCGACGGCTGCGGACATTGCGTGGATATCTGCCCGTCCGACATCATGCACATCGATAAGACCTACCGCCGCGCCTTCAACATCGAACCCAATATGTGCTGGGAGTGCTACTCCTGCGTGAAGGCCTGTCCGCAATTTGCGATCGACTGCCGCGGTTACGCCGACTTCGCCCCCTTGGGCCATAGTGTCCGAGTACGTCGCGAGGAGGAGAAGGCAACCGTTTCCTGGAAGATCAAGTTCCGGGACGGCCGCGAGAAGGATTTCGTTTCCCCGATCCGGACCACGCCATGGGGATCAATCAGGTCACCGGCCGATTACGCCGCGCCCAGCAAGGATCAGTGGGATTCGCAGGAGCTCGCGCACGAGCCTGAGGCGCTCAAGGTCGCTGCGCTGCCGGCGCTCACCCCCGACAAACTCAAGCAGGGATTGGTGTGATGCGTCGTAGTAAGACCGTTTTCGTGGATTCGGACATTCTTGTCGTCGGTGGCGGCATGGGCGGGTGCGGGGCCACTTACGAATCCCGCTACTGGGGCCGCGACCTCAAGATCGTTTGCGTCGAGAAAGCGAACATCGAGCGCAGCGGCGCGGTCGCGCAGGGCCTATATGCCATCAACTGCTACATGGGCATGCAGTGGGACGAGAACCAGCCGGAAGACCATGTCCGCTACGCGCGCAACGACCTCATGGGTCTGGTGCGCGAGGATCTCGGCTACGACATCGCCCGTCACGTCGACTCCACGGTGCACAAGTTCGAGGAGTGGGGTCTGCCCATCATGCGCGACCCGAAGACCGGCCGATACCAGCGCGAAGGCAAGTGGCAGATCATGATCCACGGCGAGAGCTACAAGCCGATCGTCGCCGAGGCCGCGCGCAAGGCCGCCACCGAAGTCTACAACCGGATCATGGTGACCCATCTGCTGATGGACCAGACGCGGCCCAACAGGGTCGCCGGCGCCGTCGGCTTTAACGTTCGCACCGGAGATTTTTATGTCTTCCGCGCCAAGGCGGTGATCGTGGCTGCCGGGGGCGCTTCGCACATCTTCAAGCCACGCGCGGTCGGCGAAGGCATGGGACGAACCTGGTACGCGCCATGGAGCAGTGCGTCTGCCTACGCGCTGCCGATCCTGGCCGGCGCCAAGATGACGCAGATGGAGAACCGGATCGTTCTCACCCGATTCAAGGACGGCTACGGCCCGGTCGGCGCCTACTTCCTGCACCTGAAGACGTACACGCAAAACGCCTATGGGCAGGATTACGAGGCCTTCTGGCGCGATTCGATCGAGCAGATGGTCGGCGATTACGTCAATCATCACCCGGTGCCGACCTGCCTGCGCAACCATGCGCTCCTCGAGGAGGTCAAGGCCGGCCGAGGCCCGATCCGCATGGTGACGAAGGAGGCCTTCAAGGACCCGCACAAGGAGACCATCGGCTGGGAGAACTTCCTCGGCATGACCATCGGCCAGGCGGTGGTCTGGGCGTCGCAAAACATCGATCCCAAGGAAATCAACCCTGAGCTGACGACGTCGGAGCCCTACGTCATGGGCTCGCACGCGACGTGTTCGGGCGCCTGGGCGAGCGGCCCGGAGGACTATGCACCCGCGGAATATCAGTGGGGTTACAACCGGATGATGACCGTCGAGGGACTCTTCGGCGCAGGCGATACCATTGGGGGCACCGCCCACAAATTCTCATCAGGATCCTTCACGGAAGGCCGGATCGCCGGCAAGGCGGCGGTCAAGTACGTCGACGATCTGGGCAACCAACCGCCGCAGGTCAGCGAGGCCGAGTACGAAGACCTCAAGAAGACCGTCTACCAGCCGATGGAAAACTACGCCGTCGGCCGCAACGAAATCGTCGCCGGCACCGTCTCGCCGAGCTATCTCCTGCCGATCCATGGCCTGCAGCGTCTCGAGAAGATCATGGACGAATATGTCGGCGGCATCGGCGCCCATTACACGACCAACGAGCCGCTGCTCACCCGCGGGCTCGAGCTGCTGACCATGCTGAAGGAAGACCTCGCCCATATCGGCGCCGAAGACCTGCACCAGCTGCAGCGCGCATGGGAGCTGCAGCACCGGGTCCTGGCCTCCGAATGCGTGACGCAGCACACCTTGTTCCGTCAGGAAACGCGCTGGCCTGGCTATTACTACCGGGCCGATCATCCGAAGCTGGACGATCAAGATTGGCATTGCTTCACCCTGTCCCGCTACGACCAGGACTCCGGGACATGGGCGATGGAGAAGGCACCCGTATATCACATCATCGACTGATGACGCGGCTGCACGCAGTGCCACGTCTCCCGGATCCTCCACAAACTCAAGGGCCATGTCTTCCATGAGCGTCAAGCCCAGCCACCCGGTGCAGTCCGCGATGGTCATCCTGTCCGAGGCAGGCTGATTTCACGAAGGCCTTGCAATGCCGCAACTCGTACCGCCGCACAATTCGGAGCAGATCAAGCCACTGCTGCTGCCGGAGACGGAGCGGGCCGAGGAACGCAAGCGGGCGGAAAAACTCAGGAAGATTCCTCTTGATTCACGCGCGGTCTCCGACCTGCTCATGCTGGCAATGGGGGCCTATACGCCGCTCGATGGATTTATGGGATATGACGACTGGCGCCGCTCGTGCCTGGATATGAAACTGACCAGCGGCGCCTTCTGGCCCATCCCGATAACACTTCCCGTCGACAAGGCCCTTGCCGATCGCGTCCATGCAGAAGAGGAGGTCGCGCTCATCGACGCGGGGACCGGGAACATGCTCGCCGTCATGGAGGTTCACGAGAGCTATTCAATCGACAAGCGACTGGAGGCCGAGCACGTCTATCGTACCGCTGATCCCAAGCATCCAGGCGTCGCGAAGGTGCTGGGTCAGGGGGACGTCAATCTGGCAGGGCGCGTCATGGTGCTGAGCGAAGGCGAATATCCTACGAGATACCCGGACCTCTACATTCGCCCTGCCCAATCGCGCGCCATGTTTCTCGAGCGGGGCTGGTCGCGCGTCGCTGCCTTCCAAACCCGCAATCCCATGCACCGGAGTCACGAGCACCTGGTGAAGATCGCGGTCGAGGTATCGGACGGTGTTTTCATCCATCAGGTGCTGGGCAAATTGAAGCCGGGCGACATTCCAGCCGATATTCGCGCCCGCGCGATCCAGGCGATGATAGACAATTATTTCCGCCCGGGAACGGTGATCCAGGCGGGCTATCCGATCGAGATGCGCTATGCCGGCCCGCGCGAAGCGCTACTTCATGCCCTCATTCGCCAGAATTTCGGCTGCTCGCACCTGATCGTCGGACGCGACCATGCCGGCGTCGGCGACTACTACGGCCCGTTCGACGCGCATCACATTTTCGACGAACTGTGGGACGGCGCACTTCTGACCAAGCCGCTGAAGATCGACGTCACGTTTTACTGCCGCAAGTGTTACGGCATGGCGACGGCGAAGACCTGCCCCCACGATCCGAAGTATCACATTTCGATCTCCGGCACGGAGCAGCGCGAAATGCTCGCCACCGATGCGGACATACCGCCGGAATTCAGCCGGCCGGAGGTGGTGGCGATTCTCAAGGAGTATTACGCGGGTCTGCGGTCGGCAGGCTTGGGTCGGGCATCATGATCATCGCGCATATCTCCGATACCCATCTAGCCCTGGACACACCCGACGCCGATCAGAGAATAAGGGATTTCGAACGCACGATTGCGGCCATAAACGCGCTCGATCCGGCCCCTGATGTGATCGTTCACACCGGAGATATCGTCCATAACGGTCGGCAGGACGAATACGCGGAGGCGGTCGCCATACTCGCGAAGGCGCGCGCGCCGGTCCATGTTCTGGCCGGCAACAAGGACAACAGGGCGAATTTGTGCGCGGCCTTTTCGGCACGCGGTTATCTCGCGCCCGATTCCAAATTTATCGACTATGCGGTCGAGGACTTTCCCGTAAGGCTGATTGCGGTCGACACCCTGAGCACGGGTAGCAACAAGGGCGAGTTTTGCCCCGTGCGGGCGAGCCGTTTGATCGGCCTGATCGATGCAGAGCCTACCAAGCCTATTGCGATTTTCGCCCACCATCCGCCGTTTGAGGTTCCGGTGGGGCCTGACCCGCTCAATTTCGAAACCCCGGAGATGATGGCGCGGCTGCGTCAAGCTTTGCAGCACAGCGGGCGGGTCGTCGCCAGTTTCAGCGGCCATGTTCACCGTGCTGCCGCGGGGCATGTCGGGAAAATCCCGGCCACAGTGGTGCCGTGCATCGCGACGACGCTGCGCAAAGGTGAGTATCCGGCCGACATGAGGAGAAGTCCGGTCTATCACGTTCACCGATTTGATCCGCTTTGGGGCTTTGCCACAGAATCACGGATTGTCGGAACCGAACCGTCCTCTTGAAGGTCCTGCTGCTTCGGTGGCTGCCGTTTCAGCGGTCGGCGCAGGAGCGATTTTGCAGCTTTTCCGCGAAACTGGTCAGAAATTGCAGGCTTCGCTGCGTCTCCGGCTTGGACAGCAAGGAAATCGTCGCCATCAGCCCACCGCGCGCAGGCGCTTTGGCTGATTCCTCTGCCGCTTGATTCATGGCTTCGCAGGCATTCGTGGCGAGGTCGCAGACATCCTCGTTGGCGACGCTCGTCACCATGTACTCTGCATAACTGAGCAGGCGCTCGACCATGGCATCAGTCAACGCGTTTCGCATGGCGTGCAGAAGCATGATCATGTCGCAAGCCGTATCCAGCGCACCGACCTTCTGCATTTCGGTGAGGCGGTCGATCAAGCGGTGGACGGCGGCGCTCGTGGTCTCGTCGTTGAGACGATCGATCACCTCCAAGGCATTGCCGCCGGTGATGGCAAGGCGCTCGATCATCTGATCGGTGAGAGCCTCGCGTGCGGCCAAGGCCACGCGCTCTACATCGTCGATAGAATTCGACATCTCGTTCATTTCTGCCTCCCCTTACAGCAAGCCGCGCGCCGACAGCCAATAGAGTCGATTATAGCCAAGCTTGAACCAATGGATCGCTTGTGACGGCGGCGCGGGGTTCGGAGGTGTCACGTAGTTGAACCAAACATAGGTTCCTGTCGTCATCCCCGTCTCGAGGAAGCAGAAGACCTTGCCGTCGTAGTTGCGGGACCACTGCTGCTCCTTGATCAGGGACGCGAGATTGTCGACGATCGTGTCGGCCTCGAAATGCGCCGTTGATCCCGCCTTCGAAATGGGAATGTTCGTGGTGTCGCCGACGATGAAGACATCGTCGGATCCCTCGCGCAGCAACGTTTGCTTGTTGGTCGGAACCCAGCCGCCATCCCCGAGCTTGGAATCCATGATCACTTGCTGGCCGGAATGAGGGGGGATGGTGACAAGCAGGTCGTAAGGCAGTGTCACCCCTTCTTCGGACGTTATTGTCTTCTTTTTGGGATCGACCGACTTGGTGTTGAAAAAGACCTCGGATTTGATGCCGTAGCGCTGAAATTCGGGTCCGGCCCAATTGGCCACGGGCTCGAGCGCATGGAGCCGTCCTATCGGATAGGTGTAGGTGATCTCGGTGTTCTCGATCCCCTTCGCGGCGAGGTATTCACGCAGCATGAATACAATCTCGAGCGGGGCGACCGGGCATTTGTGCGGCGCGTTGACGTTGACGACGATTTTTCCGCCCTTGAAGTTGTTGAGTGCGTCTCGCATTTTGCGCGCGCCCTCGAGATCGTAGAACCAATGCGCACCTTCCTCCATGCCGGGGATCGTGTCTGGTCTGATGCGCGAGCCAGTGGCGATCACGAGATAGTCGTAGGAATGCTTCTTGCCCGACTGTGTCGTGACGCTCTTCGCTTTAACATCGATGTTCGTCGCGGGATCGACGAAGAACGCGACGCGCTTGTCCAGAACTTTGCGCTGATCTCGGTACAGCTCCGATTCCCGAATTTTACCGAAGGGCAAATAGAGCAGGCCTGGCTGGTACATGTGCTTGTCGCTGGCGCTGAGCATGGTGATGGCGACGGCACCGGAGGCCAGCTCTGGGCCGATCTGCCGGCAAAGCCCATTGGCAACGATTGTTCCAGCCACTCCTCCGCCGATGATCAGGATTTGTTTTGTCATGCCGTTCTCCTCCCATGGAGTCTACTTGACTTGCTTTGTTGTCTTCACAGAGGTTGGATTCGCTCACTTGGCCTTGCGAACCAAGACGCTCCAATAGCCCTCCTTCTCGTCCACGCTGAGACAATCGTGCTTTACCTTCTTGCACCACTCCGGAATGTCAGTCACAGAGCCTTTGTCGCTCGATAGAATCTCGATCTCATCGCCGATTTGGCGCGTCTTGAGTGCCGCGATCAGCTCCATAAGGGGGCCGGGGCAGAATGCGCCTCGTGCGTCGATCGTTATTCTTTCGCTCATTGCCGCCGTGCTCTCCAAAGCATCTACAGCGTGATCAGCTGGCCTTGTTCGGCGTCCGACAGGAACTTGGTGAGGCCGGCCGGTCCGTCGAACAGGTCCTTTTCCAGGTGCGACATCTCCCAGCCCTGCACGTCGAGGGCCATCGAGCAGGCCCATATTTTCAGGTCGCCAAACTCCTTGCCGCGCTGAAGCAGGCTGATCGCGTCGGGGGCGTCCTTTGCGCGAAGGAGCTCGGAGAATTCGGCACCGTGATACCTTTCGGCCGACTCCAGGCCGTTGGCGAAGGCGAGCAGCGCGTTCATGCTGACAAAAACTTCGACAGGGCGTTCGGAGACGGCGGCGACCGAGGCCATCATGGCCGCCATCTGAATTTTCTCGTGTTCGCCAGAACAAAGAATAATGAATAGGCCGTTGCTCATGTGGCGCTCCGAGTTTCCCTGCTCAAGGTGCGCGCCTGATGCGGAACGAATAGATCGAGCCGTCCTGACTCGCTTCCAGCAGTTCGTGCCCCGTGTTGCGGCAGAACACCTCGAAGTCGCCCTTAGCGGCGGGGTCGGTGGCGATGATCTTCAGGGTTGCGCCGGCGGCCATCTTTGCCAAGGCCTTCTTCGCTTCCAAGACCGGCATGGGACAAACGAGGCCCTGCGCATCCAAAACTTGATCGACCATTCCCGCTCCTCGTCCCGCGGATGCTCGTCTAGTGCCTTATGGGGGCTTCGTCGGTAAGCATATTAACGCCCTGAGTGCTCGGCGCTGCCACCGAGTGCACCTAAGGGCTCCCCAACCTAAAACACACTTGCATATATCACTTATTGATATATCAAAATCAAGAAATCCTTTGGTCCTGTGGGGGTCCTTTGGTCCTATTTACAAACATGTTCTTCCAAGGCGACCTCATCGATTTTTCTCAGATTTGCGGCTCTTCGCTCACGGAAAGACGCAACCAGCGCCTTCAACGCTCTGCTGGAGGATGAGTGGGAAGCAATGGATTGGATCGGCAAGCTTGCTGAGATCGAAGCGCTGCAGGACGCCGAGCTCGATGGGCAGCTGATTGCGCGGTTTGAGCGTGCGTCCATGGCAGCGAACCGAGGGCCGATCCGCTTTTCCACGCCGAGCTTCAGGGAATATGAAACCGAAGCCTTGAAGGGATGCTCCAAGCAGTCATTTCCAGCTTTTTCCGTCACCGCTGGAGCTTGCGCGCTCGATTGCGACCATTGCCAAGCCAAGATCCTCGAGCCGATGATTCCGGCCACCAACCCGGAAATGCTCGATCGCAAAGTGCGCGACCTCGTCCTGTTGCAGGACTTGCAGGGGTTCTTGCTGTCAGGCGGCTCGAACCGTCGCAATGAGATCAATTACGATCGCTTCCTTCCGGTCGTCGCGAATCTCAAGAAGGATTTTCCTCATCTGAAGATTGCGATCCACTCGGCGCTGCTCGATCAGGCCCGGGCGAAGCGCATGGAGAACGCCGGCATCGACACGGTCATGATGGACGTCATCGGTGCGCAAGACACGATCCGCGACGTCTACCATCTCGACCGCGGCGTTGACGATTTCGAAGCGACCTTGGCGGCGCTCTGTTCGACCAACATGGAGGTCGTGCCCCATATCGTCATCGGGCTGCATTACGGCCGAATTCTCGGCGAAGCCTACGCACTCGATATCGTCGCACGGCATCCCATTCACTCGCTCGTTCTCGTCGTGGTGATGCCCTTCTATGCACGCGGCGCGTTCGAAACACCCTCCACGACCGGTATTGGCGAGATGTTCTTGGAGGCCCGTTCCCGGCTCGGCGAGCGTCCGGTGCTGCTTGGCTGCGCCCGTCCGGCGGGAATGCACCGCCGCATCACAGACGCTTACGCGGTCATGGCGGGGCTTGATGGCATAGCCTTTCCGGCCGACGGTGCGGTGGCCGTGGCGCGGGCGATTGGGCGGCCATTCACGCAACAACACGCCTGCTGCTCGGTCAAGATCGGGGGAGGCGTGAGCAATCGAGTCGGGTGCGCGGCATGAGCTTCTGCTTGCGCGCGGATGTGATTGTCGTGGGACTCGGGCCCGCCGGTGCCTGCGCCGCGGCGACGGCGGCGCGAGCCGGACTTCGCGTCATCGGTATCGATCGCAAGAAGGTGGCCGGACTTCCGGTGCAATGCGCGGAGTTCGTTCCGGGACCGCTTCACGCGCACATCGCCAATCTCGCTGCGTCCACCCGGCAAGCCATCAGTTCGATGACCACGATGATCGAGATGGATGATTGCCACCACACTCCGGACTTTCGCGGCGCCATCATCGACCGCGCGCGATTCGATCAGATGCTCGTCGCGGATGCGCGCGACGCTGGCGTGCATATCATTCTTGGAGCGCGAGTCGTGTCGATTGGCGCAGAGGGACTGCGGCTTTGCGATGGGAATATCATCGACGCCGGCATCATCATCGGCGCCGACGGGCCGAGATCGCTGATTGGGCAGGCAATCGGGGAAATAAACCATGAGCTGGTGGAGACGAGGCAGATCACCGTCCCGCTTCGCCGGCGGCAGGATGCGACCGATATCTTCCTTTCAGGCGACTATCGCGGTGGCTACGCGTGGCTGTTTCCGCGTGGTGATGTCGCCAATCTCGGTCTTGGTGTCGTTCCGTCTGAGCGTCACCGGCTGAAACCCTTGTTGCTTCAGCTTCATGCGCGACTTGTCGGTGAAGACAGGACGGGCAGAGAGAGTCTTGCTCTGACTGGCGGCGCGGTTCCGGTTGGCGGCATGCTGCATCCGCTCGGAGAGATACATGGCCGCGACGTGCTGCTGGCCGGTGATGCGGCAGGCTTGACCAATCCGGTCACGGGAGCAGGCATCGCCGCGGCGGTTGTTTCGGGCGAGATGGCGGGTGAAGCGGCGGCTGCGCTCCTTCGCGGTGAAGCGGGTGCGAGGGTCACCTATGTCGAGGAATTACGAGAGGTATTCGGCGCCTCACTCGCACGCGCGGTTTTGCGGCGGCGAGATCTGTTGCGCGCCTATGCGAATGACGAGCTGCCAAGCCGACAGGCTATTCGCCAAGGGTGGATTGCTTTTCCTGAATATTGGTCGCAGCTCGCCCTTGAACCGTCCCCAGAGGAAAGGCGCCCCGCGTGAGCTGTCTGAAGCAAGACGCAGGGAACCCGACCCTGTTCTCCGGTGGCGAGAGTGATTTCAACCCCGCCGCGGTGATGCGGCCCCGCAAGCCATCGCCGACGCCAAAAGAGCGACGAAATGGGGCCGACGTCAAGAATAGCGCTATTCCCCCGACCGGCGTTTATCGGCCAAACAACAACATTCAAACGCCGGACATGCGCTCACCGGACTATGTGCAGATGTCGACCGCGGCGGCGATCACGCTCGGCGTGATGCAAGGCAAGATGCA
>Ga0307426_1001961_pt1 | contig 13101 bp, 12 predicted proteins | sample SalMarWE160340MG_FD_202165 | JGI IMG/M metagenome (GOLD analysis project Ga0307426, IMG submission 202165) | Salt marsh sediment microbial communities from the Plum Island Ecosystem LTER, Massachusetts, United States - WE1603-40 | ecosystem: Environmental > Aquatic > Marine > Intertidal zone >... | reverse complement strand
CCTGCTCACGAACTGCGGGCTTTGTCCAAACCTTCATGGTGCTTTCCTCCTCTTTGGGCCGCGCGGCTATCGCCCGGCCTCGTGACTAGTATGTAGGCACTTGCGTCCATAAGCGCCAATCGCATTTTCTTGGTTAAGAGATAAGAACGCCTGATCCACGGTTCAAGGGGCGCCTCCGCGCGTGCCCGAACGGCCCGACCTCAACGTGTCCCAATTGAGGGCTAGCTTCGCAACGGGCGGGGGTAGAGGAGGGCGCCATGTCCAACAGAAGCGAGCCGATCGAAGACCATATCCGCACCGTTCGCGAGCGCTGGCACAGCCGCATGCGCGGCGAGTTCGATCCCTGGAACGTGCCGCCGCACACCCCGCGCGGGCAAGCCAGGATGATCGCCGCCATGGAGTACGCCGCGTTCCAGCTGGGCGAGATCAACCAGCGGCTGGCATACCTGGTGGATCTGACCGAGAGCGTGCGCCGCGACGAGCGTTGAGCGCCGGCATGTAGGTTGGGTTAGCGCGGCCTCCCAGTTGTCGGCGGCGTGGGCGTCCATGTGGTTTGGAACACCTACTCTTCGCCGGATCGGTTGCGCCAGATATTCGGATTCCGGCGGTGATGCAGCACCGCAAGCACCACGATGCGCTCTTGCCGGCTCAAGTAATAGATGGAGTAGGGGAATCGCCGAACTGGAGCGCGGCGTACCTCCCCGAGACCGCTCGGATATCGGTTGGGACCTTCTTGCACGCGGCCGAGCGCGGCGCGGACTTCGGACAGCATTTCGGTGCCAAGCCCCGTCCATTGCGCCTCGTACCAAGCGAAGGCCTCTGCCAGATCGGCCTCCGCCTCGGGCCGAATAATGAGCGGCAAGCTCACGAGCGCCGGGTAACGCGCTTTTCGACCTCATCCCACGACGCACCGGCCTCAGGATTCTCCTCAAATGCCTGCAGCCGCTTTTCGAGAGCGTCCTTATGCCAGTCGGGAACCGGAATCGCGTCTGGCGTCTCGACGAGCGTGTCCCAAACCTGCTCAATCAAGTCGAGCCGCTGCTCGACCGTCATGGCTTTGATGTCGGCAATCTTGATCTCGCCCATGCGGGGTCTCCTCGGACGGCGACAGCCTAGCATAAGCTCAACTGCGGCCCAAAATTGCTAATGCGCGGCCTCCCAGTTGTCGGCGCCGTGGGCGTCCACGTGGATCGGCACGCTGAGGGCGACCGCCGGCAGGCCCGCGCCCTCCATCACCTTGACGGCCGTCTTCAGGGTCTTGGGCACCTCGGCCTCCTTGACCTCGAAAACGAGCTCGTCATGCACCTGCAGAAGCATGCGCGCCGACTTGAGACCGGCGGCGGCGAGCGCGCCCGGCATGCGCACCATCGCGCGCCTGATGATGTCGGCGGCCGAGCCCTGGATCGGCGCGTTGATGGCCGCGCGCTCCAAATTCCCGCGCACGCCCGGGTGCTTGGTGTTGATCTCCGGGTAATGGATGCGCCGCCCGAAGATCGTCTCCACATAGCCCTGCTCGTGCGCCAGCTTCTTGGTCGCCTCCATATAGTCGCGGATGCCGGGGAAGCGCTCGAAGTAGGTCTTGATGTAGGCGCCGGCTTCCTCCTTGGAGATGCCGAGCTGGTTGGCGAGCCCGAACGCGGAGATGCCGTAGATGATGCCGAAGTTGATGGCCTTGGCGCGCCGGCGCACCTCCGGGGCCATGTCCTTGACCGGCACGTTGAACATCTCCGACGCGGTCATGGCGTGGATGTCGAGCCCGTCCTCGAAAGCTTTTTTGAGCTGCGGGATGTCGGCGATGTGCGCGAGCACCCGCAATTCGATCTGGCTGTAGTCGGCGGAGATCAGCTTCATGCCCTTTTCCGCGATGAAGGCGGTGCGGATCGCGCGCCCCTCCTTGGTGCGGATGGGGATGTTCTGCAGGTTGGGCTCCGAGGAGGCCAGCCGCCCCGTCGTGGTCGCCGCGAGCGAGTACGAGGTATGGATGCGCCCCGTTTGCGCGTCCATGTAGCCGGGCAGCGCGTCGGTGTAGGTGGAGCGCAGCTTGGTGAGCTGGCGCCACTCGAGCATGGTGTTGATCAGGCGGCGCGCGTCCCCGGGCAGCTCCTCGTTGGCGGCGAGGTCGTCGAGCAGTCCGGCGCGCGTCTCCCATTGTCCGGTCTTCGTCTTCTTGCCGCCCGGCAGTTTCAGGCGGTCGAACAGCAACTCGCCCAGCTGGCGCGGGGAGGCGAGGTTGAACTTGTGGCCGGCGAGAACGCCGACCTCATCCTCGAGCCGGGCGCACGCCTGCGCAAACGACCCCGACAGCCGCGCCAGGATCGCCCCGTCGACCTTGATGCCGGCAAACTCCATGTCGGCGATGACGGGTACGAGCGGGCGCTCCAGCGTTTCGTAGACGGTCACCATGCGCTCGGCCGCGAGCCGGGGTTTGAGCATCATCCACAGCCGCAGCGTCACGTCGGCGTCCTCGGCGGCGTACTCCGTCGCCTTGTCGAGGGGAACTTGTGCAAACGTGCGCTCCGACTTCTTGCCGGGCACGTGCGCCATCACGTGCTCGAACGAGACGCAGGCGTGCCCCAGGTGACGCATGGCGAGCTCGTCCATGCCGTGGCTGCCCTTGCCGGCGTCGAGCGCGTAGGACATGAGCATGGTGTCGTCGAGGGGCGCGATGCGCACGCCGTGGCGCGCCATGACGTTGAAATCGAACTTGAGGTTCTGGCCGATCTTGAGGACGCTCGCGTCCTCCAGAAGCGGCTTCAACAGGTCGAGCGCCTCGCGCAGGCCCAGCTGCGCGATCTCCTCGCCGCCGTCGAAATCAAGCCCGCCGGCGCTTCTGTTGTGGCCCAGCGGCACGTAGCAGGCCCTGCCCGGCGCGGTCGCCAGCGACACGCCGACGAGGTCGGCGCGCATGGGATCGAGCCCCGTCGTCTCCGTGTCGAAGGCGACGCGGCCTGCAGCGTGCGCGGCCGCGATCCAGGCCTCCAGCTGGGCGCGCGTCGTCACCATCTCGTACTTAGAGCGATCGAAAGGCGCTTTTGCCGCTTGCGCCGCGTGCATCATCGCGGCGGCCGGCGTCTCGGCTGCGACCGTGCCTTTCTTGGCCGCCTTTGCGGCCGGCGCCTTGCCGCCCTTCCTGGCAACGCTCGAGCCGACCGAGACGTCGAGCGGCGCCGGCGGCTCGGTGCCCATGGCCTCGGCGATGCGCCGCGTCAGGGTGTTGAACTCCATGGCGCGCAGGAAGCCCAGAAGGGCCTCCGGCTGGGGATCGTGCACGCCCAGCGCCTCCACCGGCACGCCGGTGTCGACGTCGTTCTTGAGGCGCACCAGCTCGCGCGAAAGCCGGGCCTGATCGGCGAACGCGATCAGCCTCTCGCGCCGCTTTGGCTGCTTGATCTCGGCAGCGCGCGCCAGCAGCGTGTCGAGGTCGCCGTATTGGTTGATCAGCTCGGCCGCGGTCTTGACGCCGATGCCCGGCACGCCCGGCACGTTGTCGGTGGCATCGCCGGCGAGCGCCTGCACGTCGACGACCTTGTCGGGGGCTACGCCGAACTTCTCCATCACCTCCTCGCGGTTAAGCTTCTTGCCCTTCATGGGCTCGAGCATGACGACGCCGGGGCGCACGAGTTGCATCAGGTCCTTGTCGGAGGACACGATCGTCACGTCGCCGCCCGCGTCCACGACCTCGCGCGCGTAGGACGCGATGAGATCGTCGGCCTCGTAGCCCTCCTGCTCGACGCAGGCGACATTGAAGGCCTTGACCGCGTCGCGGATCAGCGGGAACTGCGGGATCAGCTCCTCGGGCGCCGGCGGGCGGTTGGCCTTGTAGTCGGCGTAGATCTCGTTGCGGAAGTTCTCGCGCGCGGCGTCGAACACCACGGCGATATGGGTCGGCGCCTCGGAGGACTTCGACTCGCGCAGAAGCTTCCACAGCATGGCGCAGAAGCCGTGCACGGCGCCGACGGGCAGTCCGTCGGAGGGGCGCGTGAGCGGAGGGAGCGCGTGGAAGGCGCGGAAGATGTAGCCCGAGCCGTCGACCAGATAGACGTGGCTGCCCTTGACGATGGGCGTGGCCTCGCCGTCCGGCACCGTGGCGACGGTGCCCCTCGCGGCCTTGGGCTGCTTCCTCTCGGTCTTGGCTTCGGGGTGGGACTTGGCCTGGCTCATGGCGCCGGACTATAGGCGGTCCCGGCCCCCCGGTCAGCACATTGGCAAGCGATGATCCTCGGCGCAAACAGGCAAATGGCGGCAACGCGCTATCTGCCGCGTCCCGACGTGGGAACGGGAATGGGCGCGTGAATCCGGTGCGGCTGGTCATCAGTTTCGGCAGGGGGCGCCTCGGCGCCCGCCTCGGCCGGTCGTCGCCGCTCGATCTTGAGGAGCTCGGGCCGCTCGTAGAGGAACTTAAGGCGCGTGTTGCGCACCATCGCATGCACGATGAGCGGGACGGCGGCGGCCACCGCCGTCACCACCAGCGACGCCACGCCGACGTCGGTGATCCAGCCGGTCTTGAGCAGGACGATGCGCGTCGCCGCCATCGGCAGCACGAACGACACATAAAGCACGATGGAGTTGCGGCCCGCATAACGGATGAAACGGGCAAAGTCGAAACGCGACAGGAGTGCTGCGGTAATGACCACGGCGACCGCGCCCAGCAGGCCCACGCCGATGCGCGCAATGGGGATCTGGGCCGCCGTCTCCACGCCCGGCAGACCCGAGGACTGGAAGGCGACGACGCCGTTGAAGATCGCCCAGGCCGCCAGCACGTGGACGGCCTTCTCGGTGTTGGTGCGCGCCCATTGGGCCAGCGCAAAGATCCGGGGCGCGGCCATGTAGCCCGTCAGGAAGAACACGAAGTAGGTGGCGCCGTAGTCGTCGATCGCCTCCCAGCCGGTGTGCATGGGGAAGGTCTGCATGGCGGCGGCGCCGAGCCACAGCGCCCAGTTTGGAATGCCGGCCGCGCGTGCAAGCTTGGTCGCCACGAAGAACAGCGGCAGCACGTAGATGAACCACAGGTTGGGGTTGGGCGTGACCAGGGCGTGCGCGAAATGGGCAACCCATGCGCCGGCGTCGGTCCCCAGCGCCGGTCCCGCCTTGACGACGGTCAGGATGGCGAGCCACAGCAGATAAAAATAGGCAAAGTGCATGACCTTGCGGTCGAGGTAGGTGCGCCAGTCGCGGTCGATCACGCGGAACAGGAAGAGGCCGGAGAGCAGGAAGAAGTCCGGCATGCGGAACGGCTTGGCGAAGGCGACGATGGTGTGCATGAAGCCTTCGCCGTCCATGGCCTCGCCCACGCCCAGCGTCGAGTGCATCATGACGACGAGCAGGATGCAGATGCCCTTGGCGTAGTCGAACCACACCACCCGGTCGCCGGGTCCGCCCGCCGCCACGGGAGGCACCGGCGGGGTGTGGCTCGCGCGAAACCGCCGGCGCAGCACCTGCCACGCTTCAAGCCGGGACACGCGCTGGTGCACCGTCGCACTTTGGGACATCACAACGACCTCTTGCCGGGCTACCGGACCGTTCTGGTCACGAGCCCCGCAAGAGAAGGGCCAACGCGCTGCCGCTGTCGGCCAAGCGCGCGGCATACACCGCCTGTTTGCCGCAGCCCGGCGGATCGGGTATCAAGGGCGCCCTGCGGCACCCCGTTAAGCACCCGTAGCTCAGCTGGATAGAGCGCTGCCCTCCGAAGGCAGAGGTCATAGGTTCGAATCCTATCGGGTGCGCCAGCGGGCGAACGCCTTGCACAAATTTCCCGGCACGTAGACCCGGCGGTGGTCGCCACACACGCGCGCAAGTGCACTGGCTGCGCGGCAACCCTCGGATGCCTTTCGGCCGCAGGAGCGGCAATTTTCAGGCTTTCTTTATCTGCAGCCCCGACCGTCGCTGCGGTTTCATGACCTGGCCATTAGGACGCCCACAGAATGAAGTACTGGCTGATCGTGCTCTCGGTTCTCGCGATCCTGAGCTGGTTTCCAAGCATTGGTCCTTTCGCGTCGCTGCCATTTGTGTTGCTGGGACTTTTTCTGATCGCCTCAAATACCGTTCTCTATTATCTGGTGACCGTAGCCTTCGCCCGCTCGCAGGCCTGGCGTTTTGCAAATAGCAAATGGGTGGTGATCGGGCCTGCCGTCGCCATCGCCGCCGTCATCCCGGCGCTCGTCGGCCGTTCGCTGCTTTATGCGTTCGCCGCCGGAGAGACCGCGTCCGACTTTACCAAGCCGGCGACGCTCAAGCCGCGGTCGTTCGCACTACCACTCAGTTGGGGCGGCTGGCTCAGAGCGGAAAGCTCGCAGCCGTCGAGCACGTCGGGGGAAGGCGAGGCGCGCCCTCTGTGCGCCGAGCTGTGCCAGCGCCTGCTCTATGGCAACCTTGCCGAGGCGGTGTTCGTGACCATTGCCGAGGACATGGAGCGGGGCCCCAACGGCGGCTGGTTGCGCCCGAAGACGACCTGGCGGTTCCGGGTCGCGCAGGTCGGGCATAACAGTCCGTGCCCCAAGGTCTTGGGCGGTCTCATCCACCAGTTCCGCGACAAGCCATCCGAGGGTGTCTGCCTGATCGCGGAGCGCGTCGATGAGCCGGATGCCGACGTCATTTTCGCAGGCGCCAAGAGCAAGGTGCAGACGCGGGGAAAGTGCAGCTGCGCGGCGCCTTTGCGGCCCTGGACGTTCAAGGGCCCGGTCAGAACCGTGGTCATCAAAGAGCGCTCCGCCTCGGGCTGGGAGCCCGTGGAGCGGCGCACCGAGATCGATGCGCGCGTTCCTCCCTTCCCGTTCTATGTCTGGCCGGTGCCCTGCGGGAGGCTGAAATCCAAGTTGGCGCTGGCAATCCGGCCGGTGCATATCAACCCGATCGACCCGGCCGAGATTCTCAAACGGCGATACGGCCTGATCCTACCCGAGCCGGTGCGCCAAGCCTCGCGCCGGCAACAGCATGAGCGCTTCGCGCGCGGCTCGGCCATGCAGAAAGCGCGCTACACCACCCACCCCGGCCAAGCTATGCTCGCGCCATGAGCTGGCAGCCCTCCAACGATCCCGTGCCCGGAGATGCACACTCGTGCGACGCAATCGAGCAGGTGATCGTCCCGCGCGCCCGCGACCTCAGCGGCTTTGAGGTGCGCCGCGCGCTTCCGGCCGCCGGCCGCCAGATGGTCGGGCCCTTCATCTTTTTCGACCAGATGGGCCCCGCCGAGTTCCTGATCGGCACCGGTATCGACGTGCGCCCGCACCCGCACATCGGGCTTGCCACCGTCACCTATCTGTTCGACGGCGAGATCACGCATCGCGACAGCCTGGGGACGGCGCTGGCGATCAAGCCCGGCGAGTTGAACCTGATGCGGGCCGGGCGCGGCATCGTGCATTCGGAGCACACGGCTAAGGAGGAGCGCGCCAAGGGCCCGCGCCTGTTCGGCATTCAGGCCTGGGCCGCGCTGCCCAAATCGCACGAGGAGGGAACGCCGGCATTCGCCCATTACGGCGCGGGCGAGCTGCCGCGCATCTCCGGCGAAGGCAAGACCGTGCGCCTCGTCATCGGCACGCTCTTCGGCGAAACGTCGCCGGCGGTTTTTCCGCACGCCTGCTTCTACGCGGAGGCCGTGATGGCGCCCGGCGCGGTGCTGCCGCTCGACGCCGATTACGACGAGCGCGCCGTCTTCGTTGCGTCGGGCGAGATTGACATCGCAGGCGAAGCGTTCCGGGCGGGCCGGCTGCTGGTGTTCCGCCCCGGGGACCGCATCTCCATCCTCGCCCTGGCGCAGACGCGCCTGATCGTGCTCGGCGGCGAGCCGATGGACGGGCCGCGCCACATCTGGTGGAACTTCGTATCCTCGTCCAAGGACCGCATCGACGCCGCCAAGGCCGAATGGAAGGCCAAGCGGTTCGCGCCCGTGCCAGGCGACATGGACGAGTTCATCCCGCTGCCCGAGTAGAGGCCGCGCGAGCCCCTGCGCCTTTCGCTCTGGAGGCTGCTATCGCCGCCCGCCGCTCGGCACCGTGATGTCGACGAACGGCGCGCGGATGTGCGTCTCGCCGCCTCTTTTCTCTACCTCGGTGAAGGGAGCCTCGACGGTTGTGCCTTCCCCATCCGTCCTGACGTACCCCCCGGGGGCATCGACGACGGTCTCCTGTGACCCTTGCCTGTCATTGGCGGCAAACGCCGCACTCATGACTGCGAGCGTGATCGCCGCGCCGCCCAAGGCGATGAAAGAGGCTCTGGTCATGGGGTACTGCTCGCTCCGATAAATTTGTGCCGGCGCGCAATCTAACTGAGGGGCAGCGCAACCCTAGTGGGTCCTTCGAGGTCCCCTAACTCCGGGTAAAGAGCTGCGCCACCTGCGGCGTCCGCCCGCGAATCGGGCGATACTTCCTCCTCCGCAATGGGGAGGACCGCATGCCGCGCGCCGGCGTTCTTTTGCTGCTGGCAGCCTCGATGGCGACGCTGGCACGCAGCGCGGTCGCCGAGGACGGAATGCCGTTCGACTGGCGCGGCTATTATGTCGGCGTCCATTCCGGCGGCGCCTTGGGCCTCGTCGATGTGCAAGATCCTTTCGGGCCTTCGCTCTTCGGCGACACCGTGCGCACGCCGGGCCTGCTGGCCGGCGGCCAAGCGGGCTACAACTGGCAGTGGGGCGCTACCGTGCTCGGCGTGGAGGCCGATGCCGACTGGGCCGACATGGACGGCACCAACACCTGCTTTGCCTATTCCGGTTTTTACAACAGCGCCAATTGCCGGGCCCACATCGACGCGCTCGGCACCGTCACGGGGCGGCTCGGGTGGACGCTTCCCTTCGACGCGCGCACGCTGATCTATGGCAAGGCCGGGCTTGCTTGGGAGCACAGCAAGGTCGACGCCACGGCCAACGACGTATTCGGCTCGCCGACGAGCGTCGCTGAGGGGTTCCGCTTGGGCTTTACGCTCGGCGCCGGAGTCGAGCGCGCCGTCTCTCAGCGCTGGTCGCTGAAGGCCGAGTATGGCTTCCTGTCCTTCAGCGGCGACAACTTCGCAACTCCGGTGAGCGGATTTCAACCGGTACCGATCCCTGCCGCGACCCTCGTCACCGTGCCGGGCACCGCCACGGGCATTGACCAGGACATTCACCAGTTCAAGATTGGCATGAACTACAGAATTGACGCGGACGGCCCAGCCTCGGAGTCCGGTTTGCTCTTCGGGCTGCTGCCACCGGGTCCGACGCCGTCCGCCTCCGGCACCGAGATCGCAGCGGGCGTGCGCTACGTGCACGGCTGGGGTCAGTTCCACAAGGATCTCGCCGCCCTCAACGTGGCCTCGCTCGCCTCGCGCCTCACCTACGACAGCACCGGGACTGACGGGGTGGAGGTGTTTGCCCGCGTCGACACCGCGTTCGATCTCATGGTCAAAGGCGTGCTCGGGACCGGCAACGGCGGCGGCGACATGAACGACGAGGACTGGGGCTTGCCTTCGCCGCCCTTCCAGGCCTTCGTTCCCTATTCCAACACGCTGTCCGGCGTCGACGAGCGCATCGACTACGCCATCATCGATCTCGGCTATGACTGGTGGCGGGGACCCGACTACAAGGTCACGCCCTTCATCGGCTACAGCTATTTCCAGCAGGACATGGAAGGGCTCGGATGCCAGCAGATCGCCAACCCCAACTCCGACTGCGCGACCGCGATCCCCGAGAGCGTGGTGGGCATCAGCGAGGATGATACCTGGAACGCGTTGCGCCTCGGCGCGGCAGTGGACTTTGCCCTGGCGCCGCGGCTCAGCCTGAGCGGCGAGGCGGCATACCTGCCTTATGTGAGCTTCACCGGCACCGACGATCATATCCTCAGATCGCTGCTGTCGCCCGAGGACGGCCACGGCATCGGCGTGCAGCTCGAGGCAATGCTGTCCTACGCCGTCACCGACGCCTTCAGCGTCGGCGTGGGCGGGCGCTACTGGTCGATGTGGACCACGAGCGGCAATGTCAACTTCGGCGGCACCGGCGCGATCATTCCCATGCGCTACGCCGCCGAGCAGGCGCACCTGCTCGTCGAGGGCAGCTACCGGTTCACGGCGGACTAGGTGCGCTTTGACGGCCATAAAGCCGGCGCGCTGACGCATCACTGGCCGACGAATCACGGCATAGTCGCCCCATTGCTTGCACGGAGGGCAGCATGCGGCGCCTCGGCCTCGCGACTTTTTTTACGCTCATACTCGCAGCAACGTTTTCCCCGCACGCGGCCAGGGCCCAGGAGGCCCCGCCGTTCGATTGGCGCGGCTTTTATGCCGGCGCGCACGCAGGCGCCGGCCTGGGCCTGGTCGACATCGCCGATCCCTTCGGACCCTCGATCTTCGGCGACACCGTGCGCACCCCCGGCCCTCTGGCCGGCGCTCAGGCCGGCTACAACTGGCAATACGGCGCTGCGGTCTTCGGCCTGGAGGCCGACGCCAGCTTGGCCGACCTCTACGGCACCAACACCTGCTTGGCCTACTCGGGGTTCTATCTGAGTTCCAACTGCCGCGCCCACATCGACGCGCTCGGGACCCTTACCGGCCGCCTGGGGTTCGCGCTTCCCGACGACAGCCGCACGCTCATCTACGGCAAGGCCGGTCTCGCATGGGAGCACATCAAGACGCTGGCCGAGGTCAACGCCGGCCTGGGCTACCCCGGCACCAGCATCGACGGCTTCAGGTGGGGCTGGGCACTCGGGGCGGGTGCCGAGCGGGCGCTCACCTCACGCTGGTCGCTCAAGGCCGAGTACGATTACCTTTCCTTCAGCGGAGCAGGGTTCGCAGCACCGGCCAGCGGATTCCAGATCATGCCCGGTGGCAGTTCCAGCTCGCTCACGGCTGCTGCAGGTGCGGCAAGCAGCGTCTCGCAAGACGTGCACCGGCTGACCTTCGGCGTGAACTACCGGCTGGGCCAGCCCGATGACGTGGCCGACGGCAACCGGGCATACGGCTCAGCGCCGGCCGCATCGGGCTTGGAGCTGGAGCTCGGCGCGCGCTACGTGCACGGGTGGGGCAGGTTTCACAAGGACCTCGGCATCCGCAATCTCGGCGTGGATGTGCTGCGCTCGCGCCTGACCTACCACGGCATGAGGACCGACGGGCAGGAGCTGTTCGGGCGCCTCGACACGCCTTTCGATGTGATGGTCAAAGGCATCATCGGCGCCGGTAAGGGTGCCAGCAATCTCAACGACGAGGACTGGGGACTGGGACCACCCAAGCATATGTTCTTCATCCCCTATTCCAACACGCGCTCCGACGGCGACAACCGTATCCGCTACGGGATCATCGACGTGGGCTACGACTGGTGGCGTGATCGCAGCGTCAAGCTCGCCCCCTTCGTCGGCTACGGCTTTTTCAAGCAGGACATGAAGGCGCTCGGCTGCTTGCAGATCGCCAACCCGAACTCCGACTGCGCCCGGGCGGTCCCGACGCACATCCTCACCATCACCGAGAACGACACGTGGCGCGTGCTGCGCTTGGGTGCGGCCGTCGATCTGGCGCTCGCGCCGCGCCTCAAGCTCAAGGGCGACGTGGCCTACTTGGCGCATGTGAGCTTCAAGGACGTCGACAACCATCACTTGAGGTCGCTCATCTCGCCGGGGGGCGGCACCGGCACCGGCGTGCAGCTCGAAGCGGTCCTTTCCTACGCCGTCACCGATGCATTGAGCCTCGGCATAGGCGGGCGCTACTGGTCGATGTGGACCACCAACGGATATACGGACTTCGGCGGCACCGGCACCGACATAATCCCCATGCGTTACGCAGCCGAGCAGGCGGCGATCCTGGTGCAGGGCTCCTACACGTTCAGCACGGGGCATTGAGCCGCTGCCGTGATCGGCTCCGGCTCAGCTGGCCGCCCCATGCACCGACACGAGCGTGTCGAGGGCAGGATCGAACAAGGCCACGGCCGAGCCTTGCCGCTCCTTGGCCCGGTACATGGCGAGATCGGCCCTGCGCAGGATCGCCTCGCTCGTGAGACCGTCGTCGGGGCAAAGGGCCGCGCCGATGGCGACGCCGAGCGCGTGCGTGTGGCCGTCGGCGGAGATCGCGGTGTTGAGGGCGGCGGCAAAACGAGCCCCGATCGCCAGCGCGGCATCGCGGTCGGTGTCGTAGGAAAGCACCGCGAACTCGTCGCCGCCCAGGCGCGCCAGCAGATCGGATGGGCGCGCAGCGCGCTTGAAGCGCTCCACGACCAGCTGCAGAACATGGTCGCCGACGGCATGACCGTAAAGATCGTTGACCTGCTTGAAGCCGTTGAGGTCGAGCAGAAAGAAGGCGTGCCGGGCGCAATCGCCACTGCACCTGGCCGTCGCCGTCTCCAGTGCCTGCAGGAGCGCGCGCCGATTGGGAAGCAGTGTCAGCGGATCCTGCATGGCCAGCTCGCGCAACTCGCGCATCTCGCGCTCGAGCCGGACCTTGACGACCTCGTCGCAACGCTCCTCGCCGATGCGCCGCGAGATGAAGACCCAAACGCAGCCGACGAAGATCGCCGCGAGCAGCACCGCCTCGGCCGGCGTGATCACCCGCCGCGGATCGGCGAGCTGGGCAAAGAACGTGAAGAGGTCGTAGCGCCGCGCCAGCATCACCGCGAGCGCCATGATGGCGGAAAGCACCAACCCATCCCGCAGGCTCGACCAGGGATGCTTGGTGATGATCTGGGTGATCAGCCGTGGTCCCATAGGCGTCACGACGGTACCCCTCCTCTGCTCGGGGCACCCTAGCTTGCGGGCATTCAGGAACGGTAAATGCTGGGTCGGCCGCCTTTTACCTCTTGCAGGATGGTGGACGGCGCTCAGTTGGACGCCACCGGGCGCCAGCCGGCCGCCAAGGCATCGGCCTCCGAGCAGAACCAGCGCTCCCCCTTGCGCTCGTCGACCCGCACCCGCTCATACCAGGGGCTCCACGGCATGTGGTAGATGCGGCCGTTGGCGCTGACGTTGCCCTTGATGGCGCAGCCCTGGGGCGCGACCTGCTGGGCGCCGGTCCAGCGCTTCCTGCGATAGACCCAGGCCGGCTCCGTGTCGGCCTGCCAGACGCCGGCGCCCTGCACCCGCGCCTGCGCCTCCTCGTGCACGTAGCTTTGCGAGTATTTCACGAACGCCCAGGCCAAGCCCTCGCGCACCATTTGCGCAT
>Ga0307426_1001959_pt1 | contig 13106 bp, 13 predicted proteins | sample SalMarWE160340MG_FD_202165 | JGI IMG/M metagenome (GOLD analysis project Ga0307426, IMG submission 202165) | Salt marsh sediment microbial communities from the Plum Island Ecosystem LTER, Massachusetts, United States - WE1603-40 | ecosystem: Environmental > Aquatic > Marine > Intertidal zone >... | reverse complement strand
CGAATGTGGTCGCCCTCGTCGCCTAGGAGGGGCCAGCGGCTGCCGTGTGGCGGCGGCGCAGGAGCGCGCGGTAGCGAGGCAGGGCGATCGCAAAGGCCCAGTACAACATGCGGCGCGCCGGATAGTCATAGGCGCCCAGATGGGGGGCGAACGTGGCTCCCAATCCCTCCTTGAAGCGCCACACGCCCCACAGCGGGTCGCTCTCTTCCAGCGCCTGTGGCGCGCCCCACATGTCGTAGGTCGTACAGCCCGCTTCCTTGGCCCAACGGATCGCTTCCCACTGCAGCGCATAGTTTGGCATGCGGTCGCGGTGCTCGCTCGTCGACGCGCCGTACATGTACCAGGCCGTCTGGCCAAAACGGAACAGGATCAGGCCTGCCACCGTCTCTCCATCCACTTCTGCCAGCAGCATCCGTGCCATGCCCGCATCGAGAAAGGTGCGCCACGCGTCGCTGTAATAGGACAGCGGGCGGATGAGAAAGCCGTCGCGCTCGCCTGTCTCGGCGTACATGGCATAAAAGAGCGGTATGTCGCCAGGCCCTCCGCCGCGCACCGTCACGCCCCGGCGCTTGGCGAGGCGTACGTTGTACCGCGTCTTGCTCTTCATGGACATCAGCAGATCCTCTTCCGCGGGGCTGAGGTCGAGCAGCGCCGTGTTCTGGAACTGGATTTGCTCCCCCGAATAGCGCCACCCCCGGCCGGCCAGTGCCTGGCGGACGGAGGCCAGGTTCGTGTCGGGATCGACCTTGATAAAGAGCGCGCCTTGCCGCCGCGCGTACGCCTCCAGGTCGGCGAGCACGCGCGCTAGTTGTGCATCATCCGCATAGTCGAGCGCCGGTCCCTTGGGCACATAGAGGATGCTCCACGGGGTAGGGGACAGCTTTCGCTGCAGCACCAGCGCGGCGCCCACGGGATGCTCCTCTTCCTGCCACAGGAGGTGTGCCGGAGACCAGCCGTGACGGCGCTTGACCTCTCCCCATTCCCAGGTCTGCAGCACGTGAGGGCAAGGCAAGCGGCGCAGGGCGCTGTGCCAGCGGCTGCGGTCGTCGATCTCGATATAGTTCATGGGTCAGTGCGAGGCCTCTCCTGCGACGAACGGGCCCGCAGTTTGTAGAGGAGCTGGTACAGCCCGTAGAGAAGCTTCGAGTAGACATAGTCAAAGGCACCTGCATAGCGCACGATCTCGCCTCCGTAGCCGCGCTTGTGCCGGTAGACGCCCCACAATCCATCGCTGCGCCCGGTGAACTGGGCTTCGAGCTCGGACTCCTCGTAATCGGGGATGCCCCACAGGTCGTAGGTGGTGCACCCACGCTCCTTGGCCCACTGCATCGCTGCCCACTGCACGGCATATGGCGCCATGAGCTCGCGGTGCTGGTTGCTCGATGCCCCATACATGTACCACGCCTTTTGCCCGCAGGCGCAGGCAAACACCGCTGCCAGCGGCCGATCCTCATAAGTCGCGAGCCACAGCCGCGCCCGGTCGTCTGGGTTCAGGTTCTCGTAGGCTCTCCTATAATAGGTCGCGCTGTGTACGCCAAACTCGTTCCGCTCTCCCGTGACTGCCATGAGGCGGTTGAGTACCTCGATCTCTTTTTGGTCGCCGGAATGGATGTGCACTCCTTTGCGACCCGCGAGACGGATGTTGTAGCGCGTCTTGCTCTTCATCCGCATCAGGATCTCGTCCTCGCTCTCCGTCAGGTCGACCAGGATCGTGCGTCGTGGCTGGATGCTGTGGGCGCTAGGCACGAACCCATACCCTGCCATGCGCTCCGCCATGGCGGCAGAATCGGGTCGGTCGGGCTCGATCTTGAGTACAAAGGCCCGTTCAGCACGGCACACCGCATGTACGCCGTCGAGCAGGACCTGGGTAAGATCCGGGCGAGCCAGATCGACAACCGGCCCCTTGGGCACGTAGGCCAGCTTCCAGCCGCCCGGCAGCCGCCGGAGCAGGATCTGGGTACCGGCCACGATCTGCTTCTCTGCCTGGAGGGCGACGCGGCGGGCTTGCCAGCCAAAGCCTTCCTTCAGCAGCCCCCAGCCCGACGTCTGCAGGATGTGGCCGCTGGGGTGTGTTTCCACGAACGCATCCCACTCTCGCGGGACGATTTGCTGCGCGATCTCCATATGCCTCCAACATCAAGCACGGAGGATGCACGCCAATGTCTCCGTGCCACAGGGAATAGTCTTGCCTCAGGGGCACCGCTCTTGCGTTCGTAGTAACGGCTTTAGCCGTGTCCGGGAGTTGCCTAGCGTTCGCCCGGGGTGCGCTCCTCGAAATCGACGAATCGGTAGCCCACGCCTCGCTCGGTGAGGATGTATCGGGGATTCGCCGGGTCTGGCTCGATCTTTTGGCGAAGATAGTTGATGTACAGGCGCAGGTATTGGACCTCATCCCGATACTCGGGCCCCCACACCTTGGAGAGCAGCACCTCGTGGCTCATGACCCAGCCCGCGTTGTTGACCAGGTGATAAAGCAGGCGATACTCGGTGGGCCGCAACTTGACCCGTTCGCCGTCGACCAAGACCTCGTGTCGCTGAAAGTCGATCGACAGCCGGTCGTCGATCTCGAGCATCGTCTTTTCCGTAAGCGCGGGCATCTCGGCGCGGCGGAGGAGCGCCTTGATCCGGCTCGATAGCTCGCGTGGCGAGAAGGGCTTGGTGACATAGTCGTCCGCGCCCAGCTCGAGCCCCCTTATCTTGTCTTCTTCTTCGTTCTTGACCGTCAGCATGATCACGGGTACGTTCGAGACCTCGCGGATTCGCTCCAGGGTCTCGAACCCATCCATCTCGGGCATCATCACGTCGAGCAAAACGAGATCGGGGATCTCTTCACGAACCTTGTCCAGGGCTTCGAGACCGGCGGTCGCCTCACTCACGCGGTAGCCTTCCAGCTCGAGGTTCATCCGGATAAAGCGTCTCATCTTGGGGTTGTCGTCTACGACAAGGATCAGCTTGTTCTCAGATCCTCTGATCATCTGTGTCTCCTCTGCAAAGCGAGGCACGTTACAGGCAAACGCCCGCTGCCGGCGGTAGGTGCGAGCCGAACCAGCCGGTCACGTACGGAAGAACAGGTCAACCTCGCCTTCGGCGGACTCGTCTGGCAGAACCTCGATGAAGTTGATGCGGTGCCACGGGAAAATGACCGACACCGTCCCGGCCTCGATATAGTGTACTGGCTTGTTGTCGCGTCGACGCGGATTGACTACCGACAATGTCTGATCGGTGGGCGAAGGCAGATCTTCGATTTCTGCCACGAACGGGTCTTCTCCCATGAGATGAACTACGACAGTTGGCATCGTGCCAGGCCTCCTTGGTCTAGGCGAAGCGGACGTGCATCAGAATGCGGCTCAACCGGATCTCATCCTCGTCCTTGAGTGCGTGCGGCAAATAGGGCGTCAGGCGCTTGCCGTTGAGATAGGTGCCGTTGACGCTGCCCAGATCTTCGACATAGAGCTCGCCGGTCTTGCGCAAGATCCGGGCGTGGCGTCGCGACACACCCTTTTCCAGGCCATTGTCCGGCGTCAGATCCACGTCGGGGAAGGTCGCGCTCGCTGCATCCACCCGGCCCAGCGTGATCTCTTTGCTGACCGGAAACTCGATCTCGCGCCCGCTATCCGCGATCGAGAGCCGGATGACAATGGGTAGAGGGCTCGCTTCGTCGAACATACCAGTGACGCCCAGGTCTGCCTCCGTCCAGTCTACTTCCTCGACTGCCAGTGGGTTGGTCCGCTGGTGCTCTTCTGCCTGCAGGTAGGCGCCGCATTCGTCACAGAACAGCGTATTCTCCGGGTGGCGCTTGCCACACGAATCACACTTGATCACCGTGTACCTCCTTGGAGAGCATGGACAGGCCGCGCGTCCCATAGCGAATGCGCTTGCGTCCCTCGGGCGAGAGGTTCCCCGTTCTCGACAGCCGTCCTGCTTCGAGCAGGGCAGCCTTGGCCAGCTCGTTCTCGCCAATGCTCAGCAGGCGGGTGGCCATGGTCTCCAATCGGTGGCTGGCCTGTTCCAGTTCTCCATCTGCCAGGTCCTGCATCGTCTTTTCCTGCATCTCAAAGATGGCCAGTTTGCCGAGAACGCTGATCATGTGCGGGGGTGGGGGCGCACTGAGTGTCAACCCATCCACAACCTCGATCTCGATCCTGTGTGTCACCCGCTGCTCCCGTTCCGCGAGCGAGGGCACGACAGCTTCGAACGTGAGCTCGGCCAGGTTCACCTTGCCCGGCCGCTGCGCCCGCACCAGGTACTGCAGCATCAAGCTCTGCGGCTGTTCTATGTCCAGGTACCCCAGGGACAGCGTCCCTGTGTGCAGGTCGAGGGACTCCATGTAAGGCGCGACACGGTAGGCCTTCTGGATTCTGACCTCTTCGGGGCTGTGCAACCGCAGGATCAGGTCGCGAGCAAAGAGCGTCGAGAGGCTGCGAATGCAAGAGCGGAACGACGCCGTCACCCGAGAGGCCGAATCGATATAGTGCGAGGTGCCCCCGCTCCGGCGCGCGATCTCGTCCATCAACTGGTCGTTCCAGTCTTGGCCGATACCGATCGTCGTGATCGTGATCTGCCCAGCTCCCGCTGCCTGGGCTTCCGCGATGCACTCCTCCTCGTCGCCGTAGGTCTGCCCATCGGTGAGCAAAACGAGATGGCTCGACCGATCGACAGAGCGCCAGCGGCGGATCTCTGTCAGTCCGCTGCGCAGCCCGTGCAGGATCTCTGTACCACCGGCACTATGGATCGAGCGGACCTGTGTCTTGGCTGCGGCTTTGTCGAGATATGGCTGGGCCTCGATCACGACCCGAGCCCGGTCACTGAAGGTGACCAGCGAGAACACATCCTGATCTTCCAGGTTGTCGATGATCGTGTTGACTGCCTCTTTGACGCGCTGCAGCCGCACCCCCTGCATCGAAGTGCTGTGGTCGACGACCAGGCACAGGTTGAATGGAAGACGTTTGTGTTCGATCCGGGGATGGGGTGCGATCCGGAGCAGCGCGTACGCTACCTGTTCTTCGTCCCTGCGGGGAAGGGCCGTATAGTTGAGCGTATGATCCACGACCAATGCTGGCGGGGAAACCAGCCCTGCCGCTTCTCGCCCACGGTCATAGGCCTGCCGTTGCTCCGCGCTGCTCAGGATCTCGTAGGCCTCCTGCACGTGCAGGAAACGCTCGTCGACGTTCGACTCGCCACGGGCGTCTGGGTGGAGGCGACGCGCCAGCATCCGGTAGGCCGTCTTGATCTCGTCCGGTGTTGCGTGTGGCTTGAGGCCCAGCACTGCATAGAGATCTACCTGTATGTCCATTCCCGCCCCTTTTCGTGCGCTCCGCTGTGTTCTTGCTCGCTCACACTTGAACCAGGACCGCCGTGACATTGTCGTCGCTGCCGTACTCGGTAGCACGGTCGACGATGTGATTGCAGGCGGCCTGGGCTGTCGGCGCCGTGCCAATGATGGACAGCATCTCCTCTTCGCTGACTGCACCCCACAGGCCATCTGTACAGAGGAGCACTGCGCTGTGAGCGGGCAGCGACTGCAGGTACGTATCTACTTCCACGTTGCCCGCACGGCCCAGTGCGCGATACAGGACGTTGCGCTGCGGGTGCTGTCTGGCCTCTTCCGCTGTGATCTGCCCCAACTCGATCAGGCGGCTAACGAGCGAATGGTCGGTCGTGATCTGGCGGATCGTGTCCCGGCTGACCAGGTAGGCGCGGCTGTCGCCGACGTGGGCCAAGAAAGCATTGCTGCCCAGGACCAGCGCGCACGTCAGCGTCGTGCCCCCTTCCGGGCAGGCTTTGTGCACCTTGCCGTTGGCAGCCACGATCGCTTCCATGAGCACTTGGCTCACCGGTTGCCGTCCAGCGGGATCGTCCGGCTGGCTCAGAAAGGGCCGGTAGATACGGTTCACGATCCACTCGCCAACCAGGCGTACAGCCAGGTCGCTGGCAATCTGCCCTCCCGCGTGTCCCCCCATGCCATCGGCAACCATGCACGCACACAGGGGCAAGAGTTCTTCGCCGCGCGAGATAACGCCTTGCAGCGTCAGCAGTGCGTCTTCGTTTGGGTCTGGACCACCGCTGAGCGCGGTGATCGCGCCAACCTCGATACCCGGGCTGCGCCGCGCCTCGTCACCGGGGGATAAAGTCGGCCTCTCCCTATTGAGCAGTCGCCCTAGTATCTTCATCACGTTTGACGTCCTAGACCCTACAAAGGAAGTGCATACAGGTGCTTGTTTCTCGACCCAACGAATAGAGCTGCTGCCGACACCGTCGGGCTAGAGACCACAGATCCTCCTGTGTCGAACTTCCACCGCAGGTCGCCACGCCTGGCGTCCAGGCTGTAGACACGTCCATCAGTAGAACCGACATAAACTGCGTCGTTCGCAACCGCGGGGGAGGAGGTAACGGGTCCTCCGGTCTCGTAGCTCCAGGCCTTGCGCCCGGTGTCACGCTCGATCGCATAGATGTTCCCGTCGGCCGATCCGACATAAACCAGGCCGAACGTCTCCGAGATGGCTGGATTGGAGACCACCCAGCCCTGGGTACGATAGCTCCATAGAGACCAGCCGGCGTGAGCATCCAGCGCATAGAGGTTCCAGTCCATCGACCCGACATAGATTACGTCGTCGTGCAGCAGGGGGCTCGAGATCACGGTACGGTTCGTGGCGAACCGCCACCGCTGCTTCCCGGTGAGGAGGTCGAGGGCATAGACGCTCCCGTCGCTGGTGCCAAAATAGACACGCTCTTGCGAGACGGCAGGCGAGGAACGGACGTAACTCCCCGTATCGAGGGTCCACATCTCCCGCCCATCCCGCGCAGAGACGCAGTAGAAATGGTGATCGTCCGAACCAAAGAAGACGTGATCCAGTGCTACGCGGGGCGAGGAGCGGACACGATCTTTGGTCGGCGTCGACCAGGCGATGCGGCCCGAATCCTTGAACAGCGCATAGAGCGCGTGATCCTCGGACCCAAACAAGACGAGCTCTTCCCACACGTACGGGGAAGACGAGATCACGTCCTCTGTGGGGTATTTCCAGATGAACTTGCCGCTCTCTGCGTCTACCGCGTACACATTATAGTCGTACGAACCGACATAGACGATCCCGTCGGACACGGTCGGCGAGGAACGGATCTCGTCCTCGCAGCCAAAGGCCCAGTAAGGCGCAATCTCCTCCGCAGAGCTTACAAGGGCCTCGTCCGGTGAGAGCGCAACCGTGGAGGCGGGCGGCGCCTGTTTGACGGCTGGACGGCTGGCTGCCTCGAGTGCAGCCTTCATCTCTTGCGCAGAGGCAAAGCGCTTCTCGATGTCGTATTCCAGCGCCTTCATCACGATCGCCTCCAGGGCCGTCGAAACCTTGGGGTTGGCCTCGCGGATCGGATGCTCGTGGAAGGAAAAGGGCGGCTCCTGCCGCGGGTCTCGCTTGGTGAGCAGGTGGTGCATCGTTGCACCCAAGGCATAGAGATCGCCCCGTGGTTCGGCGAGGCCGCGATACTGTTCGGGGGGTGGATATCCCGCCGTGCCGATCATCGTGCCTCGCTGTCCGCGCTCGAATACCTTGGCGATGCCAAAGTCGATCAAGCGTATCTGGCCGTAGGGGTTCACCATGATGTTGGAGGGCTTGAGATCGCGAAAGATAAAGGGCGGGTCGTGGTTGTGCAAGTAGTCGAGCACGTCGCAGATCTGCATCGCCCAACTGGTCACCAAGTCGGGATCGAGTGGCTCGGGGCTGTCGTCGATCAGACTCTCCAGATCGTCCCCTTCCACGAACTCCATGACCAGGTAGACATGATCCTGATCGCCAAAGTAATCGACGATGTGTGGGATAGCAGGGTGGCTCAGCAAGGCGAGTGTGTTGGCCTCGCGCTCAAAGCTCTGCCTGACCAACTGGCGCAGTCGTGCCTCGGGCGCCGTGTTGTACATCTCCTTGACTGCGCAGATACGAGAGACCTTGTCAAAGCGCAGGTCGCGCGCCCGGTAGACGACAGCCATGCCGCCGCTGCCCCGAACTCCCAGGATCTGGTAGCGCTGCTGCAAGACGGTACCTGCTTTCAGCGCACCTTCCTTGGTCCGGTTGTCCTCACTGGTCACTAAGCTCTTTGGCCGACGCTCCATCGATATCCTCTATGTCGTCCCTGGATTACACATCATATACAAGCATCCGCTGTCGCGGGCTGGGGCGAGGCAGGAGAGCATATGTACATAATCCCTCCATGCGACATTATAGCATAGGGTAACACATCTTAGCAAGGCAACTGGTTGCCGCAGTGCACGTGCGGCGCGCGCGGTCGGGCTGCAACCTTTCGCCGTTGAGTTGCGTATAAAGAACGCGAGGACCTACTGATGGAGGGAAGAGCATGACGCGCAAAGACCCGTTCTTGGCCTTGGTGCTCGAAGTTGCCGGCGGTTTCTTTGGGTTCCCGGGCATCGGCTGGATCTATGCGGGGCAGGTCGGCTGGGGGCTGGCCTTCATGATCGGCTACTGGCTGCTTGACTGGGCCCTGGGCGTGTTCTTGGCTATCCTGACCGTGGGCCTATGGTGTGCCGTCTGGCCTGCACAGAACCTGATCGTCGGCGCTATCTCTGGATACCTGGCCTATCGCTGGCTGGAACGTCGGCACTAAACTACCCACGAGCAGCGTGCTGTACCCAATGTCCCAGGAGCCCAGGCCCTGGGACATTGGCTTGTCTGCCAACGGTCAGTTCCCTGTCAGTCAACGAGCACTGGCACGTGATAAGATCCGTACAAGGTGCCTGGCAGTAGCAGAAACGCTTTGCTTTTGGCACCGAGATCCACTATAATATCGGAGGGGCGCAGCTCGAGAGTGCCACACGATGAACGGGTATGTGGTGTAGGGCTGGCTGTGTCCTTCACCACGAGGAGGAATCTAGCATGGATATGCGCGAGGTCGTATCTGGCGGGATGAGCGATCTGGAAAAGCTCGCTGCCAAGATCCCCGGGTACCGTGGCTACAAGGAAAAAGAGGTACGTCGCGAGGCGGACAAGCTGTTGCGCGACCATGTGTACCGTGTCCTCGCCGAGCAGCGGCGGCGGATCGAGGACATTCAGGCCAGCTTGGGCCTGGGCCAGATCGAAGAGGTGGAAAAGCTCGGCCGGGCGCGGCGCCGTCTACAGACGCTCGCCGATACGGTCCACACGGCGGCGTATGGCTATGCCGGGCTGTTCGATGCCGCAAAGGTAAAAGAAGAACAACTGGATGCGCTCTATGATTTTGACAACAACTTGCTTGTCCAGTCCGACTCGATCGTCGAAGCGGTGGATTCCTTGCAGGCCGCTGCGGACCAGGGCGAGGGTGTGTCGAGCGCGACCCGCGATCTGACCGAGACCGTCACGCGTTTGCAGGATACCTACAATCGCCGCCGAGACGTCATCACCGGTATGGCATAGCAAGTCTGAAGGAGGGTACAGATGGCGCGCATATTTGATGTAATCGATATGCCCAATATGGGGGCGGATGAGCTGGTTCGCCGCCTGCCGGAGCAAGAGTTGGGCGACTTTCGGATTGGCTCGCAGTTGATCGTGGGACCCGGCCAGGAAGCGGTCTTTGTCCGGGACGGCAAGGCGCTGGACACGTTTGGATCGGGACGGCACACGATCACCACGGCCAACATCCCCTTGCTGGTGAACCTGATCGGCAAGGCTTTTGGCAACCGCACGCCCTTTACGGCGGTGGTTTATTTCGTCAACACCCGCGTCTTTCCTGACATGGGATGGGGCACGCCAAACCCGATCCCTGTCATGCACCTCGGCGTCGGCTTGGGCGCATCCCTGCTCAAGGCGTACGGCACGTTCAAGATGAAGGTCTCGAACGCGCAGATGTTCGTCGAAGAGATCGTGGGCTCGCGTGGCAGCTACTCGCGCGAGGACATCCAGGACTGGCTGCGCAGCGCGGTGTTGACCCAGTTTCGCGACGTGGTGGGGACCCTGGGCAAATCGGCGTTCGAGATCCAGGGCCTGACCGCCGACATCAGCGAGCTGATGGTCAGCAAGACCCAGGACGACTTTGCCGCGATGGGCCTGGTCCTGGTCGATTTCAAGGTCGCCGAGATCACCCCTTCTGCCAAGAGCGCTCAAGAGCTGCGTGACATGGGACTGATCGACATGCAGACCTATATGCAGCTCCAGGCTGCTGACGCGATGCGCGACGCGGCCAACGCCCCAGGCGGGAGCCTGGCTGGCGCCGGCGTGGGCGTAGGGGCTGGCATGACCTTGGGCCAGATGATGACCCAGACCATGCAGGGCAGCGGTCAGGCCGCTCAGGCGCCGGCCGAAGACCCAATGGCCAAGCTGCAGCAGCTCAAAAAGATGCTCGATGCGGGCCTGATTACGCAAGACGAGTACGACCAGAAAAAGGCGGATATCCTGGCTCAGATGTAAGTCCGTGCGTTCGAAACATCGTGTCTGCCTGGGAATGCTAGGTCCATTTGGGCCTGGCTTCCCTTGCTTTATTGCAGCCTTTGCTCCGTCTGCCGGCACTGTGGGGTTGCTGCCAGTGCCGACGCAGAAACCTGCCCGGTGCGGAAGCCGAGGCAACGGAACCTGTAAGGTGCGAAAAGCGAGGAAAGATGAAGGCAAGACGTGTTCTGGTTCTATTGTGGGTGGTGCTCGCCGCAGTGGGTTGTGCGTCACCCGTCGCTACGCCGACGCCCGCACCAACTCCCACGCCGACACCGGCAGCGCCTGAGCCGTTTACGCTGACCATCGTTTACACCAACGACGGGTGGGGGTACACCGAGCCATGTGCTTGCGATCCGTCCGTCGGCGGGCTGGCCCGGCGCGCAGCCTATATCAAGTCGGTCCGTTCGGAAGCACAGAACGTGCTGGTCGTGGACGCGGGCGACAGCCTGCTCTCACTGCAACATATCGGGGATCTTGAGCAGGGCCGGTTGCTGGCAGAAGCTTTCAACCACATGGGCTACGATGCCGTTGCTCTGGGTGGCCTTGACTTTCGTATGGGGCTCGACGTGCTGCGCGAGCAGATGCAGGTAGCCGACTATGCCGTGCTCTCGGCCAATACGCTCGACCCGGAGACCAAGGAGCCTTTGGCCGATCCTTACGTCATCGTCGAGCGCGCGGGCCGGCGCATCGCCCTGATCGGTCTGACCGACGCCCAGATAACCTCGGAAGTGACGCAAGGCACCGTGCCGGTGCTGGAGCCGGTGGCAGAGCTGGTGGACATCGTGGACGCGATCCGGGATCAGGTCGATGTGATCGTCGTTCTCTCGCACCTGGGTCTCGTCTTTGATATGAACCTGCAAAAGTTGGCGCCCGAGATCGACGTGATCGTGTCGGGGCGCGACGGCGAAGTGTACGATCCGCCGCTCACCGCCGCGGGTCCGATCATCGTCTCTGCCGGCAACCGCGGCGAGTACGTGGGACGTCTCGACCTCAGCTTTGACGCGAACGCCGAGCTCCAGTCCTTTGACGGGCACGTGCAGATCTTGACCGATGAAGTGCCGGATGACCCGCAGATGCGGCAGTGGATGGCGCAGAGCGGGCTCGTCCCGGCGACGGCGCTCAAGTCGGGCAGCACAGGGGAGTTGAGCAAGTAGCAGGCTGGGGTCCTGGGCTCTTTCGCTCATGACTTTCGTATAGCCTGTACTGCGCTGTGCCTCGCCGCTCTCGCTCCTGCGCCGATCGAGGTCGCGTTCAGGGCGGGCGCAACGCTGCACGGGCCATCGAACTTTGCTGCTGCCAGCTCTGCGCACAACGCGTGGAGCTGGCTTTCGTTGTCTTCGATCCGCCCTGTGGTCCCCAACCGAACCGCCCATATCCTCCCGGCAGCCGGTGCAGGGATACGAGTCGGGATCACCCCTTCGCTCACGTCGAGGCCCAACCCGAGGTTTGGGCGCTTGACCCGCTCGACCAGCGCCATGACGTCCTCGATGCCGCCTCTGGTGTTCTCGTCGGGCAGCGGTGTAACTGCAAGGCGAGCCTCAAAAGGGCCTGCCAGGTCGGCCAGGACGCGCAGCGCGCGCTCGGTAGGCGAAGGAAAGGGGCTTTCGGCAAGAGCCTGTACCACCGGCACGAGTATCGTCCCCCCGCCTAGTGCGTCCAGGTCTATGCACAGGGAGAGCAAGCGGGCTTGGTAGAGCAGGAACGGCTCGTGTCCGGCCTGAAGCGCCGGCTTCCCGCCTACGGGCAGCGGCGGCAGGCCGCTGACCATCCCTACGTAGAGCCCGCGTTCCTGCAGGAGGGAGGCGAGCAGCACGCTCGGATAGCTCGCCAGGTACGCGTCGAGGGCGGGAAGCCACAGGTCGAGCCACCGGAAACCGGCACTCACGGCAGCATCGGCCTGCTCCTGGAGCGATGCGCTGCTCTCGGCGCCGATGCCCAGGCACAGTCGCACCTTAGCAGCCCGCCTCCAGCGTGGCGAGCAGCGCGCAGTGATCGGAGGGCGAGACCGTATCCCGGTTCGGCACGCTGCCCAGCACTTCGATCTCTGCCACGCGCACCCCGGCCGGGATGAGGACGTAATCGATCCGCTTGCTCGGTCCCCAGGCAGGGAATGTATGGCCAGGTTCCCCGACGTGAAGTGCTGTCCAGGCGTCGATCAGGTCGCCCGCCTGCCCGTCGATCTGGTCTGCTCCGGTGAGGTAGCGGATCGGCAGATCCTGCGGCTCTGCGTTCATGTCGCCGGTGAACGCAAAGGGGATCGTGCCTGCCCTGTTCCGGCAAAAGTGGAACGCTTCGGCCGCGACGCGCGTGCGTGCTGTGGCGCTGAGTGGAAAGTGCGTGTCGAAAACCCAGAACGGCCCGCCCGGTGTCTGCACCTGTGCACCGAGGACGAGCCGCTGAAAGCCGTCCCGCTCGTCCTGCGGATCCTGTGACAGGCGAGCCACCGCCCGGTCGACCAGCGGGTGCGCACTCAGGATCGCCAGCCCCTCCCACTCCAGCCGTCCTTCGTTGTGGCCCTCCCCGGGCCGCCAATAGTGGGCCGGCTCCCACACAGCCGAATACCCGGGCAGTCGCGCCAGGATCTGGTCCGCCTGGTGCCGCACGTCGGCTCCCCAGTCTCGCCCACGGATCTCTTGCAGGGCGACGACGTCGGGCAGCGTGCTGCGGATCAGGTCGATGATCCGTTCGCGGCGCGCTTCCCAG
>Ga0307426_1001958_pt1 | contig 13106 bp, 10 predicted proteins | sample SalMarWE160340MG_FD_202165 | JGI IMG/M metagenome (GOLD analysis project Ga0307426, IMG submission 202165) | Salt marsh sediment microbial communities from the Plum Island Ecosystem LTER, Massachusetts, United States - WE1603-40 | ecosystem: Environmental > Aquatic > Marine > Intertidal zone >... | reverse complement strand
TCGCTCCAGGCGAAGATCGCCGAGCTGCGCAGCGAGGTGGAAGATCGGCGGGCGGCCATCGGCAAGGCCCGTGCGGCCGAGACGACCACCGTACGCGTGTTACCGGTGCGGCAACCGGACGAGGAACCTGAAGCGAAGCAGCCCGTCACCAAACCTCCGTCGAGGTGGGATGATGGGGACGATTCGGTTCGAATCGTCCATCCTCCGAAGCGGCCGCGGACTGAGTCGGGCGTGGTGGACGCCGACCGGATGGCCGCCGAGGTGCGTCAGCTCCGTGTCCCTGGAAGGCGCCCCGCACCGGTCGAACCGAAGCCCGAACCCGAGCCTGGGCCCGCACCCGAATCCGAGCCCGAGCCGGGACCTGAGCCTGAGCCGGAAGCCCCGGCGGAGGCTCCGCAGGGGCCCGAGGTCGAAGCCGCGCGGCCTGTGCGAGCGATCAAGGATCTGTTCGCGAGTCTGAGGGCAGCTGACGCTCCGACACCGGAAACCGCGCTCGAATACGAATCGATCCCCGAGCCCGGGCCGGAACCCGAGATGGAACCCGAGGTCGAGACGACCCTGGAGGCGGCAGACGAGCCCGTCTTCGAGGAGCCGCCCGGGGTGGACCCGTTCGAGCTGCGAGACAGGTTGCTGCTCCCGATCACGAACAAGGCGCTGCGGACCGTTAAACGCAATCTGACGGAGGCCCAGAACATCGCGCTCGATGAGCTGCGGGTCCAAGAGGAGGCGTGGCAGCCCGACGTCGAGGCGCTCGAGACAGAACTGGGTGATGATCTGGATGAGGTCCTTGTGCGCAGTGCCGCGGCCGGGCGGGAAGCCGCCGCTCGCCTGCTTGGGCGGGACATCGGCGAGGGCGGTGTCGAAGTCGGCGGGTCGCCCGCTCACGAATTCGCCGAAGCGATCGGTGTCGGAGTCAGGAAGGCGCTCGACGGGTCAGGGGACGGACCTCGCCGTCGAGCGGCCGCCATCTCTCGGGTGTATCGGGCGTGGCGGGTCGACGAGGCTGAGCGCAGGGTCAGGGCGCTCGCGTTGGGTGCGTACCACGACGGGCTGCTGGCAGCGTTTGCCCAAGCTGCGGTGGATTTGGTGCGATGGGTTGCTGCGGGCCGACCGTGCACAACGTGCAGAGCGATGGTCGAGGCGAGTCCCGCGGCACCCGGAGCGTTGTTCGGCGGCGAGACTGCACGGCCGCCTGCCCATCCGTCGTGCGAGTGCACGCTGATACCGGCCTAGAGTGGAGTCTTCATGATCCACCGTGAACCAACTCCACGGCGGAGTAGGCGGGGCATCACGATGCTCGCTCTCGGCTTGTTCGCACTGCTGCTCGTTCTGCGAGGGGTGGCGACGTTCTGGACCGACCTCCTGTGGTTCCGATCCGTCGATCTGACGTCGGTGTGGGGGACGCTGATCGTATCGAAGGCGGTGCCGGTCGTGGTCGGTGCCGTCGTCGCGTTCCTGGTGTTGTGGGTGAACATGCTGATCGCCGACCGGCTGTCGCCAAGGTTCCGGCTGTTCGATCTCGTGCCGGAAGAGGAGATGATCGAACGGATCCAGGAGTGGATCGACCCGAGGATCCGCAAGGTGCGGCTGTGGGCGGCAGCCGTCTTCGGCGTGCTCATCGGGTTGGGGATGTGGAACTGGTGGGATGACATCCTGCTGTTCTTGAACCGGAACTCATTTGGGATCGTCGACCCGATCCTCGGCAAGGACGTCGGGTTCTACGTGTTCCAGCTGCCGGTCTACCGAGACCTGTTCGATTGGGTGTTCCAACTCATGCTGCTCACCACGCTGCTCGTGGTTGCAGTGCACTACGTGAACGGCGGCATCCGGTTGCGGCCAAGTCGAGCGCCACTGGTGTTGTCTGGTGTGCGGGCGCACGTGTCAGTGCTGCTGGCGGCGATGGCGCTCTTGAAAGCGATCGGCTACCGGCTGGACACGTATCAACTCATGTATTCGCCGCGTGGGATCGTGTTCGGGGCGAGCTTCACCGACGTGAAAGCACAGATGCCGGCACTGACTCTGCTGGCGCTGATCTCGCTGTTTGCGGCTGCCTTGCTGTTGTGGAACATCCGCAGTCGAGGGTGGACGTTGCTGGCGGTTGCCGTGGGCGGCTGGCTGGTGATGTCGATCGTCGTCGGCGGGATCATCCCATGGGCGGTGCAGCGGTTCAGGGTGGTGCCGGCTGAGGCGGTGTTGGAGCGTCCGTACATCGAGAACGGGATCACGTTCACCCGGCAGGCGTACGGGTTGGACGGTGCGGAGGTGCGCCAGTTCGACGCGTCGCCGGATCTGACGCTGGCCGACATCGCGAACAACGACCCGACGGTCAACAACATTCGTCTGTGGGACCCGGCCGTTTTGACACAGACGTACACGCAGTTGCAGGAGATCCGCAGCTACTACGGGTTGAACAACGTAGACGTCGACCGGTACACGATCGATGGTGCGTTGACACAGACGATGATTGCCGGCAGGGAGCTGGACGAGAACGCCGACGTGATCACGGGGTGGGTGAACCAGCATCTCGTCTACACGCACGGGTTCGGTGCCGTGTTGAGCCCGGCGAACGCTGTCGGCGATGAAGGCCAGCCTGCGTTCCTGGTCCAGGATGTGCCTCCGATGGCGAGTGATCCGAGTCTCGCCATCGACGTACAACCGAGGATCTACTTCGGCAACACGTACTCGGATCGGTACTTGATCGTCGGGACGAAACAGCTCGAGGTCGACTTCCCGCTGACACAACAGGGGGATCAGTCGGTCGCTCGCAACACCTACGACGGGGCCGGGGGCGTGCCGACAGGGAGCGTGTTGACGAGGGCGCTGTTCGCACTGCGGTATCAGGACCTGAACGTGTTGATTTCCAATCAGCTCACCTCCGAGTCGAAAGCGTTGATGATTCGCAATGTGTCCAAGCGTTTGCTGACGGCCGCCCCGTTCCTGCGTGTGGACTCGGATCCCTACCTGGTGGTGGCGGATGGACGGCTGGTGTGGGTGGTGGACATGTATACGGTGTCGGCCGCGTATCCGTACGCGGAGCCAGCTTCGACGGTCCGTCTCGGGGTGGAGGACGGGACGCTGCCCCAGACGTTCAACTACGTTCGCAATTCGGTGAAGGCGACGGTCGACGCGTACGACGGGACGATGAAGTTCTACGTCGTGGACGACACGGACCCGCTCATCCGTGCATATCAAGGTGCATTCCCTGGGCTGTTCACGGACGGGTCGCAGATGCCGGCCGATCTGGTATCGCACCTGCGGTACCCGGAGGATCTGTTCAGAGTCCAGTCGGATATGTACCTGCGGTTCCATATGACGGACCCGGACGTCTTCTACGCCAGCGAGGACGAGTGGGAGGAGCCACTCGACCCGTCGAACGCCGCCAACCGGGAGGTACTGCGCGGATCGCTGCTCGTGTCGAACTACCAGCGGCCGATGCTGCCGTACTACCTGCTGATGAGCCTGCCGGAGGAGCAGCCGCAGCTCTCGTATCTGATCCTGCAGCCATTCGATCCGAAGGGCCGGCCGAACATGGCGTCGTTCCTGATCGCCAAATCGGGGCCGGAGGACTACGGCACCCTGATCGACTACCGGGTTCCCCGCACCGCGTTCGTGGACGGTCCGAACCAGGTGGCGGCGCGGATCAATCAGGACCCGGAGGTATCTCAGCAGATCACCCTGTGGAACCAGCAGGGGTCGAAGGTGACCCGCGGGGACATGCTGGTGGTGCCGATCGACTCCTCGTTGCTGTACATCCAGCCGATCTACCTCGAGGCGTCCGAGGCTGCGCTGCCCCAGTTCAAGCGTGTGGTGGCGGTGTTCAACGAGAAGGTCGTCATGCGCGGCACGCTCGCGCAGGCGTTGCAGGACCTCTTCCTCGGCAACGGCGGCGGGACAACCACCACGACCCAACCTGGCGGCCAGACAGCTGCCGAGCTGCTCGACAAGGCAGCTCAGGCGTTCACGGATGCACAAGATGCCCTGACCGCCGGTGATCTGGCGACCTATCAGCAGAAGGTGGACGAGGCCAGCAACCTGATCGACCAGGCACGATCGCTGCTCAGCGGCGGGTAGGGCGAAGCTGCCCTCTTCTGTCCCGGCCGCCCTTTGCGGTTGCTCATAGCCTGACGTACACTTACCGACCTGCGACGCGGGGTGGAGCAGTCTGGTAGCTCGTCGGGCTCATAACCCGAAGGTCGCGGGTTCAAATCCCGCCCCCGCTACGAACGAAAACCCCTGTGATCACAGGGGTTTTCTCCTTTCTCGGTATCGGTGCGTCGGGCCTCTGAATGCCCTCCTGAAGCCCAACGGTCTCCGAACTGTCGATCTTCTCGCGGTCGAGCTTCCCGGCGGAAGGTCGCAAGTCCGTCATATGGTCACCCTCTGTGCTCAACGAGTATTCCGAAGGTAGCGCCGAGTGCCGGTTATCGGGCGTCGTCAACGGGAGGGGTTGGGTCCGGTGGGCGTTGTTCTGTGCGTCGGTTCTGTTGCATAGGGTGTCTTGTGTATTGCACTCGGGATCTTTCCCGGGGCAATTCGACCACCGGTGGACCTTTCAAAAGACCGCGTGGCCCCCTACCCGGTGCTCCATGAAGACGCAGGAGTCGTGTATAGGATTTGGGTCGGCTGAGCGATCCGCTTCCTGGCATCGGATTCAGGCTTGGGTCCCGTGTGACCCGCTACGCATGGAGGTGTCTCATATCTTCTTCGTTGTTCGACCGGTCTGACTATCCAACTCTGAGTGAGAGCATCTACCTCAATCAGGCGTCCTTGGGTCTTATCGGCAGGCCTTCCGTCGACGCCATGCATCAGTTGCTCGACGGTATCGGCCGTCACGGCAACCTCTACATGTCCGATGAGGATGAGGTGGCGTTCCTCGACGCGCTCCGCCAGCGCGCCGCCCGGTTGTTCCAAACAGAGACCCGCCGGATTGCGATCCTGTCCAGCGCCAGTGAGTTGCTCGGCCAGCTCCCTTTCATGCTGCCGCCGCCTTCTGGGGCCAAGGTGCTGGCCGTGGCCACTGACTTTCCGGCGATAACCCGCCCGTGGCTGCGCCTGGCCGAACGCGGTGAGTGCCGCCTCGAGTTTGTCGACGACAATCCCGACACCGATCTGACGACTGATCTCATCGCCCGGATAGATGAACACATATCACTGGTCGCGGTCGGCTCGGTCCAATACGCCACCGGAAGTGTGATCGACGTCCCCCGACTGCGGGCGGCCACCGCAGAGGCCGGGGTCAGACTCGTCATCGATGCGACACAAGGCGCAGGTGCGACAGAGACCAACACTGGAGCCTGGCGCGCCGATATCGTGGTTTCCAGCGGATACAAGTGGCTCGGCGGTCACGGCGGAGTGGCGATCGGCGCGCTCGCACCCGCACTACTCGACAAAACCCCGCCGCTGCCAGGGTGGATGGGCGCTCCCGACCCCTTCGAGTTCGATGCCACACGAATGCTGCTCGCCAACGGTGCCCGCCGGTATACCCAATCGACAATGTCATATGTGTCGGTTGTCGGCCTCACCACCGCCATGGATCAGCTCCTGACAATAGGAATGGAGAAGCTTGAGCATCACGCGGCGCGACTTGCTCACCTGCTGGTCGGTGCTGTCGAACCACATGGCTGGCGTCCCTTCCGCCACCCAGATGACCATGCAGCCTCGCCGCACATCATCTCACTGGGACGCCAAGGCGATGAGTTAGCCGGAATGCTGGACCGACTACGAGCCATCGGAATCATGTGCAGCACCCGCGGTGGTCGCCTGCGAGTATCTTTGGCGCCCTACAACGACGAAGACGACATCGCAGCCCTTGTGGATGCGCTCGTTTGATCGGCGCCGTTGACCCTTTCCAGGGATGAGCAACTCTGCAGGCCTTCAGAGCCCCTGCGTGAACCGCCCCGGCCTCAGGTTCAGGCTGGAGGTCCCTGTCTAGAGCGCAGATTGCCGGATCCCGGACGGGATCTGAGTTCTTGGTGGTTGTCGATATGGCGCGCCCAGCCCCGGTGTTCGGGGGCACGGTCATCGTGAAGGATCAGGCGGCCCCGAGATGCCGCGCGAGCTTCTGCATCGTCTGCAGACCGAGCTCGACCGCGCCGAAGCCGATAGTTGCGTCTCGCTGCTCAACGGTTGGGTGGAGCTGTCGCAGGGTCAGAACCGTCTTCCCGTCGGCCTGTTCGTCGAGGGTGATCGTCACTCGGAAGCGTGCGGGGTCATCGTCGACGTCGGAGCCGTGGTCCATCACCAGCCTTTCGCTTGGAACGACCTCGAGGAAGTCGAAGCGATTCGTGTACACGGTGCCGTCTCCGGCGGTCATGTCAAAGCACGCTCGGCCCCCTGGGCGCGCATCCATCTCCCGGACTGTGCAGGTGAATCCATCCGGGCCGAACCATTGGCAGAACGCTTCTGCATCGGTCCATGCCGCGAACACGGCTTTGCGTGTGGCGTCAAGAACTCGAACGAGGACGATCTCACGGTCGAGAGCCCAAGTCGTCGGGTTGGTGGGGGTCGGGGTGTTGCTCATGCCGTCTCCAATGTCGGTGGGGATGCGGTTTGGTCCGACGCGCGTCGGAGGTGCGCATCGAGGCGATCGAGACGCTGCTCCCATGCATCTCGGGTGTGCTCTGCCCATACGGCGATCTCGACCAGAGGCTCCGGCCGAAGCTGGCACGGCCGCCGTTGGCCATCTCGGCTGCGACTGATCAGGCCGGCTCGCTCGAGGACCTTCAGGTGGCGTGAGATGGCCGGAAGACTGATCGGGAAAGGTGCGGCCAGTTCCAGTACCGTTGCATCGCCGTCGGTCAGCCGACGCACGATCGAGCGTCGCGTGGGGTCCGACAAGGCTGCGAAAACGACATCAAGCCGGTCGGGGGTCGACACGGTCATAGCTTGGTTACCCGTCCCTGATACTTCATGAGTTAGTTATTTAACACGTTCGCTAAGCAAGGTCAAGCTATGCCCGGTGATTCCACGCGGCGACTGGCCCCCGAAGATGCCGGTCGAGGGCACGCATATCGCGCATGGTGTCGGCGCTACCGACCCATCCGGGATCGGCACGTCGGCGTGCGGGCGAATCACCACACCGCGTGGCCCCAGGACAACTAATCCGACATGTAGCCCGACTGCTACCGAGACCCGGCTGCTACCTCCGTCGCAGCTGGTAGCGCCATCCCGGAGAACTCGGCGTGCCCACGACAACACCTTCCGACGTCTTCGCGACACGACACTCCTAAGCGACGACTGCACGCATCGAGAAGTCAACGCCGCGCTTGACTTCCTGTGAGTAGATACACGAAGTTTGCGTGTGAGATCCGTTCGATTGGGGGCCAGACGAGTGGACGGTGTTCTGGGTCGATTGATCGGACAGGAGGCCAGATCCGTATCAGTATCTCCTCGGGACCCGACCCAAGCGCCGCAGCCAGGAGACTGCGCGAGCCCCCGGAGATGACGGCTCCGACAATCAAAGCGAGTTCGCCCAAATGGATCAACACCCGAAACGCCGCCACCTGCGGCAATCCTCCCAACTGGCCGGAAGCGCTCATGAATGTGACATCAATCGGCGAATCGGGCCGCACGTGGGCTGCTACGACCGACCAACCCGGGAGTGGCTGGACATTCATGAACACGGCCTTCTCGGCCGGTGGAATGGTCCAGTCTTTCGGACCTAGGGCGTTCCAACAGATGGCCTTGAGCTGTGCCCATGCGGCCAGCAATCGTCGATGTCGGAGGTCGAGGTTCACCGCCTGGCCCCTCGTCATCCCGAGTGCGACGCGTTTGGCGTGGCTCTCAAGCTTGGACATCCATTGCGTGTTGCAGTCCGTGCAGACATTGGGTAGGCGAAACTCCCTCGCGGCAATGGTCTGGGTCCGGCGAGACAATCGCATGTGAGCGCCAGTAGGTCGGATTCTACCGACGGTCGCTCGGCCCAAGGTCGGATGCCCCAGCGCCTTTGCGTACCACTTCGGCACCATGTCCTCGCCTCGCTTGCCTCGCGCAACCGGGCCGGTGCAGAATAGACACTCAACGGAATCGTCAGCCATGGATGCAAATACTGCCACCTTGGGCTCGTGATTGTCCTACACCCGATCGCGACGATATGTCGCAGCAACGCCCGCATCGGCTACCCGAGCAGATCGGCACCTGGGTGTGAGCGCTCGGTTCCGCGCAGCCTCACTCAGGCTACTGCTCCATGATCAAGCGGGGACTCAAGATTCCACACCCGCGACACTGGCCAGTACTTGCGAGCCTTGTCACCCGGTAGCGAGCTGTCTCCTGTTGACGAGAGACGCAGCGGGACTGTCTCGATTTGATGAGCTACTGTCCTACCGAAGCGGATGCATCGGACGGGTGGCTGTGTCAGGTCCACAAAACTGGATGCCCTTGAATCGGCGCCTGGAACCTAGCGAGAGCTACGGAGGGCCTTTCGAAGGTATCCCTAGTTGGCTCCATGACTCCGTCCTTGCCTGGCTAACGCCTGGGTTCTGTTTCAGGATCGGGGGGGAACGCAGTACGACATGGGCGCGCTCCTCGAGTTCGAGCGTCTGTCCCGTCGGCAGTTGGGAGGCGATGACGGTTATGACAAGTGGCAAAGCCTTCTGGGGGCTCTTTTGTACGACAGCGGGCTATTCCTCGACGTTGTCGATTTCCAGCTTCACCGGATGGATGATGACATCAGCGAAGCAGTCGAAGATGCCAAACGACTAGAGCGAATCCTCGCCGAGGGCGGCTCAGCGTGGGCCGTTGTGGGGCGAGACGGAGCGTACTGTCTAGAACGTCGAGTCCCGGAAGAGGTGGCTGTAGCTGCGAACAGGGCTATGTCCCCCGAGGACAACGCGAGCAAGCATCTTCGGATCGCCTGGGGAAAAGTGTATGGGCGCAACGCCGATCCGAGCGGAGCATACCGGGAGGCGGTGAAGGCTGTTGAGGCGGCCGCCAAACCTGTTGTTCTTCCAGCCGACCGCCTCGCGACGCTTGGCAAGATGATCGCCCGAATCGAACAATCACCCGACGGGTTCGCCATGTCGCTAAGACCCCATGGCTTCAACGCAATAGATGGTCTGGTCGCAATGATGAGGCTCCTCTGGAGAGCTCAACAGGATCGGCATGGAACAGATGACCCAGATGCCACGACTCAGGTCGGATCAGATGAGGCAGAGGCAGCTCTGTACGTCGCGGTCACCCTCGTTCAATGGTTCCGTTCTGGAGCCGTGGCGGCCCAATGAACCATCATCCAAATCCTTTCGTGACGTGATCAACCGAGTTCCCGCGGCCCCGACAGGCATAGGGGCCGGGTCCTCTTCCAGTCGTGTTCAAACCGCCAACGAGCGGAGTAGCATTGGGCTTCTCGACCAACAGGTTCAAAGAACGGCTCACCAGTGGTGACTGGAACTCGGCGGGGAGTTCATCGAGGCCATCAATCGCCCCGAACACGACTCCTGGCAGTGGGTTGTCCTCGCGGATGGCTTCCTCGAGCTGCTGGTTCAGGGCATCGGCCGCTTCAGCCTGCAGCTCTTCGTTGCCAACCGACAGAGCAATGCTTGTGGCTCTCTGCAGTGCTTCGATTCGGCGGATTGGTTCGCCGATCAACTCCGTTCCGTCGACCAGGCTCCGACAGGCTCGGAGGGCGTAGTCATAGGGACGCTGTCCGTACCGACGTGTCCACAAGAGATCAGCCAGCCGCCCCACCACGAGTGGATGTGTGGAGTCATGCAGGATTGCATCCCACAGAGCGAGGGTGTCGCTGGGCACCTCCTCAAGGTACGGCGGATACGTTCGGTCGCCGACTGCGATCTGGATGTCATACGGGCCTTGATCATTGATTCGAGGATCGTCCGTCATAAATAGTTCGTAGTCGAAGGGCCAACGCAGGGTCTCAGGGACTTCGGGATCATCGGGTTGCGGCTTGTTCAGCCGTCGTCCGATGTCGAAGGTCTCGGTCGCCTCCGAGGCGACTTGGTCTAGAGAGGCAGCGATTGCTCTAGCTTGGTCGGTCGTCAGCGCGTTCATGCGTGGGATTCTGTCACGTGCTCCTGACACATTCGGAAGTCAGTTCCCGAACACCAGCTCCCCGAACGTCGCAGCGGCGTCGGCTTGCATGCCGGGGAGGACGTGTTGGTAGACCTGCATCGTGAAGGCGACGCTGGAGTGGCCGAGGCGTTCGCTCACCACCTTGGGCGGGACGCCCCGCTGTAGTGCCTTGGCCAGAGCTGATCGGTGAGGCACTGGAGGAGTTCGTTACGATCGGGGTACCGGTCTCACGGGCGGCGCTGCAGCGGTGTCGCCGGTTGGGCTGGCGAGTGCTCGCTCGAGTGATGTGAACAGATCGAGCACTTCGGGTGCTTCGAAGATTCGGTAGCGCTGTCTGCCGATGTTCCGCTGGACCAGTATCCCGGTTTCGGCGAGGCGGTTGATGGCGGCTCCAACGGCCACGTCGGAGCGGTCGACGAGTCCTGTTGCCGATTCGACGGTCAGGAGCGGAACACCTGGGAGGACGTCGAGGAGGAGATCCAAAGCTGATCCCTTTCGCACAGTACTGAGGCTTTCCCGCCATTGGCTGACCAGGTCGTCGATACGGGAGGCGTAGACCTGGGCGTCGTTGCAGGCCCGGAGGGTGGCGCCGGCGAAGGTACGAAGCCAGGCGTGGACGGCGGTCGACCGCTCGGGGCTGTCGGCAGGCTGGAGATGGCGAAACGCGGTGAGTCCTGAGATGTAGTCGCCTGTCCAGGTGGCTAGGACGAGACTGATGGGTGGGACGAACACGGGGGCGAGGCCCCGTCGGCGGAGGATGATGTGGATGAGCGCGCGGCCGGTGCGGCCGTTTCCATCGGAAAAGGGGTGGATGGTCTCGAATTGCGCATGGGCGATCGCCGCTTGTACGAGCGCCGGGTGCTCGTCACCGTTGATGTAGATCGTGAGGTCCTTGAGGAGTCCTTCCACATGCTCGGGCGGTGGGGGCACGAACGAAGCGCTGCAGGGGTTGTGCGAGCTGCCACCGACCCAGTTCTGTTCTTTCCGAATGACACCTCCGATGCGGGGCGTGGGTGATCGCTTCATGAGCGTCCGGTGGACCTCCAGCAGATCGGCCGGCGTGATCTCTCGTGTCTCGCCGGCCAGCTCGACGGCGAACTCCATAGAGGCGATGTTGCCGAGGACCTCGACGGCGACACGGTCGGCCGCTTCGCCACCCTCTGCCAGGAGAGCTTCAGCTTCGACCAGACGACGGGCTCCGGCATGGAGACCCTCGATCTTCGAAGACGCCACCGATTCGGCCCGAAGCAGGAACCGTGCCAGGCCCTCGAGACTGACATGGGACGTTCCGGCCTGGTTGAGGTCCCTGACCGCGACCTCGGCATCGGCGAGGTCGGCGGCCAGATCCCCGGGCAAGCTCAGATTCCAACCTGCGAGCGGATCTTGCAGGTAGGCGTCGTAGCTGCAGCCTTGCCGATCACGGCGTGTCACGCCTCGGAAGCGGGGCTCCCACCGTCTGTGGAGAAGTTCGGCCATCCTTCGGCTCCGATCCCTCTAAGCAAAGGTTGTGTCGCAAGCTTAGCTTATATCGGTCGAAATCCAAGGGAACTGGAATAGTGGACACGGGCATCTCTACCAGGGGTTTGCCGTCGATCGTCCCCGTCGATACCTCACGCGAATCCGATACTCGGCGAATTCGTGAGGTATCGTCTGTTATGTACCGAATCTAAAGAGATCGGTTAGTATTGGTACATGGCTGACGTGATTGGCTCGGTTGAACCTCGGGAACTGGCTGACTGGCTGCTGGCGCGTGGTCAACACTGGGTGACGACCAGCGAGGCCGCCAGACTGCTCAACATCCCGGAGCGCCATGTGGCGCCGTCGTTGGCTCAGTTGCGGCGGCGCGGATACCTGTTCAGCCCGACGACGGGGCTGTACGTTGCCATCCCGCCCGAGTTTCGCTCCTGGGGTGCCGTTCCGGCGGCTCATTTCGTGGATCCGATGATGCGCCATCTTGGCCACGACTACTACGTCTGTCTTCTCTCGGCAGCAGAGATCCACGGGTTCGCTCATCAGCGCCCCCAAGTGTTCCAGGTGATGACCCCGGCGCGGCTCCGTGATCGGTCGTTCGGGCGCGTCCGTGTCGAGTTCATCACCTCGGTACATACGTCGGATCGTCCCGTTGATGCCGTCAACACTCCGACCGGCACTATGCGCGTCTCAACTCGAGAGGCCACTGTGCTCGATCTGGTGGCGTTCCCCAATGCCAGCGGAGCTTTGTTCAACGTGTCAACCATCATCGGAGACATGCTGATGGAAGACGCAGTTGATATCGTCCGTCTCGCTGAAGTCGGCGCCGGCTATCCGGCTTCTGTCGTGCAGCGGACCGGATGGCTTCTTGACTACATGGCCGAGCAGGTCGATGTCCGATTGGACACCGAACCCCTGTTGCCTGTGGCGTCGTCGCGGACAACCCCGACACCTTTGGACCCCTACTTCGGACGGTCGGGCAGTCTCGACCCACGTTGGAACGTGCTCGTCGTCGACTACCCGGACGAGGAGTCGTCGTGATCCCTCAGGCGGCCATCACCGAATGGGGTCGATCCGTGCAATGGCCGACGGTTGAGCAGATCGAGCAAGACCTGCTCTTGTCCCGGATGATCGTCGAGATTGCCAACGACGAATACCTGGGGGAGGAACTGGTGTTCCGAGGCGGGACCTGCTTGCACAAGCTCCACGCGCCAAAGCCATTGCGCTACAGCGAGGACCTCGACTACGTCCGGACCACGGGCGGGGGGATTGCAGAAGTCACTCGGGCGGTCACCGAGATTGGGAAGCGGCTCGGAATGCAGGTGCGGACCAGGATTACGGAGCACCCCAAGATGTTCCTGCGAGCTCGCTATGAGACCGGGGCAGGTGTGATGCGGGTCAAGGTCGAGGTCAACACGTTCGAGCGCTCTCCCGCCAATCCTCCGATCAGGATCCCGTTCCACGTTGACTCCTCTTGGTTCGCCGGAAGCGCTGAGGTGCTCACCTTCACCCTCGACGAGGTCGTGGCCACGAAGATCCGAGCCCTTTTCCAGCGATCCAAGGGGCGTGATCTGTTTGATCTCTGGCTGGCCCTGACCCGGCTAGGGGTCCCA
>Ga0307426_1001956_pt1 | contig 13113 bp, 7 predicted proteins | sample SalMarWE160340MG_FD_202165 | JGI IMG/M metagenome (GOLD analysis project Ga0307426, IMG submission 202165) | Salt marsh sediment microbial communities from the Plum Island Ecosystem LTER, Massachusetts, United States - WE1603-40 | ecosystem: Environmental > Aquatic > Marine > Intertidal zone >... | reverse complement strand
GACCAGGGTTTTCTCGATCACTGACGATTATGCCCTTGCCAGGAATTCCTATGCCGAATGCGTTGATCAGATCCTGGCCGATGTCGATACGGCCCTGAAGTACCTGCCCAACACCTATGCCGACGTATCGGGTGATCCCGTATACAACAGCACATTCGGGGCAAGGTACCAGAACAGGATGTCCGGGCTGGCGGCCCTGGCGCTTAAATCCAGGGTGACGCTGTTTGCCGCGAGTCCCGCTTTCGGCTACCTTGACTGGGGAACAGCGGCCGTAACTGCCGGGGAGATCATACGCGACAACGGAATGCTGTCCGCCATCTCTTCCACGGGACTCGAATTCTACAAGAATTACCTGGATCCCGAGATCATCTGGTGCAACGCCAAGAGCAACAGCAATTCCCTGGAAAGGGACAATTTCCCGCCGTCGCAGTTCGGAATGGGCCGGACCAATCCCAGCCAGGAACTGGTCGATGCCTTTCCCATGCAGGACGGCCTTCCCATCACGGAAGCCTCGAGCGGCTATGACCCCGAAGATCCATATACGGGAAGGGACCCGAGGCTTGCCGCGTACATCGTCTATAACGGGAATACCATCAAGGAGGCGATCAGCACCGACGCCGGCTCGCCGGAAGACGGCATCAACCGGTCCGTCAATTCCACCCGCTCGGGGTACTACCTAAAGAAATTCATGCTCGATACCAAGGTGAACCTCACCCCGGGAAACGAGACCCAGGCCGAGCACTTCATCACCTATTTCCGCTTCACCGAGATCTTCCTCAACTATGCGGAAGCCGCAAACGAGGCATGGGGACCCGATGCGGATCCGATGGGCTACGGGTTCACCGCCAGGCAGGTGCTGGGCGCAGTCCGGGAAAGGAGGGGACTTCCGGCCCTTGCATCGGATGCCTGGCTGAATTCCATGACCCCTTCGCAGGACGATTTCCGCGCGCTGGTCCGGAACGAAAGAAGGATAGAACTCTGCTTCGAAGGGTCGAGGTTCTGGGACATCCGCAGATGGAACCTCCCCGCCGTGATGTCGGCTCCCGTGCACGCCATGTACATCGATTTCGACAGTCCAACCCCGTACGAGGTCCAATTCATGGAAAACAGGAATTATTCCGGTTATATGATCTACGGTCCGGTCCCCTATGCTGAGACCCTGAAATACGACCTTACACAGAATAAAGGATGGTAATGAAAATCAAAATGAAACACGCGTGGATTTTATTGCTGGCGGCAACCTGCCTGGCGGCCTGTGAAAATCAGGAAAATAAATTTCCCGACTACGACTATAACGCAGTCTATTTCCCCTACCAGTTTCCCGTGAGGACCCTTTCGCTGGGCACCGATGATATCGACAATTCCCTCGACAGGGAGCTCAAATTCCACATCGGGGTCACGATCGGCGGGATGTATGAGAACAACCGGGACTGGGTGGTAGGTTATGAAGTTGATGAGAGCCTCTGCGACAGCCTCGGGGATGACGTGAAAGCGCTTCCCGCATCATACTATACCCTGGATCCTGCGAATGAGGTCACCATTCCCGCGGGCTCGTTCAGCGGGCTTATCCTGGTGCAGCTGAGCCAGGATTTCCTCACGGATACCCTTTCCGCCGGGAACCATTATGTCATCCCGCTGAGGATCACCTATACGGACGCCGATTCCATTCTCAGCGGGGTCCCCACCGTGCCGGATCCCGATAAAAGGGTGGCGGCGGACTGGGATGCAGGCGCCCCGGCCAAGGATTTTACGCTCTTCATGGTCAGGTATGTCAACGAATACCACGGGAACTACCTCAGGAGGGGGACCGATTACGGCACGGACGCATTCGGCGCCATCACGGACAGTGCAATATACCGGGAAAAATATGTGGAACGGGACCAGGTGGTAAGCATGGCTACGGACGGCAGGTACGTCCTGAGAACGAATTTTTCGGGAGCCTCCGTCGGCGACGAATATGCGGTGATGCTTACGGTCGATCCCGCATCCGGAGAGGTCCGGGTGGAGACTGCCGAAGGGGCGACCTATCGGGTTATCGGGACCGGAAGCGGCTCGTATGTGCCCGGGGGGGACAGCTGGGGTGGCCGGGACAGGGACGTTTTCACCCTGGATTACCGTTACAGGGTTGGCCTCTACAGTCATCACGTCCTCGATACCCTGGTATTCAGGGACCGGGGGATCGCGTTCGAGCAGTTTCTGCCGACCATTTTGTAGCTCAGATGAATGCGATAAGGAACAATTCCCGGTTAAGGCTTTCCCTAGGACTGGCTCTCCTGCTCGCGGGACCGGCCTGCAACCTGTATCCCGTGATACCGGGCCGGGCAGGCACCGCGCCGGATGTGCCGCAGATGCGGGTTCAACTGCCGGACCCGGCAGCTGTCAGCGTCGGGGGAGTGCTCGGCAGGGCGATGCAGGAGAGTGAAGAGGGAAGGCTGAAGGCCCTTCCCGGATGGGACAACGGGGAACTGATCAACATCTTCTCGCCGGGATCCCGGTTGAACAATGAAAGGACGGACTGGTACGGGGAGCATGCCGGGAAATGGCTGTATACGACGGCGCTGGCCGTCGAACGCACGGGCGACCCCGGATTGAAGGCCCTGATGACCACGACGGCCGACCGGCTGGTAAGCTACCAGGATCAGGACGGGTACCTTGGGACCTATTCGGCTGACCAGAGGCTGACCAACCCGGAGGCTTCGCATCACCGTTCCTGGGATGTCTGGAACCTGAGCTACATGGTGCTCGGCCTGCTGGAGGTAAACCGGTATTTCCCAGACGAACGGTACGCGCAGGCGGCGAGATCCATCGGCGAGCTTTTCCTGCGGACTTTCGGTGACGGCGTGCACCCGGTTACGGATTACGGTACCCGCCACGGGATTTCCGCCACGGTCATGCTGGATCCCGTGGTGGAATTGTACGAATTCACGGGTGACCCGCGCTACCTGAATTTCGCACGGCTTATCGCCAGGGAGCTGGATGAGGGGGAGGGACTCGGACTGGTCAGGGTTGCCCTGCGAAAGGGGGACCTGGTCAATGTCGGGGACGGCAAAGCCTACCAGCTGATCTGGAACCTCACGGCCCTGGCCAAGCTGTACCGGGCAACGGGCGATCGGCGCTACCTGGAGGCTGCCGGGAACGGATGGCTGGACATTTCCGCCCATCACCTTACGGTCTGCGGGGGCCCCTGGGGCGGCATCGGGAAATTTTCCGAATTGTTCAATCCAGCGGGATTCTGGAGCCCTTACGGTTTTACGGAAACCTGCAGTTCCATGGCCTGGGTCCAGCTGAACCGGACCCTGTTTGAGATCACCGGGAATGCCCGTTACGCCCAGGAAATCGAGAAAACCGCCTACAATGCCCTGCTGGGTGCCCGGTACCCGGACGGCATGCGGTGGTGCTACCACAGCTTTGTAAACGGGGCCAGGTACCACGCCAACTTCAACGATTGCTGTCCCTCATCCGGGGCCATGGCCCTGGAAGAGATCCCAGCCCTGGTCTGTTCGAAACGGGAGAACGGCATCTCGTTCAACCTTTACACCCCGAGCGAAGCGAAGCTTACCCTGGGGGATGAAAATCAAATTGCGATCAAACAGGAAACTTCCTATCCCTTCGGAGGAGACATCCGGATCACCCTGCAATTGGGCAAAAGATCGAGCTTCCCCCTGTTTTTCAGGATACCGGACTGGGCGGACTCGGTCAGCCTGAGCATCGACGGCAAGGCGGTGGACTGCAGCGAAGCGCAGGCAGGCGATTTTTTCAGGATCGAGCGGGCCTGGGGGAAACACACCGGGATCGAGATCCGTTTCCCCTTCAGGACCAGGTTGTCGTACAGGCCGGAATTTGCACGGGCCCGGCAAAGGCACCTGGACTATTACAGGGTCAGGTGGTTTGCCATGAGCAGGGGACCCCTGGTTTACGCCACCGGCGGATTGATCGGCGGGGCGGAGAGGGAGACGGTCTATCCCCTGCCGGAAAGGAACCCCGAAAGTGCGTTCGTACCGGTGAAAACCGGCGCCGGATCCGATGCACAGGCATACCGACTTACGGTCTCCGGCAAACCGGCCCTGCTGTTCCTGCCCTATTTCGAGGCCGGGGGCAGGCAGGATGGGGCCTGGCGGCTTACGTGGATCCAGGAAAGCATAAAGGCCCCGGTCGAAGAATGAAATTTTCCCGCCAGCTCCTACCGATTGTTTTACTGCTCCCGCTCGCGGGCTGCGGGGATACGGGCCAGGCCCTGACCCTTGCCTCGGGGGACAGCACCGGGTACCTCATTGTGGTCCCCCGCCGGCCTTCGGCCACCCTGCAATTCGCGGCGGATGAACTGAAAAAATACCTCGGGCTCCTGAGCGGGGCCGAATTCCCGGTGGTTCAGGGGAAGCCGCGGCAGGCACCGTGCATCGTCCTGGAAGGGGACAGCTCCCTGGCGGCCGAAGCCTACAGGCTGGCATCGGGTCCGGTGAACGTAACACTTTCCGGGGGTTCGGACCCGGCCGTCCTCTATGCCGTGTACGATTTTCTCGAACTGCTGGGCTGCCGCTGGCTGGCCCCGGATTTCGGATTTTACGGGGGTAATGCCGGGATCATACCCCGCATGCCCTGCCTGACCGTACCTGCGAACATGAACATCACCCGGGCGCCGGCTTTCAGGCGCAGGAAGCTGGATATGGCGGAAGGCAGATCGCTGGATACGGCCTCGCTGGCCAGGATCGTGGACTGGATGGCGAAGAACCGGTTAAATACCCTGATGGTCCCGATGGACCTCAACCACCGGGGAAGGATGGTCTGGGACGATTACCTGGCCGTCCTGCCGGAGATCGAAAAACGGGGGATCACCCTTGAAGTGGGCCAGCACGGTTACCAGAATTTCCTGAATCCTGAAATGGAAGGCGGGGAATTGTTCGTAAGGCATCCGGAATGGTTCGGAAAAGACGCGGATGGCCGTCCCTCGCGTTCGATGAATACGGTCTTCAACACTTCGGACAAGGAAGCGGTGGACTATTTCATCGCGAATGTCGCGGCTTACCTGGACAGCCAACCGGAGATCGATGTGTTCGACCTATGGCCGCCGGATAATGCGGTTTGGGGGGCATCAGGGGAAACCGGTGCTGAGCTTCCGGGAGAACGGCAGGCAAAGCTGGCCGGGGAGGTGTATAACGCCATAAAGGCCGGGCGGCCTGCGCTCAGGCTGGAAACGATCGCCTTTGCAGCCACGCTCCGGCCCGTCCCCATGAACGCGAACATACTGGTGGATATCTGTCCCATACGCCAGAATTTTGAAAAACAGATCTACGATACGGCCTCCCCTCAGAACAGGATCTATGCCGGTGCCATCCTGGAATGGAGGAAGACTTTCAGCGGGGAAATCGGCATCTACAGCTATTACCGGAAGTACGCCTGGAAATCCCTCCCGAACCTGATCCCGCATTACATGCAAAAAGACCTTGAGTGGTACTCCGGGATTCCCGTGCAGGGAATATCCTGCTATGCGGAGCCGGGGGACTGGTACACCTATGAACTCAACCATTATGTACTGGGAAAGCTGGAATGGGATCCCCGGATCAACGTCGATTCCCTGATTCTCTCTTTCTGCTCGGCGCGGTATGGCCCGGCCCGGGATGCTGCCGCCGCGGCGTTTTCATGCCTGGAGGAAACGGTGAGGTTTTACGGCAACATCGCAAATTCCAGCCTGAAATCCCCGTCCGGTATACGGGATGCACGGAGGAGGATCAGGCAGCACCTCCGGGATGCCGAATCTGCTCAAACGCATGTCAATCCTGTCGTCGCCGGAAATCTTTCGAAATTGATCCTGATGCTGGAATACGCAGAACTTGATCTGGAAATACAGGAAACAAGGGCCTCAGGAGGATCCGGTCCCGTTACAAGGGACCTGCTGGGCAAACTTATAGACTTCAAGTCGGAAAATGCTGGACAGGGCGTTCTGATCTTCAGTAAAAATGAAGATATTCCCTATTTATTAGAACATTACGGATTTGAAAAATAAATTATTTTAATTTGTAACAAATTATTTGCGCAAACGTTTGTTTAAATCTTTAATTATATCTATATTTGGCCATAACTGTTTAATAATCAATTAAAAATTAGAGCTTTATGAAAAAATGTTACGCAAAAGTATTGGGACTGACCACCTTTCTGTTTTTGTTCGCGGCAGGCAGTACATCCTTTGCCCAGAACCTGCTTGAGAACGGGGACTTCGAAACGTGGGATGCCGGATCTCCTACAGGCTGGGACATTCAGAAAGATGGCATATCCGTAGCACAGGAAGGAACCATTGTGCACGGCGGGTCTTCTTCTGCAGCAGTTACCTTAACCGGGAACAAGGCCACAACTGATTTTGGACAGTCGATGCAGTTCATTACGGACTCCGGGGCAACCTATATTTTTTCCGTATGGGCCTATCATACCGAGGGAACCAACTTTTTTGCCTGGGTCGTTGGGAAACCGGGAGCGTATAATTTCTCAAGCAGTTCCGGGATACATACCGACAATACCATCGTGAATGACTGGCAGGAGTTCACCTGGCAATGGACCTCGTTTACCACGGATACGGTCGATGTGTTCTTCAGGTCCTACAACCAGGCGGGATTCGACGGGGAAGAGGTGATGTACCTGGATGACGCCACCATTACAGAAATACCCCCGGCCGTGGAACTCCTTGAGAACCCGGGTTTTGAAACCTGGGAGAACGACTCGGCCGTCGGCTGGGATATCATCAAGGACGGCATATCCGTGGCGCAGGAATCCAGCATTGTCCACGGCGGGTCTTATTCGGCTGCAGTAACCATAACCGGTAACAAGGCCACCACCGATTTCGGGCAGGAGATGAACGTGATCGTCGATTCCGGGATGACCTACACTTTAAGCGTCTGGGCTTACCACACGGAAGGCACCAACTTCTTTGCCTGGGTCATCGGAAAGCCGGGAGGATACACCTTCTCCAGCAGTTCGGGGATACACACCGACAATACCATCCTGAATGAATGGCAGGAATTTACCTGGTCCTGGCCCTGCTACAAGACCGATACCGTGGACGTGTTCTTCCGGTCCTACAACCAGGAAGGTTTCGACGGGGAAGAGGTCATGTACCTGGATGATGCGAGCGTCATGATCCAGGCCGGTCCCGTCGTATCCACCGATGCCACCCTTAAGGAGCTGAAGGTCGAGGGAGTAGCCATTGATACTTTCAATGCCGGTCACAAGTTCTATACCGTCTACCTGCCTTCGGACTTTGACCAGGTCCCGACCGTGGATGCAACGCCCACCGATGAAAATGCCACCTACGAGGTGATCCCGGCGACGGATATCATGTCGGCGGATTCGGCGGACAGGGTTACCGACGTGGTGGTCACGGCGGAAGACGGCACCACAATCGTAACCTATCATGTATATTTTGTACGGGTAGCACCGGAGGGACTGAATGCACCGGTTGCCGATGCAGTAAAGGTTTATCCCGTGCCGGCGAGGGATTATGTGATCCTTTCCCGCGCGAATGATCATCCGGAGATCCTGACCATCAGGAACCTCACCGGCAGGGTGGTGAAGACCATTTTTTCCAGCGAGAGGGAAACGCGGATCGATGTCTGCGACCTTCATCCCGGATTTTATTTCATAAGCACGGAAGGTCATACGCTTAAATTTATCAAACGTTAACTGGTTTAAATTAGGTTCCTTATTTAGATAGTTTGGAATTGGTATTGAAATTAACCGCGAAACAGGAGGTTGCAGGCCATGTTCATGAGAAGCATTCCTTCCTGATTCGCGGTTAATTCTTTTTTCAGACAGGATGTGATATTTTCTCTGCCCGGGCAATTTGCGCGGGTTTTGATAACTTTGAACCGGCGGCCCGAACCGGACCCGGATCACCTGCAATAAATGACTGTGACAACCACCAGATTTATAAAAAAACTCCTGCTGCCGGCCTTCCTTCTGACCCTGGCAACCGGCTGCGAACAGGAGTACCGGTATCCGCCGGAGGAAATTCCGGATATCCCGGTTTCAGGGAACGACAAATTGGTGACCTACGAGGATCCCCAGGACTATCCCGGTGTCCCATTATCCGGCATCTACCAGGTGAGGCTGATACAGGGTAAAAAATCGATCGAGCCCGTGGTTTTCCGGAATGCATGCCCGCTATACCAGGCCGGCTACATGAACATGCTGGCGAAGGACAAGGCCCCGCTGGATAAGTTCAGAGGCAGGAGCGTCAGCTGGGTCAATTTCTCCTTTTCCGGAAGCGTAAAAGTCGAGGTGAGGATCCTCGACGAAGGGAAGGTGCCATTGGCGGGTGCGGTGCGTATCCTGCCTTCAAGGTACGGAATCAAGCCGGTCGTCGAGGGAGGTGTGATAAGGTTCACCCTGAGGGAACCCGGGCAATTCTCGGTCGAAGTGGGCGAGGACGGGTACAAGAGCGGCCTGATGATCTTTGCGAATCCCCTGGAAACAGGCATCCCCTCACCGGAAGAGGACCATTACCTGGTCCTGGAAAATGCGGACGCGTCCATGGTCTCCTCCGTGCCTTCAGGCTATACCGGGCTGTATTTTAAAAGCGGCGTGCACGACATCGGCATTTATCATATTCCGGCAGGCATCAGCAACGTCTACCTCGAGGGAGGGGCCTGGGTTTACGGGACCCTGATCATGGACGGAAGGCCGGATGTCAGAATATTCGGCAGGGGGGTGCTCTCGGCAGGACGGATAGATTACCGGGCATCGCATACCGTCGAGGCCATCAACCAGAGTGACAACATAGTCCTGCAGGGGATTGTGGTGGAGGACTCGAAACGCTTCTCCGTGCGGCTCATCGGCCAGAACAACCTGGTGGAATGGGTCAAGGTCATCGGAGGCTGGGTCTATAATGTTGACGGTATAGCCGCATATGCCGGATCCACTGTCTCGCATTGTTTCATCTGGGCCAACGATGACAACATCAAAGTATACAGGGACAACATCACCTTTTCGGACATCGTCTGCTGGCAGCTTGACAACGGGGCCATCATCCAGATGAGCTGGGGCGGCGCCGTCGGGGGATCGACGGCCAGGAACGTGAGGATCAGCAGGGTCGATGTCCTGCACGCGGAATGGGACCAGTCCCGCTTCAACAGCGGCCTTTTCAACTGCGTGGGCAACCGGTACCATGATGCAGGAAGATATTCCCTGCAGGAAAACTGGCTGGTGGAAGATGTGGTCACGGAGAATCCAGTTGCCCAGATCATCAACCTCAGGCCCGATGATTTCACTCCTATAGATATCCACGGCCTGGTCATGAAAAACTGGGATGTTACGATGGACATGAGCACGGATTACCATAACTTTATCATCGGGAATAACCCGCCGGCAAAGTTTGACGGCTTCACGTTTGACGATTTCGTCTTTAACGGTACCAGGCTTACAGGATCCAACTGGATTTCAGTCGGGAATTTCTCCGTGGAAAACCTGGAGGATCCCGAGTTCAACTGATGGGATAAGGGCATTGAAGTAAGGTGTTGGAGCTGCGGGGGAGAAAGGGTTACCCGTAATCGATCCTGCAGGACTATGGGATTAAACCGGGAGGACGCTCTATGCTGATTATCGCGGGAGGCCATATGGTTTTATTGTGTATCGGTTTCAGTTACGGTTGCCCCGGTCTTGTCGCAAGCCGGGCAGGGCATGAAGGGCCTTCCGTCTATTTTGTGGATTCCAGGTCGGGAAAGGACGAAAACGAAGGAAGATCCGGGGACAAACCCTGGAAATCTCTTTTAAAACTGGAGGGGATCGGCCTGGGTCCGGGGGACAGCATAAGGTTCAAACGGGGTTCGGAATTTACCGGTACCGTGTATATCAGTGGTTCCGGGACAAGGGACCGGTACATTACCCTGACCGATTACGGGGACCCCGGGCTGCCTCCGCCGGCATTTACCAACCCGTTTTTTGATCCTGAAGACAGGAATTTCGGGAACTGCATACGCCTGGAAGGAAGTTACACCATCGTCGAACATCTCTATTTTCACCATACGGTCGCGGATCTGCCCGGATCCACAGGAGGTTTCGAGACCATGTGGCAGCTTGGAGCCGTATATGTGGACCACACAGCTGCACATTGCATCGTCCGCGACAATGAGATACGGGACTGCGGGGCAGGCATCAGGAGCTACGGTCCGCACACGCTTATTGAGCGCAATTACATCCACGATTGCAACCGCGTGCTGAAAAAATGGAACTGGGGCCCGATAGGTATATGGCTCGGGGCCGACTTCCAGGAAGTCCGTTACAACCGCATCTTCAATTACAGCGTGGTTGATCCCAGGATCGGCTGGGGACCCGAAAGCTACGGCGGGGGGGCGGACGGCGGCGCCATCGAGATCGATGATGCCAGGTACGCCAAATCCCATATTTCGATCCACCATAACTTTACCAGGGATTGCCAGGGATTCCTTGAAGTCACATGGACCGATGTCGAAAAGAACCCGGACTATTCGAACTTCAGGATACACCACAACGTAAGTGATGATTACCAGCAGTTTGTTGCATTGTGGAGAGGGGCAGGATGCAGGATAGAGAACAATACGGTCATAAGGCGCAGGAAAAACGCAAACGACTGGGGCGTTTTCAACATTACCCAGGACTCCTCCGGGAATTACATCCGCAATAACATCGTGGTCGTGGCGGACGGAGTCGTGGTCTACAATATCGGGAAGGAGGCCAGAGCCGTACCCTGCAGCATCATCGAAAATAACCTGTACTACGCATGTTCCGGTCCCCTGCTCATGGGACGGGAGGGACCGGGAGCGGGGGCAATCACGGGAGATCCCCGGTTCCTGAATGATACCGGGGGAAGCAGTCCGGGGGATTTCTCGCTGAGGGCCGGCAGTCCCGCTATAAATCGCGGGAAAGATCTCGGCTATACCCTTGATTTCGCGGGTACCGCGATCCCGCAGGGAGGGCTCCCGGACATCGGCGCCTTTGAATATCCCGTGACCCGGCGTAAAGAACCCTGAAACTGCATGAAAAATTTTATTAATGAGAATCCAGATACCATGAAAAATTTATCTCCGGGGACCGGAAAACCAGGTTTGAAGTTCCCGCTAAGGCTCCTGATGCCGCTGTTGTTAACGTGTATGGCCCTGCCGGCATGCAGGCAGGGAAAGCATGCAGACAAGGCGGATCAGAAGCCGAATATTGTGCTTATCGTAGCCGATGACCTGGGCTACGGGGACCTTGGCTGCTACGGGGCATCGAAAATCTCCACACCGGCCATTGATGAGCTGGCTGCGGGGGGAATGCGTTTTGTTAATGCCTACGCCTCCTCCTCCCTCTGTTCCCCCTCGCGGTACAGCATTTTGACGGGAAGGTATGCCTGGAGGACCAGGCTGAAATACGGGGTCCTGAAATATTTCGACAGGCCGCTGATCGAAATGGACCGCACAACGGTGGCCTCCATGATGAAAAGAAACGGATATCATACGGCCTGCATCGGGAAATGGCATCTCGGGCTCGAATGGCAACTGAATGAAAATGCACCGGCCGATCCGGAGCAATCCGTATTCAATTCCTGGGCCGAAAATCTGCAGGATTTCATAGACTTCTCAAAACCTGTCGGGGGAGGTCCCACGGATCTCGGCTTCGATTACTTTTTCGGTATGGCAGGCTCGAATAATATGATGCCATACGTTTTCATCGAGAACGATGGAGTGACGGAACCCCCGTCGGAACCCCAGAAAGCCTATGATCACTATATGAATGCCAAAAAGGCCCCCAACTGGGACATCCGAACCATCAATCAGGTGCTGACCCGCCGCGCGGTTGGCGTCATTCACGATCATTTCAGGGATCATGGGACAGAACCCCTCTTCCTTTATTTTCCGGCCAGTGCCATCCATCGGCCATGCCTGCCTACCTTCACGAAAGGAAACAGCGGAGCGGGACTGAGAGGGGACATGGTCGCGGAACTCGACTGGACGGTCGCAGAGATCGTGAAGGCTCTGAAGGAAGAGCATGCCTATCGGAATACCGTGCTTGTCTTTACATCGGATAACGGGCCGAGGCCGGGTGATCCCGTGTACTGGCTGGATCAGTACAAGCTGGACGAGGAGGACCTGTACCTGGATTATTTCGATGATTACCAGCCTTCCTACGTGGATCCCAACGGGAACAGGATCTGGAAAAACGGATGGCTGACCTACGGGCACCGTGCCTCGGGGATCTATCTCGGTTTCAAGTCCGACGCATGGGACGGAGGTCTGAGGGTCCCCCTCATTGTGCACTGGCCGGGAAAGGTGAAGGGAGGAGGGCTGTGCAGGAATAACGTATGCCTCAGTGACCTGATGGAAACTTTTGCCGATATGATCGGGGACAGCCTGCTGGAAGGGGAAGGAAGGGACAGCTACAGCTTTTACTCCAGCATCCTGGATCCCGCCTCGCCGCAGGCCAGAACCTCCATGACCCTTACCGGCGGATCCAGCGGGGCATTCGTCGAAATCCAGGACGAATGGAAATACATCGAAGCCGCCGTTCCGGGCAGATGGCCCGAAACCTTTTACCCGGACGGCCCCAGCAAATTCGACCGCCAACTTTACCATCTGAGCGATGATCCGTCGGAACAGAAAAACCTGTATGACTGGATGCCCGAAAAGGTATCGGAAATGAAGGATAGGGTCAGCACCGTGAAGATGCAGGCCGGAACCGAAGGCAAGTGAAACACTTAAATAAAGAGCAAGATGAAAAAGTATGTTATTTTCCTGCTGGTCCTTGCGGCCGGCTGCAAACCGGGTTCACGGGACCGGGAACCGATGACAACCAGTGACTTCAAGACAATTTCCAGGGAGCAACTGATGGACAAGATCAAGGGGGCCTGGGTCGCCCAGACCGTCGGAGTGACCTTCGGCGCGCCCATTGAGTTCAATTACAATTCAACCTTTGTAAGGGATAACCAGGCGGTCGGTTTCAACGATTCTTCCATGTACGTGGAATTCAGGGACAGGCCGGGCACCTACGACGACATCTATATGGACCTCACCTTTATGAAGGCGGTCGAGGATAAAGGGATAGACGCTCCCGCGCGCGAGTTCGCGGATGCCTTCGCCCACAAGGATTACAAGCTCTGGTTCGCCAACCAGACGG
>Ga0307426_1001953_pt1 | contig 13117 bp, 14 predicted proteins | sample SalMarWE160340MG_FD_202165 | JGI IMG/M metagenome (GOLD analysis project Ga0307426, IMG submission 202165) | Salt marsh sediment microbial communities from the Plum Island Ecosystem LTER, Massachusetts, United States - WE1603-40 | ecosystem: Environmental > Aquatic > Marine > Intertidal zone >... | reverse complement strand
TGGGCCCCCAGATTGACGAACGAGGGCATCAGCACCACCCCCGGCGAGATATGAGCCGAGTGCCTGACGATCGCCCCGGGCACCGCCCGGAAGCCGGCCGCCCGGAAGCGGTTTTCCCCCCAGCCGGAGAATTTCGAGGGCACCTTGTCCCACCAGACGCCGCCACCGGGCCCGCCCTCGATGAGTGCCATGTCGTTGAGGCGGAAACTCAGGAGCACCGCCATCTTCAGCCACTGGTTGACCACCCACTGACCGTCCTCGCCGCGTTCGGCGACCCGCGCCTCGCCCCGGTCGAGCAGATCGAGTGCCTCGGCAACCGCTTCGCGAACCTCACCGCCGGTGGCCGCGCCGATGCGCTCGCGGTCCTCCCAGGCGGTCTCGATCGCCGTCGCCAGCCGTTGGTGTTCCATCCTCGGGGCTCCCCAGGGTGAGGGCGCCTGTACCTATCGCCGAAACCGCCGTCGGTGCAAGGCGCCGGATCGGTCGGCCTCGCCGGGCGGGCGCGGTGGATGCACCAGCGTCACCAGCACCGCCGAAACGATCATCAGAAGGAACCACGAGCCGAACTTGCCCGGTCCCAGCGGCGCCCACGCCGCGTATTGGTTTGGATACAGCCAGGTTCGGGTCAGCGTACCGATATTCTCGGCCAGCCAGATGAACAAGGTCACCAGCCCGAAGGCGACCAGCAGCGGCATCCGCCGCCACGCCAGATGCACCCGGAACCACATCGTGGTGCGCCAGAACAGTACCGCCGTCCCCGCGAACAGCACGTAGCGGATGTCGACGACGAAATGGTGCGTGAAGAAGTTGACATAGATCGCCACCGCCAGCGCCACGGTCAGCGCGATGACGGGGTAGTTCGCCATCCGGATGTCGAACACCCGCGTCACGCGCGCCATGTACGAGCCGACGGACGCGTACATGAAGCCGGAGAACAGCGGCACGCCATAGAGCCGGAAATACGCAGCCTCGGGATAGCTCCACGAGCCGGCGCCGGTCTTGAACACCTCCATCGCCGTCCCGACGATGTGGAAGATCGCGATCACCCGCGCCTCGCGCCAGGTTTCGAGCTTGAATCCGACCATGGCGGCCTGGATGGCGATCGCCGAGAGAAACAAAAAGTCGTAGCGCGCCAGCGGCGCGTCCGCGGGCCACAGCCGGCTGGTCGCGATCAACAGCCCCACCATCAGGCCGCCGAACAGGCACGCCCAGCCCTGTTTGAGGCCGAAAACCACCAATTCGACGAGACCGCCGGCCGGACCGCTGGCCGGCAGCCGGTCGAGCACCGCGTGCGCCGCCGCGTCGATCCTCGCCTCGACGGACGTGAACCGCCGGTCGCCCGACGCGTTTGCGGACCTGCGCTGCATCGTGACGGCTTCCCCCGCGGCGTACGAGAGACTTAACGCTTGTCTGCAAGGCTGCACACAGCGACATTCGCGCCGCAACCGGAAGGGCTGGGAGCCATGACTGATCGACATCTATCGACCGCGTTCAAGCACTCCACCGACGATGTTGAGACCGTCCGCCACGTTCCGCGGACCCCGCAGACCCAGGCGCCCGCCTACCGGCTCGCCTTCGCCGACCAGGACTTCATGCTCTCCGAGGATGCGCGGGGGGTCCGCTTCGAGCTCGAGTACCTCAAGGCGGAGCTGGCCCTGCGCGAACGCGGCATCCTGTCGACGGTGGTCTTGTTCGGCTCCTCGCGCATTCCCCCGCTGGGTGCCGAGCCGGCGCTGGCGAAGACCGACACCGCCAGGGCCAATCTCGAGAAGAAGTCGGTCTACTACGAGCAGGCGCGGCGGTTCGCGCGCCTGGCCTCGCTGACCGCCAAGTCAATGGACTACCGCGAATTCGTGGTCGTCACCGGCGGCGGACCGGGGGTGATGGAGGCCGGCAATCGCGGCGCCACCGAGCTCGGCGCCCCCTCGATCGGTTTCAATATCGTGTTGCCCCACGAACAGACGCCCAACGGCTTCATCGACCCCGAGCTTTGCTTCAACTTCCACTATTTCCACACCCGCAAGTTCCATCTGCTGCAGCGCGCCAAGGCGGTGGCCTTCTTCCCCGGCGGCTTCGGGACCATGGACGAGCTTTTCGAGACCCTCACCCTCATCCAGACCCGCCGCGTCAGCCGCATCCCCGTCCTGCTGTTCGGATCGGAATTCTGGAGCCGCGTGATCAATTTCGACGCGCTCGCCGAGGAGGGCACGATCTCCCCGGACGACCCGGACCTGTTCGCGCGCGTCGAGACCGCCGGCGAGGGCTGGGATGTCGTCCGGCGCTTCTACGATCTGCCGGAGGTCACCGACGAAACGGTGCAGTGATCCGGCCGCCCCGGCCGCCGCGCCGTTGCCTTTTGAGGCGCGTTCGACTATCGATTCTGCAGCCGGCGACACCGGCTCCACGAAAGGGATTGCAGCATGCCCAGGATCAAGCTCGACGTCACCCGCACGCTCGGAACCGCCGCTGACGGCCGCCGCACCGGCACGCAGAAGGGCGGCATGTGCAAGTCCGGCAGACCGTCAACCGCCGCCAAGTAGGCGTTTGGGCCCACCCGCCGGTTTTGCTTCCCGCCGCAGCTTGACGCGGGCGGGCAGCGTCGGTTGCCGCGAGGCGCCGCCATGGATTTCCGAGCCACGCTGTTCTCGCCCTCCCGCGCCGGCGGCTTCGCGGTGCGCCAGCGCCTCAACGCCGATTTTGCCGCCAGCTTCGCGCACATTTTCGCCGCCTGTTCCGAGGTCTTCGAGATCGCCGAGGACAAGGCGGCCGGGCTCGTGGCCCGCATCCGGTCGGGCAGCCGCGAAACGCCGTTCCTGTTCTCGCTGCACTTCAGGCTGCTCGCGGCGATCGAGGCCGACCGGCTCGACGAAGCCGAAGCGCTGGTCTCCCGCATCCTGGCGTTGGGCCCGGCCGAGCCGGGGATTCTGTTCACTTCGCTGGGCCCGGACGAGTTCCCCTGGGACGCCGACATGGTCGCCGGCTACTTCTCCGACGAGCCCGACGCGCTGTTCCGCTATGTCGCCCCCGATCCGGCGCTGCTGCCGGACCGCAGGGCGCAGCTTTCGGAAACCCTCCAATTGCTGCACCGCACCGTCCCAGGCCTTGCCGAGGAACTCGAGGAGCTCGTCACCACCATCATTCTGGCCCGCGGCGTTCTGAAGGCCGACGAAACCGCGGCCATCGAGCCCTTCCAGGGCGCCTCGGCGCTCAGGGCTTTCGGGGCGGTGATGTTCGACGCCACCCCCGACCCATCGCTCGTCGAATGCGCGGCCTATCTCGTCCACGAGGAGGCCCACAATGTCCTGTTCGCGCTCGCGCCGATGGACGGCGTGGTCTTCAATCCCGACGCCGAGCGTCACGCCTCGCCGCTGCGCGACGACGCGCGGCCCCTCGAGGGCATCCACCACGCGACCTTCGTGCTCGCCCGCATCGTCTATGCGATGCAGGCGATGATCGAATCCGATCTGCTCGACGACGCCGACCGTACCCTGGCCGCCGACATCGCGGCGACCAACCGGCCGCTCTTCTTCGACGGGCTGGAGACCCTGCGCGCCCATGCGAAGATGACCGAGCCCGGCGAGGACGCCCTCGGCGCCGCCGAAGCCTACATGGCCGCCACCGCCTGATCGGAACGCCGCTCGGGCAGGCCCCCCGGCCCTATTCCAGCGCGATCACCACCCGCTCGTTCTTGTCGTGGTCCTCGATGGTGACGAGCTCGCCCCGCGCCGCGCCGCGGTTGCGCTCGGCCGCCTCTCAGCCACCCATCTGCGCGGTCGGCGTCGAGCGCGAGATCGCCAGTTCCTCTTCGGTCATCTCCTCGGGCACGTCGGCGAAAAGCGGTGTCGACAGATACCGCTCGCCGGTGTCAGGAAGCATGCAAAGGATCGTTGCGCCCCGTTGCGCCCGTCGCGCCACTTCCAGCGCCCCGGCGAAGGTTCCGCCCGAGCTGATGCCGACGAAGATGCCTTCGGACTGCGCCAGATCCTTCGAGCACTTGAGCGCGTCGGCGCCGGCGATCGGCAACACCTGGTTGATGGCGCCGCTCGCCGCCGCATCTCCGGTCAGCTTGGCGATGAAGTCCGGCGTCCAGCCCTGCATCGGATGCGGCTTGAAGGCCGGATGCGCCTCGGCCGGCGAGCCGTCCGGATTGCGCGCCTGCTCGATGCCGCTTTCCAGCAGCGGCGCGTCCGCCGGCTCGCACACCACGATCCGAGTATCCGGTCTCTCTTTCGCCAGCACCCGCGCCACGCCCTTCAGCGTCCCGCCGGTGCCGTAGCCGGTCACCCAGTAGTCGAGCGGTTGCCCGTCGAAATCGGCAAGGATTTCCTGCGCCGTCGTCTTCGCGTGGAAATCGGCGTTGGCCTCGTTCTCGAACTGCCTTGTCATGAACCAGCCATGGGCCTCGGCCAGTTCCTCGACCTTGCGGATCATTCCGACCGCCCGGTCCGCCGCCGGAGTGACCACGACCTTGGCGCCCAGGAACCGCATCAGCTTGCGCCGTTCGACGCTGAAGCTCTCCGCCATTGTGACCACCAGCGGATAGCCCCTGGTCGCGCACACCATGGCCAGCCCGATGCCGGTATTGCCGCTCGTCGCCTCGAGCACGGTCTGGCCCGGTTTCAGTTCGCCGGATTCCTCCGCCGCCTCGATCACGCCCAGCGCCAGCCGGTCCTTGACCGAGCCCAGCGGATTGAACGCCTCGATCTTGACGAACAGGCTGATCCCCTCCGGCGCCAGCTTGTTAATCCGCACCACGGGCGTGTTGCCCACCGTGCCCAGAATGTCCTCGTAAACGCTCATGATCGTGGCCTCCCTCGCAGCGTGTCGCGCGCGGGCCCCGCCGCGCCAAGGCAAACTGCCCCCTGCGGTCTCACGTCGCAAGGGCAGGCCGCCCGGCCTTATTCGAGCGCGATCACCACCCGCTCGTTCTTGTCGTGGTCCTCGATGGTGACGAGCTCGCCCTGGGCGTCGGGATTGTCCGCCAGCCGGGACAGCTCGTCGAGATCGACGCCCTCTTCCCTGAGCTTCATCGCCGCCCGGTTGGGAATGAGGTTGGAGGCGACCTTGAGAATGCCCCCCGGGATGGTGACCGTGGTCGAGGGGTCGATGCTGCCGTCCTTGAACACCCGGATCTTCAAATTGGCCATGGTTGGCCTCCCTGTTCGGAATTCCTCGGCGCCGCTGGTTGCGGGCCGCCGCCGTCGCCTTGACCTTTGTCAACGACCCGGCCGCCGCCTTAGGTAGGGTGCGCCAGCCGCGGGGCAAGTCCGCGGCGCTGGAATCGGTCGTCGCGGGCGCGTAGTCTGGCGGCTGCAGCGGGAGGGTGCCATGGCGAATTCGAACGGCGGCCAGCGGCCGAGCCTGACGCGGACCATCGTCGGCGTCGCGCTGATCGGCCTGGGCGCGGTATGGCTCATCGGGCAGTTCTTCGACCTCAGGCTGGGGCACAATCTGTGGCCCTTCCTGGTCATCGTGCCGGGTGTGCTGCTCTTGGGCCTTTCGGTCTCGACGGAGGCCGGCGGCGACCGGCTGACCATCGCCGGCTCGATCGTCACGGTGACCGGGCTGATCCTGCTCTATCAGAACTCCTTCGACCATTTCGAAAGCTGGGCCTACGCCTGGGCGCTGGTGGCGCCGGGTTCGATCGGCCTGGGTCAGTATGCCTACGGCTATCTCAACGACGACGAGCGCAAGCTCGCCTCCGGCCAGCGCCTGATGTCGATCGGCGCGATCCTGTTCCTGGTCGGCATCGTCTTCTTCGAACTCATCATCAACATCTCCGGCCGCGGTATCGCCGGGCTCGACATCGGCTCCTGGGTCTGGCCGGTCCTGATCGTCATCGCCGGGCTGTTCGTGCTCTTCCGGCCCAACTTCTTCAGCACCCGGCCAGCGGGCGGCGCCGCCGAAGAACAGGAAGAGGATGAAGCCGAGATGGAAGAGCCGCCCGAACCGCCCGAACCTCCCGAACCGCCCGCCAGGCCGCGCCGGACGACCCGGCGGAGCAGTGCTTCGACCCGCGGCACCTCGAGCCGCCGGTCCTCGACGCGGCCGAAGCGGAGCTGAGAGCGAGAGGACGCGGCGCCTTCTCCGATCGTTATGTTCGGGGTTGACCTGAGGAACTGCTCGGCCGTGCCGTCTCCGGCAAGAACGGGGAGAGCGCCCGCATCGCCAGATAGATCCCCAGCGCGGCGCCGGCGTGCCAGAGAAAATGTGTGCCGGTCGGGACCGCTGCGCACAGCGGCGCGTCGAGCGTCCGCATGACGAGCGCGGCGACGAGGCTTGCCGCCGCCGCCAGTAGCAGCGCCGGCTCCTGGCGGGCCATTGCCAGATGGATGACGCCGAGCCCGGCGACGAGTACCAGCGCCGGCGCGTAGATGAGCGAACCGTTCAGGACCCCCGGGAACTGCCGCGCGCCGATCGCCAGCGCGACGAACAGCGCCGTCGTCACCAGGGCAACCGGGTTTGAAACCCCCAGCGCCCGGCGCTGATAGACCCAGAAGTAAGCCGCGATGAACAGCGCGATCGGCACCGCATCGAGCCACCGCGTCAGCGTATTCGAGACGCTGTGAAAGAGCGCGCTGCCCACCGCAAATGCGGCGATCAGCCCCACCAGCAGCAGGGCTTCGACTCCCGCCCGCCCGCTGCGCTTTGCAGTCCGCCAGGCGGCCCATGCCGCCAGCAGGATGAAGGCGTTGGTGACAAGGTTAAGCGGCTCCCCGAAGAGCCCCGGCGCTGTGCGCTCACAATAAAGATCAACAAATTCGGTCATGCAGTGCCCCCAGGTGGCGCGGCGCAACGCCGACCGTTGGTCAGTCTGCACCAGGTCGCCTGCCCCCTCACCGCAGCCTCCCCAGAAACCCCGCCAGATCGTCGGTGACGTGGTGCACGTGCGCCGCCTCCGCGCCCCCCTCGAGCTCCCAGGCCTCGGCGGCCCCCTCGGGCAGCTCGCCGGCCGGCACCACCTGCACCGTCGTCATCCCCGCCGCGTGCGGGGCTTCGAGGTTCTTGGCCAGATCGTCGAACATCGCCGTCGCTTCCGCTTCAAGTCCGTGCGCCGCCACCAGCGTCTGCAGCGCCTCGGCGGCCGGCTTCGGCCGGTAGCCGGCGGCGCGGATGTCGAAGACCGCCTCGAACGTCCCCGTCGCCCCCAGCCGCGCCAACACCCGCTCGGCGTGGCCGGCGACGGAGTTGGTGTAGACGAGCTTGCGCCCCGGCAGCGCCGCGATCGCCGCGATCAGCGCCGGATCGGGGGCGATGGCCGTGTAGTTGATGCGGTGGACGGCGGCGAGATAGTGCTCCGGGTCGACCCCGTAGCGCGCCATCAGCCCCGCCAGCGTCGTGCCGTGGTCGCGGAAGAGCGCCTTCTGCAGCGCCCGCGCCGGCCCGCGCTCGAGCCCGCTCACCGCCATCACATAGTCGGTGATCAGCCGGTCGATCTGAGCCCAGATGTTGGAGGTGCGCGGATACAGCGTGTTGTCGAGATCGAACACCCACGCCGCCATGCCGGCGAACCCGTCCGGGAAGTGCGGTGTCTCAGCCATCGCCCCTTATGGCAAAATCGGCCGCACCGAAACAGCACCCGCCGCCGCTCCGCAAACAGACCGGCCGGGATTCCGGGCAATTGTGAAAAACCTCGAAGGTTCGGCGCTCGCTTCACCGGATAATTCGGAGGACCTTCGCCGCGCGTTTCCCCGGATCTCATCGGCGGGTTTGATGCCTTGCGCCGCGCCCGCCCGCGCCGCACAATGGCCGCCATCGAAGGGGACGGCCGATGCGAAGATATTGGATAGCGTCAGTATTTATAATTTGTTTTCAATCACTTAGTGCCGTCGCGCAGGACGCGGCGCCGCAGGTTGTGGGCGCGCCCGCACGCGCCGGCGTTCTGGTCACAATCACCGGGACGGGGGAGCTGGTCCTCACCCCCACCGACACCATCGAACTCGAAAATGGCCTGCAACTGCAAAAGAACAGCTTCGGACGCTGGGTGGTGGGCGGCACCGTCATTGCGCTCAGGGAGTTGACCTCCAATCCCTTCACCTACAACGGCCGCACCGTCACCGTCACCGGCGGCTCGGTCGCCAACGTCCTGCCCGAATACGGGTTTTTCCAGTATTCCAACCTCGGTGAGGGCGGCACCATCATGGTCCTCACCGAGGGCGTAGCCGAGGACGCGCTGGCGCCCTATGTCGCGGCTTGCGGCGCCTTCCTCACCCAGGATATCCCGGCCTGCGCCGTCTCGATCACCGGCACCGTCAATGTCGACGAGGCCGACAACGCCGTCGAGCTCACCGACCCCGTCTTCGTAACCGAGTAGCCGGGGGGCTTGCCGCTCAGTCCGGATGCAGCAGCGTGCCGGCACCATGCTCGGTGAAGAGCTCGATCAGCACCGCGTGCGCCACCTTGCCGTTCACGATCACCGCCGCTTCCACCCCCTCTTCGAGCGCCGCGATGCAGGTCTCGAGCTTCGGGATCATGCCGCCCTTCACAGTTCCGTCGGCGATCAGCCGGCGCGCTTCGCCAACGCCGAGCTTTTCGACCAGTGCCCCGTCGCCGCCCAATACTCCGGCCACATCGGTGAGGAACAACAGGCGCTTGGCGTCGAGCGCCCCGGCGATGGCGCCGGCGAAGGTGTCGGCGTTGATGTTGTAGGTCGCCCCGTCGCGGCCCGGCGCCACCGGCGCGATCACCGGGATCATCTCCGAGTGCGCCAAGAGGTCGAGCAGCGTCCGGTCCACCTCCGCCGGCACGCCCACGAATCCCAGATCGACCGCTCGCTCGATGTTCGAGTCCGGATCGGTAACTGATTTTCCGGCCTTTTCGGCGAACACCATGTTGCCGTCCTTGCCCGAAAGCCCGATCGCCCATTCCCCCTCGGCGTTGATCAATGCCACGATCTGCTTGTTGATCGAGCCGGCCAGGACCATCTCGACGATTTCCACCGTCGCGGCATCGGTCACCCTCAGCCCGCCCTCGAAGCGCGAGGCGATCCCCAGCTTGTCGAGCATCTGGCCGATCTGCGGGCCGCCTCCATGCACCACCACCGGATTGACCTTGGACTGCTTGAGCAGCGCGATATCGCGCGCGAAGGCCTTGGCCAGCGCCGGCTCGCCCATCGCGGCCCCGCCATACTTGACCACCACCGTCTCGCCCTCGTAGCGCTGCATGAACGGCAGCGCCTGCGCGAGAATGGCCGCTTCCTTTCCGACGGTATCCGGCTCGCTCATCCACCCGGCTCCTGATTGGCCCCGTGTTTAGCCAAACCCGCCCGCCTTGTCTCGCCCAACCTCGCGTCAAACCCCGCGCCGCCGATCACGGTCGCCGCACGGGGTTTTGACATGCGGCCTGCGCCGCTTTCGGACTAGGTTGCGCCTGCCGGCGCCGCACCAGTGGCCCGGCCGGAACCAGGGAGCAAGCCATGTCGCCGACCCGACGCAACGTTCTTCTTGGCGGTTGCGCCACCGTCGCACTGGTGGCGGTCGGCGTCACGCGGCCGTTCGGCGCCGGGCTGCTCGCCACCGGACCCTTCGAGATCGAGCACACCGACGCCGAATGGCACGCCCTGCTCAACGATGCCGAATACGCGGTGCTGCGCCAGGCCGCGACCGAGCGCGCTTGGACCTCGCCCCTGCTCGATGAACACCGGGCCGGCGTTTTCGCCTGCCGCGGCTGCCAGTTGCCCCTGTTCGACGCCGCGACCAAGTACGACAGCCACACCGGCTGGCCGAGCTTCTACACACCGCTCGACAACGCCGTGGCAGAGACCGCCGACAACAGCTTGGGCATGGTGCGCACCGAAGTGCACTGCCGGCGCTGCGGCAGCCACCTCGGGCACGTGTTCAACGACGGCCCGCCGCCCACCGGATTGCGCTACTGCATGAACGGGCTGGCGCTGAGTTTCGTTCCCGCCTGAGCCGCGGCGGGCTTGATCGCCGCCCTTTTTCGACCGATATCCCGAGCGGTTACCGGCCAACCGTCGGCGGGATTTCGACGTGAAAATCACCGTGATCGAGGCGGGCCGCCCGCCCGCGCCACTGGACGCCCGGTTCGGCGATTATCCGGCGATGTTCGAGGCGTTGCTGACCGCGTCCGACCCCGCGCTGAGGGTCCGGGCCGTTGATGCGCGGGCCGAGGAGCTGCCCGATCCGGCGACCCTCGAGGCGGCGCTCATCACCGGGTCGGCGGCCGGGGCCTACGAAAAGCGCGACTGGATTGAGCGGCTGGCCGATTTTGTCCGCCGGGCCCACCGCGCCAAGACGCCGATCGTGGGTATCTGCTTCGGCCACCAGATCATGGCCCAAGCGCTGGGCGGCAAAGTGGAGAAGTCCGACAAGGGTTGGGGGATCGGGCGCCACCTCTACGCCGTCGACTTTCGGCCGCCTTGCATGGCCGATGTCCCGGCCACCCTCGCCGTGCCGGCCAGCCACCAGGATCAGGTCGTTGCCGCCCCGCCCCGGACCCGGGTTGTCATGCATTCCCAATTCGCGCCGTTTGCGGGGCTCTGGTACGATTCCGGCCCGGCGCTGACCTTTCAGCCGCATCCGGAGTTCACCGCGGACTTCGCCGCCGCCCTCTACGGTCTCAAGCACCGGCAGCGGGTCGGCGACGCGCCGGTCGACGCCGCTATCGCCTCGCTGTCGGAGCCGCTCGACAACGCGGTGCTGGGCACCGCCATCACCCGCTTTCTCGGCGCCGCCTCACACTAGCCGGGCGATCTCGGCGCGCAGCGCCTCGATGCCGGTGCCATCCCTGGCGGACGTCACGATGAGCTCGGGATGCGCCGCCGGCCGCTGCGCCAGCCACTGCGCCATCTCGGCGTGCATCTGCTCGCGTGCCTCCGATGCGGCCTTGTCCGCCTTGGTGACGACGATCTGGTAGTTCACCGCCGCCGCGTCCAGCTTGTCCATCACCGTCCGGTCGGCGGCCTGGATGCCCCGGCGCGCGTCGATGAGAAGGAACACCCGGCGCAGGTTTGGCCGGCCCCTCAGATAGGCGTCGATGAGCGCGCTCCATTGCCCGATCTGCCGCTTCGGCGCCCGCGCGAAGCCGTAGCCGGGCAGGTCGGCCAGCCTGACCCCGGCGCCGGGGCTCTCGAACAGGTTGATCTGCCGTGTCCGCCCCGGCTCGTTCGACGTCCGCGCCAGGGCGCTTTGCGCGGCCAGCGCGTTGAGCAGCGAGGATTTGCCGACGTTCGAGCGGCCCGCGAAGGCCACCTCGATCGCGTCCGGCGGCGGCAGGTCCTCGACGCCGGCGCAGCCGCGCACGAACGCCCAGGGCCGCGCGAACAGCAGCCGGCCCGCTTCCAGTTCGGCGTCAGGCGGCGCCACCGGCGGCAGGGCCATGGCTCAGCTCTTGGATTCGCCGGAGGGCTTTCGACGGAATACCGCCAACGTGTTGCCGAGCAGGTCGACCTCGGCGCCGTGGCGCTTCATGATCACATACTGCTGCGCGATCGACAGCGAGTTGTTCCAGGCCCAGTAGATCACCAGCCCCGCCGGGAAGCGCGCCAGCATGAACATGAACAACAGCGGCATCCAGGTGAAGATCATCGCCTGGGTGGGATCGGTCGGGGGCGGATTGAGCCGCATCTGCAGGAACATCGTGACGCCCATGATCACCGGCCACACACCGATCGCCAGGAAGGCGCCGATGATCGGCACCGAAGCAGGATCGTAGGGCAACAGCCCGAAAAGATTGAAAATGTGCGTCGGGTCGGGCGCCGCCAGATCCCGAATCCAGCCGAAGAACGGCTGGTGCCGCATCTCGATGGTGATGAACAGCACCTTGTAGAGCGCGAAGAACACCGGGATCTGGATGACGACCGGCCAGCAGCCGGACAGCGGGTTGATCTTCTCGCGCTTGTAGAGCTCCATGAGCTGCTTTTGCTGTTCGGCGCGATCGTCCTTCAACTGCTCCTGAAGCCGCTTCACCTCGGGCTGGATCTTTTTCATCCCCGCCATCGAGGCGAAGGACTTGTTGGCGAACCAGAAGAAGGCGATCTTGACCAGGACCGTCACCGCAAGGATCGCCAGCCCGAAATTGCCAAGGATTCCGTAGAGCCAGCGGATCAGGAAAAACATCGGCTTGGTGATGAAGTGAAACCAGCCCCAGTCGATGAGCAGTTCCAGCCTGTCCGCCCCCAGCTCGGTCTCGTAGCGGTCGATGATCGCCTCGACCTTGGCGCCGGCGAAGACGTGGCTTTCGACCGACGTCTCGCCGCCGGCGGGCACCACAACCGGCGTGTTGGCCACGAAGCTCGTCTGGTAGCTGTCGCCCCCTTCGATCGACAGATAGGAGAAGCGGGCGTTGACCGGCATGTCGCTGAGCGGAATGACCGCGGCCGCGAAGTACTTGTCGGTGATGCCGAGCCAGCCGCCTGTCGACTCGAAGGTCTTGGCACCCTCGTCGATGAGGGACTTGTAGTTGATCTCGTGCAGCTGGCCATCGAGCACCCCGATCGGGCCCTCGTGCAGGATGTAGAACCCCGAGGTCTGCGGCGTTTCGTGGCGCGAGATCAGCGAATAGGGGAACAGCGCCACATCGCCGCCCGTCGTGTTGTGCACCGTCTGCTCGACCGTGAACAGGTAATCGGGGTCGACCGAATATGTCCGCCGGAATTCAAGACCCCCGCCATTGTCCCACACCAGCGTCACCGGTGAATTTGCGGTCAGCTTGGCGTTGCCGTCGACCCGCCACTGCGTGTCTGTGTCCGGCAATCCGGCCGCGCTGTTGCCGGCCGCTACCCACCCTTGCTCGGCGTAAAACGCATGCGGCGCCCCGCTGGGCGAGAACAGGGTGATGATGGGGCTGTCCGGTTCGATGGTCTCGCGGTACTTTTTCAGCCGCAAATCGTCGATGCGGCCGCCGCTCAGATTGATCGAACCGGTCAGCGACGGGGTGTCGATATCGACGCGCGTGCTGGCGGCGATCCGCGCCTCACGCGTTTGCATCGCCGCCCCCGTCGTCACCGTCGCCCCTGGCGCGGCGGGTGCCGCGGGTGCCGCGGCCGAGCCTGCGGGCGTCGCGGTTTCGGGCGTCGCGGTATCGGGCGTCGCCAGATCCGGACCGGAGGGAGCGGTTTCGGGTGCCTGCTGCTGCTGGGCGACCTCGGCTTCCCGCT
>Ga0307426_1001951_pt1 | contig 13122 bp, 10 predicted proteins | sample SalMarWE160340MG_FD_202165 | JGI IMG/M metagenome (GOLD analysis project Ga0307426, IMG submission 202165) | Salt marsh sediment microbial communities from the Plum Island Ecosystem LTER, Massachusetts, United States - WE1603-40 | ecosystem: Environmental > Aquatic > Marine > Intertidal zone >... | reverse complement strand
ATGCTCAACTACGTCATGATCATGGCGCTGGAGGACGGCTTGTCAGGTCCGGCGGTCATGTCGCGCATCGTGGCCCAGTCCAAAACGTTTTTGACCCAGGCCTGCGGGGCCTCCATCCTGGCATTCGGGCATGCCTACGGTGCGTATTCGGCATTCGGCAACCGTTTGGAAAACTATCTCAAGCTGGCCGAAGCCGAAGGCTTGTCAATGGCGCAGGCCGCCGAGCGTCTGGTGGCAGAAAACCTGCAGGACGAGGCCTTGGGGGTTTCCGACCTGATGCTCAAGGACCCGGCCGCCGTGCGCATGTTTGCCCGGGCGGAAAAACTCGGGGTGGCCGGAAAATACATCGGGTTCATCAAAGAAATCGTCAAAGCGGCGAAGGCCGTCAGCGAGGCCCCCGTTGATCTCGACATGCTGGGCGCCACCTGCGCCACCATGCTGGATCTCGGATTTTCGCCCGAGGCAACCTGGGCCATCCTGGCCGTGACCCGCTCGTTTGCCGTTGGTGCGCACTACATCGAGGAAGTTGAGCGCGAGGGGTACCGGCGCACCGGCCAGACCCTGACCCCCAAGGAGTTTTACGATGGACCGGAGGACCGGCCGGTTCCGCCGCTGAGGGATCGCAGCAAGGTGGCCCAATCCGGCATCTGCCACACGGTCGACGAATGGGCCCGGGCCCGGGAAGAAAAAAAGAAACTCGTCGGCAGCGGACATTCGATCGTGGAAGAGATTGAAGATCCCAGCCAGAAGAGCGGGATTAAGAAGGTGGGGAAATTATAATCGCTTTAAGAAATTAAGAGAAAATAATACCTGCAGATAAATTCGAAGCACGAATCTCGGAATTCGAAACAAATTCAAATATCAAATGAACAAATTTTCGAAACGGAGAGAAGGTTGCCGGATCCTGCCATTTTGTTTTCAATGCAGGCCAATTGAACGTTTTGGATTTTGGTCATTGGGTATTGTTTCGGCCCGCCCTGGCGCGACAAAATGGGTTCAGATTGCTGTTCTGAGTTCTTGAGGTTTATATATCGTAAAATCAAAGTTAAGTGCAAACGGTCTGGGCCAGGGATTTCGGATTTAGAATTTCGGATTTTATCTTTTAACAATGACGACGCCTTTTTCAGGAGAGATGTCGTTATATAGATGATATTTGGGGAGGCACAAACAAAATGGACGTCGTAAAACCCGTCAAACGCAACATTTTGCTCAACCCCGGGCCGGCCACCACCACCGACACGGTCAAGTACGCCCAGGTGGTGCCCGACATCTGTCCGCGGGAAAATGAATTTGTTGAAATCATGAATGAGGTCCGCCGCGAGCTTGTCAAGGTCGTGCACGCGGACCCGCAAAAATACACGTCTGTGCTGTTCACCGGCTCCGGCACGATCATTCAGGATGCGCTCGTAAACTCGCTGGTCCCTGCGGGCAAAAAAATCTGTGTCGTCAACAATGGGGCTTATTCCAGTCGGATGGCGGAAATCGCCGGCTATTATCACATCCCCTGCGTCAATCTCGAATTTCCGACAACGGGGCTGCCGGATCTGAAGGTGATCAAAGAAACCCTCGCAAAAGATAAAGACATCGCGGTGGTGGCCACCACCCACCATGAAACCGGCACGGGGGTTTTAAACCCGGTGCGTGAAATCGGCCAACTGGCCCATGACCACGGATGCATTTTCATTGCGGACACGATTTCAACCTACGGCCTGCTGCCCATCAATATCGAAGAAGACAACATTGATTTTTGCATGTCTTCGGCCCAAAAGGGCCTGTGCGGCATGACCGGTGCTTCCTGGGCGGTGGGCCGGATCGATGAAATCCGCAAATCCAAAGATTACCCGACGCGCTCCTATTACTGCAACCTGTTTATGCAGTACGACTTTTTCGAGCGGGTAGGGGAGATGCATTTTACTCCCCCGGTGCAGGTGATTTATGCCCTGCAGCAGGCCATCAAGGAATACTGGCAGGAAGGCGAGCAGGCCCGCTACGAACGCATCACCGGCTGCTGGGAAGCCATCCACCAGGGCTTGAAAGAAATCGGGCTGGGTACCGTCATCGACAAAGAGATCCAGGGGCATCTGGTGGTCACCGTCAAAGCGCCCGAGGATGAGCGCTTTGATTTTGGTAAGCTGCATGACTACTGCTATGAACGCGGCTTTACCATCTACCCGGGCAAAATGTTCGGCCTGGCGACTTTCAGGCTGTGCAACCTGGGCTGGATCACCGCCAAGGACATCGAAGATTTCTTCGTGGTGGCCAAAGAAGCATTCCGAGAAATGGGATATACTGTGCCTATTAGGTGATCAGCTCCTGAAACCAATTATTGGATACTGACCGTCTTTGAGGGGCTCAGTTTGAATTTTTAAATTCGAAATCCGAAGCACGAAATTCGAAACAAATTCGAATCACGAAATTTCAAATGACCGAAACGGAGCCAGAGTTTGTCAGGGAGTCCTTAGTGAAGTTGTTTAGGTCATTGGAACATTCGGATTTTGGATTTGTTTCGAATTTCGATATTCGATATTCGAATTTAATCGATATTGAAATTAATAATTTTTAGATTAACCCATGAATATTTTTTAATTTAAATTCTTTATTTGAGGGAGAGAGATTATGGAAGACAACATTCAGGAAATGTATCAGAAAGCCAGACAAGCTTTTAAGCAAGTCGAATTCTGGCCCCAGGAAAAAGTCGACGAGATGGTTCAGGCCGTCGCCTGGGAGCTTTTAAAAGATGACGTGCGCCATAAACTGGGCCATATGGCCGTGGATGAGTCCAATATCGGCAATGCCGAAGACAAGGTGAACAAAATCAAGAACAAGACCCTGGGAACCCTCTGGGACATGCGCAACGCCAAGACCTGCGGCCTGATTGAAGAGAACAAAGCCCTGGGGATCCGCAAATACGCCAAACCGATCGGCGTCATTGCCAACGTCGTACCCTGTACCAACCCGGAGTCGACCATCTGCTGCCTGGCTTTGAGCACGTTGAAGACCAGAAACGCCCAGATCGTCTCGCCGCATCCCCGCACTCAAAAGACATCCTATGAAACGGTGCAGCACGTGCGCAAAGCGCTCGAGAAAATCGGGGCGCCGGTGGATCTGATGCAGTGCATTCAACAGACCAGCAATGCCAAAACCTCCGAACTGATGTCTCACTGCGATTTCGCGGTGGCCACCGGGGGTGCGGCCCTGGTCAAAGTGGTCTATGCGTCCGGCAAGCCCGCCCAGACGGTGGGTGCCGGCAACGTGGTCTCCTTTGTGGATGACACGGTCGATCTGGCAGCCGCGGCGCATAAGATCCGGCTTTCAAAAACCGCCAACAATTCGGCCTCCTGCTCCTCGGAGAATGCGGTGGCGCTATATGAGGGCATTTACGATCAAATGCTCGAGTGCCTAAAAGCCGAGGGCGGCTACCTGTGCAGCACGGATGAGCGTGAAAAATTGAGAAAATACATGTGGCCGGATGGCAGCCACCTGAACCGGGACATCGTGGCCCGGCCGGCGACATTTATTGCCGACCTTGCCGGCTTGACGGTTCCCGCCGACACCCGCTTTCTGATGGTCATCGGCGAAAAGGTCGGTCCAGAAGACCGCTTCTCGGGCGAAAAAATCTCGCCGGTGCTCACAGTGTGGAAGTGGAACGATTTCGACGAGATGTTGGACCGCGTTGAGAAGATTCTCAAGTTCTCCGGCGAAGGCCATTCCGTATCCATTCACTCGGAAAACGACGAGCGGCGGGTGAAGCTCGCGCTGCGGGCCAACGTCGGGCGGGTGGTCTGCAACATGCCCCATGCCCATGCCAACAGCGGCGGCTGGAACACCGGCCTGCCCACCACCGATACGCTCGGCTGCGGCACCTGGGCCGGCAATATCTTCAGCGGCAACATCAACTGGGAGAACTTTCTCAACTACACCCTGTTGTCGATTCCCAAGGAAGAGTACGTCCCCACCGTGGAGGAGCTTTGCGGGGATTACCTTAAAAAATGGGGCCGGGATTAACTGACAAATGTAACGGAGAACCGGTGAGTCGGTGAATGGGAGGTTCAATTAATCTCCCTTTCACCCCATCGCCGTTTCCCCACTCACCGTTTCTCCGTTCGAAACAAGCAAATTCCAACCTTTTACCATAATGTCCTTAAAAAAGATGGAACGGCATGACGTTTTGCCGAATCAACATACGGGGGGAAGGAGAATCCCCCAGATCATATCAAATCCATTAAGAAAGGAGGGAGTGGAAGAAAACAGATTATGTGGATAAGGTCTTTAGATGAACTAAACTTCTAACATACGGTAATTAGGAGGAAACCCATGAAAAGAAGATATTTAGTTTTGCCGTTAGTGGTAGTTGTCAGCTGCGCTTTGACCTTGAGCATTTGCGGTTTTACAGCGCCTGCGCATGCGGCCCAGTTTAATTGGAAGTTGCAGAGCGCGCACCCAGCAGGGGCCCCTCAAATTGTATTGCTGAACAGAATGGCTGACGACATCGAGAAGATGTCGGGAGGGAGGCTGAAGATCGAAATCCTCGCGAGCGGTGCCATCGTGAAACCCTTTGAAATTCTGGAAGGTGTCAACAAAGGGATCATCGAATGCGGACAATGGTGGACCCATTACTCGATGGGGAAACACCCGGCCGGCAGTCTCTTCAGTTCCCCGCTCGGTGGCTCCGGAAGTGGTCTGGACCTGATGAACCATCTTTCCTGGTACCTGCAAGGGGGAGGGCGGGACCTCTACGTGGAATATTACCAGAAGATCCTCAATATGGACGTCATGCCCTTCATGATCGCGCCGGACGGACCTGAGGCCTTCGGGTGGAGCAAAAAGCAACCCATGACGCTCGACGATTACCTGAAAGAGAGATACCGCATGTCTTCGGGCCTGTCGTCGGACGTCCTGAAGGACATGGGCGGCACCCCGGTGAACATGCATGGCGCCGAGATCATCCCCGCGTTGGAGAGGGGCCTGCTCGACGGCGGTGAATGGATCAATACGGCCAGTGACCTGAAGCTGGGGCTCTATGACGTTTGTAAGAACTACAGCCTGCAGGGACTCCACCAGGCGATCGGCATCCAGGATATCATGATCAACGGTGAGGCCTGGCGCTCACTGCCACCGGATATCCAGGCGATCGTTCAAAGCGCAACCACAAAGTCGATTCTCGATGGTATATTGTACTTTATTGAGGAAAACGCCAAGGCCCTGAAGATACTGATCGAGGAAAAGGGCGTCAATGTGTTCGACGCACCCCCCGGCTACTCGCAAGCCTTCATTAAATCGTCGAAGAAGGTGCTCGGTCAAATCGCGGCGCAAAATGAGTTCTTCAAAAAGGTCCTCGATTCTCAGCGAGAGTATGCCAAGCTGGTGGTTCCCTTCACCAAAGAGACCAACAAGCTCACGCAGTTGATCGCCGGGGCTGCGGAAATAAAATAAACGCTTGAAAAACCGGCTGGCGCGTCGCGTGACGGGCCTCATCGCCACCAACACCTTGCCATGGCCGGTCCTCCCGGGATCCTGTCGGGAAGGGTCGGTCTGGTAAGACATGGCGGGCGAAGATGTAGATAACGGAGTGGAAAAGACAACTACTTCAACCAAAAGGGATGGCTCAGGGGTGGGTCATCCCAAAATTTTGGAGGCTGAAACTATGAAAAATATGGATCGGATCATCAAGGTGATCGACCAGATCAGCATATGGTCAGGGAAAACCGTTTCCTGGCTCATCATCCCGATGGCGGCCGTGCTGGTCTGGGAGGTCTTCATCCGCTACGTCTACCGCCCAACGCTATGGGCTATCGATATATCTACCATGTGCTACGGCACGCATTATTGGCTTGCCGGCGCCCTAACCCTATATATGGGAAAGCATATTCGGACCGATTTTCTTTACCAAAAGTGGACGCCACGAACGCAATGCTGGGTTGACGTATGCTGTTATCTATTCCTCTTTCTCCCCGGGATAGTGATGTTCATCTGGCTGAGCTGGGAATATGCGGCCGATTCCTGGGCTTTGAGGGAAGAGCTGATGACGACCTGGAGGCCCCCGGCATACTGGTACAAAACGACCATTCCCTTAGGCGGTATCCTGCTGCTGCTCCAGGGAATCTCGGAAATGCTCAAATCGATCAAGTTGTTACTGACAGGGGTGGACATTCGCCACCGGGAGGAAGGGCCCACAGAGATTACATGAATCCGCTATCCCCCTGGTTGCGGTATTGCCGTCGGGAATGCTTTTGATTAATGGGCTCGTGAAACTTCTTGCAAGCCTGAAAACTATCTGGGAGGAAGCAATGAGCTTGGAAATATACGGTTTGATACTTCTGGGGGGCCTCTTCATATTTATCTGCGTTGGGTTTCCTATTTCTTTTACGCTGATCACACTCGGCATGATATTCGGTTATATCGGGCTAGGCACCAAGGTCTTCTACCTTATGGCCCTTACGTGGTTCGACACGATGATGGATACGGTACTCGCGTCTGTGGCCCTTTTTACGTTCATGGGTTACATCCTTGAGAAGGCCGGACTGATGGAACGTCTCTTCAAGGCGCTTCTTCTCCTTTCCGGTAGGCTCAAGGGCTCATTGTACATGGGTACTATCTTCTCTGCGACTTTGTTCGCGGCGGCAACGGGGATTGTGGGCGCTGCCGTCACGATTATCGGACTGATGGCCGCTCCGGTCATGAAAAAGTCCAAATACCACGCGGGGCTCAGCGCCGGAACGATCACCGCCGGTGGAACGCTGGGTATCCTGATACCTCCCAGCATTATGCTGGTGGTCATGGGACCGGTAATGCAGGTTTCGGTTGCACGGCTGTTTGCTGCAGCACTCCTGCCCGGGATCCTGCTCGCCAGCCTGTACATCCTATACACGATGATCCGGGTCATGATCAACCCGGAGCTGGGTCCGCCTCTGCCTGATGAGGAACTCGACGTACCCACAAGCTACAAGATACGTGAGTTTTTTCTGGGGCTCCTGCCGCCGGCAGTCCTCATCTTGGCCACGCTCGGCACCATTATAACGGGAGTTGCCACCCCCACTGAAGGAGCGGCCCTCGGATGCCTTGGGGCCGTGATAGTGACTATGCTGAACGGGAAACTGACCTTCAATCTCTTGAAGGAATCCGTCTTTCGCACGGCCGAAACGACGAGCATGGTGATGGTTCTTCTTGCCGCTTCCACATTCATGGGAGTGGTTTTTTCCTCGATGGGGACACCGTCCTTCATCGCCAGGACTTTGCTTTCCTGGAACTTGCCCCCCTGGTGTTTTCTGGTCGGAATCCTGACGGTCTGTTTTATCCTGGGCTGGCCCTTGGAGTGGGTTCCAATCGTGGTTGTCATTGTCCCTATCTTCCTTCCGGTTATCATGCAGATGAATGTAAATATGATATGGTTTTCCATTTTGCTGGCCGTCGTACTGCAGACTTGCTGGCTCTCCCCTCCGGTGGCTTTATCGGCCTACTATATCAAGGGAATCATGCCTGAGTGGGAACTGCTGGATATCTATAAGGGGATGATGCCATTCATGGGTCTGCAAATGGTGGGCGTGGCTGTGGTTTATCTTTTTCCGCCGCTCTCGCTTTGGCTTCCCAACCTTCTGTTCTGATAAAATAAGGCCTTCGATTATTGCCGGCAATTGAAATTTTGAGATTAGATCGAGTTTTGTGACTCATTTCAATTACAGGTTATATAACAGAGTCTATCATCAGTCGGATACGATGGTAATTGAGAACGCCGCAACAGGATGGGGCCGGGATTAACTGATCAATGAAACGGAGAACCGGTGAAACGGAGAACCGGTGAAACGGAGAACCGGTGAAACGGTGAAACGGTGAAACGGTGAATCGGTGAATCGGTGAATCGGTGAATTGGTGAATTGGTGAAACGGTGAATCGGTGAATCGGTGAAACGGAGATTTAAATAATCTCCGATTCCCGAGAATCCTGAATGGGTTGATTTCTGTTGTTCATAAAGTCTTCGGTAAACTGATCAAGGCTATTGACCAATGAGGACCAAGGATCTTCTTTTGGTAAAAGGACAACCATCTTGCCGATTTTTTTTATAAAAACGTCATTGCCAGAGAATCGGAAATCTTTTGGCAGTCTTACAGCTTGGCTGCGGCCATTAATAAATAATTTTGCAGTTTGCATGGGATTCCTCCGGTTGGTTTTGATAGATACCAAAATATAGATCATGAAGTCGGATAATGTCAATAAATTGTGGAAAAACTATGGGGTCTCCCTTCCATCCCCTCAACCGCCGTACCCCCGCTTCACCATCCCTATCCTTTATCCTTTGACCTTCCCCTATCACCTATGAGCCGGCGTCTCGCGCCATTTCTCCGTTTCAATCTTTTCAGGCCGTCGCTCCGCTTCTCCGTTTCTCCCACTCTCCGTTTCTCCGATTCTATCTCTTCCCTCTCACCTTCTATCCCTTCTCTATCAGCTATGAACTATGAGCTATGAGCTGGCGTCCAACGCCTTTTCCCCGTCTCTCCCACTCTCCGTTTCCCCGTTTCCCCGATTCCCCGTTTCGTCCCTTCAACCTTGCTCTCACCTTCTCATCTTCTCACCTTCTCAACTTCTATCCGTTCCCCCGTTTCACCGATTCCCCGTTTCTCCGTTTCATCCTTTCAAATCCCCGTCTCTCCGTCGCTCCGTTTCATCCCTTCCATCCCGCCCAAAATAGGTATATCTACTCAATTTTCATAGGCATATTTAAGGATTTACACCAAACAATTTTTTCGCTACTATTGAAAAGGTTCAATTCAAAACTATTCTCACCTCAAAAAGATTTAAAACTGCAGGGCAGTTTTACATACAAAATAAACAACTCTCGATATTGGATTTGGATTTGCAAAGCCTCAAGCATGCCGCAGGCATAAAAATCCAAAAAATCGGATGCGTGTATTTTTTCACAAAATTCAGCCACCAATTCATCTAACAAATTGCAGACAATTAATTGTAATTTTGGTGCTTTTTGCGGCACCCAGGTTTTATTATAACCGTCTGATGGAACAGATTCCGGATTGCATTAATCCGTATATCCCAGAGGGGCATGAGATCATTTTCTTTTACCATCCTTAGTCCAGTTGTTTATGCAACGTTTTGGTAAATTAGGAAAGACAGACTCGGTATATTTATGTAAATTTGTAAAAGTGCGTCCCCGAGGCTTTCAAATTTTAATTTCATGAAAATGTTGAGTGTGTTTTGTCCACAAAGCACCTTAATATCAGGGATATGAAGACTTTTTTCTCGCATATCGGATATATCGGCAAAATAAAGAAAAATTTCCATATTTCACAATTTCAATATCCGGCTTTAGCAAGCCATAACAAATTGAAATTTAGTCAAATAAAGTGAATATCGGATGCGGTTTGGATGCATGATATCACGCGTTTTTTCGGTATAATCATTATGAGTTTATCGCATCCAAAGGAATGTAACATGCCGCTATTCGAAGGCTTTAATGATATCGAATTTCCACTTTACCGCGACATTGTTTATGCAATCTATTTTCGGGAACACGACAAAGATACATACTTTTATGTTGGTGAAAGCTCTCGTCATATAGGGCGAATTGGCGATTATCTGTCAGCAAAGTTTTCAGCACCTACTGATTTCAAAGTCGGCGAAACCATAAAGTATTTGCTTAGTATCGGGTATGAAGTCGGCGTGAAGTACAAAGAATCTCAAAGTCGTAAAGTTGATGAAAAGTCAGTTTTAGATGAGCTGAGAAAAAATAATAAGATGCTCAATGATCTACCCGGCTACGATTACAAAACGGCTGATGAAAGGCAAGAGAGATTAAAAATACATGAATTTATAAGGGGTTTGGTCCGGGAAGAGTTTAAGGGAGAAAATACCGACTTAGAAAATGCATCGGAAAGCAATAAGGTTATTTACGAAACTTTACCAGACGTCAAAAAGTCTCTTGCTGACCTTTATATTACCGATCCAGTGCAAAAAGACATCTTTCTCCATCGAGCTACACAATTTAAACAGTGGGCCAATTTTATCGCAGGTTTAGTTTTAACTCGGGAAGGGAAAGAAGAATTTAGCCTTACAGAAATTCAAGAAATTTTAAAGAACAAATTTATTCCAAATCATTTTAATCGTCCTGGCGCAAGTGAAAACTCTCTTTTAACGCATGACATGGAAATTAATTCCGATTATCATTCTGGTTTGCCCTGTTTGCAAAGAATCGCAGGCACTACTCGTTACAAGTTCGTAGGATTCAACATACAAGACTCATAACAAGCTCTTCCAGCGGAGCGGAAAAAGCCGCGCCCGCAGAAGAGCACGTTCGGCTACAGAAAGAGCAAACAGTATGGCAAGAATAACTTTTGTGTATCCTGATTTTGAGAGTCTTGGTGTGGAATACCTGATGGCAGTGTGCGCAGCTGCTGGACATGATGTGAGGTTTGTCTACTACGAAGCCGAGGATACGTATCTGGGAAAAACCAGCCACCGACCCTCTTATAAGCAAATATCAGACGACATCTGTCATACGGAACCCGATATTGTGGCCTTTTCTTGTGTCACGGACAATTATCAACACCAATTGCAATGCTCCAGGGCTTTGAAGAAAAAACAGAAGCATATCGCAACGATTTTCGGGGGTGTTCATCCAACAGCCTTGCCAGAAAACACCTTGCTTGAATCCTCAGTTGATGCTGTAGCTATCGGCGAAGCAGAGCGTTCTCTAGTTGAGTTATTGAACACAGCCGAAGTGAGCGGTACCTTTTCTTTCCCTGATGATCCTATTCGTGGTATCATATTCAAAAAATACGGCGCGTCGATTGGTGTTCCTGTGGAGGGCAAACTTGCTAAGCTTGACAGCCTGCCTTTTCCCTACAAGCAACCTTTCCTTTCTGTTCTAAGAGATTCCAGTCATGAATACCGAATCATGACAAGTCGAGGCTGTCTCTATCACTGCTCCTATTGCTTCAACTCTTACATGCGTCGATTACGAGGCAGCAAAGCAATTAGAAGACGAAGTATAGATAATGTCATAGAGGAACTACTCTTGGCGAAGAAGGAATTCGCGGTGAAACGAATCATGTTTGTGGATGATTCTTTTGCAGCAAGCAAGACTTGGGTCAGTGCCTTCTGCGCCAAGTATAGGGCAAATATCGGTTTGCCTTTTGCGTGTATAGCCAATCCAAACCACATCGATGAAGAGACCTCTGGGGTTTTGGCTTCTGCCGGCTGTGTCAATGTTCAGTTGGGCATCCAATCATTGTCAGAGTCAATATGTGCCCAAGTCCTTGATCGGAAGAGCTCAAATGCGCAAATCGGAAGAGCTATTCAACATCTTAAGAAAAGCAAGATCATGGTGCAAGTTGATCATCTGCTCGGCATTCCAGGAGACACCGTTCAGGTGCAAGAAGCAAGTGTCCGGTTTTACAACACCTATAGACCCAATTTGATCAGCATTTTCTGGCTGACTTACTATCCCAAGACTACGATCGTAGGTATGGCACAGAATGCAGGTGTGATTACCCAGAGCGATATTAATTCTATTGAACAGGGATTCCGATTGACCCCGGAATCCTACCTTACCGGGGGTAGCTTGAGAAATCCAAAACCCTATTTCAGTATATCCTTTTTGTTGAATTGGTTACCACTATTGCCTGGCTGGTTCGTCACGATTCTTCTGAGAAGCCGCGTATATCGTTTATTCAGGATTAGGAATTACTTATTGTCGACGGCGTTGCCCCGAGTAATCCAGAGCGTCTTCAACAAAAATGATTTTCGGGGGAGGAGTCATATTGTCCGTTTTTTCGGAAAAGCTCTGAGGATTAAGAAAGGATCGAAAGTGCCGAACAACCGGTTCCAGCAGACGTCGTTCCGCCGCCGCTGAACCAGAGGGTTATGCCCTAAAATAAAGGAGATTGAAATGGAACAAGTACTTAGAAATCTCGCGTTGGTTTTTTTCGGCAAAGGTAAACACAAAATATCACCTGATAAATTCTTTGAAATGAAAAATGGTTTTTTGTTGGATGTCAGATCAAAGGAAGAAGCAGATTCCATTTCTATCAAAATGGAATATCATTTTAATGTGAAATGCAAAAACATTCCGATCAACGAAATTCCTGATAGAATTCATGAAATCCCACAAGATAAATCTATCGCTGTATTTTGCCCTGCAAATGTCAGATCAGCTATTGTCTATGCCTATCTGTTATCAAAAGGTTTTTTGGATGTCCGCATTGTTGAGGGCGGATATTCCGCTTTAACAGACGCACTGAAGCCGGATAAAGTTCTTAAAGTCATTCAGAGTGAAAATGGAGGTAATTTTTAGGTGACAAGTTTGATTATCGTTGGCTTCCTTATTTTAATTGTTGCTATCGCCATGACCATGGTCGGCAAAGGAGGCGGCAATTTCTATGTTGTAATTTTAGCAATAGCCGACATACCCATGCACGAGGCAGCGACAACTGGTCAGTTTATTCTTTTTTCAGCTTCTGTTGCGGCGATGATAATTTTTCAAAAGAATAAATCTGTATCATGGGCATTGGCTATTTTAGTTGGAACGTTTACAGCTTTATCGGCACTTGGAGGTGGGTATTTTTCTCATTTGTTCAGTGGTTTTGCACTAAAATTGATATTTTCAGTTATGCTGTTGATAGCTGGCGCAGTAATGCTTATTCCTGTTTCAGAGAATAAAAATGTTACAAAAAATAAGCATGTTGGAATCATAAATATTAAATCCGGCGGTAAAATATATAGTGTTAACTTGTGGGTTGCATTGCCGGTCACTGTTTTGACGGGTTTCGGTTCCGGGATGGTTGGTGTATCAGGAGGGTCTTTTTTGGTTCCGCTAATGGTATTGGCCTGCGGTGTTCCGATGCATACAGCAGTCGGAACGGCATCCACATTAATAGCGGCAACTGCTTTCATGGGTTTTACAGGACATGCTGTTCATGGGGATTTCAATCCTTCATGGGCAATTCCGTTAGCTTTTATTACAATTATCGGAGGAACAATAGGCGGGAAGTTTGCTTTGAAAACAAAGCCAAAACATCTTAAAACACTCTTTGCTTATACTAATTGGTTCGCAGCTCTTTTTATGATTTTTAATGCATTGTATACAAAGGGAATCATATAGACATTAACGTGCAT
>Ga0307426_1001949_pt1 | contig 13126 bp, 13 predicted proteins | sample SalMarWE160340MG_FD_202165 | JGI IMG/M metagenome (GOLD analysis project Ga0307426, IMG submission 202165) | Salt marsh sediment microbial communities from the Plum Island Ecosystem LTER, Massachusetts, United States - WE1603-40 | ecosystem: Environmental > Aquatic > Marine > Intertidal zone >... | reverse complement strand
TCGCCGCGGTAGCCGCGGAGACCGAGGAGCTGGCTGAGAAGGCCGCCGAAGCGGTCCGAGTCGACTGGGAGATCCTGCCCGCCTACTTCAACATAGAAGAAGCCATGGCCGCGGAGGACAACCTGATCCACGACAGGGTCTACCTCCAGGACAAGGGGATCACGATCCAGAACAACATCGCCTGCACCCGGGAGGTGGCCGAGGGGGATGTGGAGAAGGGCTTCGCCGAGGCGGACGTGATCGTGGAGAACGAGTTCGTCACCCCGCGGGTCTACCACTGCCAGATGGAACCCCGGGGCTGCACCTGCCGTCCAGAACCCGACGGGGGGATCACGGTTTGGCCCTCCACGCAGGCACTGCACAACACCCGCATCCTCCTGGGGCAGCTGTTCGACATCTCCCTGAACAAGGTCAACGTGATCCGTCTGACCGGGGGCGGACACTTCGGCAGCGGTATCCACACCAACCCGGTGATCCTCATCACCGTGGCTCTGGCACTCAAGGCGGGAAAACCGGTCAAGATCCTGCAGAGCCGGGAGGAGGATCTTTACGATCACTGTCGCTATCCGACCCGCTACACCCTGAAGATCGGGGCCAGGAAGGACGGCACCCTCACAGCCGGGGAGATGAAGGCCTGGGTGGATATCGGCAGCCATCATATCCAGGCCCTGGCCTTTCTGGGGGTTCTGGCCGGATGGTGGCACTCCCTCTATCGCCTGCCCGCCATGCGCTACCAGGGAGTGGCGGTGTACACAAACAAGGCTCCGACCTGCGCCATGCAGGGCTACGGGGCACCCCAGGTGACCTTCGGTGTGGAAACGACTATGAACATCCTGGCCGAAAAGCTCAACCTGGACCCTATCGAGCTGCGGATCAAACAGTACGTCGGCCTGGGCGAGATCTTCTGGGGTCAGGGTCCCACAATCCGTTCACTGATCCACTCCGACGGCGTCAAAGAGCTGCTGTACACCGGGGCGCAGATGATAGGCTGGGACCGGCGCCCCGACCCGAAGTCGGGCAGCGGCCGCTTTCGCCGGGGAATCGGGGTGGCCCGGGGCTTTCACACCTCCGGCACCGGAGCCCCCGTCCCCGGAGAGGTTAAGGACTTCACCACGGTTCAGGTCAAGGTGAACGAGGACGGCTCCATCGACGTGTTGACCGCCCTGATGGATCACGGCGGCGGAACCCTGGACGCGGCGGCCAAACTGGTTGCCGAGGAGTTTAGTGTGCCTTTCGACAAGGTGGGCATCTCACCTGCGGATACCCGCTCCACCGGCTACGATGTCTGTACCCATGCGACCCGGGGTGTGTACTGCGGAGCCGGAGCCGTGCTGGATGTGGCTCGGGACACGAAACGGGTACTCCTGGAGTACGCCTCCCGGATCCTCAATGCGCCGCTGGATTCCCTGAAAACCCGTCTAGACGAAAACAAAAACGAGGGGCTCATCTACGTTGAGGGGATGCCGGAGAAGAACATCACTATACGGGAGGTTGCCGAAACGGCCATGAACAACGACTGGGGTACGGCCATCTCGGCGCGGAGCGTGCGCAAGGTCAACTGTCCCCCCGCCTACACGACCTTCTTCGTAGAGGTGGAGGTGGACATGGCAACGGGCATGGTGCGGATCCTGCGGGTAGTTGCCGGCAGCGATGCCGGAACCGTTATCAATCCGGCCTTGGCCAAAGGCCAGCTTCAGGGCGGATTCTATCGGGGGGCCGGCATGGCCCTTTTGGAGGACACCGACTACGATCCGAAATCCGGGGTGCTGACCAACCGGGGACTGCTGACCGACTACAAGATGCTCGGAGCCGTGGATCTTCCCGATCCTGAGGATTTCGAGATCTTCTTCGCCGATACCTACGAGCCCACCGGCCCCATGGGAGCCAAGGGCATCGGGGAGGCGGCCTTGAATCCGGTTCCGGCAGCCGTGGCCGCGGCCATCCACAACGCTACGGGCATCTGGTTCACGAAGCTGCCGATTACCCCCGAAGACATCCTTCGGGCCGTCGGCGCAGCGCAGGGGGAAAGCTTGCAGGTCAAAGGCACGCAGGGCGCGCAGAAGGAACGGGGCAAACGCAAAGCCCCAGGCAGGCCACAGCCTGTTGCCACCCTCCGGGGATAAGGAAGAAATACAATGTCGAGTACCCGAGTCATCAGTTTGGATTTCGAATGCAGCACGCCCCGCAACCTGGATGAAGCCCTGGAGGCGCTGAAAGCAGAGGGAGCCCAGGTCCTGGCCGGAGGCACGGACCTGGTCAACAGCATCAAGATCAACGCGGCGAAGCCCCGTCATTTGGTGTACATCCTGGGGATCGCCGAGTTGGACTTTGTCACGGTGGAGGGCAAATCCCTATCCATCGGGGCGGGAGCCCGCCTGGGCGATATCGAGCACAACCACGGGGTCGTTTCCCGATTTCCAGCCCTGTGCGAGGCGATCGATGTGATCGGGGGAACCCAGATCCGAAACATGGCCACCCTGGCGGGGAACATCTGCAACGCCTCCCCGGGAGCCGATACCCCGCCGATCCTCCTCGCGCTGAATGCAGAGGTGGAGATCTGCGGGGCAGGCGGCGCTGCGGGAGTCCAGTACAGCCGTCTGCCCCTGGGCGGTTTTTTCAGCGGACCCAAAAAGACCGTGCTGAAACAAGGACAGCTGGTGTTCAAGCTGATCCTGCCCCTGCCCCCGGAACACTCGGGGGCAGCCTTTCGCCGGCTGGCCAGGGTCAGCCTGGACATCGCCAAGATCAACTGCGCCGCCTACATCGAGCGGGAAGGCGATCGTATCCGGCTGGCCCGCATAGCCCTGGGCTCGGTGGCCCCGACCCCGGTCCGAGCGCCGGCCGTAGAAAACGCCCTGGAGGGTCGGAAGTACGGCGAACGGCTGTTTGACCGGGCCGCCGGGCTGGTTGCCGAGGACATCGCACCGATCGACGATGTCCGCTCGACCGCCGCTTACCGCGGGCAGATTGCCTCCCTGCTTGTGCGGGAAGCCCTGCTGGAGGCTTGGAAGCGGGCAGGAGGACAAAAATGAATCTTTCCATCACATTGAATGTCAACGGCAAGGACTACTCCCTGGAGGTAAAGCCCAACGAGATCCTGCTCAACGTGCTGCGGGACCGTCTGGAACTGATGGGCACCAAGTACGGCTGCGGCATCGGGGAGTGCGGCGCCTGCACGGTGCTGCTCGAGGGCAGGGCTATTCTCTCCTGCCAGACCCTGGCCTTCACCGTGGACGGCAAGCGGATCACCACCATCGAGGGCCTCGAGCAGGACGGCGATCTACACCCCCTGCAGCAGGCGTTCATCGACGAGGGAGCCGTGCAGTGCGGTTACTGCACCCCCGGAATGATCCTGAGCGCCAAGGCCCTGCTGGATGCGAAACCCGATCCCTCCAACCAGGAGATTAAACAGGCCATCCGGGGCAATCTCTGCCGCTGCACTGGCTACACGAACATCGTTCGTGCTATAAAAACGGCGAGTGTTACAATCAAGAATCGAGGAAGGATGAAACGATGAATTTTGAGGGACGCGACATTCTCAGCACGGAGGATCTGAGCAAGGACGATCTTTTGGAGATCATGAAGGTGACCGGCAAGATGGAACAGCTGGTCCGCAAGGAGCACGTATCCGACCTGCTGGCCGACAAGGTGGTGGCGGTGATATTCCTGGAGCCCTCCACCCGCACCCGCCTCTCCTTCGAGACCGCGGTGCGACGCCTGGGAGCCCGCTCGATCACCGTGGCCGACGCCAAGAGCTCCTCCGCCTCCAAAGGGGAGAGCCTGGCCGACATGGCCCGCACCGTAGAGGGGTACGTGGACTGCATCGTGGTGCGCCAGCCCCAGACCGGAGGGGCCCAGATCATCGCCGATGCGGTGCAGATCCCGGTCTTGAACGGCGGCGACGGATCCGGCCAGCACCCCACCCAGGCCCTGTTGGATCTGTATACCATCCAGAAGGAGAAGGGCACCCTGGAGAACCTCACAGTCGGCATGGTCGGGGATCTCAAGTACGGCCGGACCGTCCACTCCCTGTCCTACGCCCTGGCACCCTTCAATCCCTCATATATATACTGCTCTCCGAAAGATCTGGCCATGCCGGATCACGTCACCGCGGATGTGAAGCGGATGGGGATCCCGGTCAAGGAAACGGGGGATATTAACGAGGCTCTGCAGGCGGACATCCTCTACATGACCCGTATCCAGCGGGAACGTTTCGACGACCCGGCAGAATACGAGCGTTTGAAGGGGAGTTACGTACTGAACCGGGAACTGGTTCAGAAAGCCAGGAAGGGCATCGTGATCATGCACCCACTGCCCAGGGTTGACGAGATCACCACCGACGTGGATGATCTACCCAACGCGGCCTATTTCCGCCAGGCCCACAACGGCGTGTACCTGCGCATGGCCCTGCTGGCCATGGTGCTGGGACGGGCCTAGAGCCCGCCGGCCGGGGCGTAATCCCCTGGGACCTCACGCGCCTTGAGCAAAGCCGCGGCGCTATGCGGAGCGCCAAACACTTCGACTGCACTCGGGAGGAAACTAGCGATGGCAAGAAGCAGATCATCCGTGGATCTGGTCACGATCCTGCAGATCGTGGTGGCGGCCTTTCTCATCACCCTGGGACTGATCGCCATCATCCACTACGACTCGGATGTGGCCCGCTTGGGCAGAGGCATGAACAAACTCTTCGGTCGGGCCAACGATTCGCTGAACCTGGTCGTGGCCATCGTGGAAATCGTGGCCGGGGTGATTGTCTTCGCCGGAGTGTTCTTCGCCGTGCAGAACCGGCTGCTGTACGGGGCAACCCTGGTGATCGCCATCCTCTGGATCATCCAGATCATCCTGAGCTTCTTCGCCAGCAACTTCGCCGAGCCGGATCTGGTGGTCTGGATCAACAGACTGGCCGCGGATCTGATCGTGCTGCTCTCCCTCTGGCTGATCAACCGGAAGTACGCGTAGGCGACAGGCTGGGAGTAACCTGCCAAATTGCACGACATTGGGGGGGTGTAATCCCGGGGATGGAGGGCGTAACGCCCTTTAGGATCTAGCTCTCCTCTTTCTTGTCTTCCAGTTCTTCTTTCATCTTGTCATCCTCGTCGACCTGTCCCTCTTTGATTCCCCGCTCGAATTCCTTCTTCGCCCTTCCCAATGAACGGGCGAACTTGGGAATCGCAGTGGCACCGAACAGAACCAGGACCACTCCGACGATTATGACGATCTCCGTTGTTCCGATCATAATATTCCTCTCTCCAGGTACTAATATACACGATAAGCGGCCGTGGGGAACTAGGGTTCCCCCCTCTCAGTTCCGTTTTCCGTTTCTTCCCCGGAACTCCGTTCTCTCCGATCCTCCTCCTCGATCTCTCTTTCGATTCTCCTCATGTAGCGCACGGAACTGTCCCGGATGTCCCTCAGCTGCCGCACCAGCCGGCCCAACCGGCGAAAAACCTTGGGAAGATCCTTCGGATTGATGAAGATGATGGCCACCAGGAAGATAATCAGTATTTCGACAAATCCGAGACCGAACATCGACTTGCCTGCAGCCTTACGGCTGTCCCTTCCCGAAGTTGAAGATCCTGGCGATAAGAATGGTCAGGAAGAACAGCCCGACCAGGGGCAGGGCTATGCTGATCTGGGACACGAAATCCGGCGGCGTGACGATCGCTGACAGCACGAAGATGCCCACCACGATGAAGCGGCTTGCCTTCAGCAGTGCCTTGCGGCTCAGAACGTTCATGATCATCAGGATCTCCAGGATGATCGGCAGCTGGAAGAGAATGACCGTGATCATGAGAAACTGGAAGATCACGAAAATATTTTTCCCGTAGTTGAGCAGCAATCCCACGTCCTCGGGGATGAATCCGGAGCTGCTGAGGAATCCTATCGAAATCGGGATGACATTGAAATAACCGTAATAGAAACTGAACACGATCAGGCAGAAGCTGACGATCAGAGAGGTGAGGATGATTTTTTTCTCTTTCGCCGTGAGGCCCGGAAGTACGAATTTGATGACATTGAACACGTGGACCGGGAGGGAGAACACGATCCCGGCCAGGATGGCGACCTTGATCCGCACCAGGAAGCCTTCGAAGATGGTATTGATAAACAGGATGTCTTCTCGAATCGACAGGGCCTCGATCCCTCGGAAGGGTTCAAACAAAAAGGCCACGATACAATCGAAGAAGATGTAGGAGACGACGGCCGCGCAGAGGATGGCGATCATGGAAACGATGATCCGTTTGCGCAGCTCTCTGAGGTGATCGATGAAGGACATCTCCCCCTGGGGGTTCTTTTGCATTATCGGTTACAACCTCCACTACAGTGATTATACACATACACATGTGTCAATCACTATCCGTGCTGCATCATACTTCCTTCCTTTTCCTTCGATTGGTATATTGTTCTGAAGCTTCTATGAAGATACTGGCCGTATCCGATTTTATCGAGCCTCTTTCCAGCGATCTGCTGAAGGGCAACATCTTTTCGGAGGTTCGGTTGATCGTCTCCTGCGGAGACCTTCCGCCCGATTACCTCTCGGCTCTCAGCAAGGCCTTCGGCGCTTCTCTGTACTACGTCAGGGGGAACCACGATCTTCCCTACGAATCGAGCCCCCCGAAGAACTGCTTCAACATCCACGCCCGGGTGGTGTCCTTCGGGGACCTGAGGATCCTAGGTTTGGAGGGCTCCCACTGGTACAACGGCAAACCTCTTCAGTACACCGAGGGGCAGATGCGGCAGACGATCCGCTACCTGCGACCTCAGCTGCGCAGAAACGGCCGTCCCGATATGGTCATTGCCCACGCTCCTCCCCGTCACATTCACGACGCCGAGGATCCCTGCCACAGGGGATTTCAGGCCTACAGGCGTCTGATCGGCCGCCATCGGCCAAAATATTTCCTCCACGGGCACATCCATCGCCGCTTCGATGACCCTGAAGAACGAATCACCCAAATCGGACAGACCAGGGTAATCAACTGCTCGGGGTACTATATCCTCGAGTACGACACCGAGTACGACAATGGGTAGCAACTATGCCCGCGAAAACTCGCATAAAACATCACCTACAAGGGCGGCGGCGATCAAGCGCTTCCGGGATGAGCAGCAGAAAGAGGGGGCGTACGAGTACCGGGACCGGGGCCAACAGACCGTGAAGCTCTCCCAAATCGTGGGGAGCGTGAACCGCTATCTCGATTTCGACGGTAGGTTCCGGCTGAAGAAGGACAGACCCCGGGAGAGGCTGCACACCATCCGTGCCATCATGGAAAGGGGTAAGCCCCTGCCGCCGGTGGATCTGTACAAGATCAAGGACGGCTATTTTGTTCTGGACGGGAATCACCGCATCAGCGTGGCCAAGGAGCGGGGATTCAAGGAAATCAACGCCCGGGTCGTGGAGTTTCTCCCCTCCAGGGGATCGGCGGAAAACATCCTCTATCGGGACAAGACCGAGTTTCAGGACAAGACGGGCTTGAGGCAAACAATCGATCTGACCGAGCCGGGCCAGTACCGCAACCTTCTGCGCCAGATCAGCCGGCACCAACAGTTCCTCCACGAGCAGGCCGGATCGGAGGTTCCCTTGAAAGAGGCGGCTGGGGACTGGTATAACACAATCTATCGGCCGCTGACGGCGATCGTGGAAAAAGCGGGATTGCTGGATTCCTTTCCGGGACGTACCGCCTCGGATCTCTACGCCTACATATCGGTACACCAGTGGGAACGCAGCCATTCCCGAAGCTTCGGCTCCATGATCGACAGGAGCATCACCCGCAATATGGAGGAGTTTCGTCAAAACATGAAAAACACCGAAGAGAAAGACTACCCGGAGATGCTCCGGGAGGTCACCGTGTTCGTGCTGATCAATATCACCGCCAAGAAGGAGTCTCAGATTCTCGACCGGATATTCGCTCTGGAGGAGGTGAAGGAGGTGCACTCGGTTCACGGCAGCATCGACGTGGTCGCCAAGCTTGTCCTCACCCGGGATCTGGTATCCTCGGACGCGGAGGTGATCAGCCGCTACGTCCAGACGAATATCCGCCACATTCCCGGCGTGTTGAGCACCCAGACATTGATTCCCGGCATCTCGAAGATCAAGGAGGGTTGACATGCCCCCGGTGATCGACAGGAAGCTCTGCAACTACTGCGGCATCTGCTACAACATATGCCCCCAGGATGTGTTTTCCTTCGACAAGAAGCAAAATCAGGTTCCCGCAATCCCCTATCCTCAGGAGTGCTGGTACTGCGGTGCCTGCGTTATCGACTGTCCCCGCAGGGCTGTTTCCCTCGATCTTCCCCTGCCCCTGCACATCGTGCCCTCCCCGGCTCTGTACGGGCCTCCGGGCTCTGAGGAGGGGGATGCTCTCAGAAGGGCGGCTGATTTCTCCCGCTCGATCGAGCGGAGCTCAGCCGAACCCGCCGCAGGGGAAGGCAAACCCACCGATCGCGCGGAGGCGGGTTCATGAGGAACGTAGAGATCCAGGAGCACAGCTGTAACATCTGCGTGGTGGGGGGAGGGCTGGCCGGCTGTATGGCTGCGATCCGGGCCACAGAGCTGAACGACCAGGTAATCCTGGTGGACAAGTCCAACCCGGAACGCTCCGGCTGTGCCGGCACCGGCCTGGATCACATCTGGGGCTACTTCCCCGAAGTCCAGGAGCGGGAGGGGGTCAGCCTGGAGCAGATGGTGGAGGACCACATCGACAATGTGGCCCAGGGCCTGGTTAACAGGAAAATGCTGCACTACATCGCCGCCACCAGCTACGACCGGATTATGGATCTTGAGCGCTTCGGGGCCAAGATCCGCTTCGACGACTCCACCCTGCCGGGCAAGCTGCGGCTTCAGTACCAGATGCACGCCTGCCGCAACACCCTCCACTTCGAAGGCCGGGATATCAAGCGCATCCTGACCAGGGCTGTGCGCAAGTCGGGAGCCCGCATCCTCGACAGAGTGATGGTCACCGAACTGCTCACTGAAAACGGAGAGATCGCCGGCGTTGTCGGCTACGGAACCCGGGACGGGAAGATCCATCGGATCCGAGCCAAGGCGGTGATCATGACCACCGGAAGGGTCAACCGCCTGTATAAGCCCTACCCCGGCCTGACCTTTGCCATCCGCATGCCCCCGGCCCTGACAGGGGACGGCAAGGCGTCCATGTTCCGTGCGGGAGTCGAGCTGATCAACATGGAGTTTCTCTCCATTCCCGGCCGCTGGTCCTCGAGAAACCTGATCCGGGGAGGAGGCCTTCCCACCGGCTCCTATCAGCCTCCGGGAGTGGGAGTGAACGCTCTGGGTGAGGTGATCCGCCGGCGGAACCATGACCTGGGAAGCAAGACGGTGTACGGCACCGCCAAGACCTTTGCCACGGGCAAGAGCTTCCAGGGCGAGCTGGAGACGGGACGGGGACCGGTCTACGCCGACATGTCCTGGGGCAGCGAAGAGGACCAGGGCTACATGCTCTGGGCCATCGAAAACGAAGGGCTGGGACCGGGCTTCCTGCATATTATGGAACGTTACGGCCTGGATTTCCGCAAACACAAGATCGAGCTCTGGCCCATTGAGCCGGAACACTCCGCCGCCGCAGCGGGCGGACCGATTGTGGACGAAACATGTGAGACAACCCTGCCGGGTCTGTACGCGGCCGGAGACGAAGCCGGGGGTATTCCCGGCAGCGTAGCCCCCGGGGCTTTCACCATGGGCTATCTGGCCGCCGAAGCTGCGGCCAGGCGGGTTGCCGGAGCCGGGACGCCGGCCGACGGAGAAGGAGAGGAAGAACTTGTCGCCTTCTGCAATGATACCCTGAACCGCGGCGGCGGGGATCCCTGGGAGGACGCCCAGCAGACGATCCACAACCACATGAGCGACTACAACGTCCATATCCGTTCTGAGACTATGGCCCGGCGTGGACTGGAATGTCTCGAATACCTGGAAAACACGATGCGTTTAACCGCGGCCAACCCCCATGAGCTGACCCACTGTCTGGAGATGCGCAACCTGATCGAATGCGGCAAGATCATCCTCCGCTCCACTATCGAGCGTAGGGAAAGCCGAGGAAAAATCTTTCAGCGCAAGGACTACCCGCAGCAGGACGACGCCAACTGGCTCTGTTTCCTCGGCCAGAAGCTGGAGAACGGTCGGCTGCTGTTTCAGAAGCACAAACCCTGAAAAACGCTCACCCCCACCTTCGCGATTCTCTAAAAACGAAGATTGAAGAATCTGGGCAATACAAAGCCGGCTGTATCAGGTGGTGAGTTTTAGTCCATCAACGTACCGCCATTGATATCGAGGCAGGCCCCGGTGATGTAGGAGGCCTGATCGGAAGCCAGGAACGCCACGGTGTTGGCGACCTCCTCGGCCCTGCCGAATCGTCCCAGCGGATGGTTTTGCTCGAAACCTCTCATCTCCTCGGCGTGGTCCCGATAGTAGGAATCGAGCATCGGCGAGTAGATCGCCCCGGGCGCTACCGAGTTGGCCCGAATGCCATTAGGCGCGCCCACCTTGGCCAGGGATTTGGTCAGGCAGATCACCGCCGCCTTGGAGGCCGAGTAGTCCGCTCCGGCCAGTACACCTCCTACCTTACCGGAAATCGAGGCGAAGTTAACGAAGCATCCGGCCTTCTGTTCGACCATCCGCTTCAATGCCTCCTGGCAGATGAAGAACATCCCCTTCACGTTCACGGCAAAGGTGCGCTCCCACTCCTCCTCCGAGATCTCGAGAAAGGGCTTGATGTTGAGAACCCCGGCGGCATTGACCACGACATCGATCCTGCCGCAGTTCTCCATGGTGGCGGCGATAGTCGTCTCGACTCTCTTCCTGTCCGTGACATCCAGGCCGATCTGGACGGGGTTGGCTTCAAAATCGACGGATTCAACCGGTACGGAGAAACCTACGTCTGTAGATACGACCTTCGCCCCTCTCCGGAGGAAAAGCTCCGCGGTCCGGGCACCGATCTCTCCGCCTCCTCCGGTTACAAATACAACTCGGCCGGTGAATTCGAGCATCTCCACGTTCATTACGACCCGCCTTTCTGTCGATCTTGCGATCTTCACGCTGACGACAGCACCAATTAGAGTACAGACGACCGGGAATGTCAAACCGCAGCCTACCGCCGGCCAAAGCGGTTCCCACTATTGAAACATAAATAAAATCGTGGGGTTCAAACCCATGAGGTTTGACAGCCGCATCGGGATATGATACATATGCTCTGCATGGTGAAGATCAACCAGAACCCACTGTATCTCCAGGATTATTTTCTCGCCTGGTATCCCAAATGGTTTCCCTAATCTCCACTCTCCGATTGCGGTAATCCGACGGATCAAACCAGCCGTACAGGGTCGCTCGCCTGTTGAACATCAGAGGCTTTACAACTTCAATACCCAACGATCCGGTGCAGGAAAACGACCTCATGAGCATTAGAGAAGGAGATAGAAAACATGGATATTTTCGAGCAAATCGTAGAAGCCACGGTGGCCGGAGATCAGGAGCGCTGCGTGGCTTTGGCCCAGGAGGTTTTGGACAGCGGGGCAGATCCGCTCCAGGCCATCGAGCAGGGCTATACCAGGGGAATGACGATCGTCGGGGACAAGTTCTCCAGGATGGAGTACTACCTCCCCGAGCTGATAGCTTGCGCCGATGCCATGAAGGCGGCCATGGACGTGCTGAAGCCTCACCTGGGAAAGAACGCGAGCGGTGGGGTACAGGGCAGCGTGGTGATCGGCACGATCCAGGGCGACCTCCACGACCTGGGCAAGAACATCGTAAAGACCATGCTGCAGGCGGCCGGTCTCACGGTCCACGATCTGGGCTGCGACGTCCAGGTCCGTTCCTTCATCGACAAGGCTGAAGAGCTGGATGCCGATGTCATCGCCGCTTCCGCGATCCTGACCACAACCATGGCCTACATGCCCGACCTGGTGAATCTTCTAACGGACATGAGCCTGCGGGAGCGGTTCAAGGTCATGGTCGGCGGCGCTCCTGTAACCCCGGAGTACGCCAAGGAAGCCGGCGCCGACGGCTACGGGCAGAACGCCGCCGAAGCGGTGGACACGGCCAAAGCCCTGGTGCAGTCAAAGAAGGGGGGAAACTAGAATGATCGGCTTTTGGGACGTCTACAAACGCAGTGAAAACGGACCGTTCATCAAGGAGCAGGAGTTCGACAGGCAGCTCGGAATCGCGGCCAACCGGCTGGTCCAGAAGCACGGGATCCGCTTCGACCGGGAACAGGTCATCCCCTCGGATGACGGCCTCGCCGACAAGGTCTACCAGGCCGCCCTGGAGATGTTCCTGGAGCAGGGGATCTACTGCCGCGATACCAGCCGTCTGATCCAGTTCAGCCGGGAAGAGGTCCAGTGGGCGCTCAAGCACGCCCCGACCATAGTAACCTACGGTCAGGGCCCGGACACCCGGGTCATGCAGCACCGCAAGATCGAAGACTCCCTGCCGCCGTTCTGCCTCAACACGCCGGTGGGCTGCACCGTGGCGGAGGAACGCTTCGTGGCCATGGTTCAGAGCTACGCCCAGGAACCGTTGAGTGACACCTTCTCCAGCGCCTTCAGCCAGACCGTGGGGGGACGGCCGATCAAATCCGGCACGCCCCAGGAGGTGGAGGCGGCGATCTGGAACGTGGTCAAGCTGCGAGAGGCGGCCCGGGCTGCAGGACGGCCGCTGATCGGCATCCACAACCTGATCTCCAACGCCGAGAAGACCGACGCTACATTGGCGGCGGTCCAGGAAGAGTTCGGAGCCCATCCGAACGACGGCCTGGCCGTGGCGGCCATCGCCGAGATGAAGGTGGATTACGAGCGCATGAAGAAGGTCGTGTTTCTGGACCACAAGGGCTACAACCGCTACGGATTGTACGGGCCGATCATGGGCGGATACGCCGGAGGGCCGGAAGCCACGGCGATCGTGCACGTGGCGCATCACTTTCTCGGTCTGCTGGCCTTCGGCGCCCAGTGGCACGACGGATTCCCCCTCCACCTCATGCAGGGCTGCAATTCGACCCGGGATCTGCTCTGGCTTATCAGCGTTACCGGCCAGGCCCTGGCCCGAAACACCCACCTTCTGATCGGGGTCAGCCCCTTCACCGCAGCCGGTCCCTGCACCGAAATGGTGGTTCAGGAGATCGCCGCGGTG
>Ga0307426_1001948_pt1 | contig 13127 bp, 11 predicted proteins | sample SalMarWE160340MG_FD_202165 | JGI IMG/M metagenome (GOLD analysis project Ga0307426, IMG submission 202165) | Salt marsh sediment microbial communities from the Plum Island Ecosystem LTER, Massachusetts, United States - WE1603-40 | ecosystem: Environmental > Aquatic > Marine > Intertidal zone >... | reverse complement strand
AGGATTTATAGGTAGTAATTTTGTAAAGCACTGGTATAATAAATACCCAAATGATAAAATTATTGTATTGGATAATTTGACGTATGCTGGCAATGCAGATAATATTCCTAAAAGTATTAGAAATAATAATAAAAAATTTGAGTTTTGGTATGGAAATGTGAATAATGGTGAGCTAGTTGATAGCTTGGTTTCAATTTCAGATATTGTCATTCATTTTGCAGCTGAATCACATGTTGCCAGATCTATTTTTGATAATAAAATATTTTTTGAAACAGATGTACTGGGAACACAAACAATTGCGACTGCTATTCTAAAAAATTATAAAACAGTAGAAAGATTTATACATATTTCTACTTCGGAAGTATATGGTACAGCTAATTATGAACCAATGGATGAAGAACATCCATTAAATCCGTGTAGTCCATATGCAGCGGCAAAATGTGGCGCGGATCGTCTAGTGTATTCATTTATTATGACATATGATTTTCCTGCCGTAATTGTAAGACCCTTTAATCAATATGGACCAAACCAACATTTAGAGAAAGTAGTTCCTAGATTCATTACATCAGCTCTAAAAAATGAAAAGTTGACGGTTCATGGTGATGGAAAATCCAGAAGAGATTGGCTGCATGTTGAAGACACCTGCGAACGGTTGGAATTAATTATTAATACACCTTTAGATAAGGTGAAAGGGGAAGTATTCAATATCGGATCAGGTGAATCCATCCAAATAATTGATATAGCTAAGAAAATATTAAGAGAACTGGGCAGGCCAGAATCACTCATTACCTTTATCGGGGATCGACCTGGCCAAGTGGAGTGTCACGTATCCTCAATTGAAAAAGCCAAGCAAGTTTTCGGAATGAACTCTGGAAGAGATTTCGATACTGGTTTAAAGCAAACTATCCAATGGTATCAGGATAATGAAGATTGGTGGCGAAGAATTGAATGGATGAAAAACATAAAAATAAAATCGAAAACTGGCGAATGGGAGTTGCATTAATATGGGTTATTTTTATATTTTTTTGACAATAATATTTACAGTTTATGGGCAACTTATCATTAAACAACAGGTAAATACACTTAACATAGCACCATCAGGAATGGAGTTAATTCCATTTTATTTAAAATTTATAATTACCAGACCATTAGTCATTTCGGGATTCATTAGCGCCGTTTTGGCTTCAATCGCTTGGATAGGTGCAATTTCAAAGTTTGAATTAAGTTATGCGTACCCCTTTATGAGTTTAAATTTTGTAGTTGTTGTTATTTTATCTTTTATTTTTTTTGGAGAAGGTATTAATTGGTATAAAATTATTGGTCTGATATTCATATGTTTGGGTGTTTTTATTGTAAGTAAAGGAGTACAATAATGAAAATAGAATTTTATAAACATAACATAGGAAAAGAAGAGAAGGATAAAGTTCTTGAATGTCTTGATGGTATTTTCCTTACAACAGGTTCATATGTTGCTGAATTTGAGAATAAACTTGCCCAATATCTCAACATAGAACATGTCGTTGGTCTTACGAGTTGCACTGCGGCTTTACACCTTTCATTATTAGCGCTGAATATCGGAGAGGGTGACGAAGTAATTACTACTCCATTGACATTTATTGCAACAGCAACTGCAATAATGCATACAGGAGCAAGACCTGTATTTGTCGATGTTGAACCTGAAACTGGATTAATTAATCCAGATAATATCAAAAAGGCAATTACTAAATATACAAAAGCAATTATACCGGTGCATCTTTATGGTCAAATGTGTGATATGAAAGCATTAAAATCAATTGCCCAAAATTCCAACTTGAAAATTATTGAAGATGCTGCACATTGTTTGGAAGGCGAACGGGATAATATTAGGCCCGGACAATTAGGAGATATTGCTTGTTTTAGTTTTTATGCGACGAAAAATATTACTTCAGGAGAAGGAGGAGCAATAGCCACAAAAAATGAAGAAATCGCATCACGAATAAGGTTATTACGTCAACATGGAATGACTAAAGAAGCCGCCGATAGATATTCGGGTAATTATCAACACTGGGATATGATAGAGTGCGGATGGAAATATAATATGGATAATATTCAAGCCTCTATTTTACTTCCTCAGTTAGATAAGATAGATTTTTATTGGCAAAAACGTGATGAATTATTTAATTATTATTTAAAGCAAATTCAGAGAGTCGACGGTTTGCAATATCCAATTATAAAAAATAACTCAAAAAGTGCTTATCATTTATTTACAGTTTGGGTTAATAAAAAGTATAGGGATATGGTTCTAAAAAAATTAAATACTTATGGAATAGGAGTTGCCGTAAATTATAGAGCTATTCATTTATTAAGATTTTTTAAAGAAAAATTCGGGTACACCAGAAATTATTTCCCTCATGCTGAGGAAATTGGAGATTCAACTATCACTCTACCTTTTTATTTAAAATTACAAAATGAAGAAGTAGATCATGTTGTTAAGGTACTAAAAGAAATAATTTAAGAAATCGATTGAATTATACATATTTTGCCTGTTTTACAAAATAAATTTTATAGTATAGTTTGAGTTCATTTGACGGTGGAGGATATGTTAAAAACCGCACTAGTGTGGAAGGTAATGCAATTATGTCAATTCTCATTAATTATGTTGACAGAGGTCTGGGTGGCTTGTTAGATAGCTATACTTCCACTTTTACGGTTACCCATGTCTCAAATCCATTGCAACCAAGGTCCAAAATTTTCGAATGACCAGTCATTAAAGTATGTTGAGTCTCTCCAGTAAGTTTATCAATATTCTGCTGTACAAACCTGTCGTCTTTAACTATTATTTAAACTTGCCTCTATAATTAAACAGAAAATGAGAAATTAAATTAAAGTGCTGGAATCCAAATCTGCTCTTTTGTTAATTTTGATCCTCTGGGAAGTTTCCGGAGCTGGGGTCATCGATAGAAATTTTCAACCCGGTACCACAGTAATTCCGGGGGATACTATTAAAGTAACTACAAAAATTTGGAATGGCACTCCTGATACGCTTAAGGGTTTAGTATATACGGAGCAGATTCCCTTTAACATCCAGGTTATCTACTATTCAGTTGATATCAATAATGCGATCTATAATGGTATAGTCTATGAGCATGGAAGAAGAGGAGATCTTTTCGTTAATGAGGTACCATACAGATGGATTTTCCAGATCCCTCCCGGATTTCTTGAAGACGGGTATCTCGCCCCGGGAGACAGCGCCATTATCAAATATGGTCTCACCTGTGTCGTGGATACATCCTTTGGGTTTAACCAGGATAGCTGGTATGGTGGTCTTTCACAGGGTTCATTTCTCATTCCGGCTTTTGGTTACGATTCATTAAACGCCGTGCAATTATCTTTTCAAAGTCCAAATATTATTGGCAATGCCGGAAGAGGGCAAATATCATCCGGGTATTATTTGTCTCAAAACTATCCTAATCCTTTTAATCCTGAAACAGAAATTGAGTTTTATATGCCCAGGCCAGGTAATGTCATTATTGAACTATATGATATTACCGGTCGCAAAATCAATACTCTCTTCCAGGGCGTCGCTCACGCCGGCCAAAATTCCATAAGTTTTAATGGGTCTTCTTGCGCTTCGGGAGTCTACTTTTATCGAATGACAGCCGGAAATTTCAGGGCAATTAAAAAAATGATCTTAATTGAGTAATAATTTATAATCGCTAAATTTATTTGCTTCCGGAAAAAATTTAATACTTTTCAATTGACTAATCATGAAAACTGGAGAAGTAATGCGAGTTTATTTTATATTTATTCTTATTCTTTTAATGTGTCTGTCCTGTTCAGAAAATAATAAAGGAGAGATGGTAATGCCGAACAAAGATTTTGTTCAAGAACTAAAATTATTGCAGGATAAAAAAATTTATTTTGGCCACCAATCGGTTGGCAAAAATATCATGCAGGGTTTAACTGATTTAGTCTCCATGCAAAATGAGGTTGAATTTCCGGTAATAGATCTGGATGCAACCGATTCTCTCCCCGAATACTATTTTGCCCATTCCCGGATTGGGGCCAATACCAATCCGGAGGGTAAATGTGATGCCTTTGCCGATTTGATTGACCAAAAGATTTCTGGCGACCTCGATGTTGCCCTTATGAAATTTTGTTATGTTGATATCGATGAAAACACCGATGTCCAGGCGCTATTTAATTATTATAAAGATACCATTGAAAAAATCCGCAATCAGTATCCGGAGATGACTATACTCCATGTAACTGTACCACTGATGGCTAATTCCGGTGGCTGGAAAATTAAGGTGAAGCGCCTGATAAATTATCAGGATTATACCGATCCGGCAAATATCAAAAGGAACGAATTCAATAATCTTCTCCTGGAAACCTATAAAAATGAACCGATTTTCGATCTGGCCCGGGTTGAATCGACTTATCCTGATGGTAAAAGGGAAAGTTTCAAAAATAATGGTAAAACATATTACAGTTTGATCAGGGATTATACTCATGACGGCGGCCACCTGAATGCTACAGGCCGTAAATTAGTTGCCCAAGAGATGATTCGGTCTCTTGTCAAAAATTTATAAACTTTAATCCTTAAATAATTCACTCTCAAAATTTCCTTCCTTCAGTTATTTCTGTAATCGCTGTGGGTTTCTGATCAGAGTTAGCAGATTATTTTTTACAATTTTATTATTGATTATTTTAAAGAATACGAAATATGCATTCTCATTCTGAAATTTTGAAATCTCTATTAGACGACAAAACCAAAATTATTCCGATACTGCTGTTCTTGTTTGGGATTGTTATTTTTTCTTTATCTATTATATCCACACCTACCAATGGTGACACCTATGCCTATGCCTACAGTATACAACATTTGGAAGGTTCAAGGATTCATCCTGGTTATTATTATTTGGGGCATTTAATTTACCTTGTGACCGGGTTTCTATCATTTAGTCCATTACTTACTTTAAGTATATTCTCAATTTTTTCTGGGGCCCTGGCCGTTTCTCTGATCTATCTTCTAGTATTTAAATCTTCTCAAAATGTTCTGCTTAGTTTGCTCAGTTCGCTGATCCTTCTTTTTTCCGGAGGTTTCTGGTTCTATTCTATTTATGGGGAAGTTTACATCCCCCAGCTTAGTTTTGTGTTACTTTCCATTTTATTTACTTATAATCAGAGATATCTCTTGGGCAGTTTATTATTGCTTGTGGCCATATCTATTACTCCAACTTCAGTCCTCATTTTGCCGGCTCTCTTTTTTATTATATACCGGAATAAAGTTGATAAAAAGCAATTTGTCTATTTTATGATTCCCTTGATCATTCCGGTATTGGCAGTATTTATTCTGAAATTTTCTAAGATCGATGATATTATTGAGCTGGCTGTTTATTCTCCACGGATTTTCTTTTACAATTTTTCTTTGATTTCTTTATTCAAAAAAATTATTACTGATCTGGCTTATGTATATGGAAAGTCTTTTGGAATTCTCAATATTGCAGCCATTTTTGGAATTGTATTTTTATACCGGGATAATCGCAATTTATTCTGGATAATGTTTCTGTTAATAATCCCTTTCACTCTCTATATTTTCAATCTGGGTTTACTGACCGAAGATCATCTGATCATAACCTTTGTTCCAATGAGTCTGTTTATCGCATATGGATTAGTGCGGGGATTTATTTATTTAAAAATGGCGAAAGTTGTTAGTGCCTTTGGTATCTTAATCCTCTTATTCAGTCAAATCTGGGTTTCATTTCAAATTTATATTTCACCCGAGCTAAAACGCTCAGCGATCCTGGAAAGTACCCTCAAGAAATTCTCAAAGGAATATGAGCCAAATGGAATCTTAATCTCGGACTGGAATTTTGGAATGCCTTTCTGGTATTTAACCCAAAACGAAACAAATTATTCTTTACTAACTGGTCGTCCGGTAAGGTTTTTCAGTAAAGATGGTTCAGACCGGGATAAATGTTTTGAACGATTAAAACAAAGTTTCTGGATAGATATTCCAAATCTCCCCATATTTTTTGCAGAGGATTACTTAAAGGATCTCGTTCTCCAAAATGATAGAAAAATATATTTCGTTGATGGTAAGATTCAACCTAATTGGCTGAAAGAAGTAATCATTGGGAAAAAATCTTTAGATGATCAACAAAAACAAAAGCAAAGATTCACAATACATGTCAATTTTATAGAAAAAGTTTTAAATGTTAAATTACAAACTGAAGATAGCCTTGACTTCCCGATGGAGAAAATATACAAATTCAGTGTGGTGCCAGGTAACCACTAGAAGATTATTAATTTTATTTTTAATTGAAAAGTATTATTTTGGATATTGAATTTTCACTAATATTTTGATGAAAGCATGAGGAGGAAGAATGAAATTTTCCAGGGATTCTATTAATATCGATGTGGCTTCTGAAAGTGAACGGATCATTAATAAACTAAAAAAGGATGTGTTTAATACACTTAAAAAACGTGGCGCCGTTGTCGGAATAAGTGGTGGAATAGACTCTTCGGTGGTGCTGGCATTGTGTGCCAAAACATTCGGACCGGAAAAAGTTCTTGGTGTGATGATGCCGGAAAGTGACTCCAATCCGGATAGCCTGGTCTTGGCGCGAAAATTAGCCAGTAAATATAAGGTACAATATATAGTGGAAGATATGACCGCTTCCCTGGCCGGATTTGGCTGTTACCGGAGACGCGATGAAGCCATAAAAAGAGTTTTCCCGGAATTTGACAGTACTTATAAGGCAAAGATAACCCTGCCTAAAAATCTTCTGGAAAAAGAGACTCTAAATGTTTTTCAACTGACTATTATTTCCCCGGAAGGTGAAGAAAAAACATCACGTTTGCCATTGAAAGAGTATTTACAGATTGTGGCCTCATCGAATTTTAAACAAAGAAGCCGCATGAGCATGCTATATTATCATGCCGAAGCAAGGAACTTCGCAGTCATCGGAACCGGAAATAAAAATGAACATGAACAGGGTTTCTTTGTCAAGTATGGCGATGGTGGTGCTGATGTGAAGCCAATTGCCCATTTATTTAAGACACAAGTCTTCCAGCTGGCGAAATACTTGGAAGTCCCGGAAGAAATTCAAAAAAGAACACCGACAACCGATACCTATAGTGCCGAGCAGACCCAGGAAGAATTTTTCTTCCGACTGCCCTTCGAAATTCTGGATACTATCTGGTATGGATGGGAGAACAAGATAAGCTCGGATCAGATTGCTGCCAGTTTAAAGCTTAAACCGGAGCAGGTGGACAATGTGATCCATGATATTCAGAGAAAAATTTCTACCACCGAATACTTAAGAATGGAACCTTTGTAATTTTTAATTCAGATGAAAATATTACTGACCGGCAGTACCGGTTTTATAGGGAGTAATGTATTATCCTCCTTGCTGGATAACCAATTCGAGGTCATGGCACCGGTAAGATCGGTATCCCATGGAAAATTAACGATAAAACATAAAAACCTCTTGTCTGTGGAGGGTGATTTTTGGGATGATTCGGTATTTGATGCTTACCAAAAATTTAATCCGGATGTCATCATACACCTTGCGGCTATACGAGGAGAGGGATTTGGTAATTATGATGAATACCATAAAGTCAATATTATCGGTACAGAAAAACTGGTTAATTATGCCCTGGAAAATGGGGTCAAATCATTTATTTATTGCAGCACAGTGGGTGTCTACGGCACAATTCCGATTAGTCTGCCCGCGGGATTGGGAACGAATCCAAGCCCGGATAATAAATATCATTTAACCAAGTTCCAGGCCGAAAGAATTGTAACAGAGACACTCAAGGACAAAATTCCATTTATCATTCTCAGGCCTACAATTACCTATGGCCCGGGTGATAACGGTTTTTTAGTCCGGTTGGTTCATCTTGTTAAAAATAATAAGTTTCCATTAAACCGCCAACCGGTCAATATTCATCTTCTAAACATCGAAACATTTAAAACTCTCGTACTTTTTCTAGTCCAAAATAATATTAAAGTGAATAATCCACTGATCGTAGCAGATCAATCGCCGGTTCTTTTATCAGAAATAGTGAACGGGATCTATCATCACTATTATAATTCACCTTATCCCAAATATTTAAGGGTACCAGGCATTTTTTTCGAATTATTAAAAAAAGTAACGGTATTATTTAGAATGTCCAAACTTGAGACTAGTCTGCGATTGATTTCAGAATCGTGGTACTATGATACTTCTTCGTTATCGAAAATACTTCCGGTTCAACTTTCAGACACCATGGAGGGTATTCAGTTTTATCTGAGAAAAGGGTATGTAGGATGAAAAAAGAAGTATCCCAGGTGAATTCCTTTTTACCGATTATGGACAATTGGGAGGATTATTTCCAAAATCCATACGAAGGCCTGGGAACCAGTTATGAACGATTTATTTTACATAAGCTGTTTGAAGAAATTGACAAAGAATTTTCCATATCTTCCGTTCTGGAAGCGCCAAGTTTTGGCATGACCGGAATTTCCGGTATCAACAGTTTGTGGTGGTCCGGAAATGGTAAAAAGGTCATTATTTCTGATGATAATAAGAAAAGAGTTGATGGTATAAAAAAAACCTGGAATGATCTGGATTATGCATTTTCTCCAATATTGACCGACATCCAGACTCTCCCTTATAAAACCGCTTGTGTTGATCTGGTCTGGAATTTTGCCGCTCTTTGGTTTTTAAAGGATGTCTCTCAATTTGCCGAAAGTGCCAAAGAAATTGCCAGAAAAGCAATCTTTATATGTGTACCTAATGATATGGGAATCGGATATCAGATTCGGAAAAATTTTATGGACATTCCGAAAGAGTTAAATTTAGATTTCATCAAACCAAAATTAATTAAAGAAGCATTTGAGGGAAAGGGGTGGGTTCTCTGGAAACATGGACTTTTTGATATTCCGCCCTGGCCTGATATCCCGATGAAAAAAGAAGATCTTCTCGATAAACTTCATTTGGGATTTTTATTAAAAATTAAAAGGAAAAAAAGCAATATAGATCAAAATAATTCTCAGGAGAGCGTATTAGATTTTTTTAGTAATAAAAAGCCTGAAATGGAGGACGAGGTATTGCGCTTTAATTTTCTGGAAAAATTTCCTAAGCCTTTTAAAATACTCTGGGGTCATCATCGCTATTTTGTCTTTAAAAGGAATCCATAATGATTTCGGTAATTATACCATCATATAATTCCGAAGGGACTATATATAACTGTTTAGCTGCTTTATATGAGCAAACCTATAAGTCCAATTATGAAGTTATCCTGGTGGATAGCTCCATTGATGCAACACCGTCCATAGTAAGGAGACAATTTCCGCAAATTCAATACTTCCATTTTGATAAAAAAACGGATCCTGGTACAGCTCGTAATTTTGGGGTAAAACATGCCAAAGGTGAACTCATTCTTTTTATAGACTCAGACTGTAAGGCTGAAAAAGACTGGATAGCAAAACATGTCCAGCTTCATCAGAACCAATCCGATACCGCCGGAATTGGCGGATCCGTAATAAATGGAAATTTACCAGGCGATGTTGTGGGTTGGTCCAGTTACTTCGGTGAGTTTCGTGAATTCCTGCCACAAAATCCCAGTAATTTTACATTTCATATACCAACTCTGAATATTTCTTATAAAAAATGGGTGTTTGAGAAGTATGGCTATTTTGACCCCCGTTATTATCCACAGGAAGATCTGGTTTTCAATTATAATTTGACCCAAAAAGGTGAGAAAATATTTTTCGATCCTTCGCTAAAAGTACGACATACTCATCGTAGTAGCTTAAAACCATTTCTGAAGCATCAATTTAATATTGGTTCAAAAACTTCCCAGGTATTAAAGGTTATTCCATTACCCGGACATCGTATTGTAAAAAATAAACTTCTGTTCGTTTTCGTGGGGCCAGGAATACCAATGGTAAAGTTTCTAAGAACACTGCGGGTAATCTTAAGATACCGTTCAATTCAATCCATGCAAAAATATTTTTCTATTATCATTTTAAAATTAGGATTAATCTTCTGGTTTTTTGGATTTTTTCAGGGGGTATTCGCCAGGGAAATGGAGGGTACAAAATGAAGCCCTGCATCATAATTCCCACCCTGAATGAGAGAGAAAACATTTCCATTGTTGTTCGGAAAATAAAAGAAAGTTATCCCTCTGTAACAATAATTATCGTTGATGATGAATCTGAGGATGGGACAGGTCAGGTTGCGGAAAAATTGGGTAAGAAGTACAAGGGAATAGCCGTTATCCATCGGGAGGAACGCCAGGGAATCGGTGCGGCAATTGTGGATGGATTCAGAATGGCGATATCAAAAAAATACGATCCTATAATTACTATGGATGGAGACCAATCACATGATCCCAAATTTATAAAAAATCTGCTCAAGGAAATAAAACAAAACGATGTTGTGCTGTGCAGCAGGTATATCAGTGGGGTCAGAGTCGATGGCTGGCGATTCCGAAAGCTTTTGGTAAGTAAACTGGCAAATATGTTTGTTGCTTATCTGCTAGTTAAACCGATTTGGGATTTCACCACCGGCTTCCGGGCATATTCTTACAACTTTTTATCCCGAATGGACCTTGATACTATCCCCAGGGAGGGATATCTTATTCAAATCCATATGATCCACCTGGCTTACTCTCTAAAAATGAGAGTAAAAGAAATCCCATTTATTTATAAAGATAATGAATATAACGTTTCAAAACTGAGTGCTCAGGAAAGACGAATTACCTTCTACAGATCCTTTAGTTACCGGGCACCTCTACTGGAAATTTTGAGACACCTCACTTATGTCAGACGAGATTATCACCGATTTGTTGAAGAATATCAGCAATTATTAAATCCACCACCCCTAAAAAAGTTGAAGCCTACAGAAAACCCTGATCAGCCCTCCATAGATATTGGTGTGATGGCTTATAATGAGGAAAAAAATATTGGGCGCTGTATTAAGGCCTTGATTAATCAAGAGCTTCAATCCGGTAGGATTAATAAGATTTACGTTGTTTCATCAGGTTGCACGGATCGGACAAATGAAATTGTCCTCGAGTTTCAAAAACAAAATCCTTGTATTGCTCTGATTGAACAAAAAAACCGGGAAGGTAAAGCTTCTGCAATAAATGAATTTTTAAAGGTTTCGAATGCTAATGTTTGTATTCTTGAAAGTGCGGATACCATTACTCAACCGGACACAATTGAAAAACTAATATTACCTTTCCGGGATGAAAAAGTAGGTATGACCGGGGCACATCCCATTCCGGTTAACTCAAAAAAGCACTTTATTGGTTTTGCAGTAAATAAACTTTGGTCACTTCATCATTTAATGGCTTTGGATAGTCCTAAATGTGGCGAGCTGGTTGCTTTTAGAAATATATTAACCCAGATTCCCGAATACACCGCCGTGGATGAGGCTGTCATTGAGTCGCTCATCAGAGAAACCGGTTTCAAAATTGTTTATGTCCCTGAAGCCATTGTAAAAAATAAAGGTCCTGAAACTGTTAAAGATTTTATTAAACAAAGAGTCAGGATTGCTGCCGGCCATAAACATCTATGTTCAACAAAGGGTTATAAAGTTTCGACACTCAAACCCAAAAAAATTCTGCCGTATATCTTCAAAGATTTTAGGTGGAATCCGAAAGAGATCGTATTTACTTCATATCTTATCGCCCTTGAGGCTATTTCCAGAATAATTGGTGCACTTAATTTCTATCTTCGCGATAAAAACCCATATATCTGGGATGTTTCGTTCACAACTAAGAATATAGATACGCAATAAATATTTTTGATATAACCCTCTAAAAATATCATGAATCCAATTGCCTGTGTTGTGCTTCCGACATATAATGAAGCACAAAATATTTCGATATTATTACCTGAAATATTTGCACAATCCGATAAAATTTCCTCTCATGAATTACAGGTTTTGGTCGTAGACGACAGCTCTCCCGATGGAACAGCAGAAATCGTCAAAAACATGCAACAACAATATCATGCCTTGCACCTACTGACTGGACAAAAAAGAGGATTGGGTGATGCGTACAAGAGAGGAATGGCACATGCCATTGATAGACTCAATGCGGATATTATATTTGAAATGGATGCTGACTTACAGCACGATCCGGCTATGATTCCTTTATTCGTTGACCTTTATAAAAATGGTTTTACCCTGATAATTGGCTCCAGATTCCTTCCCGGAGCGGAAATGCCGGAAATGTCCTACTACCGAAAATTTTTGAGTTTATTTGGTAACTGGTTGATCAGATTTTTCGGAGGATTACCAAGGCTTCGGGATTTTACTTCGGGATATAGATGTATCAAAGCAAGTCTGATAAAAAAATGTGATTTTTCAAGCCTGTCAACCACCGGTTATGCATTTCAAACTTCTCTTATTTTTGAATTATTGAGAAATGGGGCTCGGGTGATCGAGGTCCCCATCAATTTTCCGGACAGGTTACATGGTACATCAAAGCTATCTTTTCCTGATCAACTGGAATTTTTGGTGAATCTTTTAAAAATTCGATTCAGAAAGAGATATGAGTTCGTTAGGTTTCTAATTATTGGGTTAAGTGGTCTGATCATTAATTTAGGCATATATTTTATGCTCACTCGTTTCCTTGATTTTTCAATAACCTTGGCAGCACTTTTTGGAATTGAGGGCTCTCTAATTTCAAACTTTCTTATGAAGAATTTTCTGGGTTTCAGAGGTTCATTAAAATTTTACAATATTCTCACTCAATTATTTGAATATCATAAATATGTGTTTATTGGTATAACTCTGAATTTTCTGGTTTTATTAATATTAGTAAAATTCTTTGGAGTTTACGATCTATTAGCCAACTTTATAGGAATTTTGTTGGGAGCATTAGTGAACTATTTTTTTGATGCTTTTCTATTACGAAAAAAGCAGCTCAAATTTAGCAATTTTTTTTAATAAAAGAAATTTTCGATTGTGATATGTAAATAGACAGAATTAAAGAAAAATTTTAAATTTATTATCAAATGTCAGATTTGCCCGTCTTTGGAATACTTGTATGGAACAATTTATAAAAGAACTTGAACAGCTGAAAAATTATATAAATAGTCAACTCTCCTTAATTTATCAAAATCATGGTCCTGTTTTGCAGGG
>Ga0307426_1001946_pt1 | contig 13132 bp, 14 predicted proteins | sample SalMarWE160340MG_FD_202165 | JGI IMG/M metagenome (GOLD analysis project Ga0307426, IMG submission 202165) | Salt marsh sediment microbial communities from the Plum Island Ecosystem LTER, Massachusetts, United States - WE1603-40 | ecosystem: Environmental > Aquatic > Marine > Intertidal zone >... | reverse complement strand
TGGCCATGCTGCTCGTCGCGAGGCGCAGCCTGCGCTTGACGAAGCTGGAAAAAAGATCGCCAGCCATAGTGAACGTCGCGACGAGAGCTCCCAGCCCCCATCCGAGACCCATTAGCGCCGCGCATGCCGACGTCGCGAGCAAAGACGCGACGACACCGCGGATGGTCTTGGAAGGCCCGAATATGGGTCGCTGATCCAAGAAGAGGGCGCCACCATCAATCGGCCGACCATAGGCGTCCCCCAGAAGCTTCTTGGCGACGACCGCGGCGCCATTGGCCACCACCAGCAGGATCAGCAGTTGCAGCAACAAGGACGCTTGCATGACGTCTCCTTGCGAGCCACGGAGACGATGGGCCCGATTGGAGGTAGCCTCTTCACCGCGCACGCCATCAACCCAGATCGAACCGCGTCCATGCTGCGTCGACCGCCATGGAAACTCAGCGGCTCTTCGCGTCGAATCTTACTAAATGTGGCTTATTTGCCCAGAGGTTCGCCCCAAATGCAGGGCACCCACGAGGAGCTGGGTATTTCACAGTTCCAGCGACTCTGCGCCACCAGGATTGATAGGACGAGCAGCGCGACAATAAGCAAAATCGACCTAATCCACTCCTGTCGCTTCATCTGATTCAGTCTCGGCGAAGCGGAACGACGCCTGGGGCTTCGTGGCCGCGCATCATGGCTCGGTCGTATCGCTCCACGACTGCGCGTCCTAGCACGTCGGCGTCGAGATCCTCACCACGCTCAGTCTGCCGAACAACAAGGCGCACGCACCTCGGCTTCAAGTTCACCGAGTCCGTAAAGTCGCTTCGCCTACCCTCTAGAAAGTCCGACACGAGCGAATTTAGCATGGGTTTGGATTGCTGTCGCAACTGGTAGCCAGCAGTGCGAAAACCGATGGCTATCAGGGGCGATGGAGAGGAGAATAATTGCCGCTAGCGAGCTGGCCCCAGTGGGCGCCGTTTTCGCGAGCCCTGTCGTGCTAGGGAGCTTGCCGCACCCCCAAATAGGTACCCCGCGGGGTCCCCTCCGAAGGATTGGCTTTGAGCAACTACCTCGTCTAAAGTCCAAGAGGTACCCGGTTTGGTTGTACGTCGGTAGAAGATGCGTGAAATCTGGCCATTCATTCTCTGCGGCGGCGCCGGAACGCGGCTATGGCCCCTCTCCCGTGAAGCCTTCCCGAAACAGTTCCACCGGTTGACCGGGTCGTTGTCGCTGTTTCAGGAGACCTGCCGCCGCCTCATGGGTGATCCCTTTGCGCCGCTTTCCGTGCTCACCAACCACCAGCATCGGTTCCTGGTGGCAGAGCAGCTGCAGGAAATTGGCGCAAGCTTCGACAACATCGTACTCGAGCCCGTTGGGCGCAACACCGGACCTGCGGCCTGCGTCGCCGCTCTGATCGCTGCCCGCGCCGACCCCGACGCTCTCGTGCTGCTGGCACCCTCCGATCACGCTATTCCCGACGAAGGCGCCTTCCGCGAAGCCGTCGAACTCGGCATTGCGCCAGCGCAAGAGGGGAAGCTCGTGACCTTTGGCGTCGAGCCCGACTGCCCACACACCGGCTACGGCTACATCGAAGTGAGCCCGGGGCAGCACGCAAATGCCGCTCTCAATGTGAAGCGCTTCGTGGAAAAGCCGTCGCGCGAAGCCGCCGAGAAATATCTCGAGGACGGCAACTTTTACTGGAACGCCGGCATCTTTCTGTTTTCGGCTGTCGCGCTGCTGCAGCTGTTCGAGACGCATGCTCCCTCAATTCTCGCGGCCTGCCGCCAGGCGCTGAATGAGTCGGTTAATGACCTTGAGTTCCGATCTCTCGGTGAGAGCTACGCGCAAGCACCCTCAATCTCGCTTGACTACGCCATTCTAGAGAAGGCCGACGACATTGTCTGTGTCCCCCTGACCACGGGGTGGAGCGACGTCGGCTCCTGGTCGGAGCTTTGGAGCTACTCAGAAAAAGATGCGCACGGTAACGTGATCAAGAGCAACGGCAACATTGCGTTAGCCGGCAGCGAAGGCTGTTTTGTCTACAGCGACAACGCCTACGTCACGCTTGTGGGGGTGAAGGATTTGGTCGTCATCGCGTTGCGCGACGCCGTGCTCGTGATGTCGAAGGAGCATGCCGAGGAGATCAAATCGGTGGTCGCCGAGCTCAAAAGCAACGGCAGCGACATCACGCTGCGTCACGACCGCGTCTATCGGCCTTGGGGGTGGTACCAGGGGCTCCATCGCGGGGACCGCTATCAAGTCAAGTGCTTGATGGTGAAGCCGGGAGCGAAGCTTTCACTCCAAAGTCACCACCACCGCTCGGAACATTGGGTGGTGGTGAGCGGCACCCTCGAAGTGACGAAGGGTGAAGAAATCGCGTTTCTCACCGAGAACCAGTCGACCTACATCGCCGTCGGCGAAAAACACCGCCTCTCCAATCCGGGCAAGATCCCTGCCTTCCTGATTGAGGTGCAATCGGGCGCCTACCTCAATGAGGACGACATCGTGCGGTTTGAGGACATCTACCGCCGCGGCGCCGAGGAGTAAAAGAATTCCCCAAGGCGGATCTTCCACGTCAGGTGGCGTGTGGCTTGATTACGATGCAGCTAAGGTCGCGCTAGATGCAGCTGACCGTCGCCTCCTCGACCTCTGCGCCTCTCGAGCAGCGCAAAGCTAGTGGTTCGCCCGAGCGTCAGAGGGCGCCATTTTTGCTGGCATCGGCTCGCGCGATTGCTGCGAGGCGCCAAGAGGTCACAAACGCTCCTTGTGGCTCGAGTTGGAGGTGATGCCTCCGGCGGATTATTCATGCTAGCGTTATGATTGGTCCTTTGCTGCTGCGCTGCATCGACCCCCTTGGCCCACAGATTGGGCCTTCCCCTATTCTCTCTTTGTCGCGGACGCAGGTGCAGCGCCTTCTCGATAAAGCCGCGGCACACCGCGTGCTGCCGATCGTCCTGCAAAACTTGTCCTTCCCCGCCGGTGATGAGTTCCAGGTTCTTCGTCATCGCGCCGAAGAGGACAGAATTGAACAACTCGCCCTTTCGGCAATGCTCCACCATCACGCCATTCGCATGATAAAGGCTGCGGCCGGGCTTCCCATCGCCATCGTTAAGGGGCACGTCTTCGCGGAAACGATTTACCCGCGCGCAGCGCTACGCCCCTTCACCGATATCGATCTCCTGATTGAAGCGGATGCCGTCACGGCGCTTGAGGCAGTGCTGGGCGCCCAAGGCTTTACCAAGGCAACTAGCGATCAGCAGAGGCTTGAGGCCAAGTGGATCCACTCCCCCACGGGCGCGTTGCTTGAGGTGCACAGCAACCTCGTCCACTCCCCTCGCATGCGTCGTGCCTTCTCCCTCAGGCACGCAGATGTTATGGACAAACCGCTCGCCGCTTCGACGCAGCTTGCGGTCGCCGTAACCCATGGGGCGATGCACTACTTCGCTTGGCTCAGGCATGTCGTCGATGTGTGCCAAGCCGCTCGCACACTGCCGATTGAAGAAGAGGCTCGCTTTCAGGGGATCCTAGAGCGCACCGGCACACGCGTGCCGGCGCTAATTGGTCTTGCCTTGGCAGCTCAGCTACTGGGCGACGCGAGATGCTCTGAGCTCGCGAGGTCTTTGACCAAAGCCCGTGAAAGCTGGGTCGTCGGGTTGCTGCGGGACGGCGCGGCGTTAACCGCCACGAGCGACAGCTGGATCGTTTACAACAGCTGGCGCCGCTATATCTTTCGCGAGCTCATGCGATATGGTGCGCTAAAGGATCAGGGTGACCGGGGTAGCAACCATGGACTCTCGTAGCTTGATGCGAAGCGCCGATTTTTTTGTCGAAGATCTTCAAGATGAGACGCTTCTCTATAGAACCGGCTCACAGACTGCGATCTACCTCAACGAAAGCGCTGCCGTCGTGTGGAAGCTCTGCGACGGCACCAGGAGTGCCAAGGACATCGTCGACCTTCTGATTGAGAGCTACCCCGAGGCGAAAGCCAGCTTGCCTCAGGACGTCGAGCAGGCTGTGTCGATGCTCCTCGATAAGGGTGCACTCTTCGTCGATGAGTGACCTCGCTCGTCCTTGATCGAGCGAAAGATTGACGAGGCCGGTCCGGCGCCGAGAAGCTTGCTGAAGTGCTCCTCCATTGGCTCTGTCGGTAGCCCGAGCTCCTGAAATCCGATGACGTAGTTGCGAATTCGGTCATGCCACGAATTCGGATAGGGAACGCCGAGCGGACGGTTGAAGCGGTGCACCCAACGCAAGAACGGTAGGCAAAGCGTTCTGCCACCCCGCTGACGGAACTTCTCGTGGATATAGCCCTCCTCACCGCCAAACCCACGGAACTCGGAATTGAAGCCTGGCCACGCTTGTCTTCGGCACGCGAACACGCCCAAACCCTGCATCGGTATTTCAAACGGCTCAGTGTCGGGATCGCGCCCCCGCTCATCGAGCGCCCAATACCCGAACATCCCGTCGCGCCAGTTTGGCTCAAAGTGCGTCGAGAGCGTCTTGAGGTCATCTCCAAGGAGCGGTCCTTGCAGCAAATCAAGAGTGTTGGGGTTGTCCCGAAGATATTGTAGGAGCCGCTCTAGCGCTCCAGGCACCAGGAAAACGTGGGAGTCCATGCATAGCACGAACTTACCTGAGGCCTCCTCGAAGACGCACTCACGCACTGCCGTTCCGTGTCGCCCGTTCTTAGGCACGTACCGGTAATTCGGGATGCTCGTCTCGAGATGTTTGAGCGGCTTGCTGCAGGCGCCGTCCGGGTGATTGTCGATGAGGAGGAATTCCACCTCTCCCAGCACCTCTTGGTGATAGAGCCGCATCGCCTGGAGACTGAAATAGGCGCCGTCGTAGTCATCGTAGCTCGTCATGCCGACGGTGAGGCTGACCTTTGCATCTTTGCGCGGCGTCGGATCAGGTATCGGGTGTCGAATTTCGACGATCGGGGCAGGCGGTATCTCTCCCGGTGTGGAGAATGCTCCGAAAAACCGCGTTACTTCGGCAACACTCCAGTTCTTATCGATCACGAGCCGGAGAAGTTCGTCGAGCGTGCCCGCGAGCTGCTCGAACTTGCCGTAGCGTAAGGCAACGGCAGGCGTCTCACGTGCGAGAGCAGCGATCGACCCGAGGCCACCGTCCGTTAGGTTGCGGGCATTCAAGTTAGAGGCGATTAGCTTCAATCCCGCTTCGCCGGGGGACATGGGCTGGATCTTAACGTCACCGCCAGCCTCGAATTGGGGAAAAATCATCAAGCCGACGCCACGAGGCTGCGGAAGGGCGTCGACGTCGGCAGGCAGTCCCAATATATGTGAGCCGCACTCGATGATGCTTCCGTTTTGCAACGCCGAGAGCGTTGCGGCAACTTCCGCTGCTCCTGGCTTCAATACCACGGCGCGGGAAAGCCCTAAGATACGGCCATGCTCTAGAAGCACCGCGACCTCATCGGTGAGGTAGGTGAAGCCCCGATCGAGCAGCCAAGCGGCAATTGAAGATTTGCCGGATCCGCTGACACCGGGAATGAGAACTGAAGTGTTGCCGTAGGCAACTGCGGCGGCGTGCAACGCGACGGCGGATCTCAGGCGGGTGATGAGCTGCTTGGTCACCTCCTCAAGGGTGGTGAGCAACAGCTGATCGCGCGACATGCCGGCCGCCAGCCTCGTACCGCTCGAGGATATGACATAACCCTCATCATCCTCCGTGAGGGTGACGTCGCAAGCTGCTGGAGCGATGTGCCCAGGCGATGGAAACAGGCGCCTGAGGTCTCGCTCGAGACTTTTCGGGAAGGCGAGCTCCACGGTTTGGTCGTGCAGCGATAGCGTCAGCCGCCTGAGGGCGGACTGCGTTTTTGTAAGCTGCTCCCTTCGGGAGACGGAAGCTGATTTCCGCCTTGACGCGGCCACGCTGGACACCCTCGAGTGACCTCAGGAAATCAAGCAGGAATGTCCTGTGTCGTCGTCGGCGCCGGCGTTGTGGTGAGCGGCGGCGGCAGGGTGGTTACCGGCGGCGGCTGAGTAGTGACCGGCGGCTGAGTGGTGCCGGGCGGCTGCGTGGTGACCGGCGGCCTCGTCGTGACCGGAGGCTTCGTGGTGCGCGGAGGCTTCGTGGTGTGTGGTGGCTTCGTCGTATGCGGAGGTTTGGTCGTTTTCGGCGGGGGCGAGGCTTCGGCGTGCGCCGGGACTATGACAGACTTGACGATGGGCTTTGTCCAGCTGCCGGGCAGAGCAAGCGTTGACACAACGCCGCCTAATCCGGTGATCGTCAGGAATTTCCGGCGATCGGGTCCCTTTGACTTGGGATCCATTGCGTCCCCCTTGATGCTCAAAGTCGTTAAGAGTCGAATGAATTTCGCAAAGCATACTTTGCAAATCAATCGCCGTCTGTTGCAGATTTGTCACGCTGGAAAACTCTATCTCCGCATAGGCTTCACAGCCCGTACGGCAGCGCGACGGCTCAAGACGGGATAGTTGCATGCAAATAGATTGCCTCATGGGTACGAGTGGCAGATTTAGCATCGCCTGCGAGGCCCTAGCCTGCTTCTTGCATCAAACGGCTCTCTCGCAGGCTACCCTGCTGATTTACAACCAACATCCGACGCCGCTGCACTTCAACCATCCAAGGGTGCGGGTCGTCAACGAGGCGGCACCTCGCGGCTCGCTTCGCTTTATTCGCCAGAGGATGCATGAGCTGGCGAGGCCATCAGCTGACCTTATTCACTGGTGGGATGACGATGATCTCTATTTGCCTTGGCATCTGGAACAATGTCTCGACCACACCGGCACGAGCGTCGCATGGAAGCCAGCGTCGAGTTGGATCTCCATGAACAACGAGGCCTTCAGCCGTCACGTCAATACCTTCGAGGGATCGTGGGTGTTCCGATCGGACTATCTGATGGCTGCGCCCGTAGACACCCACCCGGAGTATACTGACCATCCTGTCATCAGGCAGACGGAGGAGGCTAAGCTCCTGGCCACAACCGAGTTGGGCGGATGCGCGTCATATATTTACCGCTGGGCAAATGGTGCCGAGCACGTCAGCGCCTATCGCGGCTCTTGCACCGAACCTGCGCAAGAAGCAAACCTTGTGGCATGGCGGTCGCGGAGCAACGACGTTCGTGACGATGGTGAGCTTGCACCGGCCGACCTAGCCCCGCGATGGCGGGAGTATCTCGAGGGGACGAGAGGACAGATCAGCGAGACGGAGTGGCTGCTCAACCGAAGCGGTCTCGGACTTTGACCTTCGCCCCCTTACTTTGCTGCCTGGGACGTCTTCAATGAGCGTGCTCGTAACGGGAGGCGCGGGCTATATCGGCAGCCACGTGGTGCTGGCGCTGCTCGAGGCGGGCGAGAAGGTGACGGTCCTCGACGACTTCTCAACCGGGTTTCGCTCGGCTGTTCCAGACGCTGCCAAAACCATCGAAGGGGATGTTGCCGACGCCGCCTTGGTGACAAGGGTAATCGAAGAAACCCATGCCGACGCCGTGTTGCACTTCGCTGGCGCAGTGGACGTCGCTGAGTCGGTTCGGAGACCTTTGCGATATTACCTAAACAACACCTGCAAATCGCGCAGCCTGATCGAAGCGGTGGTCACCGCCGGCGTGCCGCACTTCATCTTCTCCTCCACCGCTGCCGTATACGGCGTCGCCGAAGGCAACCTTGTGACCGAGGAGGCCGCACATAAGCCGATCTCCCCCTATGGGCGCTCAAAAATGATGACTGAATTGATGTTGGCGGATGCCGCGTCAGTCTCGAATCTCCGCTACGTTGCGCTCCGCTACTTCAACGTCGCGGGAGCCGATCCCGAAGGCCGGATCGGACAGTCGTCGCCACATGCCACGCATCTGATCAGGGTGGCGGCGCAGACGGTGCTTCGACGGAGGCCATATCTGCAACTCTTTGGCACCGACTACGATACCCCGGATGGAACCTGCGTGCGCGACTTCATCCACGTCGCCGACCTGGGTCCAGCCCACCTCGCCGCCCTTGGCTACCTACGCTCCGGGGGGAGATCTGAGATCCTTAACTGTGGCTACGGCAGAGGCTACTCCGTGCTTGAGGTGATTCGCTCTGTTGAGCGCGTCTCCAAACGCGAGGTGCCTGTGGTCAACGCGCCGCGCCGACCCGGCGACCCGGCGGCGCTCGTCGCTGATGCAGGAAAACTAAGAACGCTGTTCCGCTGGCACCCTCGTTTCGACGACCTCGATCGCATCGTCGCCCATACTCTCGCTTGGGAGGAGCGTCTCTGCACTTTTGCGGACGTTGATGAGGCCTGATGACCGACCACGGGAAAGTCCGCGTCATCGCGATGACATCGAGCCGAGACCGGCCGCTTCTGCTCCGGCACTGCATCATGCAGATGGCTCGCCAGAGCTACCCAACCGACCACGCGATTTACATAAACGCCTTCAAGGAGGACGTGGCGAGGATCCGCCGCGATTACGAAAAGATTCTGGGTGACCTCAGCAACCTCCCCGGCGTCACCATCGCCTACGGGCCGCATAAATCGTCACAAGGGGACCACCTCGCCCACATCGATGCCGAGCTGCTCCAGCAATACGACCTCCTTCTCAAGATCGACGACGACGACATCTATTTCAGCAACTACGTCGAGGAGGTAGTGAGGGACTTCCAGGAGCGGGCTTGGGACTACTCGGGCTCCTCGTCGGATGGACACCTCAATGGTGCCCGCCTCGTGCCACAGCAGCTGAAAAGCCTCGGCCTGACGGAGGAGGACCACGAACTCGGCATCCCCGAAGTCATGCCCCCGACAATTGCGCTGTCGCGCAGGGCCGCACTCGCCATCCTCGAGGTAAAGGACACCGGGGCGCCGGACGACTTCCTATGGCGCCGCCACCTCGGCAAGATCCCCGGTATGAAGATGTGCGTCAGGCCGCAAAGCAACTACATCTATAACATCCACGGCGGCAACGTCTCGACGCGCTCGTTTTTTGAGGCTTAGGGCCTTCGGAAGCCAACACCCGGCCCACGCGCGACCGTAGGACGTGCCACCATCACTGTGACCTTCGCTTGGCGGTTTCCCCTGCTTTTTAAGGCGCCGACTGGCTGTCTTGGAGGCAACACGGCCTCGCGTGATATCCGGGCGGGTGGTATTCTGGCGTCATTGGGGAAACCTGCGGGTTTTTGACGGGGGCTTTCAGTGGACCAAGTGTCCGGAGCGTCACAGGTCAGCCTTACGCGGCCGCGGCGAACCTTGGCACGCGAGGTTGCGATGCGCTACGACGTGGAGGCCGACTGGTTCCTCCTCGCCACGTGCAATTACCGGTGCCCCTATTGCTTTCTTCCTCCATCGCTGCTCGGAGAGGCGTTAACCGTCTATGCCGAGCCTGATGTATGGGCCCGAGCTTTCGATCGAACAGGTCTGACGTGGCTTCTCCACCTTACGGGGGGAGAACCGACGATTTATCCCCGCTTCGCAGACCTCTGCCGACTGCTTTCTGGGAGACATTATCTTTCGTTCAACTCCAACCTGACGCATTCGGGTGTCGTCGACTTTTCCGAGTGCGTGGACCCGTCACGCATTAGCTTCATCAATGCCGGTCTTCATGTCGACGAGCGCGAGCGGCGAAGGGGACTGGCGAAGTTCCTCAAGCATGCCGTGCTCTTGAAGGAGCGGAACTTTCCGATCTTCGTCAGCGTCGTCGCCACCCCCGAAGTGCTATCTCGCGTCGACGAGGTCATCGAGCTCACGGCGCCGATTGGGCTGCCACCAATCCCGAAGCTGCTGCGCGGCGCCTATCGCGGAAGGATCTATCCCGCGTCCTACAGCGCCACGGAGAAGGCGACGTTCATCGAGTTCGCCAAGAGAGCACGCGAGGGTTACGAGGCGGTCGGATTAAGGGAGCGCCCGAGCATCGATGTCTTCGGCGACGAAAACTACCTCGGAGGAATTCCCTCCTTTGGCGGCAGGCTGTGCAGTGCTGGCGAGAAGTTCGTGACCTTGCAGCCGGACGGAAGGATCTATCGCTGCGAGGCGAAGCCATCGAACTACCTCGGCAACGTTCTCGATGGCTCGTCCCGTTTGCAGCCGGAAAAATCGCCCTGCGACTCCCATTATTGCTTCTACTGGTGCCTGAAATATTCAGCCTAGTCGCGCTAGGTGTTGAGACAGGGTAGCAGACCCTCAGGCCGGTGGACGCAAGCAAAGGGGCGCTCGTCACGGTATCACACGCTGTGAAAGCAGCCGGCTGTGGCTGGATCTAAACGGCAGGGGAACCCCGGTACGCTGAACGAAGAAGCCCCGCGGCGCTAATCCGCGGGGCTGGGTCGAGCCAATTCACCACCCGCCCCGCGCCAGTCGACCTCCATCAGTGCAATGCGCGGTTCGAGTGATCCCTTACCGAGGGAGACGCAGTGCGCGGCAGCGCGGCAGCGACAAGAGTGAGGACTGAACGTACCCCTCACCGAGAGGACCGCGTTCCGCTCTCCTTCACGGCATGCGCGACTGCGAGGACGATAACGAAGCGGTTGACCGCGAGCACGCCCAAAATTGCAAGCGTGACAATGTCCATCGCTGTGACCTTCTACGCCCTGGAAATTGCGATGGTGACAGAGGCACCCTTAAGCCTAAGTAAAGCTCAATGAACCTCAGTCGGCTCGAGGAAAAGAATTACAACGGCAGCGCGGAAGCGCGCGGTGGGCAAAGATCGAGTAAGGATGACTTGGTTTGGCGACCGCAGAAACGACTCTGGCTTGATCAGGCTGTCGCTGTCACCGGATACGTTGCGGCGGTATGGCTAGAAACCCGCGCGGCATCGCCGGAACTGTGATCTAGCCGAAGCGTGAGGCAGCATGCCGAGCCGCCGCTTCGCCAGAAGGCGTCAAGTGGCGTCTCTATCACCTCGATGCCGCGACCCTCAAGCTCGCGTCTCAATCTCTCGCTGCAACGGGACATCAACACGCAGCCATCGAGGTAGACTGCGTTGGCGGCGAACTGCGTCGCCTCTTCGTGGGTAAGTGCGAGCCGCCCGCTCGGTTCGACACGGGCCTCTATTTCCCGAAGTCCTGCCTCCGTAAAGGCTTCGGGGTAGTAGATGAGTTCTCCCGTCGGAAGCGCGCAGAGGGCGGTGTCGAGGTGGTAGAACCTCGCGTCGGCGAGCTCAAGCGAGACGGCTTCGACGCCGAAGCACGCAGCGACCGCCCTTCCCGCGTCTCTAGTGGATCGCGGCCCGCAGCCTACCCAGAAGAGCCGGCGGTGTTGATCCCAGATGCAGTCGCCGGCGCCCTCTAGTGTAACGTTGGGCGGGAGTTCGAAGACCGCGGCGAGATACTGCTGCTCGACCAGGCGCCGAAATGCCGCCGCGACGATCGGCTGCTCGGCCTGACGCTCGGAGTGCCGAAACCGCGAGAGCAACGCGACGCCATCGAGGATGACGGCGGCGTTGGCGGTGAAGACGAGATCGGGAAGATCAGGCTTGCACCGGAGGAAGGTGACATCGGCACCTCTCGAGGTCAGTACCTCATGAAGCGATGTCCACTGCTGCTCCGCCACGGCTTTGAGTGAGCCCTCCCCCTTCGACCACGCCTCCGGATCCATCCACGGATTGATGCGGTAGCGGACGCCGAAATAGCGCGGCGGGCACATCAAAAAGTGCGGAGCATTCCCGATCTTAAGCCTCGGGATATGGTCGACGCGGGGTGCGTAAGACTGAGGCTTCAAGAAAGCTCCGGCTTAGATTGCGCGCCCGACACGGTGTCGGCGATGTGAGACCTCCGCGTCGGCTCGGGACGCGCCATGCCCGGCCAAACTGCCGCGAGGACGGCCGCCGCTTCTGCCCTGAACCCCGCTTTCGTCTCTTCGTTGCAGTCTGACCAGTGATGCTTCCCATCAAGGCGCTCGCAGGACGAGAAGACAAACCCGAAAAGCGCCTCTGCGCCCTTCTCTATGGTCTCCCTGTCGATGCCGCCGGAGAAAGGAAGGATGAGGCAGCCTGTAGACGCCCTTTGTGGTTGCACGTCCACAACGCTTCGCGCTGCTGGCTTCAACTGCATGGGACGCCCCCCAAATTACGCCGGGCTGCACCCGAAAGCGAAGGATAGCACCTGGGGCGGCATACAACCGTCACTCAGAGGCAACAGTTCCTCAGGGATTCCGCATGAGGTGGTGGCTTCATCCGCAATGCATCCATCGGCTTCGTTTTGAAGGAAGCGCGCTTATGCAATCTATAGTTGCACACATGGCGGTGGGTGAAAGCCACTTCCTTAGGACGGCGAACAATTCTGCCGGAAGAATTCCACCAGCCACTCAGGGCAGGTGTGATGCACCGTCGGCATACCGGTGCGTCCGCGCGGACCGGCGTTGGCCTTGAGGAAACGGTACATCAAGACGTCGTCGTTATAATCCTTCGTCTCGCGATAGAGAACTGCGGCGGCACTCCCTAAATCGCGCCGGAATATCATGCAATTGTTGTCGCACATCTCATCAGGCACGCGCCGGCCGGGATCGTCGCCCACCGATTGGAAACGGTCGACGCCCAGCCGTTCGCCTAAGGGCGACCAGACGGTGCGCAGCGTCGAAGCCCAGTTCTTTTCCTTCGCCGCGGCGAAGAGCGCCGTGAGGTGATCCGGTTCCCAGCGGACGTCATCGTCGGCGAAGGTGACCCAGTCTGCCGCTGCTGCCATCGATCCCACGGCCCGCAAGGGCGAGCCGGGTGCATTGCCGTTGCGGCCGAGGGCGCCAGGCAACACCAAGCTAAGTCGGTTTGCGCCGTTATAGGCCTCGGGCGGCTTGGCCTTGGCATCACGCGTGTCATCCCAAAGCAGGAGATGGAACGCCGCCCCGGCTTCCGACTGCGCCTCGATCGAGCCGATTAGTATGTCGAGCGAGGGCCTACCAAGGGTCGGGGTGATAATGGTGATTTGCGGCGGCAAGGACTACCTTTGCTATCGCCCGGTTCAAAGAGCTGATCTCTCGGCGATCCGCGACGACTATTCTATGAATTCTCGACGTATTCCCAGCTAACCGTATGCATCACCATGCTCCTGGCACAAGCGGACGCTTTGAGCGGAGCGCGACCAGACAATCCAACCGAGCTCGCGGGGCCTTGATGGTCGCCGCCTGCCACGCGTCGGCTGATCCGACTGAGCCATGAAATGTCGCACCTTCGAGGGTCGGGAAAAAGACCATATGCGAGGAACCAGGC
>Ga0307426_1001943_pt1 | contig 13147 bp, 14 predicted proteins | sample SalMarWE160340MG_FD_202165 | JGI IMG/M metagenome (GOLD analysis project Ga0307426, IMG submission 202165) | Salt marsh sediment microbial communities from the Plum Island Ecosystem LTER, Massachusetts, United States - WE1603-40 | ecosystem: Environmental > Aquatic > Marine > Intertidal zone >... | reverse complement strand
GGAATACTCGGCTCATCTCATCCCTTCGGCAGGCAAGACGATGATGCCGGCACTCTATGGCGACGGCATACTGGTTGCTGGGGACGCGGCCGGCCTGGTCCTTGTCACAGGACTGGCTCTGGAGGGAGCCAATTTTGCCACAGTTTCAGGCGTCGCTGCTGCCGAGACAGTCATCGCAGCAAAAAAAAGAGGTGATTTCTCCGCAAGGTCCCTTGTTTCCTACCAACACCGGCTGGACAAAAATTTTATCCTTAAAGACTTGGAGATGTTCAAGAAAGCCCCGCATTTCCTTGAAAATCCCCGCCTCTATAACGCATATCCCCAGATCGCATGTGAAATGGCGGCAAAGATATTCACCAGCGAGGGCAAGCCCAAAGAGAAGATGGTTACCCTTCTCAAACAAGCGGCCAAAGACAGAGTATCTTTCCTTCAGATCATAAAGGATCTCTGGCAGATCAAAGGAGCGCTATGAGCAACATCAAGGTTGAGGAGAAGCTGGCCGTCAATAAATACGACATCGATAAAGAGGTCCATATCCGGATTCGCGACGAATGGTGTCAGGATTGCGAAGCCCAGCCCTGTGTGACCATATGCCCGGCCGATTGTTTCAAATGGACAGAAGACCACATCACCTTTTCCTTTGAGGGCTGTCTGGAGTGCGGCAGCTGCCGGATCGTGTGCGATCGCGAATCCATAGACTGGGCTTTACCGAGAGGTGGGTTCGGCATATGCTACCAGTACGGATGACCTCAATATTGAAAGCATGTCTATACCGTAATGGATGCCCACCGCACCTCTCAGCCTCTTGAGGCCGTTCCCTATATGTTATATATTATCGAGTTGTTCAAGACATTTTATTTAAATCCATTATAAAAATGAACATCATTGTCTGCATGAAAAAAATTCCGGACCCGGAGATACCCCCAGCTAAATTCAAGCTTGATGTGGAAACCAAACGCGTGCACCCTCCGGAAGGAATCCCACCTGTGATCAATCCCTATGACGAGCACGCCGTGGAACTGGCCCTGCGTCTCAAGGAAAAAAACGGCGGCAAAATCACAGCCCTCACTGTGGATGAGGAGGCCTCTCCCGCTATCGTCAAACATGCGCTGTCCATGGGCGCCGATGAAGGCTATGTCCTTGCTGATGCCGCATTTTCGGGCTCTGACAGCTTTTCCACGGCTTATATCCTCGCGCAGGTGATAAAAAAGATCGGAGACATCGACCTTGTCCTCTGCGGCCGGCAAGCGGCAGACTGGGACAATGGGCTGGTGGGATCGCTTCTCGCCGAGAATCTTGATTGGCCTCTAGTGACAATGGCCGAATCGATAGAAACTTCCGATAAGGGAATCGAAGTAAGGCGCATGCTCCTGGATGGATGCCAGGATTTTTCTGTCCCCTTACCTGCAGTCGTGACTGTCAGCAGTGAGGTGGGAAAGCCCCGGCTTCCCTCCGGATGGGGGATCATTTCGGCGTCACGAAAAGAAGTCCCTGTTTGGGGTGTCACGGATATCGATGCCGATCCCGCACGAATCGGAAAAGGTGCAGCCCGCCTTGAGCTCCTGAAACTCTTTGTTCCGCCAAGAGAACGTCACTGCGAGATCGTTGAAGGGGAGACCACAGCGGAAGCAGGCAAAAAATTGGCTGAAAAATTGTTGAAAACAGGCCTGATATGAATCAAATCCCAGAAAACAATACAAAAAAAGAATACAAAAATGTGCTGGTCTGCGGAGAAGTGACAGATAAAAAAATCTCAGCCATGACATCGGAGCTGTTGTGCACAGCACGAGAACTCAGTGATAACCTCGGTGAGTCATTACATCTCACCCTCATCGGGAGGGAGATTGATGAAGCTGCAGAGCAAGCCATTGCGCTCGGCGCAGACACGGTCCATCTTGCCCTTGGCGATCCCTACGAAGAGTCATTGCCGGAATTCTATGTGAAGGTCTTTGCAGAAGTGTGCACACGACTCAAACCGCGGATCGTCCTTTTCGGCCAGACGGATATGGGTCGGGATATTGCCCCACGTTTGGCTGGTCGATTAAATGTTCCTGTCTGTTTGGACTGTGTCAAGCTGGACATCGATCCCGAATCCCGATCCATACTCCAGACAAAGCCCGTATACGGCGGAAATGCTATCGCGGTTTGGAAAGCTGTCTATCCAGGTTCGCAGATAGTGGCCATGCGTCCTAGAGTCGCCAGCCCGGCTGAGCCAAATGGTGCAAGACAGGGCGAGATCCTGCCTCTTACTGAGGATGTGGACGAGTCAGAGATCAGAGGAGAACTTCTGAACACTGTGAAGGAAAAGAGTAAGGGGATCCGATTGGAAGACGCCAAGACGGTGGTTGCCGGCGGGGGCGGTATCGGAGGAAAGGAGGGTTTCCAGCTCATCGAGCAATTGGCTCAGCTCCTTCGTGGCGCTGTCGGCACGAGTCATGTTCCGTGTGATGAGGGCTGGATGCCCAAAAACCTGGAGATCGGACAGACAGGTCACATGGTGAGCCCGGATGTGTACATCGCCGTTGGTATATCCGGAGCCCCACAGCACCTTGCGGGATGTTCAGGCGCCAAGTGTATCGTGGCTATCAACAAAGACCCTGAAGCCCACATCTTCAAGGAATCGGACCTGGGACTCGTCGGGGATTACAGAGAAGCTTTGCCCACTTTGATCGAAAAGCTTAGATCCATCCTGAGCCCGTGATCGCTGGGGTCCTTTGGAGCGTAAGCAGAGTCCAAAGGTTAGTCTCTATCTTCAAGTTTTCCAATAACTAACCTGGATTATTCACGAGTCGAGGTTGCCGTAGATGCGAGGCGCGGCGGATGCAGCTGTGGTATTTCACCGCAAATCCGTCGCAACAAAGCAGATACGGTAAGATCGGCTCGCCTGTAAGGTAAAAAATGTCGATTATGAATAGAAAGCACATTGAAAACGTAATTGTCAAGGTGATTTGCTGGAAGAATAACGTAAATATTTGACATTGCTTTTGTTGAACAAAGTATCGACATTTTTTATGAATAGTTCAGGCTAATTCCTTATGGAATTCTTTGCGCACCAATCCCGTTTTTTTTAACCTTTTCATATCTGTGATACAATATTGTGAAACAATTAGAGTGAGGTTCCTTATATATAGAGGGGGTATTTGTATTTCATTTCTCCACTTCAGCGAAAGGATAATTTCACGGTACCAAGAAAGGTCATTTTTGTCGCTGTGTGTCTCTTATTCTGCTTGAATCATTCTGTAATAATCAGCCAGGTGAAAAAGCCAAAGTCCCAACTCATATGCATCCTTGAAGTTCGAGTCAAACCCGCCAGGATCGAAGAGTTTGAAAATGCTGTTAGAGAATTGATAGGACGATTCAAAGAGTTTGAGTTTCCACGTTCAATCATTGGAGACATCACTGATGACTACTCCTATTACTTCAGTTCTCCGATAGAGAGTTATGCAGAAATCGACATTTTGATCAATGATCTGGACCGGATTCAGAAAAAAATGGATGCAGAGAAACGTCAGGATCTGCACGTCCGATTCAAAGACGCTTACGAGAGCATTCGCTCTGGTGTCATTTTAAAGAGGCTGGACTTGAGCTATGTCCCGAACAATCCCAGACTGAGCATTATGGAGGCAAGATACATGCGGATGGATGCATTCTACATCCTGGCCGGCCGAGAAGCAGAATTCGAAAACATATGCAAGGCATGGGCTGCATTGTGGCGCCGAAAAAGTGTTTCTGAACCCTTCAATGTCTATGCTGGCCAAATGGGTACGGAGACCCCTGTTTATTTCCTCTCTTTGACAGGAAAAGATCCCGCAGACTTTTGGAGTCATGCGGGGAGGATGTGGATCCACAATGGGAATGAATCTCAAAATCTGAGGAAGAAAATACTGCCTCTTGTTAGAAAATGGGAATTCAGCACGGGCTGGCTCCGCCTCGATCTCACTTACAGACCAAAAAAGTAGGTCAATTCAAATATTTAGGTCAGTCACTAGTGAGTCAGCAGGATTTAAAGGAGAGAGGTTATTGGACGCCAGATTTAAAAAGCGAGATTGGTGCACATGATTATGAGAGAGATACCAAAAACTTTACAAAGAATTGACAAACTCTTAACAGGTTTTTATCAACTTTAGAATTGAAGAGCTGTACATTCTTGCATGTGGGATCAAATAACATGTTTGGATTCAATCCATTTCCGGGAATATATATTCAAATCCTATTAAGGAGCGATAACTTATGGAAAAGATCAGTGATTCAGCTTTTCCAAAGAATCAAGAGATGCCGCATAGGGAAATAAACACGGAGAAACTCTTCCGTCTTCCCTGGACTATGGCAGATAATGCCATGACCTGGCTCGAGCCCACCCGGCAATGCAATATCACCTGCGATGCATGTTTTGCAAGTAATGACCCAGCAAGTCGAAAAACTCTTCAGCAGATCGAGGACGAGCTTCAGACAATGCTCCAACTCCGGCGCTGTGATGCGATGCTCATCGCAGGCGGAGAACCTCTGACCCACCCCCAAATTGTCGAAATCACCCAGATAGTCAAAAATTACAAGGTCAAACCTGTCATTGTCACGAACGGAGTAGGACTGAATAGATATATGTTGAAAGACCTGAAAAAAGCGGGTGCACACGGATTCACCTTCCACGTGGACAGCCACCAATCCCGTCCTGATTGGGAGGGGCGTAATGAAACACAACTCAATGAACTTCGGCAGCATTTTGCTGATATGGTGTACGATGAGGGGAATCTCACATGCGCATTCAACACCACCATTTTTCCGGACGCCCTGGAATACGTCCCAGATATCGTGGATTGGGCCATCCAAAACATCGATCGAGTTCATATCCTCACTTTGATCGCTGTGAGGATGATCGGTCCCCAATGGCCTTTTGATTTTTACAGAGGGGACACAAAAGTTGACACATCAGATCTCGCTTATCATTCCAAAACCGATTACAGAAATATTCACACTTGGGAAATTTTTCAACAGGTGGAAAAAATCATCCCAGATTTTGAATTGTGCGCCTTCATAGGGGGTACGGCTTTGTCTCACTCTCTCAAGTGGACTCTTGGCTGTCATGTCGGTATTTCCGGAAAAATATTTGGAAATCTTGGAGCTAAATCCATGGAATTGATCCAGAATTTTCATCATTTTCTCAAAGGATCCTATCTTGCCTACACGAAACCCTCTATGAATCGCAGAGGCAATCTTCTCGTACTGTTCGGCCTTTTTGACTCCGAATTGAGAAAGACCTTTAAACGATATTTCCGAGCCAGCTTGAAGAATCCATCTTTGTTCTTCAAAAAACTCAACACACAGTCGATCAATATTCTGCAGCCCATCGATATCCTCCCGAACGGTGAGGAAGACACTTGCGATGGCTGCCCGAATAAAACCGTCTGGAAGGACAAGCTGGTATCAGCCTGTCGTCTCGACGATTATAAAAATTTTGGAGGACCCTTACGGCCGGTTCCAAGAATTCAAGGAACAGACAATGCTTCTTGAAAACCTAAAATTGATGAGCGATAAAATTCCCGCCTTTGCGGCAAAACTCGCTTGTCACAGCTGGATAATTTTGTTCATAGATGTTTTTCTCGATCTGGAAAGGGATGTTCAGAACTTTAGATAATTTAGATTTGAAGGGAATAAGCAATGGGTATTGAAAAGGACTCGCTTTACAGGCTGCCCTGGTCAAAACATGATAATGCCGGCGGTTGGGTGGAAGTCACGGATGAATGCGATCTGCATTGTCCGGGATGTTATCGCCATAGAATAGAAGGGCATCGTCCCCTAGGAGATGTGAAGGAAGATATATTACTCTGTCAGAAACTGACCAACTGTGACCGGATGGCGGTGGCTGGAGGAGAACCTTTGCTCTATCCCGAGATTCTTGAAGTCATCGATTTTATCCGCTTTCACGGAATGAAGCCCGTATTGCTGACAAATGGCGAGACGCTGACAGAGAACCTGGCGTTCGAATTGAAAATGGCCGGTCTGGCAAAATACCACTTCCATGTGGATTGCGGTCAAAAGAGGCCGGGACATACAAATAAAAACGAGGCCGAATTGAATGAGCTTAGACAATACTTCGCTGACCTCTGTTGGGATATCGGGGGTGTTCAGTGTGGATATAACATCACAATCTTTAAGGAAAGTTTGCCTCATCTTCCTTCTGTAGTGGACTGGGCGAGGAAAAACATCCACAAGGTGCAACATGTTTCTCTCATAGCCTTCCGCGCAATACCGATAAAAGCGGGGATTGTCTATAAGGTCAAGGAAGAAAAGATCGATGCGTCACGGTTTCAACACGCCACACAACTTGAAAATGAAATCGACATCACATCCAGAGAAATGTTTGATATTTTAGAGGAATACTATCACGGCTACAGAGCATCCGCATATCTCCAAGGGACAGTCGATCCAGACACGCTGAAGTTTCTGATTACTGTCAACATCGGGACGGAACATCAATTGTTTGGGATTTTAGGTCCAAAGAGCATGAAGCTTATTCAGAGTGCCTATCATTTGTTTAAAGGACGTTATTTGGCTTTTGCGAGGAGAGCCGATGCGGGAAAAAAAGTGTTTCTTCTAGGTTTCTTCGATCGAGATGTCCGCCACACTTTTTCTAATTTCGTGCGATTCTCTCTTCGACGACCGCAGACTCTGTTTGATAAGGTCTATATTCAGAGCCTCTCTTTCCAACAACCCAATGAATATTTGAAGGGAAGAGCCAACCTGTGTGATGGATGTCTGAATATGATGGTCTACAAAGGAGAATTGATACATTCCTGCCGGCTCGATGAGTACCGGATATTTGGCGGGCTCATCTCCCTGATCGAGGAGAGTGAATTAAGGACCGACGCCAGGCCTAACTGATCGATGAATATCATGAACTCAGACGGCAGGAGTGAAGAACGAATGTCAGGCGGGTCTATCAGATATTTTATCAAGAGAATGGAGAGTTGAGATGTCTGTGGAGATCCGCGAGGTATCGAATCGGAAACAACTCAGAGCTTTCATCCGTCTTCCTGCCAGAATCCATCGCAACCATTTAAAATGGATTCCTCCTATCTACAGTGAGGAACGAAAGTATTTCAACAAGAAAAAGAATAGGGCGTTTCATCACTCAGAGACGGTACTCGTTCTTGCCTATCGAAACAATGATCCCGTGGGGCGCATTATGGGGATAATCAATCATCGATATAACAGCTACTGCATGGAAAAAATTTGTAGATTCTGCTATCTGGAATGTGGAGACGATCAGAATGTGGCGCATATGCTGCTCTCATTCATAGAAAAATGGTCCAGAGAGCGGAATATGCAAAAATGTGTTGGGCCAATGGGTTTTTCTGATCAAGATCCAGGGGGTTTTTTAGTTGAAGGTTTTGAGTTCGAGCCATCTCTGTCCACTTACTTCAACTTTGAGTACATGATTCGACTTTTGGAAAAGGAGGGGTACAAAAAAGAAGTGGATTATGTTGTTTACAGAGTGGATGTTCCAGAAAAAATCCCTGAGTTTTACAAGAGAATCTACAAGAGGATCGAGAGAAACAGAAATTATACTATGATCGAGTTTTCCAAGAGGAAACAGATCAAGGCCTATATTCGGCCCATCTTTCGGTTGATGAACGACACATTCAAAGACAACTATGGGTACTCTCCTCTCGAAGAAGAGGAAATGGATGAACTGGGTAAGAAATATCTTCCTGTTGTGAACCCAAATTTTGTCAAAATCATCGCGAAAAATCACGAGATTGTGGCCTTTACGATTGGAATTCTGAACATGGCCCCTGGTATACGCAACGCTAAGGGTTGCCTCTTTCCACTGGGTGTATTCAAGATTCTTTATGCAGCAAAGAAGACAAAACAACTTGACCTCTATCTTGGGGGCATTAAAAAGGAATGCAGAGAAAAAGGCCTTGATGTCATGTTGGGTGTAAAGTTGATCGAATCTTCCCAAAAAACTGGGATCGAATTCTGGGACAGCCATCATGAGCTCGAATCCAATTTCAAGGTGCAGGCCGAGATGGAGCGATTAGGCGGAAAAGTCTATAAACGTTACAGGATTTATCAGAAATTACTCTGACGCTGGAAAATATTAAGGATAGGAGGATAAAATGAAAGTCTTAGTGCTTGGATGTGGAGAGATGGGGGGGTCTGCAGTTGAAGACCTGTATAGACATGGGACATTCAAGGACCTTATCATCGCCACGCGCAGCACAGAGAAAGCGAAAAAATTGGTGCGCAATCTGAAAGGGAGACGAATCAACACCTCAATACACCAAATAGACATTGAAGATAGAAAAAATCTTGTCTGTTTGATGCAAAATTGTGATGTGGCCATAAACTGTGTCGGTCCCAATTATAAATATGAGGTCAAAATTGCGGAAGCAGCCATAGAAGCAAAAGTTAACCTGATCGACATCAACGATGATTACGAAACAACATACAAGATGCTCAAATTGAATAAAAGGGCCAAAGACGCTGGAGTTATTATCGTAATGGGCCTTGGTGCCAGCCCTGGAATCAACAATGTTTTTGCCAAAGCCGCTTCAGACCAGCTGGACACTGTTGACGAGATTCATACGGCTTGGGTCATGAGTGGAGCAGACCCTGGCGGGCTCGCCTTGAGCTATCATCTGCTCTATTCATTGTCAGGAAAGGCTTTAACCTATCAGAACGCGAAAATGATCGAGGTGGAATCATTCGTGGATGGCAAAGAACGGATCGAGTTCCTTGAGCCTGTAGGACCGATGGATGTTTTCCATGTTGGACATCCTGAACCGATAACTCTTTCGCATGTCTTTAAAACAGCAACGGTCGTGGACGACAAAGCAACTTTTCACCCTCCGTTCATCAACGATCTCATACGCAACTTGGGAAAACTGGTGAGAGAATCCGTTGGACCGATCAGAGTCAATGGAGCTCCGATAGATCCGATGGATTTTGCGGCTGCGTACTTCCACAAAAAGTGTAAAAGCCTTAAAAATATCCCAAAACAGGGAGCCCTTCGCGTGGATGTGAAAGGATGGCGTAATGGAGAATCCAAGATCGTCACCTACACCTCTTCAGGCGTGATAACCACTGGAACAGGAACACCGGCATCAATGGGTGCCCAGATGTTGATCGATGGATATATCAAAGGGAAAGGGGTGCTGGCACCCGAAGAGTGTGTGGATTGGCGGGAATTTATCAAGACCATAGTCAGCAGAGGGATCGGGAGGTTGGACATAAAAATAAGAGATGTATAAGGGCAAAATTTTATTTCAGATTTCCTATACACACGGAAGGTAAGACCTAGAGGCAGACACTGATTATGACGATAGATTTTAATAAAACTCAAATAGAATCCACTTATAAAGACAAAGATGTGGAAGAATTCATCGACATTCATTTCTTCAGGCCTTTTGGCTACCTGCTCGCCCTTCTTGCCAGATCGTTAAAACTCACGCCAAATACAGTCACAATACTTGGCATGATAACGGGAGTGATCTCAGGACATCTTTTTTATTATTCCTCTATGACAATAAATATTATCGGCATCTTTGCAAAAATCTTTTCCAACGCTCTCGACAGTGCGGACGGACAACTGGCTCGCATGACACATTCAGAATCGCAAATGGGAAGAATTCTGGATGGTATTTCCAGTCACGTTATTTTTCTCAGTATTTACGTTCATCTTTGCCTTAGGTATATTCATGAAGGACATTCTAAATGGATTTTTGTGGTGGCCGTACTAGCAGGTGCGAGCCATTTTACCCAAGCAGCCTGGGGAGATTATTATCGCAATGCCTACCTTTATTTTGTTCGAGGACCAAAATATTGTGAAATCTCCTCTTCAGATCAACTTCTAAATCAATATCACACGTTGAAATGGAACGGCAATTTTATACATAAATTTATTAAGTATCTCGAGATAGAATATGTCTTATCTCTGAATCTGTTTACTAAAAGCCACAGGATTTTGAGAGCTATAATAGAAAAGACTTATCGGGGGAATACACCCCATTGGTTGGCACAAGAATACAGAAGATCGATCAAGGCCATGAATAAATACTACAACATACTCACCATTAACGTCAGGCAGTTCGCTCTGTTCGCCTTACTTCTTCTTAAAAAACCGGAGTTGTTTTTTATATTTGAACTTGTTGTCTTGAGTATGGTTTTTATTTATGCCGCCATATTACAGGAAAATAAGATCAACCATCTTATATCCATTACTAAATCTCACATGCCTAATAAATCCAGCGGAGAAAAGGATAGAGATTTTCGATGAGGGGTCTAATTATCGCCGCTGGAAGAGGAAAACGTTTATCTCATATCTCCGACTTAAAACCTCTCGTGTTGCTGGGCAAAACACCCCTCCTAGAACACATTTTACTCCTGGCCAATAAAGCAAGGATCAATGATTTCGTTGTCGTGACAGGATATCGGGCAAAAGAAATAAGGAGCTTTCTTGATGAACTTTCGGGAAAAATAAAGTTAAAAATCGATGTCATTCACAATGAGGAGTGGGAAAAAGAAAATGGATTGTCTGTACTTAAAGCCAAAGGGCATTTCAAAGGAAGGTTCGTCTTAATGATGTCTGATCATATTTTCGATGTCTCCATAATCAAAAGGCTTATAAAATTCCCTTTAAATGATGATGAAGTCGTCTTGGCCGTAGATTGTAATATTGATAATAATCCTTTAGTCGATCGGGAAGAAGCAACGAAGGTTAAAAGAGAAAGCGACATAATTATTGACATTGGAAAAAATTTGAAAAAATACAATGCCTTCGATACTGGAATATTCCTCTGTACACCAGCAATCTTTTCTGCCCTCGAACAAAGCATAAAGATGGGCGATTCCACCCTCTCTGGCGGTATCCGGACACTTGCGCACAATCGTAAAGCCAGAGTGATGGATATTGGAAACAGGTTATGGATCGATATAGATGATGAGAGTGACTTACAAAAAGCATGCCAAATATTCGAGGACACAGGGAGCTTTCAGTTTTTTAAATTCAAAACTCAAGAGTTAAATATCAGGGGCTGGGGAGGCAATCCAAAAAGACACAGAAGAAGGCTTCCAACGGATTTTTGACTGGGATGAATGAAGTGCGACTCCACGTCAGAGATGTTATTTTTTCAAAATGAAACGAATTTTTGAAATTCCGCAAAGCGGCTTTCAATCTCCTCGGAGGTGAGGGAGCTGAGGCGGTCGATGCCGAATCGCTCGATGGTGAAGGAGGCGAGCACACTTCCGTAGACTGCAGCTTTCCGAAAATCCCCTTCCGAATACGAATCGACCTTGTCCAGATATCCCAGGAATCCGCCGCCGAAACTGTCTCCAGCGCCTGTGGGGTCGATAACTTTCTCACTCGGATAAGCAGGCACGATAAACACAAAATCCTCGGCAATAAAAATCGCCCCGTGTTCTCCTTTCTTGATGACTACGAGGGATGGGCCCTTCTCTAAGATGCGTTTCCCAGCCGTGATGAGGTTCAGCTCGCCAGTCAACATCCTGACCTCCTCGTCATTTGCGAAAAACACATCCACTTTTTCAAGGACATTCAGCAGGGATTGGGCTCGTGTGTGGATCCAATAGTTCATGGTATCCATCGCCACTAGACGGGGATTTTTCATCTGGACACAGATGTCCTCCTGGAGGTCAGGGTCGATATTCGCCAGGAACAGGATATCCGCGTTTCTGTAATGTTCAGGGATTTGGGGGCGAAAGCCCTTGAGAACATTCACTTCCGTAGCGATCGTTGTCCTTTTGTTCGGATCCTCAGCATAGCGGCCTTCCCAGAAAAAGGTCTTTCCCGGCTTTATAAGAAGCCCTTCGGTGTCGATGCCTTTTTCCTTGAACAGACAGAGGGTGTCCCTGGGAAAGTCCTCACCCACCACGCCGACGATCCGAGGAGCCGTAAAAAAGCTTGCTGCCAGACAACAATAGGTTCCGGACCCTCCGACGATACTTTCGCGTCTCTCCTTAGGAGTCTCGATCGTATCCAGGTTGAAGGTGCCGACAATGACTAAGCTCATCGTACTCTCGAACTATGGGATATACTTCTGGATGATCGGCCGCAGCCGTTCTTTAGCTTCCGGAGAAATAAGGTCCGGATGCGTGACAATCGTGTTGGCCAGAGCCTGACCGCATTCGCAGTGGGCACCTCTGTCTTCCGGAAGTGAGGCGATCGATCTTTTGATGATATCTTTGGCATTCTGGATGTTCTTTTGCAAATTCTCGAGGATCATCTCGACAGAAACGGTTTCTTCAGTTTCGTGCCAGACATCATAATCTGTGACCAGATTCATCGTGGAATAGCAGATCTCGGCTTCTCTGCAGAGCTTGGCCTCTGTCACACTGGTCATCCCGATAACATCACAGCCCCACGACCTGTAGATCTCGGACTCGGCTTTTGTGGAAAAGGAGGGGCCCTCGATGCAGATGTAGGTCCCGCCGAGATGGCACCGCACACCGAGCTCCTGCCCTGCTTTGAACAGCAAGGAAGAGAGTTCAGGGCAGACAGGGTGGGCAAAACCGATATGGGCGGCAATCCCCTCTCCGAAGAAGGAATTCTTCCGCCGGGTTCTATCGAAAAACTGGTCAGCAAAAACGATGTCCCTGGGCCTGATCTTTTCCTTGAGAGACCCGACGCAGTTGGTGGATATCACCCGTCTGACTCCGAATTTCTTAAATCCAAAGATATTGGCCCTGTAGTTGATATCCGATGGCATAAGGGCATGCCCCTTGCCATGGCGGGTGAGAAAGGCTAATCGTTTCCCTTCGAGCTCTCCGATGAGGAAAGAACCTGACGGTCGGCCAAAGGGCGTGTTCAGTTCGATCTCCCGGATAACGTCCATCCCCTCTATCTCATAAAGCCCTGTCCCTCCCAAGAGTCCGATCGCAACCTGGGGAAGATTATGGGAATTCAAAATTGTCATGTCCTCTCCTTCCATTCTCCTCTGCCTACGATTTTCATGAACATTTGAGATTAATGGTATATAACTTAAGCTATATCAAGTCAAGTTCTCTCCCTTTTAAGCAAAAATCCTTATTTCCGTGATAAGGGTATCAGACGCAAAAAAGAGCGAGTCACTGTCCTTATGAGTCGGATGGTGGTGGGTGGGGGGGATCTTCAACGAATATGGACTGT
>Ga0307426_1001942_pt1 | contig 13155 bp, 15 predicted proteins | sample SalMarWE160340MG_FD_202165 | JGI IMG/M metagenome (GOLD analysis project Ga0307426, IMG submission 202165) | Salt marsh sediment microbial communities from the Plum Island Ecosystem LTER, Massachusetts, United States - WE1603-40 | ecosystem: Environmental > Aquatic > Marine > Intertidal zone >... | reverse complement strand
ATTGGAGGAGCGCAAATAGAGAAGATACCGATGCCGTACATCCGAGGTCGGACTAGGGTCTTCTGGTCGGTTGATATTCAAAATGAAACTCAGAAGAAAACCTTTCCGCCGCCAGTGTCGACAGTGGCAATATATGACTTTTTTGGGCAGAGTTGTTTCCGTGTTCAACATGAAGCTCTCACTCGTTGCTGAATTCCGTCTGGAAGTCTTACCAAATTAATGATATCAGTAACAAACCGACGATGAGGCTCTATTTGCATAGACTCGACGCGTTTCTTTTCTTTCTGTTGTTTATTGCTGTGTCTACAGACGAGGGGAATTTTGCAGAAGACTGAACAGGAAAGCACCCATGTCGGCAACAGCGGCACGGTGGTTTCAGTCCGGGGAAGCGTGGTTGATGTCCGTTTTCCGACAAAACTACCCCTGGTTCATACCCTCCTCAGTGCCGGGGATGAGGGTCATATAGCCATTGAGGTTCAGACCCATCTTAATGCTCAAATGGTGCGCGGCGTTGCCCTGACGCCTACTCAGGGCTTGGCCCGTGGCTCCCTTGTCATGGATACGGGCCAACCCGTGAGAGTGCCGGTATCCAAGGACCTTTTGGGACGGGTATTCAATGTCTTTGGTAAACCCATTGACCGAAAAGAGGCGCTGAAAGGGGCTGAGTGGCGTTCCATTCATCGCGAGCCGGTCCCGATCAACCAACGGGCAACAAGTTCGGAGGTTTTTGAAACGGGGATTAAGGCCATTGACCTCCTTGTTCCCCTGGAGTTGGGAGGAAAGGCCGGGCTGTTTGGAGGTGCCGGTGTCGGCAAGACCGTGGTGATCACCGAGATGATCCATAACATAGTGGGCCGTCACGAAGGCGTCAGTATCTTTTGTGGGATCGGGGAACGTTGTCGAGAAGGCGAGGAACTCTACCGGGAGATGAAGGAGGCCGGCGTTCTGAAAAATACGGTGATGGTCTTCGGCCAGATGAACGAACCGCCCGGGGCGAGATTTCGGGTAGGGCATGCGGCACTCACCATGGCCGAGTATTTTCGGGACGACGTAAAACAGGATGTACTGCTCCTCATCGACAACATCTTTCGATTCATCCAGGCTGGATCAGAGGTTTCCGGCCTCATGGGGCAGCTACCCTCACGCCTCGGGTACCAGCCTACGCTGGGCACGGAGTTGGCGGAACTGGAGGAGCGCATCTGCAACACCGCGACAGGCGCCATTACCTCCATCCAGGCTGTCTATGTGCCAGCCGATGACTTTACAGACCCCGCGGCGGTTCACACCTTCGCGCACTTGTCTGCGTCCGTCGTGCTGTCCCGCAAGAAGGCCTCCGAGGGCCTTTACCCCGCGGTTGGTCTCCTTGAATCCAACTCCAAGATGTTAACGCCTGGCATTGCGGGAGAGAGGCACTACCGGGTCGCTCAGGAAGTTCGCAAGACATTGGCCCTGTACGAGGAGTTGAAAGACATCATTGCCATGCTGGGCTTGGAGGAACTCTCACAAGAGGATCGGCGAATCGTTTTCCGCGCCAGGCGCCTTGAGCGTTTCTTTGCTCAGCCGTTTTTTACCACAGAGCAGTTTACTGGATTGCCCGGGAAAATGGTAGACCTTGACGACACTTTAGACGGCTGCGAACGCATACTCGCTGACGAATTCTCGAATTATCCCGAAAACACTCTTTACATGATCGGAAAGATCGACGAAGCAAAGACATCATGAGGCTCAAGGTACTGCTTCCAAACGGCGTGCTGATGGACGAAGAAGTCACCAAGGTCGTGGCAGAGGCGGAAAACGGCTCCTTTTGCCTTCTGCCAAGGCATATAGACTTTCTGGCGGCTCTAGTGCCAGGCCTTGTCTCCTTTGCGTCTGTCAGTGGAGCTGAGGAGTTTCTCGCGGTTGATGAAGGCATTTTGGTCAAATGCGGGTCTGAGGTGCTGGTGTCGACCAGGAATGCCGTTCGGGGGTCGGATCTGGGCAAGTTGGAACAAACGGTTGAGGAAAGTTTCCGGCACCTGGACGATCAAGAGACAATGGCTCGCTCAGCATTTGCGAAGCTTGAAGCGAGTTTCATTCGCCGATTTATGGATTTAGAAAAACATGGATGAACGGCACCAAGACGTCCGAAAGGAACTGTGCAGAAAGGTAAGGGCTAAAGAAGCCCGGAAGATGCGGGCTCGTCTGAAAAGGGATGGAGGCGTCTGGTTTGGTCTCGGGATGTTTGGTCTCGTAGGATGGTCTGTGGCTATTCCAACATTGGTGGGGATCGCACTGGGCGTTTGGATTGATCTCAAATGGTCAAGCCGATATTCGTGGACCCTCATGCTTCTGATCATCGGCATCGGAGTCGGCTGTTTGAATGCCTGGTTTTGGGTTTCCCGCGAGCGCAAGATCATCGAGGAGGAAACGGAAAAACTTGAGTGCAAGTGACTTGCTGCCCCTGGCACTGAGTCTTGGGGCAGGCATCGGTCTTGGGATATTCTACTTTTGCGGTCTGTGGTTGACTGTTCGAAGGCTTACCACAGCGCGGCGGCCCGTTCTCATGAGTCTGTCAAGCTTTTTTGCACGGCTGGCAGTGATTCTTTTCGGCTTCTATTTCGTGATGGGCGGTCGCTGGGAGCGGCTTATTGCCTGTCTCGTGGGCTTTCTCGCGGTCCGAGTCGTGGTCGTGCGGCGCTGGGGACCGGACAGGCAAGATGATAGCCCGTCCGGCAAGATAGGAGCCGGACGTGACAGTTGTCACATAAAGATTTCTAAGTGAGGACTTAGCCGATGCGTATTAGCCCTGATGCCCTGGTTGTTTTTCGATGGGGACCCATTGTTCTGAATGCAACCATCGTATTTACCTGGGCCGTGATGGCCCTCCTGGTCGTTGGTTCCAGGATAGTGACGCGCAAGCTCACGCCAGAGACGCAGCTGTCTAGGTGGCAGAACCTCATGGAGGTCGTTGTCACTGGCATGAGGGGCCAAATCCGCGATATCAGCCGTCAAGACCCGGGTGAATACCTGCCTTTTGTGGGTACGCTCTTCTTGTTTATCGCGGTGTGCAACATTCTGGGTATTGTGCCGGGCTTTGAGCCCCCCACAGGCTCTCTTTCAACAACGGCCGCACTGGCAGCATGCGTCTTCGTGGCAGTGCCTCTCTACGGTATAGCCCAAAAAGGCCTCTCCTACTTTGGACAATACATCACACCCTCTGTCTTCATGTTGCCTTTCAATATCATGGGGGAATTATCTCGTACGCTCGCCTTGGCCGTTCGACTCTTTGGAAATGTGATGAGTGGCTCCATGCTTGCTGCCATCCTCCTTGCCGTCGCCCCGCTGGTCTTTCCCATCCTTATGCAGGCCTTGGGGCTTTTGACCGGATTAATCCAGGCATATATTTTCGCCATCCTGGCCATGGTGTATATTGCTGCGGCGACTCGTGTGCAGCACCAACAAGGACAAGCCGACCAGCAGGAAGAGAAAGGAGATCTGTCAGATGGATAACGTTGGTCTCATCGGGACGATGTCTATTATTGCGTCTGGGCTCACCATTGCTATCGGTTCCGTAGGCCCAGCCTTAGGAGAAGGTCGGGCACTGGCTCAGGCCTTGAGTTCCATCGCTCAACAGCCGGACGAAGCTAACACGATTACAAGGACCCTCTTTGTTGGGCTGGCCATGGTGGAGTCCACGGCCATTTACTGCTTTGTGGTGGCCATGATTCTCATCTTCGCTAACCCGTTTTGGGAACACGTTATATCGAAAGCGGGAGGGTAATCCGTGTTGATTGATTGGTTTACAGTCATTGCCCAGATTATCAATTTTCTGGTCCTTGTCTACCTGCTTAAGCGCTTTCTCTATAAGCCCATCGTCAAGGCCATGGACGAGCGAGAGGAACGCATTGCGGGCCGTTTAAAAGAGGCCGAAACAAGGGAAGACGAGGCACGGCACGAACTGGAACGGTACCAGGAAAAAACCAAAGAGATAGCCGATCGCCGCGACGTCTTGCTGAACCAGATGAAAGAGGACGTAGAGGCTCAGCGAAAAGCGCTTATCGACCAAGCCCGCCACCAGGTTGAAGGCGTTCGGACCAACTGGCACGAGGCATTAGAGCGGGAAAAAGACGCATTTCTTCAGGATCTCCGGGAGCGCACCGGCAGGCACACGTATGCCATTGCTCGTCAAGCCTTAAAGGACCTGGCTGACGTCGATGTGGAACATCAGATCATCCACGTCTTTGTCGAACGTCTTCGCAGCCTCGATCAAGAGGAACAAAGAGCACTCAGGGAATCTGTTGGTCAGTCGAGGCAGGGCGTCAGGGTGATCAGCGCCTTTGAGATTCCTCAAGACACGTGCCAGGAAATCGCCGATGTCTTGCAGGCATATGCGTCCGAACCTGTCGAGTTGCACTTCGATACATCGACGGATGTGATCTGTGGGATCGAATTAAACGCCAACGGGCACAAGATCGGATGGAGCTTGAGGGACTACCTTGAGGGTCTGGAGACAACCTTGACCGAGGTCCTGACGGGACAGTTAAAAAGGCAAGACGTAAAAAACCACCCCAAGGGCAAAGAGGCAGGTCGGCACGGCAAGGTCACAGAAGCTGCGGAAGGGGTCGCTCTTGAAAACGAGTGAAGCGTTGAGATCTTTTCTTGAAGAGACATTCACCGCCCTTGATGATGTGCTGGGCGGTTACAGGGCGGAAATGAACGGACAAGAGGTCGGTACGCTGAGCTTTGTGGGACACGGCATCGCCCGCGTTGAAGGTTTACCCGGGGTGAGGTCCGAGGAACTCCTCTTATTTCCTGATAATGTGTTAGGCATGGTTTTTAACATGGATGCCACCGAAGTCGGCGTGATTCTACTGGGCGAAAGCCCAACGCTCAAGGCCGGGGCGGAGGTGAAAAGGACGAGGCGGATCCTGGAAGTCCCCGTAGGTGAAGGGTTGATCGGCCGCTTGGTGGACCCCATGGGTCGTCCCCTGGATGGCCTCGGCGCCATTGGAGGTGCGGAACGGCGCCCCGTTGAGCGGGAAGCCCCTGAGATTATGGATCGCGCCCCTGTCACCGTGCCGCTGCAGACCGGGCTCAAGGTGGTGGACGCCTTGATCCCTATCGGCCGTGGTCAGCGAGAACTCATCCTCGGCGACCGACAGACGGGAAAAACCGCTATAGCCTTGGATACGATCATTAACCAGCGGGATAAAGGGGTACTCTGTGTTTACTGTGCCATAGGGCAGCGAAGTTCCTCGGTGGCCAAGCTCATTGAAACCCTGCGAAAGCATGATGCCATGGACTACTGCATTTTCGTCGTGGCCAAGGGGGAAGACCCTCCGGGCTTGCAGTACATTGCCCCCTATGCGGCGACCACCATGGCAGAGTATTTTGTCGAGCAGGGACGGGATCTCCTGATCGTCTACGACGACCTGACGCGCCATGCCCAGGCATATCGGGAGCTGTCACTGCTGCTCCGGCGACCTCCTGGCCGAGAAGCTTTCCCCGGTGACATATTCTATATTCATGCCCGACTCCTTGAACGGGCCACCCATCTTCGAGAGGAGCTGGGCGGGGGTTCGTTGAGCGCTATGCCTATCGTGGAGACAGAGGCCCAGAATATGTCGGCCTACATCCCCACGAATATCATCTCCATTACTGACGGACAGATCTACCTCTCGCCAGACCTTTTTCAAAAGGGCGTGCTTCCGGCTATTGATGTTGGCAGGTCCGTTTCCAGGGTTGGGGGAAAGACACAGCTTCCTGCCTATCGTGCCGTCGCCGGGAATCTTCGTCTGTCTTATTCTCAGTTTGAGGAACTGGAGACGTTTGCCCGTTTCGGCACACGTCTTGACGAGACCACGCGAAAGACCCTGGAACATGGTCGCCGTATACGGGAGGTTCTCAAACAATCCCAATATGCCCCTATGTCGGCCTCTGAACAGATTGCTGTCCTGCTGGCAGCCGCAGAGGGTGTCTTTGATGACCTTGAACCGGATCACGTTCTAATGGCCGAACCGCTTTTGCAGAAAGCCGTGATCGCGGATCACCAGGATCTTTGTGCCCGTATTGAAGCTGGAGAAAAACTCAGTGAGGAGGATCGGGATGCGCTCCTGGAGGCAGCCCGAAGTGTCGCCGGCCAAGGGAAACCAGAACATGAAGAAAGCACTGCGAATCAGATTCCCATAGAACCCAATCCGATCAGTTGAGGCACCGTGGAAACCATCGAGTCTTTGAGACGGCGAATCAAGAGCGCCGAAGATCTGCACACTGTGGTGAGGACCATGAAAGCCCTTGCCGCGGTGACGATCCGTCAGTACGAGAAGGCCGTTGAATCCCTTGGTGAATACAGCCGTACGGTCGAATTGGGCTTCCAGGTGATGTTAAAGCAAAAGCCTCCTGGGGTTCGACTGACTCAACCTGCACTGAACGAGCGCGTGGGCGCCATTGTGTTCGGTTCAGACCAGGGAATGGTCGGACAATTCAATGAAGTGATCGCCCGGTACGCAGCCCAAGAGCTGGAAGAAAGAAAAGTCAGCCAGGAAAATCTAAGCTTGTTGGCAGCGGGTGGACGTATTTTGGCCCGCCTTGAGGAGGCCGGCCAACCCGTTGAAGATCTCATCGCCTTGCCGGGTTCAGTAGCGGCTGTCACCCCTGTCGTTCAGAGTCTGGTATTGAAGATCGAATCGTGGCGCTCAAAGCGTGGCATTGACGAGGTCCTCCTTTTCTTTAACAGGCCCCTTTCTGGGGCCTCCTACCGGCCTGTGACCATCCAGCTTCTGCCTGTCGATATAGAGTGGTTTGGGGACCTGGCCCGCAAGCCCTGGCCGTGCAGGGCGATCCCCTTCTTCACTATGGATTGGAACAGACTCTTTTCTTGGCTGATCCGGGAGTATCTCTTTGTATCCCTCTACCGGGCGTTTGCTGAATCACTTGCCAGTGAAAATGCCAGCCGCCTGGCATCCATGCAGGTTGCTGAGAGAAACATTGAAAATCGCCTGGATGAACTCAACGCTCAATACCACCAACAACGGCAGAACGCTATCGACGCTGAACTTTTCGACCTTGTGGCCGGTTTTGAGGCATTAGGCGGGGCAACCCCGTGACCAGAAAAAAGGTTTGCCGGAAGAAAAGGGCATTTCTTTCTTGTCAAATTTTTGGAACAGGGTCTTCAGGGATCCTGATGAACTAGAACGAGCGAGGTGATGAAGGTCTTAACGATCATAGCAACGATATTCATTCCCTTGACCTTCGTGGCTGGCATCTATGGCATGAATTTCAAGTATATGCCGGAACTGGAGTGGCGGTGGGGGAGATAGTAGGAGATAGGAGACGTTGTTGACTATGTTGAACCGAAAAAGCGAGCGCTAACCCCGTAGATTGCTGCGGGGTTAGCGAGCGTATCAAAAAAAGTGAAGCTTTTCCCACCCTAAAGGGCGGGGCTTCCCGGTAAGGAAGAAAAACAATTTTTTCCCATAGCTCCCTTCGACCCCGTCCTAAAGGAGGGGGCTTGCGGGGAGCAAGCCGGTCAGCGTTCCTTACGGTCGAAGATTCCCTGTAGCTTGCTACAGGGAGCTTCAATTGCGACTTTGATAATCTGCTGATCGCTTTGGAAATATCAGGTGTGGTGACAACGAGCTGACAACGAACTTCTGCCAGTGGCAAGCCGTATTTGTCGTAACAATTCAACATAGTCAACAATGTCTCCTACAACTAAAACCGGTCCACAAAAAAACAAGGTGGCCCAAGCTGAGAGGGCCACCTTGTCAAATCAATCACAGGGGCTATACAGCGTCTTTCAGCGCCTTGCCAGCCTTGAACGTCACCGCATTTCGGGCCTTGATCTTGATCTTTGCGCCTGTCTGTGGATTTCTGCCTTGTCTTGCCTTGCGACGGACCTTGGAAAAGGTGCCAAAACCAACCAATGTCACCTTGCCGTCCTTCCCCTTGAGGGCCTTCTTGACACCGTCAACAAACGAGTCCAGGGCCTTTCCGGCTGCAGCCTTTGAGATCTTTGCATCTTTTGCCATCTGTCCAACCAGTTCCGCCTTTGTCATGGTGGTTTCCTCCTTTCTTGGGGGTGAAATAGGGGGTTAATCGAAGCCTCAGCGTTAATAGAACATGGCTTTGGGAAAGGTCAAGGAAAGATTCTTGATTTCTGCGCCAGATCCTGGTCCATCCGTTCCCAGAGTTTCTCGACAAGAACATGCAGGTGTGACCGCATCTGTCACGGTTCGGTGTTATGGGACACCCAAACGAAACGGTTTGTTGGAAGCCAAGCTTTACTTTGGCGTTCGTTTATGATAGAGAATCGATGTAACCTCCCAAAACAATTCAAAATACAATTCACGCCTAACCCCAGCCGATGGAGGACAATGTGCGGGGTGACCAATTAGCCAGGCAGTGGCGCATTTTGCGGACCATCGAGTCCCGAAAACATGGCGCCACTGTAGCTGAACTCGCCTCTCAAGAAGACTGCCACACCCGCACCATCTGGCGAGATCTTGCCGCCATCCAGGACGCCGGGTTCCCTCTCTATTCCGAAAAGGACGGCCAGAAGAGCCGCTGGAGTTTTGTGGAAGGGTACACGTTTCATCTGCCCGTTCCCTCTCAGGGCTGGTCACATTTCAATGGGCGGTAGGTTTGGAAAGTACGGCGATGCAAAGCGCAAGGCGCGGTTGCGCAAAAGCCGCCTCACACCCCCTGATCTCAGACAACGGGCAAAGCAGAAGATGTTGCAGGAAGTTCGCAAGAGGAAGAAGCGTCGCGGGGATCAAAGAGCTGGCGCGTGAAGCCAGTCAAACGTCAGTGTATTGTCAAGGTCTTGCGCTTTCTCCACTGTGAGGAAAATAGATTTTGAAGTTGAGGAAAAGCCTGCGGGGTATGGGAAAGGGGCGAAGAGGAAAAAGGGATAACATTGGAGGTTCGGGGACAGGGCGTTAGGCAATTTCTGCACGAACGTCCCCCCCGGTGGGCTCGAACGTGGTGAGGGCTCTAGCGACGAAGGGAGCAGGCGAGAGGAGCTAAGGTCGTAAGTCTGAGGCTAGGAGGTATCCATGGGCATTGCTAAGAATGTGGCTGGCGTTGAGAAGACAGGCCGGATTGTTCTGGGAGTCATCCTCATCCCATTGGGTTTTTTCCTGTCTGGTCTTTGGAAGCCTCTATGCATCATAGCAGGCGTCTCGTTTATACTGACGGCATTTGTCGGATATTGACCCTGAAAGGGGTTCTTGCTGAAGGTCTTCAGCAAAAGAGACAAAGGCGGGGAGGGTAGGTCTTCCTGAATAACTTTGATGGGAAGATTAAACGTGTCCATGGGCGGTAAACTTGGAAAATATGGCGATGCCAAGGGCAAGCTGCGGATTCCCAAAACTGGCCAAAGAGGGCAACCCGGTCGCAGAGAACTATGCAATTTCAACACGAACGTGCCCAAAAAACAAAGCAAGAACAAGGCTGATAACACTGTCCACATCAAGGACTGGCCTGAGAGCGAACGTCCCCGTGAAATGCTTCTGGAAAAAGGACCTGAAGCGCTGAGCGATGCTGCGTTGTTGGCCATCCTTTTGAGGACCGGCCGCCCGGGCCAAGATGCCGTCGCCCTTGCTCGACACATGCTCACAAGTTTTGGCGGCTTTCGTGGCTTGATGTCGGCAAGGCATGATGATTTGGTAGAAGTAAAAGGAATCGGCAAAGCGAAAATTGCCCAAATACTGGCCGCCATGGAAATCGCCAGGCGCCAACTCAGGCAAAAGCTCGAGAAAGTAAATATTATCCGCAACCCCAATGAGCTTTTCGAATATCTGAAGGCCTCCATGGGCAGCCTGGCCCGCGAGGAGTTCCGGCTGCTCCATCTAAATCGGGCCAAACACCTCATCGGGGAAGACACCCTCTTTCAGGGCACGGTGGATGAATCGGCCGTCTATGTCCGCGAGGTGGTTGAAGCGGCGTTGAGGAAAAAGGCCTCCGCTGTGATTCTGATTCACAATCATCCCACCGGAGCGGCACAGGCCAGTGAAGAAGATCTTGAATTGACCCAGGCCCTGGTTGATGGTTGCCGGACTGTCCATATCCCGGTGCTCGATCATGTGATCGTTGCACAGGGCGGTTTTTTCAGTATGAAGCAAGTGTACCCGGATATCTTTCAAGGAGAGAGCCCTCTCGCATGAAGAAGCTCACCCTATCGCAACTGGAGCACCATCTCTTTGCCGCCGCTGATATCCTTCGGGGAAAGATGGATGCGTCGGAGTTCAAGGAATACATCTTCGGCATGCTCTTTCTGAAGCGGTGCTCCGATGTGTTTGAACAGGAATATGAGCGGATCATCAAGGCCAACCTCACCCGGGGCAGAACCCGGAAGCAGGCGGAAAAACGGGCCGACGACCCGGCCCGGTATGCGGCGTCATTCTATGTGCCCGAAGCGGCCCGCTGGAGCACAATAAAACATGCCCATCGCAATATCGGGGATGTTCTGAATAAGGCATTGGGCGCGTTGGAGCATGAAAACCGTAGCCTGGATGGGGTCCTGGCTCATATCGATTTCAATCGCAAGGCAGGCAAGACCCGCATCCCGGATCAGAAGCTCCGGGATTTGATCAGCCACTTCAACAAATACCGCCTGTGTAATGATGATTTTGAGTTTCCCGATCTGCTGGGTGCGGCTTACGAATATCTGATCGGTCAGTTTGCCGATTCGGCAGGCAAAAAAGGAGGCGAGTTCTATACCCCCCGAGATGTAGTGCGCCTCATGGTGAGAATTCTCAAACCCCGTGAAGGCATGCGGATTTATGATCCCTGCGTTGGCTCCGGTGGTATGCTGATTCTTTCCAAGCAGTACGTGGAGGAGCACGGCGGCAATGCCTTCAACCTGAGGCTTTACGGCCAGGACAACAACGGCGGGGTCTGGTCCATGTGCAAGATGAACATGATCCTCCACGGCATCCCGGACGCAGATATTCATAACGATGATACCCTGTGGAACCCCATGCATGTCGAAGGCGGCGAGCTCCTGCGTTTTGACCGGGTGATCACCAATCCGCCCTTCAGCCAGAATTACACCAAAGACGGCATGAAGTTTAGCGAACGGTTCCGCTACGGCTTCTGCCCGGAGACCGGCAAAAAGGGCGACCTCATGTTCCTGCAACACATGCTGGCGGTCCTTAGAACCAACGGCATGATGGCCACGGTCATGCCGCACGGTGTATTGTTTCGGGGAAGTGTTGAAAAAGAGATCCGAAAGGGGATCATCCAGGACGACCTCTTGGAAGCGGTCATCGGCCTGCCGCCCAATCTCTTTTACGGCACCGGCATTCCGGCCTGCATCCTGATCTGCCGGGCCAAGGGGGCGAAGCCGGAGGAGCGGAAAGACAGAGTTCTGTTCATTAATGCCGACGACGAGTACTATGCCGGCCGGGCCCAGAACTATGTGAGGCCTGAGCATATTGAAAAGATCGTGTCCACGTTTGATGCCTTTGAAGACATCCCCGGATATGCGGTCGTGGTATCAAGACAAGACATCGAGTCCAATGACTTCAATCTTAACATCCGCCGCTATGCAGACAATGCCCCGCCGCCGGAGCCTCATGATGTGCGGGCCCACTTGCTGGGCGGGGTCCCCAAGGCCGAAGTGGGGGACAAAAAGAACTTGCTTTCTGCCCACGGCCTGAAGACTGAGACGGTCTTTGTGGAACGGGCCAAGGATTATTATGATTTCGATCCGACCATCAAGGATCGGGCAGAGATCAAGGAACGCATTGAATCCGGAAAAGGCATCCGGGCGAAAGAGGCAAGGGTCAAAAAAGCCTTTGAGCAGTGGTGGCAGGAGAACCAGCAACGATTGGCCGCATTACCTAAAAGAAAAAGGCTCATGGAAACCCGGGCCGACCTCCTGGAATCCTTTGGGGCGGCCGTCACGCCCGTCGGATTGCTGGATCGTTTCAAAGTGGCGGGGGTGATTGCCACCTGGTGGAATGAGATCCAGTACGATGTGAAGACCTTGGTGGCCCAAGGATTTGACGGCCTGGTGGACGGGTGGGTGGATACCATCGTGGCGGCCATGGAGGATGAAAAAGGCAACCATTTTGATAAGGCCGATGATCCTCTGGTGGTCCGGCTGTTGCCGGACTACTTGCAGGAACTGGAGGAGGCCCAGCAGGATATCCTGAGTCTTGAGCAGCAGAAGCAGGCCTTTGAGGCCGGTGAGAACCTGGAAGGCGAGGATTTTGATCTGGAGGAGGAAGAGGGCGAAACCCCGAACTACGCCAAGGAGCTGAAAGACCGGATCAAGGAACTGAAATACCAGGTCAAAGACGACCTGAAACAGATCAAGGTGCTGAACGGTAGCCCGGGTAAAAAGGGCTCCATCAATTACCACCGGTCCCAGGGGGAAGATACGAAAAGCCTCGAAAAACAGCTCAAGGAACTGACCGACAGGGTGCAGCTCATTCAATCCCGGATCGATGAATTGGAGGAATTGCTCAGGCCCTACAAAGACATCCTTGGCCAATTGAAAGAGGCCAGAAAGAACCTCAAACACCTGAAAAAGAAGTTCCTCAAGCGCCTCCATGAAGCCCGGGCTGCCCTTTCCACGGATGATTGCCGCAAACTGGTTCTGGACATCTTCCATGAAAAGCTTGCCGGGCATCTCGAAAGTTATGTGACCGAACACAGACAGGCGGTGATTGCAGTGGTTCAGGACTGGTGGGATAAATATCGAGTGACGTTGAGGGATCTGGAAAGGGAAAGAGAGTTATTGAAAAAACGTGTTAGTACATTTACACGCAGTCTTGGCTATGAATAGAAATTGAGCCATGCAAATACACACCATCAGAATCGAAAATATTGCTGCAAATCGCCCTGGTGCTATCAAAATAGGACCGTTCGGTAGCCAGCTCAAAAAAGAGGATTTGAGCAGCAAAGGTTTTAAGGTTTATGGCCAAGAGAATGTCATAACCGGCGACTTTTCACTAGGTGACAGGCGCATAAACCGAAACAAATTTGTATCCCTTAGTTCTTGTCAACTGTTTCCTGGAGATATCATTGTCTCTATGATGGGAACGATTGGGAAGTGTGCGGTATTTCCGAAAGATGCTGAAGTTGGAATAATGGATTCTCATCTCCTGCGCATCCAAGTCGATGACCGAGTTGCTGATCGAGACTATGTTGCAGGGGTCTTGTCAA
>Ga0307426_1001939_pt1 | contig 13166 bp, 5 predicted proteins | sample SalMarWE160340MG_FD_202165 | JGI IMG/M metagenome (GOLD analysis project Ga0307426, IMG submission 202165) | Salt marsh sediment microbial communities from the Plum Island Ecosystem LTER, Massachusetts, United States - WE1603-40 | ecosystem: Environmental > Aquatic > Marine > Intertidal zone >... | reverse complement strand
GTTGCCGACGATGAATATAAGGGAACGGAAATTGATAATTCGCGACACACCGAACAAATAGAGAATCTTCAAAAGTATCATCTTCCGGCGGCGTATCGTCGAAATAAGATTTATCTCTGGTCATATCCGTATGATTCTTACGGCAATAAGCCGGCCGTCAACGATGATATCGTCCGCAGTTTAAATGACGGAACACTGGTGATAGATTATGTGGGTCACGGCAATCCCGATACCTGGGCGCACGAGCATGTTTTTAACCGTGGCACCGATTTACAAAGACTCAACAATGCCGACAAACTGGCTTTATTTTTCGCGGCGTCCTGTTCTATCGGATTTTTCGACGAACCCAGCCGGGAGAGCATGGCCGAGGAATTGCTTCGCATGACCGGCGGCGGATCGATCGGATCGGTGTCGGCCACGCGTCTGGTATTTTCACCGTACAACGCCGGTTTCAATAATCTGGTTTTTGATATTATGTTCGGTCCCGATCGTCTGTCGATCTGCCAATCGGTTTTTGCCGCGAAACTTCTGCCCCAATTGGTCGGCGATTCGGGGCAGATAAAGAACGACCAAAAATACGCATTTTTCGGCGATCCGCTCTTAAAACTGGGAATTCCGCAGCTTGATATCCATTTTACCGACTACCCCGATTCTTTGGTGGCCCTGGCGACACATGAGGTTTCCGGAGAGATTGTAGAATTCGGCTCGGGAGTGCCGGTCGATTTTACCGGGACGGTTGAAATTTTAGTATATGATACGGACATAGAAAAAACATACAAGGGTCAGGTGCAAAGTCTGACGTACTCTTTACCCGGCCCGTTGATATTCAGAGGCGAAGCCGAGGCGGTTAATGGAAGTTTTACATTTTCGTTTATTGCCCCGCTCGATATCGGTTATGGGGGCGAGGGAGCCAGAATTTCGGCTTACGCCATGAACGCGCAGGCCGATGCCTTCGGACTTCTTGACTCACTTCCGGTTTCGCTTAATATATCTTCTTCCAGTGATTCCGTCGGACCGTCGATTGCATATACTTTTTCTACCCGGCAGAATTTTGTCTCCGGGGATAAAATCACCGCCGATGAAAATTTACGATTGAGTATTGCCGATTCGTCGGGAATAAATCTGGCCGGCAGTGCCGGGCATGCCATCACTCTAATCATTGACAATGATGTAGAGAATGTTGTAAATTTGACCGATTTATTTCAATATGACCCCGGCAGCTTTACAGCCGGAGAGATTGAATATAAGATGGGACAATTGCCGGTTGGAGATCACAGGTTTAAAGTGAAAGCCTGGGATAATGTAAATAACTCGTCGGTCGTGGAGTTCGAGGCCAACGTTGCCCAGCCGGGGAGTTTCGCCCTTGAGGATTTATTGAATTTTCCCAATCCGATGAGAGAGGAAACGATGTTTTCTTTTGTGCTGACAGCTCCGGCCAGAGAGGTAAACCTTGAAATATTTACGTTATCGGGGAAAAGAATTCTCAATTATGAAAGTCGAAATAATATTATTCCCGCCGATTATCATGAGTTTTATTCCTGGAACGGTCGGGACGCCGACGGCGACAGAGTCGCTACCGGCGTTTACATATATAAAGTCACTGCTTTTTCACAACAATCCGATGAGGTCGTCGAATCGTTTGGGAAAGTTGTTGTAATCAATTAGCGTGTGCGGAGGTTTCCTGATGCGAAAGCCACTTAGTTTTCTGATAACATTACTTTTAATTATTGCCGTTTATTCAAACTCATATGCCCAGGTGTCGTCGGCGGCGGTACTTTTCCTGAGGATTGCGGCCGGGGCGCGAGCGGCGGGGATGGGAGAGGCCTTTGTGGCCATTTCCGACGATGCCACCGCCTCCCACTGGAATCCGGCCGGTCTGGGCCAGTATCCGCTGGCCAGTACATGGTTTGAGATCAAAATCCCGCCCGAGCTGCAACCCTTGAGAAAAATAACCCTTTACAAAGGGGAATCTGCCGAGGTCGGTTTCAAAAAATATGATATCTGGGCCATATCCGCGAAGGGTCTGGTGAAATACTCGGGTGGAAAGTGGATTCAGAATGATATTATAGCAACACGGCCGGATCAAACGGCCGAGTCGATTCTCAGGCAATACATCGGACTCTTCGGAGAGGGTAGCGACGAATATATACCCGATCTGCTTGATAGAATCGGACGCCTGAATAACAAATACCCGATTGAGAGAGTAGACACTCTGAGGGAACGAGTGATGAAGGCTGTTTCCAAAGAATATGTTTCCCGGGAGAATCTTGAAAATGCCTTTATCGCTTTGAAGAATGCTTATAATGAATGCCTTGTCGATTGGGAACGAGTTGACTATGCGACATCTCTGTTTGAAAAGGAGCTTAAGGATTCTTTATTGAGCGATTTTTCCGCCGACAAGATTTTGACAGCGATTGAAAAATCAAAACGGCGTTTCCTGCCTGAAGAAATAATCGTACCGATGGATATCAACATCACCGGCGAGATTAATGATATGGCCGCCGATGATAAAATTCTCTGGCTGGCGACGGAATCCGGAGTATATCGTTATATTAATGGTTCCTGGCAGCATTTCGGGATCGCCGAAGGATTGCCGACTCTAAGCATCAGAAAAATCAAATTATATGGCAAATCGGCATACCTGGCGACTGACAGTGGTGTCGTTGTATATGATGTCGGCGCTTTCACCTATTATGGCCCCGAACAGGGACTTCCTCATAAACCGGTGACCGACATTGCCGTGGAAAACGAAAATAAGGCATGGGCTGTAATCGAAGGGGATTTATATCAATTCGACGGGACCAATTGGAAAAATTATATTGATGTGGTTGATGCCGGCAATTTATCGCTCGATGCGATTTATGATAAAATGAAAATTTATGATAATCCTCATGAAAAAGAAGCATACATTACGAAATTCAAACAATTAAATCCAAATCTGAAAGATTTTCCGTTATCTCCGCCGGTGATCGATTCATCTGATTCGTCAGGGGAAAAGACAAGCATGGAGCAACTGCAGGAAGAATCGGAAGAAGCTGAGGAACAGAGACCGGCGAAGGCGGAGGCCGATACAATGGAGACAGCAGGCCAGGCGGATAAACAGGCCGAGCTTATTGATTCGGTCGGACTCACCGATGTTTTGCGCGCCGCCCTTACGGAATCGGCTGAAGAACAGCCATCCGAAGATACTACAAAAGCGGAAGCGGCTGAAGGAACTCACACCGGGGAAGTCATTAAGGTCCCGTTAACGGCCGGGATTGAATTCAATGTGGAGGATATGGAAGCCAGCAGCAATGGGGACGTCTGGATAGGCACCGATTACGGGGCGATCGTATTTACCGGACGGCGATGGATAAGATGGGGATATAAGACTCAAAAAATAAGTAAGGATATATCTCTGTTTGATCTGGCTTTGAAGCAACGCAAGATCAGGGGTGATTCTACGCGGGCTGAGAAGCTTGTCAGGAATATGAAGGCGGTGAATAAGCTCGATAGCGATACCGTAAGAGCCGGAGAGACGATAAAAATTCTCGGCGACTCCCGAGGAAATAAAATCAATGATATCCTGGTCCGCGGCGACCGGATTATTTTTGCGACGGTCGAGGGGACAATATATCTTCAGGAGCGCGTCTACTGGGATAGATATAACGCCCGGGATTTAGGCAATAAGAATACTTATATGGTCGCCCGGAAAGATCGCGATACCTGGTTTGTAACCCGGGATAAAATAGAGATTCATGCCAGCGGTAAACAGGAGGTGACGGCGATGCACGTCAACTGGCTGAAGCAACTGGCCAGTGACATGTACTATGAATTCCTCGGATACACGCAAAATGTCGAGGGCTGGGGGACAGTCGGGGGCAATATCACATTTCTGACCTTCGGTGAACTGATGCGGACGGGCGAAACAGGAGAGGATTTGGGAACGTTTTCCGCATTTGACGTGGCGCTGACGTTATCATTCGGGACGCCGTTGACCTCAACGCTGAGCGGGGGAATCTCGGCCAAAATCATTTACTCCAACTTATCGCAGGATTATGGCGCCGGTAAGGAGAAGGGGCAAGGGACCTCGACCGGTCTGGCGCTTGATATCGGGCTGTTATATGAAATCGATCCGCGGTTGACCGTCGGTATGGCGTTGACCAATCTCGGGCCGGATATAGCTTATATCGATGTCGAGCAGGCCGACCCGCTGCCGCGCAATCTGGCAATCGGTCTGGCATGGACAATGATACAGTCGGAATATAATGAAATTACATTCACGGTCGAGGCGAATAAATCGCTGGCCGAACGTGATAAGACGATTCTGGAGGAATCCAAAGCTGTTGCGGCCAATCCTCAGAGTGAGTTAAAGGGATTATTGATGAATCCGTTCACAGTCGGGGGGTGGTCAAAGGCGTTTAAGGGCGTCATCATCAACGGCGGCCTGGAATACAGGTACAGCAATTTCTTTTACCTGAGAGGCGGATATATTCACGACGAGGAAGGCGATATCAAGACCGCAACCCTGGGTGTCGGTCTGTCGTACAGCCTGTTCCGGTTCGATTTCGCGTATATTCCTTCCAATAAAGATTTACCGCTGGCTAACACCATGAGATTTTCATTATCGGTGGGATGGTAAACCGTGGAAAAAGGAGCATTGAAAGTGTTGTTCAGAATCGGATTCTATTTTTCGTTGTTGGGAATAGCCCTGTTATCGGTGACGTCTTCTTCGGCGGGCACCAAAATACTAAAACCGTCCTCCATGAAAAGGGTAGAGCCGGACCACGAAAGGCGGCCGGTTTATTATGAGAATTTATCCAAACCGTCGCGTCGTAATCTTCTCAATCTCGAACGTGATAATCCGTGGTCGCTGCCGCGGGCATCCGGGGTTTCCCGGGGCATTACAACTCTCAAGATACTGGCTTTGCGGGTCGATTTCATAAAGGAAATTCCGGATGACGATTGCACTACCGGCGACGGGACGTTCGATTTTCGAGATACGACTGCCTTTCTACAGGAGTACAAGCATTTATACGATCCCTCGCCGCATAATCGTCAATATTTTAGAAAGCACCTTGATGTTCTGGCCGATTATTATTTCAAGATATCCAACGGGACTCTGGTCATTGATACGGCATTGACCGATGTCTATCCTCTCGGTGATACGGTTGTTTATCATTTACCGCAGACTATGAAGCATTATGGCGAGCAGCCTCCCGGGTTCGGATTATATGATTTATATTACGACGCATTTACACTGGCCGACACGATAACGCCCGACGCCGACCATCCCGATATAGATTTCAGCGATTGGGATTGCTTTATTATATTTCATGCCGGTGCCGATGCCCAGAATGACCTGTATTTTTCCGCGACACCGACGCCCTGTGATCTGTATACCGCATTTATTACCATCGATACCTCCCGGCATATCCCTGTTTATGTGAATAAAACGGCCGGCGATTCTCTGGCGATTACGGAAGTTATGATAATGCCGGAACAGATGAGTCAGGACAACAAGGCGGTGGCGATGAATGCCACTCTGGCTCATGAGTTCGGTCATCAATTGGGTCTGGTAGATTTATATCGGACGGCGAATTTTGCGACCAAAGTCGGCGATTTTGCACTTATGGATAATAACGGTTTCGGGACGGCAATCGAGTTTCCCAACTACCCCGACGCGGGCGGTGTGTTAGGATGTATGCCGATATTCCCGATGGCCTGGTCGCGAGTCTATCTAGGATTTGATTCCATGATGGTGCTTCGCCAGGGAACGCCCATATCGGTCGCTGCCGCCGAACTGGAGACATCTGATTTGCAGATTGCCAAAATACCGATTTCGGAGCATGAGTATTTCTTAATCGAAAACCGGCAGCAGGAGGTCGATGGGCAGCCTACATATATACTGGCCGATTCGGTGACGTCGGTTTTTCTCGGTCCCGGTAATATTTTTAAGGAGACCAGCCGTGAATACGATATCCTGACGCCCGGTTCGGGAATGTTAATCTGGCATGTTGACGAATCGGTGGCGCGCATGGACTTTAACAATAACGGTTACAATAATTTTTACGATAATCAATTACAGTGCGATACCACTCCCCCGATTCGCCTGTTTATCAAGCTGGTCGAGGCCGACGGGTACGATAATTTCGGCGCGACGTATCCTATCGGCTATGGAACTCAATGGGATATGTACTATGCCGGCAACAATAGTGCCTTCACGCCTAATACGAATCCTTCTTCGTTCGGTTTCGGGGGCGCCAACAGTCATGTGCGGATCACCGAGATTTCCGAATCCGATATCGATATGACTTTCAATCTCGAGACCGAAATGCTGTCGAACGGTTTCCCCCGGCGTACAGGCAATCCGGCCTACGCACTGACGCCGATTGCCGCCGATATCGATAATGATGACAGTACCGAAATCATCGTGGCCTCGGGCCGAAATCTTCTGGTCATTCGCGGTGACGGATCGGATTATTCGCCGCCGATTCAGACCTCGCGTATAAAATACGATACCGTTCGTACGGTGTACACCATGAAAGATACCGGGGCGGTTTATAGATATCCGATGCCTTTATTTGCGGCCGAATCGGAAGATATAACGGCCGGACCGGTCGTCGGCGACTTCGGCGGGGGTATTCATGGCGACTCGCTTTTCGTGGCGATTGCCGCCGGGAACATGATTCATGTCTACGATGCCAAATACCATGACACCGGAATCGCCGATACGCTTTTTGCGCCGGTGGCTTTGCCATCGACCGTTGTCTGGCTTTCGTTCGGCGATACGCTAAGCGCTTTGGTTCAGGCGCAGGACATCAGATTATATAATATATCGTTCGATGGAAATGCAGTCAGTTCATATCAGGCTTCGCCGCCAATACAGGAGGAAAAACCGCAGGGTGCGGCGAGAATCGGAGGTGATTTTGTCGTGCTGGCCGGAGATAATGATGAGACGAGTATCAATCTGTACTATGTCAGTCACCCCGATACGATTAAAGATACTTTCGATCTGGAGGGAAGTTATATTTACGGCCCGGTGGTGGCCGATTTGAATCGTGATGACAATCCGGAAGTTATCGTCTGTACCCCGGAGGGTGATTTCAAAGCTGTTACGGTAGATACGTCGCAAAGCCACCCGTTTTCGCTTTATAGAACCGCTTCGCTGTATGATTCGATTTATGCCAATCCGGTGATAGCCGATATCGATGAAGATGGTTATCCCGATATTATCGCCGGGGGAAAAAATAAAGTAATCGGTCTGGATAGAAATATGGTGACGCTTATGAATTTCCCGATTCCGATAGACCGTGCTTACCCTGGAGAGCATGTGGTATCTTCCCCGGTGATTGGAGATATTAATAATGATAAGATTAAAGATATCATCGTTGTAACATCCGCGGGCAACTGCTATGCGCTGAGCAGCCAGTATTCGTCGAATGACCAACTGCTCTACGGATTTCCGCTGTCGGCCGGCTTTCCGATGGAGCCGGACGGTTTTGATGTCAGTCCGGCCATGCTTTATAAGAAAAATCTCGGGGGCGGTCTTGGTTTTCTCGGCAACGACGGCTGGTTTTATTCTTATGATGTCGGTTATGACTCCTCCCGATGGGATTGGCCGATGGGTGGCGGGAATCCCGAGGGGACTTATTCTTTTGCGACGAGTAAGCTGGGTGCGGTAAATATCAGTCAAGATAGACTTCCCGAAGATAAATTCTTCTGTTATCCCAATCCGACTCTTGACGGCATAACAACAATTCGTTTTTATGTCGGCGAAGACGCCGATGTTACATTGAAATTTTATGATATGACGGGTAAAAGAGTGTCGGAAAAAACGGGGATTTCCGCGCTGCGCGGAGAAACTCATGATGAGGAGTGGAACGGATCCTCGCTGTCGACCGGTGTTTACAGATGCGTAATCGAGGCAAAGTTCACCAGGAGCGGAGAAACGCTTACGTCTTTTACAGATATTGCAATTATTAAGTAGGAAAGGACCTGTTTATGAAGAAGATATTACTTTTACTTATTTTGATATTTTCGCTGGCCTGGCTTCCGAGCGGAGCGGTTCAGCTTGAAAGCAGTCCGCTCGAACTGAAGATGCAATTATTGAAATACGGCAGCACCGATAATGTGAACTCCTTTTTGAGAAATCAGCAAGGCGATGATTTCGCCGACGAATTCAGCGATAATGAAGGTATCTTTGAGTACAATTACAAATCACCAAAGAGGGCTTTCGTTTATTCGCTGCTGATACCCGGTTTGGGCCAGAAGTACGCCGAGTCGCATGCCTTGAAAACGCTGGCCTTTATCGGTATCGAGGTCGGGCTCTGGATGGGATATTTCAATCGACATAACAAAGGCAATATTGCGACCGATGATTTCGAAAAATTCGCCAACGACCATTGGTTTGAGGGGGATACGTCAATTGACACGACCTATCGAGGGTGGCTGGATTATCTGGGTTATACCGAAGATGATTTTACCCATCATCTGTCGGAACATCGGGATCAGCAGTATTATGAGACGATCGGCAAGTATGATCAGTTTCGGGCCGGATGGGATGACTATGGCTATTGGTACAATGATTTTGCCGGAGATACATTACCGGGGATGACAAGCACGTCTCCGCATCGTGAGACATATCTGAATATGCGTAAAGACGCCAATGATTATTATGATTTGGCCAACAAATTTCTGATTTTTGCCATGGTCAACCATCTGGTTTCAGCCTTCGATGCCGCGCTCTCGGCCAAAAGATATAATAAAAATAAAGCGGCCGAATCATGGTTGAGTCTCAAAACCGAGATGAAAAAATATTCAGCCACAGAGGCAATTCCAATCGTGAAACTTACATACAGGTTTTGAGAATGAAATCTTTTTGTAAACGTAAATATACCATAGTCGTACTTGTTACGGGATTGACCGTTTTATCATCGTCGGTTTTTGGCGAAATCAATCTGCCGCTGACACCAGTAAACAGCCCGGTGGTCTTTAAATCATTCACCAAAACGATGACCGGGGATCCGAATATGTCGCCCGAGGAAATTAATTTCCAGGAGGAAAAATCATTTTCCAAGGCCAAGGCGGTACTTCTAACCATGCTGGTGCCGGGCGCGGGCCATTTTTATCTGGGGCAAAAAGGCCGCGGTGAGGTATTTATGGGAGCCGAGGCGGTTGCCTGGGCCGGATTTTTTGCCTTTCGTATTTATGGCAGCTGGCGGAAGGATGATTACATAAGATATGCGCAGGAACATGCCGGTGTTGATCCGAGCGGCAAAGATGATGACTTTTACGGGCGGCTTAGCTTCTATGATTCGCGTGAAGACTACAACACAGTTGGCCGGCTTTACAATCCGGGCGATCCTTATTATCCCCATACCTCCGCCTATTACTGGCAGTGGGATAGCAACGAGTCGCGCGAATATTACCGGGATGTCAGAAACAGCAGTCAATCATCGTACCGCAAAGCGACTTTTATGATTGGGGTGGCAATTGCAAACAGAATCATTGCCGGAATTGATGTTTTCAGACTGGCCGGGAAATTGAATAAGCCGTCGGCGTATGGCGATGCCGGGAAATACAGGTTTCATATCGATGCCGATGTTTTCAGTCAAGATCCGGGAATGACGCTTACTTTATCACGTCGATTTTGATGAAAGTCTTTAATCGACATTTTCCGTCCGTTTTATTTTCCTGTATTATAATCATTTTATTTTTATCCGGCTGCGGAGGATACGGAAAACGCAGCCCGGGGCTGCATGACGATGCGGTTCCAATCGGTCTGGTCCTGGAACATGAAATCAGTGATGAAATTTTCGGTGAAAGATTATCGCAGCCATTCGGAATTGCGGCAGATGATCTCGGGAATCTTTTTGTCGTCGATGCCGGGAATAACCGGATAATTAAATTCGACTCCGATTTGAAGCCACTCCGTGAAACCGGCGGGTTCGGCCAGAGCGAAGGTCTGCTCAGCCATCCGACCTATGTGACCCTTGATAATAATTTAAATCTTTATGTCTCCGATGCCGGAAACCAGCGTATATCAATTTACGATGCTCGGTTAAATTACGTCGACCGAATCGACTTAATAGATAATGAAGATCCGCTGAAATTCGGGCGACCGGCCGGATTGGCCATCAATGATTACGGTGAATTACTAATCGCCGACGGGGATAATGCCCGGATAGCGGTGTTTAATATTTTCGGCAATTTCGAAAGATTTCTGGGTGATGTCGATTCGTATTCCGGGATGTTACTGACGCCCTCGTGCATCAGCCGGGACCGCGAGGGGAATATTGTTGTCGGCGACGTGGGCAATTCAAAACTTCTGCTGTTTGACAGTTACGGGACATTTATTTCGGATATCGGTCGCGGAGATCTTGCCCGTCCGACCGGGGCCGATTTTAATCGGGATGGAAATATTTGGGTAGCTGATTCGAAAATAGCAGCATTGCTTTATTTCGATCATCGCGGTAAGCTGTTGTTCTCGACTCAGGATCCGGGGGCCGGCGGGCCGTACGCCTTTGGTCAACCACAGGATTTAACGATGCTGCCCAAAAATCGAATCGCCGTAAGTGACGCCGGCAAAAACAGCCTTTTGATTTACAGGATCATCTATCCAAAAAAATGAGGGCTCAATCCCAAAGCCGAAATATACGCGGCATATATCTGATTCTTTTACTGTTTTTATTTTATCAATCTACGGTTGCGGCCGAAAAGATTTTTTATCCCGGAGAAATTAAGCAAAGACTAAGGATACATGTGGGACAGGTAATAGATGATTCGGATAGTCTTCTATTAAATAGCCGGAAATTAACAAAAGACCTGGACTATAAGATAGATTATTTAAACGGTGTCGTCTTTATAAATACGTTTTATCAGCCAACCGATACACTGATTGTTTGCTTTACACCGTTACCGACCTGGCTTAAGAAATATTACGGAATTATTCCGAATGAAAGCGGTCCAACCACTCAGCGGCTGCGTCCATCGACGGGCAAGTCGTTATATCGCGAGGAGTCAAAGAGACCTTCAGAGATAGTCATTAGAGGCGCAAAAAAGTTTTCGGTTTTGACACAGACGGGGGGGGTGTCGAAGTTTAATCAATCGCTGGATTTGACCATTAAGGGGGAAATATCTCCCGGCCTTGAGATATCCGGCTCAGTCGCCGATCGAGGTTATGATCCGGAGTACGGGACTATAAACAGCCGAATCAGCGAGCTGGATAAATTGAATTTGAGAATACAATCCCGGAAGTTTTATTCCGAAGTCGGAAATCTGGAAATTATCCAGAAATCAGATTATGGTACGGCGAATGTCAAGCAGGTCGGCGGCATTCAAGCGGCTTTGTACAGCCGCAATTTCTCCGCATCAGGTCTGCTTGCCCAGCCGCGCGGACGATTTAAGACCGTAAAAATAACCGGAATCGATAAGACGCAGGGACCTTATCGGGTAACGATTGAAAATCAATCCGTAGCGATCGTCCCGGGATCGGAAAAAGTCTGGCTTGACGGGCGGCAGCTGCAGCGAGGCGCCGATAAGGATTATATCATGGATTACCCTGCCGGCGGCGTCACATTTACGCAGCGGATATTGATTGATTCCCGCTCGCGAATAGAGATAGATTTCGAACCGTTGACGACCGATTACCAGCAGGAAATATATCAATTTACGTCGGAGCTGAACACTTCCGATTCAAATGCCTGGATCAGAGTCGATTTTACACGAGAAACCGATGATAAGAATCGGCTTAAAACCGGGCAGCTGGGTTCCGACGATATCGGACTTTTGCGGACAATCGGTGACTCGGTTCAATTGAATTTGCGCGACGGTGCCGTCCCGGATTCGTCAGGCAATTATATCGAATTGTACGATACGCTCGGTCAAAGGTATTTTGAATATGTCGGTGACAGCCTCGGGGATTATTCGGTCAGCTTCAGTACGGTCGGATTCGGCAACGGTGATTACATATATAATGGATCCGATATTTACAAGTATGTCGGCCGGGGCAAAGGTGATTATGCTCCTTATGTGCGGATACCGGTACCGTCACGGGAAGATTATTACGAAAGCGAATTCGGCGTTCATCCCGGTGCGAATAGTACAATCAAGATGATAGTTCGGCAATCGGATTATGATAGGAATCTGTTTTCGGAATTGAATGATAACAACAATCTGGGCGGTCAGTACATCTTTGCCGCCAATGCGGGGCAGACACCGTCGATTTATTCGGATAAATATGGATTCTCGGCTACCGCGGAAATTTTAAACAAGAATTTTAAGCCACGGCAACGACGTGATCGGCCTGATTTATCGAGGAAATTCCTGATACCGGTTAGCTTATCGCCGAGCGGAAATCAAAAGGAGGCCGGGATAGCATCGGCGCTGCCGGTTCCGGGACCATATAATGTACTTCTGAATTCCGGTTATCTTGATTATGAAAAGCAGTTTAATTCGTACTATGGGACGGTGGTCGCATATCCGGGGAAAAATAATTCCCCTTTACCGGTTCTGTCGCTGACACAATTGAAATCGCAGTTGGATTCGACCGGAGTGAAGGGTGATGGACGCAATGAAATCTTCTCGGCGGATATAGATTATCAATTTCATAATCAGGTGACGATTAGTTCGTCGTTTAAATTCGATCGTCGCTGGAATCAGTACCAGATCATGACTAACGGAACGACCGAGCGAATTTACGATGTCAATATGAAATATCGAATATTGAGAGTAGAGCTTCAGCATAATAACGAAGATACGTTGGTGACAACATGGCAGCGCCGTACGAAACGAGATCGGGCTGCTTTCGGAATCAAATCTCAAACCGGGGCAGTCAAGACGGATTTATATCTGGTCGGCCAAAGGTTGGCTCAGTACGGTACGAAAGAAGACCAATTTATGGTACGGTTGAATATGGCCTATCTGCCGACGGCGTATAATTTATCGGTCAACGGTTCATATACGCTTTCCGATGAAAATCGAAATGAGCGCGGTGTACGGTACATCGAGGTTGAACCGGGACAGGGGAAGTTTATTTATGAAAACGGTCAGTACGTTCCGGATGTCAATGGGAATTATATTGAAATCGAAGAGATCCATTCGGATCAGGCGTCGGTCAAAAAAGGCGAAAAATCGTTCAATCTAACATATTATCCCGCAGGGTTTTATCTAAAACTTATAGCGAA
>Ga0307426_1001938_pt1 | contig 13167 bp, 10 predicted proteins | sample SalMarWE160340MG_FD_202165 | JGI IMG/M metagenome (GOLD analysis project Ga0307426, IMG submission 202165) | Salt marsh sediment microbial communities from the Plum Island Ecosystem LTER, Massachusetts, United States - WE1603-40 | ecosystem: Environmental > Aquatic > Marine > Intertidal zone >... | reverse complement strand
GGAAATGACCCCCTCGGATTTGGCGCCAATATCCACCAGCACATCCGACTCTGTAACGCGCGCGATCGTACCAACGCGAATCTCGCCTCGGTGAGGCATCTCTAAATCATAGGATTCCTCCTCGAGCAACACGTCCATCGGATGCGCTGCTTCATTGGAATCCTTTATATCTTCAATATCACGAACCTGGCTGGAAGATTGAGACTCATCTTCCTCTGATTTCTCGGCGGATGTGTCTGCGGGCTCTTCTTGTACCTCCTCCACCTCGGATTCGCTTGCTTCGAGGGTATTCATCGGCGCTTGTTCCGACTCTTCAGTTGTCTCCTGGGAAGGTGGCTCGGCGCCAACGGGCTCTTGATCTTGGCTCATAAATATCGGCTTTCTCCGTTTCGTATTGTTATGGAGGCATTATAAAGGCGAAGGGCGCTCTTGACAACCTCTGTTGGATTCCCGGATGTCGTTTGCGGTATAATCCGGCCGGAGATCGTACCATGGCTTCTGTATATCCATTTACCGCCATCGTTGGCCAACACCGCATGCTGCGTTCGCTGGTTCTCAACGCAGTCAATCCCCGCATAGGCGGCGTTTTGATCCGCGGAGAGCGGGGCACAGGGAAGTCCACCGCAGCGCGTGCGCTCGCCGCTTTGCTGCCCGACGTAAAAGTCGTCGCCGGATGTCGTTTCGGGTGTGATCCGGATCGTCCGACGACGTGGTGTACGGAATGCAGGGAACGAGTCGAACGAGGGGAAGACCTGCCGGTGGAAACCCGCAAAACGTCTTTCGTCGATCTCCCCGTTTCCGCCACCGAAGACCGGGTAGTGGGCACGCTGGATATCGAACGCGCGATCAAGGAAGGCGAACGCCATTTCGAACCCGGCGTTCTCGCGGCCGCCAACCGGGGAATGCTCTACATCGACGAGGTGAACCTGCTGGACGATCACGTCGTCGACGTGCTGCTCGACTCCGCGGCGTTGGGCATGAACATCGTCGAACGTGAAGGTATCTCCTTCAGCCATCCCGCCAGATACATCCTGGTCGGAACGATGAATCCCGAAGAGGGAGACCTGCGTCCACAGCTTCTGGATCGCTTCGCGCTCTCCGTCGAAATCCGGGGCCTCACGGACGCGGAAGATCGAGTGGCGATCATGGAAAACAACCTGTCCTACGAGCACGATCCCACCCGGTTCCGCGAGCAATGGATGCCGAAGGAGCACGAACTCTCCAAACAAATCGAAACCGCCCGGGAGCTCGTCGAGCACGTGAAATATTCGAAGCATGACTTACTGCTCATCGCCAGACTCACCTCCGAACTTCAGGTTGACGGCCACCGCGCGGACCTGGTAATCCTCAAAGCCGCGCGCGCCCATGCGGCATTCGAAGGCCGGGATGCCATCACGGAACGAGACATTGCCCTGGCGGCCGAGCTTGCTTTGCCGCACCGCCTGAAACGCGGTCCCTTCCATCAGGTTGAAGTTTCGATCGACGAACTGCAATCTCAGATCGAACACATTCAATCTCAGGTCGACGGGGAAGAAAGCGATCAGGCTCCCGCCGATGATGATAATTTGACCCATAAAAAAAAAGGCGTCAAAGCGTAGCGGGTGAAAGCACCCAGGAAGCGGAACGCTTTGATCAAGCAGAACCCCACAATCAATCGCCGAGCGATTCTCTTCACGCGCGTTGGTGGGAGGGTGGTGAGCAGGTAAAGACCGGGCAGTCCTTTTCGCCGCGGCGTCTGGAAGGGCAGCTCGACCGATTGACCCGCCGCCAGGGGGGAAGGCGAACCCGAACCCGCACCGATCGGAAACGCGGCCGCTACATCCTTGCAAGGCCGGCGAGAGAGAAACCCACCGACATTGCCTTCGATGCGACCCTGCGAGCAGCTGCGCCGTTCCAGAAGAGAAGAAAATCAGAGGCAGAACATCGACGTTTTGCCATCGAACCCTCCGATCTTCAAGAAAAAGTACGCGTTCGCAAAGCCGCAAACCTGATTCTGTTCGTCGTCGACGCCTCCTGGTCCATGGCCGTGGCGGAGCGGATGTCCGCAACCAAGGGTGCGATCCTGTCCCTGCTCACGGACGCCTACCAACGCAGAGATCGCGTCGGCCTGGTCGTCTTCCAAAAAGACCGCGCCATTATCGTGCTGAAACCGACGAACTCCGTCCAACTCGCCCAATCGGCGCTCGCAGACATCCCGGTTGGCGGTAAAACTCCGCTCTCTGCCGGATTGTTTATGGCACATGAAATTTTCCAGAAAGAACAAAACCAGAATAAAGATTTGATACCCCTGATGATCCTTCTGACGGATGGGGCGGGCAACGTCTCCATGGGCCATCAACCACCCCAACAAGAAGCCCATAGAATCGCCGATAGGATACAAGAAGCCGGCATCCGTTCTGTGGTAATCAACATGGAGCATGCGGCATTCGACCAGGGACTGGCGAAGGCGCTCGCCGATCATCTCGGAGGTCCGTGTTACACGCTGCAAGAGCTCCGCGCCGATCACCTCTACATGGCGGTGCGCCAGGAGATCAACCGCGTGAACGAATGAACGCAACACTGCATCCGCATACCGCTCCCACGTTTTGATTCTACACTTCGGAGACAATCGAAGATCATTCAGCCGGGATCTTGCTCGCCAGGCGCCTCAGGCGATGCTCGATTTCCGACCACATCTTGTCTCGCCGCCAATCATCCATCCAATAGGTCAGACATTGAAGCGCCTCTTGCGCCCAATGCTGCGCCGCAGTAATGTCTTCAGCGTACCACTCATGATATTTCGCCAGTTCGATACAAGGGCGCGGGTCATCCGGGGCAAGAGAGTGCCACGTTTCCCAGTACCCGATCGCTTCATTCCTTTGATCTGCGCGCTTCAAATAGGATGAGTAATGGCGCAGTGCATCCAGGCGGACTTCTTCTCCCGCGTTCTCAAGCGCTGACGTAAAAGCTTTCCTCGCTTGCACATCCCGACCGTTATCCAGATGCCAGCGCGCCAACGCCAGTGCTTCCGCACCCGATAGATCACCCGGATCTCGATCTTCATGCCGCTCGAGCACGTGGACGGCAAGCCCGACCAGACTGAGAATGTCGATCGCGTTATGGTAGAGAACCCGCGTCATCTCCCGCGCGTCGCCTGTGCGCAGGTAATCGAGATACATGCCGGGAATCTGCGCGCCCGGGACATCTTCCTCAGAACGCTCGACGCCCAACAACGTTCGCTCGATCGTGCCCAGGCTGCAGTCGGGAAGGCTGCGCCGCCACAAGCGTCGTGCGGGATGGAGAAGATCGATCTGCGGCAGCGAACTCAGCGGCCAATGTTTTCGCAATCCGAGCATGTAGCGCATCTCGAGCAGAGGTACGTCAAAAACACGGCCGTTGAACGACACGATCGCGGCCGCATTCTCGAGGTCTTCTTGCAATGCGTCGAGCAATCCCGCTTCTTCACCAGGCTCTCGCAGAAAATATTGACGCAGGCGGAAATGATCCCCCGCAAATCGCCCCACGCCGACCAGAAAAGCAATCGTTCCCGCGCCGCCAGCCAGGCCGGTGGTTTCCGTGTCGAGAAAGAGCATGTCGTCAAAAGAAACACCTGCGAGATCCGGCTGACGTACGACCTGCGCGGCCAGGCCGCTCTCAAAATCGAAAATTCTTGAGAGCTCGCAGCCGGCATGTTCGTAATCCCGTGGATACAATTCCTGGATGCGGAAAGCTTTTCCGTGCGGGGTATCCAGTTCGTCGCCGGGAGGCAAGTCTGCAGGACGCGGTCGTGCAGCTTGCAACTCTGCACGTTTACGCGACTTTCGCCCCAAACGTTTCAGGCGCCGGCGAAGCGCATCATCACTCATCACCAATTCGACCCCATTGCAGAGCCAACCACCTCATCATACGAACATTATATCGCTCGAACAACCGGGGACACGCAGATGGTTGAACCTGTCCTCTGTCCCGAGGATGAAGAAACGGCAGCAGAAAAGGTTTCATGTAGAAATAAGAGCTGCGTAAATCAAGTTGGCCTTCGGTCGCTGATGAATCAAGCGTATTTGATGCTGACGATGATTTACGATACGAGCGGGGTTCGATCCCGGCCGGTGCACCTGCGCACCGTTTATTCCTCCGCTGCCAACAGCACAACCGTGAAGGTCGTTCCCTCCCCAAGTTTCGAATCCACCCAGATCCTGCCGCCATGGTTGTCGACGATCGACTTCACGATCGAGAGGCCGAGGCCCGTGCCAGGCATGTCGTCGGGGATGTTGCTGGCACGGAAGAATTTATCGAACAGGTAGGGTTGATCGGCGGGCGGGATGCCGGGGCCGTTATCGATCACGCGCAAGATCACCTGCCCACCCTCCGACTCGGCTTGCACACGAACCGTGCCACCTTCGGGTGTGTACTTGATCGCGTTGTCGATGAGATTCCCGACCATCTGCCGAAGACGGACCGGATCTCCATTCACCAGGGGCAAACCCTTGTCGAGTTCGACATCCAATTTAACGCCCTGGCTTTCAGCAAGTCCCTGCAGGCTTTCCACCGCGTAGTGCGTGATCCTGTCGATGGGTGTGTTTTCCCGGGCGATGTCCAGGCCCGCCTCGAGGCGCCCCAAGTCCAATAGATCGGTGACCAAATCTGTGATCTGTTGAACGCTGAAACGGACCCGCTGCGTGAACTCTTGCTGTTGTTCATTCAGTTTTCCGGCGCGCTCGATCAGTTCTACGTATCCCAAAATCGCTGTGAGGGGGGAACGTAAATCGTGCGAAACCGTGGTTACAAATTCAGACTTGATGCGATCCAGATTCTTCAAATGGGTGATGTCGTGTAAAACGATCGCCTGGCCTACCCCCTCAATTGGCGTGCACTGCAAATTGAAGATTCGCCCGTCCGCGGTTTCGATGTCCTCTTGATGGGGAACTTTCCCGGCAGTCCGCAGCATTTTCAATATCTTGGGTTCGTCGAAGGCCTCGACAATCGATCGGCCCAGAAAATCACCCTCGATCCCAAAAGCTTCCTGCGCGGTGCGGTTGATCAGCCGGATGCGGTTATCCGGATCGACAACGATCACGCCGTTTTTAATTTGACGCAGGATGGTCTCCAGCTGGATTCGTTCCATTTCCGAATGCGCGAACAGGCGCGCGTTTTCGATGGCGATGGCGGCGTAATCGGCCATGGCCATGATCACGGTCATATCTTTCTCGGAAAGTACACTGCCCGCCTTGCGGTTATCGACCCCCAGCACGCCGATCACCCGGCTGCGCACCTTGAGCGGCACGTAAATCAACGAGTGGACCAGATAGGACGTCTTGATCTTCTTGGGTGTCGTTTCATCGAGGATCACCGGCTCACCCGTCGAGACGACTTTTCCGGCCAGCGAATCGCGCGTTTCCAGGCGAAAGGCAGTGGCGAAATCTTCGTCGAAATTCTTCGAAGCGCGCATATAGAGTTCGCCCGTCTCTTCCTCCAGAAGCAGCAGACTCCCTTCTTCGGCGCCTGTAAGCCGCACCGCAGCTTCCACGACCGTGGTCAGGACTTCATCCAGATCCAACATCGCAGTGACCGTGCGCCCGATCATAGACAACGCTTCGAGTTCGTGGATGCGATGCTCGATCGTTTCGGTTTTGTCCGCTTTCGCTTTCAGCAACCCGTCGGCCAGTCGATGTTCCCGTTCGGCGAAAGCGCGTTTTACCGCTTCCAACATCTCCTCGGGCTCGAAGGGTTTCGTGAGCAAGTCCGTCGCCCCGGCGCGCAAGGCTTTCACCGCCAGCGCTTCCGATCCCTCGCTGGTGATCAATATCGTTGGAATGCTGGGGTCCTGCCGACGAAGCCGTTGGATCAATTCGATGCCGGTTAAGTTCGGCATCTGCTGGTCGGTGATCACCAGAGCAGGTTTGTATTCCTGGACCAACGTCAGCGCCGACAATCCATCCGCCACAGATTTGACCTCATATCCCGCAGGCGTGAGGATACTTTCCTCCAGACTGAGGCGGAAGTCCTCGTTATCGTCGACGACCAAAATCATCTTTTCACTCATCGTGTTCTGACACTCTCGATCGTAGCACAGTCATGTGCGCCGGACGAATAGGAGTTTCGATGCGCTTGCGAGGCTCACCGGCTTCACGATTCTTCCGGCATTGGCCGTGTTTTACCCGGTGAAGTTTCAGGCGCTTCGTTCACCTGCTTGATCAATGCCACCAAATCCTCGTCTACGGTTTGTAGAGCTTTATGAAGGTCGCCTCTCTCGATTCGCTGTAACAACACGCCAATTTGTGCTCTCGCCGCACGCAGACCGCGTTCCAATCCCGCCCGCCAGTCTGCCCTGGCTCGAGCGTCCATATTCGCTTCCCCCATCACGCGCTGTAAATGGTTGGCCCTGGCTTCAAGCGCCTGGAAAAGTCGAGCGTTGACCAAGGAGATCGAAGCGTAATCCGCTACAGCTTCGAGCATTGCCTGGTCCCTTTCAGAAAAACCGCGGCCTTCCTTTCGGGCGACGGCCAGCACACCAATGGGCTTGTTTCGCACTTTCACCGGAGCGATCAATGCCGCCTTCGCGAACTTATCGATTTTGAATTGCGATAATCCCTCTCCTTTGATCGCCAACGACTCTCCGGAAAGCATCACCAAGCTGCTCACACCGTCTTCCCACATTTGATGCAGTTTGGCGACGATGCCGGGCGGCATGTCGGCTTGCGCTCGCAGTAACAATTGTCCACTTTTCTCCTCTTCCAACAAGAGCCAGCCCATATCCGCCTCGGTGACGAACAGGCTGCCTTCCATGAGCTTGTCGAAGAGCTGATTCTGATTGGTTGTGGACGTGACCGTCTTGCCGATTCCAAAAAGCGTGGTCAATTCGCGCACTCTGTGTTCGAGTTGGCGGTTGCTGTCGGCCAATTGCTGGGCGAGGCGCTGCCGCTCTCCTCGCAGCCGGGTTTCGTTGATCGCCCGTTCCACCGCAGTAAGGACTTCCGCCTCGCGCAGCGGCTTCTTCAAGTAATCGTTTGCACCCAGACGAAACGCCTGGATGGCGTCCGCCTCCATACCCTCCTGCGCCATGACGAGCGTGGGAAGCTCGATCCCCTGAGAACGCAATGCGACGAGAAGATCCTTTCCACTGAGACCCGGCAAGGTCATACTGGCGAGAATGAGATCCGGCATGAAAGTAATCGCTTGCTGAATTGCGGTAGCCGCATCGTTTGCTACCGCCACCTCATAACCGAGGGGAGTAAGCACCTCTCGCTCGAGGAGGTCCAGCACGTCGGGATCTTCGTCGACGACGAGGACCCTTCCCAGATCGGAAGAATCAACCATGCCGGTATGATAGCACGGAAGAATTTTCGGGGGGAGTCGAGCAGGCGGCGTCCTCGCCCCGCTCCGTCACGCTTTTCATCGAGGTCCATTGCAACCCAACGCCTTAAAACAGCAGCGAGTCTCACCGCTGCGTAGGGCTGCCGGCCCCGTTTCATCCAAGAAGGGAATCGCCCACACGCGGATTGGATCGACTCGCCTGCGCGGACGAACGCACGTTTGCCACTTCATGTCGCAAAAAAAGATCGCGACTGTTAGAATCATGTTAAAGTCGTTTACGGCATCTTGACTCTCGTTCTTGGCGCCCCTTAGAATTCAAAGTAAGGATTCACAACTGCATGGAGTACAAGGATTACTATAAAATCCTGGGGGTGAAACGTGACGCTTCGGAAGCGGAAATCAAACGCGCCTATCGATCGCTGGCGCTGAAATACCACCCCGATAAAAATCCCTCCAGTGATGCGACAACGCGTTTTAAAGAGATCAACGAGGCATACGAAGTACTCGGTGATACCCAAAAACGCTCGAAGTACGATCAACTTGGAAGCTCGTACAAAGCCTGGGAACGAATGGGTGGACGCAGCGGGAATTTCGACTGGTCGCAGTGGACGAGCGGCTCGTCCGGCGGAGTGCACGTAGACGTTGGCGATTTGGGTGATCTCTTTGGCGGCTTCTCCGATTTCTTCTCCGCGATTTTCGGGGGCATGCCTATCCACAGTCAACCGTCCGCATCCAGGCGTTCCATGCGCGGCCAGGATGTCGAACAATCCATACGCATCAGCCTCGCCGAGGCCCACTCGGGCACGACGCGAATCCTCCGACAAGATGGACGCAAGCTCGAAGTGGTCATCCCCGCCGGCGCGAAGAGCGGGATGAAGCTGCGCATCAGCGGGCAAGGCCATTCAGGTCAACGCGGATCGGGCGACCTGTACATCAAAGTCAACGTGAATCCCGATCCGCGATTCAAACGTAAAGAGAACGATCTTTATACCGACGCCACGGTAGATCTGTATACCGCAGTGCTGGGTGGCGAGGCGCGCGTGCCCCATCCGCAAGGGGAGCTCGTGTTGACCGTTCCCCCGGAGAGTCAGCCCGGGAAGGTGTTTCGTCTGAAGGGAAAAGGAATGCCGGACGTGCGTGGTGGAGCCAGCGGAGACCTGTACGCCACGCTCAAGGTAAGCCTGCCGGAAAAATTGTCCGATGAAGAAAGAAAGCTGTTCGAAAAATTATCTAAACTTCGCTGATACCGCCCATGGATTCAGTATCGAAAATTTCCGGGTAAAGGAATGAAGTTATGAAAATGAGAAACGGTATTTTTGCGATCGTGATTCTGATCTCTCTTCTCGCAATTGTCACATGCAACAGCCTGTCGACGTTGGGGGAAAACGTCATACAAGGTCTGGAATCTACAACCGGCACACAAGACAACGAGGCCGAAACGGAAAGCGAAACGGCTGATGTTCAAGACAACCCGACCGGGATCGGAGATCTGGACCTGGCAGACATCTATGATCGCGTCTTGCCCGGCGTGGTCACGATCTGGACGTATGCAGATATCGGTGATAATGGCGATTCGAGACCGTTGGGTCAAGGGTCGGGTTTCGTCGTCGATCAAGACGGTCACATCTTGACCAACCAGCACGTCATCGAATCCGCATCCGAAATCGAAGTCGATTTTCCGTCCGGAATGAAATCCTGGGCGGATTTGATTGGCACGGATCCCGATTCCGACCTGGCCGTGCTTGAGGTCGATGTCCCCGCAGAAGACCTCGTCCCGATTCCGTTCGGAGATTCGGATCAAGTGCGGGTGGGGGAATTCGTCATTGCAGTCGGAAATCCGTTCAACTACGAAGGCACGATGACGCTCGGCATCGTCTCCTCCAAAGGACGCACCCTTGAATCCATCAATCCGGCTCCCGGCGGAGCGTTCTTTTCAGCCGGAGATTTAATCCAAACCGATGCCGCGATCAACCCCGGCAACTCGGGAGGACCGCTGATCAACATGCGCGGCGAGGTGATCGGGATCAATCGGGCTATATCCACAGAGAGTTTCAGCCCGACCGGCAATCCCGTTAATTCCGGTGTGGGATTCGCCATTCCCATCAACATCGTAAGTCGCGTTCTGCCATTCTTGATCTCGGAAGGAAGATACGAATACCCCTATCTCGGCGTTCAAAGTCTTGGGGAATGGAATCTGCGCACGATCGAATCGCTGGATTTGCCGTCCGACGCCCTGGGTGCTTACATCACCTGCGTGACCGAGAGCAGTCCGGCTGATGAAGCGGGCCTCATCGGCGCCGGAAGCTGCGGGGATCCGGAAGTCCATCCGGGCGGAGATCTGATTATCGCCATCGACAACCAGCCCGTCAGCCGCTTCTCCGAACTGCTTGCGTATCTACTCAAACACACCGAAGTTGGACAAGTCGTAACACTGACCGTGCTGCGTGATGGGGAAACCATCGATCTGCCGTTGACCATCGGTGCTCGCCCATAACGATTCGGCCAGTCGACGCGAATCCGAATATTCGGATTGGAGGGCATGATGTTGACGGAACGAGATCTAAAAGAACTCATCGAACATCGACCCAAGGATCCAGTTTTGAGTGTTTTTCTGAACACCGATCCTGCTTCCGGGTCGAACGAAGTCCATCGTCTGCAACTGCGTCAATTGTTGAAAGCCTTCGATGAAGGAGCCGAAGGCGATGTCGATGCAATCATGCGCTTCGTGCAACACGAGTACGATTGGAGCGGCAGAAGTCTGGTTATATTTTCGTGCGTGGAAGATGACTTTTTCCGCACGTTCTCGCTTTCGCTTCCATTGCGCAGCCGAGCCCGCCGTCTAAAGCGGCCTTACGTAAAACCGCTGGTCGACCTGATCGACAGTTATGGCCATTACGGCGTTGCGCTGGTCGACAAACAAGGCACGCGGCTCTTCAATTTTCACCTCGGCGAATTGAATGAAATCGAGGGTTCGCTCGGAGAGCCCGTGCGGCACACGAAGCGCGGCGGCGGATCGCAGAGCCCGGGTAGGAGAGGTGGGGCCGCCGGACAAACACGCTATTCCGAAGAAGTCGCCGAACGCAATTTAAAGGACGCAGCAAATTTCGCGGCCACCTTTTTTGATCAAAATCAGGTCCGCCGGGTTCTCGTTGGAGGTACTGAAGAAAACGTAGCTCGATTCCTGGAATATCTTCCCAAACGTTGGAAGTGCCTGGTCATGGGCACCTTCCCAATCGAAATGACGGCCGGCCACATGCAGGTGCTGGAAAAGGCAATGAATGCCGCCAAGAAATTCGAGGTTGCACGCGAGGCGCGCCTGGTGGAAGCGGTCGTAACCGCGGCCGCGAAGGGAGGTGAGGGCGTCATTCGGCTGGGGGACACGTTAGGCGCCGTTCAAGCCGGCAACGTCCAGACGCTGGTTGTCAGCGAAGGATTCCGCGCAGCGGGATATCGCTGCGTCAGCTGCCGATTCATCTCGGAACAGAAACTCGAACGCTGCCCCTTCTGTTCGAGCCCGATCGAAAAAATCGAGGACGCCGTCGAACTCGCCATTCGACAGGTTTTGGCCGACGGCGGCGAGGTCGAGATGCTGCACGACAACCAGGCTTTAATGAAGGCGGGGAACATCGGAGCCGTGCTGCGCTATAAAACCTGACCAATACCCCGCACGACGAAAGAGAATAAAAAAACTGCGGCGTTGGAACCAACGCCGCAGTTTTCGTCTCGGGAATTCTCCCTGTGGATCAATCCGAAAATAGGGAACGCTCCAAAGCGAGAAGGTTGGAGGTTAGGCGCTCGAGGTCCTGATCCAGAGAAAGCGCGTCCTGCCCCAAATTGTCCAGTAATTCTGCCAATTGATCTCGCAGTGCTTGAACGGCCGTCGTTCCGTCCGCACCGAGCCCGGCCTGCAAACTCGCCAGGCGATCGTCGGTGCCCGCCAGAGCGGCGCGTATCCCCACCAGATCATCTTGCCCCAGGGCCACGCGTGCGGAAGATACATCGACCAGGGCATTGACCAACTGCACGTGCAAATTCGCCTCGTCTGCCTGCGCCTGGATGTCTGCGATTCGTGCGTCACAATCCGCGCGTACGGAATCTTCAATCGTCGCTCGTTCGGCCTCGAGAGTCGAAACCTGGCTTTGCAGGTCGTCTTTTTCCGTCCGGAGGTCCCGCACCAGCGTGAACCAGGCGACTCCGACGCCCAACCCAAAAACGGCGGCCAAACCAATCACCCACAGCAAGAGCTTGCGCATGAACCCCTTGACCCGATCCATTCGCCCGGAGGCAGGCTTCTGCTTCTTTGTCGTCTTTTTCTTCCCGCGGGCTTTTTCCACAACATCGCTCGACGCGGCTGGCGCATCCAACTCCGAGTGTTTTTCTTCTTCATGGTCATCATTGGGAACCATTGACATCCTCCTCTGGCGCGGATTCTGTGGGCTGCACTGTCGGTGTCACAGTCGCCGCAGGCAGCACAGAATAATCTGTAGCCTCGATCAGCAATTTCCAGGCAATTTCCAACTCGTCGGCGGCGATGACCGGTGATTGCCGAACGTCGTCAAGCGCCAGTTCCAGCCGCTTGACGATCGATTCCAACGTATCGATCTCCTCCGGCGTTCCTTGCTCGAGCATCGCATTCAGCACGTCGGCTGCCGCCGAGATGTCCTCACTGGCAAGACCCAGGTTGTCGTGAATCAACGACACCCTCGCTCTCGTTAGCAGAGACATCGTGCGCACCAATTGCAGTTGGTACTGGAACTGATGCGCCGGGATACCCAGCGCCGAAAGCTCCGCTTCGAGCTCATCGATTCGATCCGCGAGTCCCAGGATGGTTAATTCAACCTCGCCGACATTATCCGGCAGGAGCGCCAATGCGGACACTTCATCCGCATGCTCGTCCTGCAAGCTGCGCAGCCGTTCCACCCGAGCGTCCAGCGCAGACAGGTCCTCCGCTTGAACGGCCAGCCGCCCCTCGATATCGACCAGGCGCTCAACGAGTTGATCCATTTGGGTCTGAATCATCTCGTTCGAAGATGCCAGATCCTGCTCTAATTGATCCAATCGCTGCGAATTTTCCTGCACCGGTGCGATGAAATCTCGATACAATTTCGGGATTCCATAATATGCCGCAGCGCCCAAACCGATTCCAAGAATGAGAACGACGATGATTCTCAAGAGGAAGCCGAGAAAGCGCCGAAAGACGCTCGGTTCTCCTCCCCCATTTACGTCCTCATCTTCATATTCTGCTTCAGATTCTTCTTCCCATTCGGGGCTTTCGAATTCTTCTTCCATATTGTTCTCCACCTAAATCGTCAGGGAGTCGTTGTTTCCAATGCCGGCAGCGCTTCCATAATCAGCTGTCTCAGGCCCTGGAGAAACTGGTCGAACCGTCCTATCGATTGTGTCAGCAAATCGATATCGTTGTGGATTTCCTCGATCTGTGCCTGCATCTCGGCCACATCATCGAGCGAACCGGAGACATCCTCACGCAGCGTGGTGAACTGATCTTCCACATTTTGGACTCGTCCGCTCAAGCCTTCGATCGCTTCCAGGCGCAGGTTGATGGCATCCAATCGCGAAACGGCGCCATTAATATCGATTTGAAGCGCTCCGAGCTGGCTTTCCAATTGACGCACCGCGGCATGTTTTCCCATGTCCAACGTGCCGTTGATTCCGGCGACGACCGATAAAGTCAACAGGACAGAAAGCAGCACGCTGATTCCTGCCGTCACGATCACGAGGCCCCATTGTTCTTGGGCGATGGAAAGCGAAAACGGAAGCAGCGGTTGACGCTTGTTCCTCAAGTGCTTGCGTCGGGCAGCCATTTTCGGCCGCCGTCCATCTACCGGCATCCCTGGCTTCGAGATCGTCTCGTCC
>Ga0307426_1001936_pt1 | contig 13195 bp, 13 predicted proteins | sample SalMarWE160340MG_FD_202165 | JGI IMG/M metagenome (GOLD analysis project Ga0307426, IMG submission 202165) | Salt marsh sediment microbial communities from the Plum Island Ecosystem LTER, Massachusetts, United States - WE1603-40 | ecosystem: Environmental > Aquatic > Marine > Intertidal zone >... | reverse complement strand
GACAGGCCACACGGTCTCCCTTTTTTATACCGAGATCCTGCCGTAAAAAATTGGCCATGCGGTTGACATCATCGGACAGCTGCTTATAAGTATAGCGCCGGTTTTCAACCGCGTCCACCAGGGCCTCTTTGTCAGGAACCGCATGCCCCCAGCGACCGATCCAATCCCCGTAAATCATGGTTTATTCCTCCTGCATACCGCACGGACCCCAGCGCATCGTCGTTGCATTCCAGGCGTACCCGATGCCGGCTGAAATCATCAGCACCAGATCACCATCCTTGATCCGGCCTTCTTCCACAGCCAGTTCAAGCGACAATATCTGATCATTTTGGCCGTGGTGTCCGAACTCCGCTAAGTAGCGTGTCTTTTGAGGGTCTAACCCCAACTGTTCAACCAGGTAATCGTGTGCACTGCGTTTCACCAGCAGCGTGGCAAGGTAATCGACATCGGCTCGTTCCAATCCGCTTTTGGCCAGAGCCTGATCGATACACCGCAACCAATTGCTCAGGCTCAGCCTTTCCAGACGCGCTTTCATGCCGGCCGGATCCAAAACATCCAGGTATTGTTTACCGGCTTTTAATCCCTCAGCCGTCATGGCCTCTGCCGATCCGCCCTGGGGAACGTAAACATCCCAGGCAAACGAACCATCACTGATAAAATGGCTTTCCAATATTTCATTTTTGGGGCAGTCTCTTTGAACAACGCAGGCCGCGCCCCCGGCCGCCAGATAATACATCCAGCGGACCCGCGGATTGGGATAGTGGATCAGGTCTGAGTTGCGGTAGCCGGAAGCAACCAGGATATTTTGAATGCGACGATCGGATCGGATCATGTCCCGCGCAAGCTTGAGCGCCACCAGGGTGGTCCCACAACGCTGCTGCATGTCAAACGACCAGGCCTTGGTCAGATTCAGTTCTTTCTGAATCTTGGGGCCCACCGGCCAATTGCGGTACTCTTTGATCTCTTCGCCGCTCCATATGACCAGATCAATATCGTCCGGCGCCAGACGCGAGTAAAATAGCGCTTTACGGGCGGCCTTGATGCCCATGGCGACGGTGCCGTCGCCGGTTCCGGGCACATTTTTCTGGTACCAGCCGAGTTTCGTGCGAATGATGTCGGCAGGCGTCTCGCATTGGGATGCAATATAATCGGCATCGTGATAGGCCCGGGGCACATAGGTTGCCAGGCTGAGAATACCGGCTGTCGCAGTTTGATCGGACATATTATCCCTATAATTGCAAAAAATATTGCATTTCACTCAGGCGGTTCCGACAAAAATCATCGGAAAAATTGATAGATCCTGGCCTCCGGCTCGCAGAGCCTACGCCTCGGAGAGATACTGGTTTCTGGATACTTGATGTTTCTGGCTTTCATTCTCGGTGCATTGCTGAATATCCAGCATCGAGTATCGAGCATCCAGCATCGACCTCGTATATGCGGCTGGCTTGCGCCCAACCCTCTTAAATAGTTACTCGGATTTATTCAACGTTAAGGTTATTTTCTCGAAAATTAACTCTGATACGGCATAACTACCTGTAAATTGCCCGTCTGCGCCGGGCGAAGTACTCATTGACGGACCCGATAACACCTTTGGGGAAAAATATGACGACCAGAATAAAAAGTATCCCGAAAAGAAGGAGCCAGCGCTCCAGGACATTATGTAAAAAGGTTGCCTGGGGCAAAAGGTCTTTGGCGATATGTTGAAGATCCGGTAAAAACGTCTGGGTAATCAACAAAAAGGCAGCGCCGACGATCCCGCCGTACAGCGTGCCCATGCCCCCGATGATAACCATCAACAGCACATTGAGCATAATCGCCATGACTTCAAGGCTCGACTCCGGATTCACATATCCCACCCACATGGCATAAAGCCCGCCGATCAGCGTCGCCAGGACGCACCCGAAGGTAATCGATAGGGTTTGAAAAATGAAAGTCTTGTAGCCCAGCGCCACGGCGCGCTGCTCGTTGTCGCGGATGGCCTGCAACACCCGACCGAGCGGCGAATGTGTAAATCGAAGCATCATGAGAAACAGGGCCAAACAGCTGAAAAAAATAAAATAATAGGTCACCACTCGGCCCGTGATATCAAGGCCCAAAAATTCTCCCGGATTAAATGCTACCGAAAAAATTCCGGGCATACTGATGCTTATTCCGTCTTCGCCACCCGTAAAATGGCTGAGCTTGTTCGCTAAAACGATGGCCAGCTCCGCGAGTGCCAGCGTAACCATGGCAAAGAAGATGGCCTTGACCCGCAAGGAGATAAAGCTGATGAGCAGTGCTAAAATGATGGCAACCGCCGTGGCGATAAGCAGTCCGAGCATCAGGTTGAAGTAAGACGGGCTGCCGTATTTTCCAACCAGAAACGCGACACAATAGGCGCCGATTCCAAAAAACATGCCGTGGCCGAAGGAAAGAATCCCGGTATATCCCAGCAAGATGTCGAAGCTGGCCACCAGCGAGGCGAAAATCACAATTTTAATGGCCAGATCAATTGTTTTAAAAGATGGGAATAAGAACGGGACCAGCAGGAAAAGGGCCAGCAGTCCCATACGGAGATAAAAACTGCCGCGGGTGTACCGCCGCCTTTTTTCCTGCTGGCGAAAAATCTGAACCGGTGTTAGTTCTTGCATGACCTATATCGTGTATACCTATATTAGATTAGATTAAAAAATACCTGCCCTCTCCACAAGAACCTTTTTTGGGTTCAGCGTTCCGGGTTCAAGGTTCAGCCCAGCCGTCAGAAACGAGAAGCTGGGAGGCTGGGAAGCGAGGAAGCCGGGAGGCTGAGGCCTGAAACCTTTTTTTATCTCCCTGCGCCTTCAACGACTTACCGGCCGACTGACACCTCGAATATAATTTAATGAAATCCAAAGAGAATTTTTTATGGCTGAGATTATTGTCTGTTGGTATTAGTTTCAACCTCAATCACAGATATTTGCCCAACCGAGTCAATCGCGGTTGCAAACCGCTCCCACCAACCATTAACTTCAGCCTAAAAATAACAGTAGTATCTTTTTATAGTCGTGCGCCGTGCGCCTTTCGCCCTACGCCGTCAACCTTCCAGCGCACCCTTCAGATCTTTAACCTTTGTCCTTTTGCCTTTTCAACTCAACAAACCCAATAAACCCAACAAACAGGACAAGCTCTATCTATCCAGGATCCAGCATCGAGCATCCTGAGCCAACTCGCAACCCGCACCCCGCAACCCGCTCTATTTCCCCGCCGCAAACAGTCCGGTCGGCCGAATCAGAAGGATAATTATCATAATCAGAATATTGACGCCGGCGGCAGCCCAGGGGACCAGATAGGCCACGTAATTGTAGGCAAGGCCTACGATAAGAGCGCCCACCAGAGAACCCGTCACGCTCCCGAGGCCTCCGATAATGACCACGATAAATGCGAACAGAAGATAGGTTGAACCCATGTCCGGGTATACCTGAAGACTGAATATGCTCATGGCCAGGCCGCCCAATGCGGCCAGGCTTGCGCCGACAGCAAATACGCCGGTGAACAGCAAAAATATATTATGCCCCATGGCCTGAACCATCTCGCGGTTTTCGACGCCGGCCCTTACGATGGTACCTAATTTGGTCTTTTTAAGAATCGTCTGGATGCCGGCGTATACGATAATCCCGATAAGGATGCAGATCACCCGATAGCGCTGGATGATGACATCGAAAATGTCCCAATTTCCCCGAAACGTCAGGGGTACCGCCATGACTTCATCGTTCGGCCCCCAAAAAACGCGAATCAATTCTACGAGAACAATGGTGACCCCGAAGGTGATTAGGATTTGAAACAAATGGTTTCCGTATACCCGGCGAACGATGACCCTTTCCAGGATAATCCCCAGGACCGCAACTGCCGCCATCGCCGCCATGATGGCAATCAGGAATGCGGCCATATTCTGAAGGGCAGATGGGGCTTGCACCCAATTGGTCAACGTCCTAAAGACACTGAATCCGACATAGGCCCCCCAGGCGAACAAAGCACCATGAGCAAAGTTCAGGACATCCATCAGACCGAAAATAATGCTGAGACCGGAGGCAATCAGAAAAAGCAGCATGCCCATGGCCAGGCCGGCAATGGTCAGCGTCAGGTAGGTTGTGGCAGGTATTCCCAAAAGGGGGAGCATGAAAAGTAAAAGGACTCCCACAAAAGAAAGTTTATAACCCCAGCGTTTGATCATTGTATGCAGCATCCGTCTCCTAATCAAAATATTAAAATGATGGTCGAATTACTTCCAAGTTGCTATGATCTGATCAGCTAGGTAACCGCCTTGGAAATTCCCAGATACCTGCTTTTTAATTCGTCATTATCGACGAGCTCCGGCATGTTGCCTTTTTGGACCACCATCCCGTCGTCTAGAATATAGAATTGGTCACCGACCCGGCTGGCCATGTAGAAGTTTTGTTCCACCAGAACAACCACGCTGCGGGCTTTAATTTGATTGATGGCGTCGATAAGGGCTTCCACGATAATCGGGGCCAGGCCTTTGGAGGGTTCATCGATAAGAAGCAATGACGTTTCGTTGACAATGGCCCTGGCAATGGCGAGCATTTGTTTCTGTCCACCGCTCAGGATTCCGGCTTGAGCCCTCCAGAAATTTTTTAGATCAACAAACATATCCAAAGTTGTCTCCAGCCTTTCAGATGTCGCCGGGTCTTCTGCCAGCATCGCCACCCGCATATTTTCTTCCACCGTGAGGTTGGCAAAGATTCCCATATCCTCCGGAACAAATCCGATGCCCAGGCGTGCGATCTCATAGGGTTTTTTCTTCTGAATTTCCCGGCCTTTGAATAGGATTTTTCCTCGCCCCGAAGGCAAAAGACCCATCACGGTGCGCAGGGCGGTGCTCTTGCCGGCGCCGTTGCGTCCGATGAGAACGGTGACCGCATCGGCCTGTGCTTCAAACGAAATCCCTTGAAGAATATGATGGTGGCCGATATAGGTGTGAATATCTTCGACTTTCAGGATCGCTTCATTCACGCTTGGCTCCTCCGCCGAGATAGGCTTCCTGGACTTCCCGGCTCTGATGGATGGTATCCGGATCGCCGTCAGCGATAAGCCTGCCTTCCTGGAGCACGGCGATGGAATCCGACAGGGTCATGATCATGTCCATTTTGTGCTCCACCAGAAGCAGCGTGCGGGTCCTGGCAGCTTTAATTTTTTCGAGAATTTCCAGAATTGCCGGAACCTCTTCCTGGGACATTCCGGCTGTCGGCTCATCCAGGAAAAGAATCTGCGGTTCCAATGAAATTAGAATCGCCAGCTCCAGTTTGCGTTGCTCGCCGTGTGTCAGGGAGCTGGCCGGGGCGGACCATTTGTCATCGAGCAGCACATCTTTGAGAATGGTATAGGCTTCATCTTCGGTTTCCGGGAAATGAAGATAGTTGCGCCAAAAGTTTAGACCGAAACCCTTGCGGGACTGGATGGCGATCCTCACGTTCTCCAAAACGCTTAACATCGGAAAGATATTCGTCAATTGAAAGGATCGCCCCATTCCCAGACGCGTTCGCATGGCGGGACCCAGTTTGGTGATATCGCGCCCTTTGAGATAAACATGCCCCTCCGTTGCTTTATATTGACCGGTCAGTAAGTTGAAAAACGTGGTTTTACCGGCCCCGTTGGGACCGATAATGGATTTCAACGTGAACGGCGCCACCTGCAGGTTCACATGGTCAACAGCCACATGCCCACCAAAGCGGATGGTGAGATCTTTGGTTTCGATTATCGGTTTGGCGTTCATCTCTTATTCATGATCGGCGGCGCCGTCTCCTCCATTGACAACTCCCTGGTGAGCACGGGGATGGCCCACTCCACATCCGGTTTCACGTCGAGCTTGAAGGCGAACATGGACTGCAGGGCCTGATGGTCTTCCTTGCGGAACTTCATCATTCCCTTGGGCGTCATGAATTCCATTCCCTCCATGGCCGCGATGAGCTTTTCGGTATCGGTACCGCCGGCTTTGGTGATACCCTGAATAACGGCGCTGGCGGCAGCAAAACCACCGCAAGTGAAGAAATCCGGGGGCTCGTTGAAGCGCTTCATGTGTTCGGCGACAAACCAGTCGTTTACGGGGTTGTTCGGGTTCTCGTAGTAGTAGTAAATGGAACCGACCATCCCCTTGAGGGGCTTCCACGCTTTGAGGACTGCCAGGACATTACCGCCGCTGGCGATCTGGATACCGTATTTATCAAGCCCGGCATCGATCAACTGCGCCATCGGGCCGCCTTTCCCCGCCCATATGACCCAGATATACTTGGGCTGGGGTAAATCCTTCAGGGCCTCGATCATTTTTTGGATCGGCGCCGTGAAATCCGTGCCCTTGGGATCCGCATACTCCTCATGGACGATTTTGGCGCCCAGTTTCTCCGCCGCCTGCTTGTAAGCAGCGATGCCGTCGCGGCCAAAAGCATAGTCCTGGCCGATACAGGCGATGCTGACCCCCGGCTTGGCCACCGCAACGGCATTGGAGATGGCATCCTGGCTGGAATTGCGACCCGTTCTGAATATGTAGCGATTCCAATTTTCGCCCGTAATGGAGTCTGCGACCGCCGGTTCCACAATCAGGATTTTTTTGAATTCCTGGGCCACGGGAAGCACGGCCAGCGCTACACCGCTGCTGGTCGGCCCGATTGCCAGATCGACCTTGTCATCGCTATATAGCTTGGTAAGAAGCATCTTGGCCCGATCCGCCTTGAGCTGCGTATCTTCCACGATCACCTGCACATCCCGATCGAGGATCTTATTGGTACCCTTGGTAAAGTACTCCAGCCCCATTTTAAAGCCGGTAACCTCCGCTTTGCCGTATATCTCGTAGGCTCCGCTGATTCCCTGGATCATTCCGATTTTTATCGGCTCGGCGGCCAAGCCCGATGACGCGCAAACCATCGCCAATAGAATAAAAAATAAAATACAACCGCTGCAAAATCTACCTTTGTCCATTTTGTCCTCCTTTGATTAACCTGTTTTTTGCCAGCATCGACCTTGTCAAACTAAACCATGCTTTTTCTGATAACCGTCTTTAACACCTTGCCGGCCGCATTGCGGGGCAATTGCTCCATGAACAACACGCTCTGAGGTATTTTATACTTGGCCAGTCGTCCTTTAAGATGCCCGAGGACCGCCTCGGCCGTCAGGCTCTGATTCGCCTTTAATACAACGACAGCCCGACCCACTTCGCCCCATTTTTCGTGCTTCACACCGACAACAGCCGCTTCAGCCACCTGGGGCAGTTCATAAATCGCGTTTTCCACCTCGGCCGGATAAACATTCTCGCCGCCGGAAATAAACATGTCCTTTTTGCGTTCAACGATGTAAAGATCGCCATCCGCATCCATCCGGGCCAGATCACCGGTATGGAACCAACCGCCAGCAAATGCCTCTTCAGTGGCAGCGGGTCGGTTCCAATAGCCTTGCAGCAGGTTGGGTCCGCGAATGACCAGCTCACCGACATCCCCTGCCGGAACAGCCTTCAGATTGTCATCCACTACGCAAGCTTCCAGATGCATCAGGGCCCGTCCGATAGAGCCGGCTTTTTCAAGCGCCAATTCTTTGGTTAGGGTGGTGATGCTCGGCGCAGCTTCGCTCATTCCAAAGCCTTGCTGCAGTGCGATGCCTGCTTCATGATAGTGTTTCACCAGGCTGACCGGCAGCGGCGCGCCGCCGCTCATGACCAACCGCACGTTTTTAAACGCAGCGGCATCAAACGCGGGATGTTGAATCAACGCCAGGAAAATGGCGGGCACACCAAAAAAAAGGGTGATCCTTTCTGCTTCAAGCAAGGCCAACGTCCTGCCCGGATCAAAGGTCCGCTGGATAACCACCGTACTGCCATCATAAAGCATCGGTAGGGTGAACAGCCCGATACCGCCGATATGGAACATGGGTAACACCAGCAGGTCACGATCGGCAGCAGTAAAGTCCAGGGCGATGTTCAGGTTAAGCGCATTCCAAAAACCGGCACCCTGGCTGAGAATGGCACCTTTCGGTTTGCCGGTGGTACCGGCGGTGTACATGATGATATGCGGGGTATCCAAATTGGGAATCGGGTTGGTTTGCGGCTCGGACCCGGACTGCCCGGACAGCAGCGGCTCGTAGGCCTGGGCGCCCAATATCTGTTTTTCACCGAAAACAATATATTGCTTGAGCGGTGTTGTCCCCATCACGCCTTTGGCCAGCTCCGCCAGACCGGCATCGAAAAGCAGGGTTTCAGCACCACTGTCGTTCAAATTAAAGGCCAATTCCGTCGGCGTGAATCTCCAATTCAGCGGAACAAGAATCAGACCCAGCTTGGCCGCAGCCATGATCACTTCGACAAATTCCAAACGGTTGTAAGATAGAATGCTGATACGGTCACCCGGCTGCAATCCTAACCCCTGTAATGCGCCGGCCAGACGATTGACCCGTCGATTCAGCTGTTGATAATTCAGCCTTCGCTCGCCGTCCACGATCGCTTCCTTTTCAGGAGTCAGAAACTCTCTTTTCGTCAACCAGGAGCCGATCCCTGGAATTTCCATAACCTCTCCTTCGCTGCGGTTTTAAAGATCGTCAAACAAATAGTTTCTGCATGAGGCCGGCCATGTTGTCGGCAAAATTGGTCACGGTTGCCAGACCCTCTTCATCCTTCTCGGCGTCCCTTGCACCACCCGTTCCGGCCATTCCCACGTTCCAGTACGTCGAGCCGGGCACCGTGATGCCGTTAATAAAAAACCATAGCAAAAGCTGGGAAAATGCCATGTTATGACCGGCCCGCCGGGCCACGGTAATCGGTCCGCCAACCTTGCCGCCAAAAAATTTATCATTCCAGTAGGCCACAAAGGTCGCACGTGCCAGAAGGGACATCATTTGAGGCACAACCGAACTCAGATAGACCGGCGAGCCAAGGACCAAGCCTTCGGCAGCGCGCATTTTGCCGAGGATTTTCTCAAAATCGTCATCTTTAATCGTGCAGTGGCCTTTTTTGACACAATCGTAACAGCCGTTGCAGGCTTTGATTTCCTTGCCCCTGAGGGAGATTAATTCTGTTTCAAAACCTTTCCGGTCAAGCACATTCAGTGCCGTTTTCACATAATGCAATGTATTACTCTTCGCTCGCAGGCTTCCGGCAATTCCGACGACCTTCATACCGATTCCTTTTCTCCCTGATAAAATCCATCCGGCAATTTAGCGGTGGTCTGCAACGTCCCTTCCTTCAACTGCCGGCGCATGAGTTCGACAAAATAATTTTGCGCAAAACACCTGCTGAAGGCATCGCTTTCAATTTCGAGACCTTGGGCCGGGGATCGGTTTTGAGCAGCCCGCACGGCCCTCTTGGCCTGAGATAAGGCGTGCTGGGGGTTGCGCAGTATACTTTGCAAAATTTCGGTAACTTCGGAAAAGAGCCTTTCAGGCGCAACCACATGTTGGATAAGCCCCAGAGCATAAGCCTCCTTGCCCGGATAAAGCTTTCCTGAAAGAATCATTTCCATGGCGCGCCCGACCCCTACCAGTCTGGGCAGCCTTTGAGTGCCGCCGCCGCCGGGAATAATGCCCACTTTGACCTCAGGCAGGCCGATGCGGGCAGTTTCGCCGGCCACCCGCAGATCACAGGCCAGGGCGAACTCAAAACCTCCGCCAAAACACAGGCCGTTGATCGCCGCAACCAGAATTAGCGGACAGGCCTCCATACGATCGAATAACTTCTGGATGCGAACCGAAAAGGCCCTGGCCTCTTCGGGACGGCACTGCATCATCTCAATACCGTCCGCACCACCAATGAAATAGGTGTCTTCGGTGCCGGTGAAAACCACTGCCCGGATTGAGGTTTCTTCGATTTCCGTCAGCACACGGTTCAGTTCAATCATAAGGAGCGTGTCGATTGAATTGCGGTCACCGGGTCGATTGATGGTTACCCAGGCGATCGCATCTCGATAGTCAACCAAAAGCCGTGTATATTTTTTTGACATTAGATGACCAACCCCCCGTTGGGACTGAATACCTGGCCGGTAAAAAAATCGGCCTCGGGTGAGGCCAAAAATGATACCAAGGCAGCTATCTCCTTGACTTCTCCAAAACGCTTCAAGGGTGTCTTTTTTAGAATGATGTCTGAAAACCCTTCCGGCAGGCCATTCAGCATGGGAGTATCAATATAGCCCGGCGCAATAATGTTTACCCGGATGTTATATTTGGCGACTTCCTGCGCCAGTGTTCGGCCCATCATATTGATGCCGCCCTTGGCCGTACTGTAATGCAAAGCTCCCGGTGTCGGCGTTAGTGAGGCCACCGAACTGAATATGATGATGCGACCGGACGCGTATGCTTTCATCCATCGAACCGCCTCCCGGCAGCAATAAAAGGCGCCATCCAGATTAACAGCCATCATTTGCCGCCAGTCCTCGTCTTGCATATCTTCTACAAGGACTGTCTGTCCCAATATGGCAGCCGTGTGAACCAACAGATCCAGGCGTTCTACCCGCTGCCTCAAGTCATTGAATAAAGACACCACCGAGGTGCTTTGCGAAACATCCACCCCACAAGCTTCGGCCTGACCCGACAAACCATCTGCCGCCAGCACCGTTTTTTCAGCTGCAGCCAGGTTCAAATCGGCTACAAACACCCGCATCCCCGAACGGCATAATTCCAGCGATATCGACCGTCCCATTCCGGACCCACCGCCGGTAATCAGAGCGGATTGAACAGGCAAGGTCTTCATCTGCAAGTCCATGGTTTCACAATAGTTCAGATATCATCTATTCCGTGGCGCTCAAAAAAATGACCGCCCGAACCTTATTCGGCCGCGTCAGGCTGATATATTTTTAATTTCATTTATTTCCTCTTCAAACTTCTTGAAGAAGTCATCTTTTTCTTTCCAGTCGGCGCCGAATTGCCGGTCGAAGTACTCGCTTAATTTATCGAGCAGGTTTTTCCAGACCATTTTTTTGCTGCCGGTAATGACATCGACCAGATAGGTATTCAGTTCGGCCATCATTTCCTTGGGCAAAAATGACACCGCGCCTAACTTGATCGATTCTTTCAAGGCTTCCGGAGTCAGGGCATGCGCGGTGAGCATCACGGTTGGAAACCCTTTGGAAACCGATTTTTTCAGCAGTTCGAAACCTTTAACGCCCATAATGTCCAGAATGACAATGTCAAATTTAAAGCCGGCAAGCAATTGCAGCGCAATTTCATAATCCTTGGCCCGGTATAGCCGGCACATATCGAGTTGCTCGGCAATGGCATCCAGAATATCAGGTTCGTCATCCACGACCAGGACCGCTTTATCTTTTAAAATACTTGCGGTGCTCATGTTGCCTTTTCCGAATCCGATATTTTTTGAAGGGGTATCCTCGCTGCCCAAACAGGGGTTTTGAACGCTAAAAGGGTTAAATCATCAGGTATTTTTCCTTGATCTCCTGGTTGGTGCGCAGTTCCTCGATACTGCCCTGATATCGAATTTTGCCTTTATCGATCACATACGCCCGTTCTGAAGTCATGGTGGCAAACTTGACATTTTGCTCGGAAAAAAGAATCGTTTGCCCCATTTCCTTTAGCTTTAAGATCTGTTTGCCCAGATCTTTCACCACCAACGGCGCCAGTCCTTCCACCGGCTCATCCAGTAGCAGCAGGTCGGGATTTCCCATCAGGGTTCTGCCCAATGTGAGCATCTGCTGCTCACCGCCGCTTAAGGTTCCACCATGCTGGCGCTCTCTTTCAGCGAGAATGGGAAAAAGTTGATATATCCGATCGATGGTCCAGGGATCGCCGTCGAAATTTTTAGGCACCTTATAGGCAATTTCCAAATTTTGGCGCACGGTCAGATCCGGGAAGATCAACCGATTATCCGGCACATATCCCATCCCCTTTTGGGCGATATAGTGCGGCGGCCGGCCGCGCAGCTCTTCACCGTGGAATTGAACACCTCCCGATTTGGGCGGCGTCAGGCCCATAATGCTTCTCATCGTAGTGGTCTTGCCGGCTCCGTTACGACCCAACAGGCAAACGATCTCACCGCGTTCCACCGTCAGGGAAACATCAAACAGGATATGACTGGTCCCGTAAAACGTGTTGATCTTCTTGACCTCCAGTATCATGTTTCCTCCCCGAGGTATATTTTTTGCACCATTTCGTTTGACCGGACCTCTTCCGGGCTGCCTTCCGCAATAATCGATCCCAGGTGTAAAACCGTGAGTCGCCTCGCGTAGCCGAAGACAACGGCCATGTCATGCTCGGTAAAAAGAATTGTCAGCGCCATCTCCTGATTCAGGCGTTTTACCAGATTCATCGTTTCATGGGTTTCTTCGCCGGACATCCCGGCCGTCGGCTCATCGAGAAAGAGCAACTCCGGCTTGCAGCCCAGCGCGATGGCCAGTTCCAAACGCTTCTTATCTCCCTGGGAAAGGTTGCCGGCAACCCTGTCGACGTGCTCAGCAAGCCCCGTTACCTCAAGCAGCTCCAGGGTTTCTTGTTTGGCCAGCCGCCGGGCCGGTGTAAAAAAATTGAGCGTTTTCTTTTGCTGGGCCAGAACTGCCTGCCGGACATTCTCATAGGTTGTCAGGGCCAGATAAATATTGCTAATCTGAAAGGCCCGCGCAATGCCTAAACGGGCAATGCGATGGGGCGGCCGGTTGGTGATATCTTTGCCCTGAAAGAACACCCGGCCGGAATCCGCTTTATGGAAACCGGTCAGCAGATTAAAAAAGGTGCTTTTGCCGGCCCCGTTGGGGCCGATGATGGCGGAAAGCTCCCCGGTCTGCATCTGGTAGCTGACATCGCGGGTCGCTTGCAGGCCGCCGAAGGCCTTGTTTAAATGCTCTACTTTCAGAATTACCATATCAAGATGTCTCCATATCCATGGATTCTTTGGACTCGCCGATATGGTCCCTGCTCTCCGGGGTCTTGAACTTTGCCTTGACCAGCCCCAGGACACCGCCCGGTATATATAGAACAACAAAGACAACGATCAAACCGATGGTCAACGGCCAGTATTCGGTAAAGCCGGTGACAAAGGCAAACAGAAAGGTGTAAATCAGGGAGCCGATCATGGGGCCCAAAAAGCCCAGCGGCCCGCCGATGACGGTCATAAATACCGGGATGCCGGACTGGTGCCAGTTGCACAGATCCGGGGCAATGCTTCGGTTGAAAGGTCCCAATAGGCCTCCGGCCAATCCGGCGAACATACCCGCAATCGCAAAGTTGATGAGCATGTATTTGC
>Ga0307426_1001933_pt1 | contig 13198 bp, 9 predicted proteins | sample SalMarWE160340MG_FD_202165 | JGI IMG/M metagenome (GOLD analysis project Ga0307426, IMG submission 202165) | Salt marsh sediment microbial communities from the Plum Island Ecosystem LTER, Massachusetts, United States - WE1603-40 | ecosystem: Environmental > Aquatic > Marine > Intertidal zone >... | reverse complement strand
CCCTGATAGACCGAGCTTCCCTGCTGCTCGGGCGGGAGCTCGTACCAGGGTTCGTACAGCACCACCCCGTTGCCCCGAAAGCCGGCACTCTCCGGGTTCGGGGTTATGAAAACAGCATTTGTCTCAACGGCGCTGATCCGCTTCTCGGGCACGCGATCGGGTACGATGGCGGTGGTGTAACGCCCTTCCGCCTGATCGTACTCATCGAGATTTTCATTCACATCCCCGAGAACAAGCAGGTCCGCATCCGGGACGGAGCGGAGGATCCCCCGGAGTCTTTCAGTCAGAACCTCGGCCGCCTGCCTGCGGGCTGCTGCGGTACCTTCCACCCCGCCGGTCTTCGATTTCCAGTGGTTGTTGAACAGGTAAAGGATCGATCCCTCGTACTCCACCTGCATTTCCAGAATATGCCGCAGCGGCACACCGGCGAAGCTTCCCACTGCATGAACCCGGGTACGCGCTATGGGAATCCTGCTCAGGCAGGCTACGGTCGTGGCCACTTGCTCCTGAGGCACGAACACGAGGTAGCGGTACCCAAAACCCTTGAGATGGCGATCCCGCAGGTCCCGCAGAGCAAGCTCACTCTCTATCTCCTGGAAACAGATGATGTCCGGCCCACGGACAGATGTTGCCTTGACAGCCCGGGCGATTGCGGAGAGCTTCCGGTAGTACAGTTCCCGAGACCACTGCTCACCGCCGTACTCGGGATACTCCCGCCCTTCGTGGCGGTCATCGAAGAGATTCTCGACATTGTAGCTGGCGACGACGATCCGTCCCCCGCAGGACAGAAGGGACAGAATTGAAATGATAAGAAAGACAGGAGCTGCCTTCCTGGACATCAAGGGTTTTGTACTGCGGGCCGCCGAGCTGCAGGGGCGCCGGGCTGTGAGCCTCTTTACGGCCCGGGATCTGCTACAGCTCGTCCCTGTTGCTGATAATCTTCGAAATGAGCCCGTATTCCAGGGCCTCTTCCGCGTTCATCCAGTAGTCCCGGTCCGTATCCTTCTCGACCTTGTCGATCTTTTGACCGGTTTCATCGGAGATGAGCTTGTTGATCTTACGCCGCAGCTTGTCCAGCTCTTTGGCGTGGATCTCGATCTCCGTAGCCACACCCCGCATTCCGCTCAAGGGCTGGTGGATCAGGTAGTGGGAGTTGGGCAGGGCGATGCGTCTGCCCTTGGGCGCGGCCAGCAGGATGATCGCTGCGGCACTGGCAACCAGCCCCATGCCGATGATGACGACTTCGGGTTTTATGAAGCGCATCATATCGAATATGGCAAATCCCGCATCCGCATCCCCTCCGGGGGAATCGATGAAGACTTTGATCGGGTCATCCCCCTGATCCTCCAGCAGGATCAACTGCCGGATTATCCGCTCACCCAGGGACTTGTTGATCTCCCCGGACAGCAGGATATTGCGGGTTTTTAAGATCTTTTCGATCAGATTGGATTCAGACCTTCTGTTTTTTTCCTGTTCTTCCTGTTCTTCCTCTTCTTCCTCTTCTTGAAGGAAAACCAGGTCATGCAGCTTTTTATCCATCATAGATTCAGAATATATTGAAACCGGCGGGAATTTTCAACAAAAAGCATCGCGTCGAGCAGCCTTTCGGGCATTGCTACGCTGTCCGCGACGGTTTACAATCGTGGAGACACCGAACCGTCGCAGAGCACGACAGGATCCGGCGACGGGAATCACCACTTGTAGAAAATCCAACGATCGGAGGAGTACGGGTACCATGAAAACACGAATCGCCGTAATCGGAGGAAGCGGGCTGTACCAGCTCGAGGGTGCGAAGCTGATCGAAAGAATCGAGGTACCCACTCCCTTCGGCCTGCCCTCCGACCTTATCTCCATCGTCAAGGTGGGAGAGCAAAACCTCGCCTTTCTGCCCCGTCACGGCAAAGGACACCGAATCCTGCCCACCGAGGTTCCCTCCAAGGCGAACATCTGGGCTCTGAAATCCCTGGAAGTCGAACAGATCCTCTCGATCAGTGCGGTGGGCTCTCTGCGGGAGGAGATCAAACCGGGGGATTTCGTTCTCTGCGATCAGCTGATCGACAGGACCCGGGCGCGGAGCTTGAGCTTCTTCGGGGAGGGATTGGTAGGCCACGTTGCCTTTGCCGAACCGTTCTGCGGGGGGATGCGGGAGATCATCGCCGGCATCCTGAAAGACGGAACCCACACCTTCCACGACCGTGGTACGCTGGTCACGATGGAGGGTCCCCCGTTCTCCACCCGGGCGGAATCGCATCTGTATAGGAGCTGGGGCGCCGACCTGATCGGCATGACCGCCCTGCCCGAGGCCAAGCTGGCCCGGGAGGCGGAGATCTGCCTGGCCATCGTTGCCATGGTGACCGACTACGACTGCTGGCGGGAGGCGGAGGAGAGCGTCAGCGTAGAGATGATCCTCAAGGTGATGAACGAAAACACCAGGGCCATCCAGAAGGTGATCCCCTCTATTGCGGCTGCTCTGAGCTCGCGGGGTGCATGCGAATGCCACAGTGCGGCAGCCGGGGTGTTCGTCACCGACCCTGCCCTGGTTCCCTATGAGACGAAGCGAAAGCTCTGGATGTTGTACGGCCGTAGGTACTGGAAGGGAAGCTCACTGTAGATCGAGGGAATCCAGCTCCAGCGGAAAACCGTCGGTCTTCCAGGCAACGAGCTCGCCCTGCCGCTCGGCTATGAGCAGACCTTCGGCGTCGGGGAACTCATCCAGCAGCTCCAGTCCTTCCTGGGGACCGAGGACGAATGCGGCGGTGGAAAGGGCATCGGCGAGCGCGCAGGTGGGGGCGATCACGGTCACCGAAGCGAGCTGATCGGCCGGATAGCCGCTGCGGGGATCGAGAATGTGATGGTAGCGTTTACCCTCCTGTTCGAAGTAGCGTTCGTAGTCCCCGGAGGTTACCACCGCAATCCGTTCGGCCTTCCTCCCGAAGGCCAGCACGCCCAAGACGGCCTGGCTGTCCCGGGGATGGCGGATGGCGATCCGCCACGGTGTGCGCCCCTGCTTCAACCCCGAAACAAGGATATCCCCGCCCGCGTCGATCAGAAAATCCTCGTATCCCCGGTCGAGCAGATATTCGGCTGTCAGATCGACCACCGCCCCTTTGGCAATGCCCCCCAGATCGAAACCGAAGCCCTCCGGAAGCACCACCCGCCCATCCCTGCCGACCACTACCCGCGAAAAATCCACCCGGCTGCGAGCCTGCTCGATCTGCGGTCCCGTAGGTACCCGTCCGCCCGTGTCGAAGGACCACAGCTCGGTCAGGGCAAGGATGGTCGGATCGAAGGCCCCGCCGCTTGCTGCCGCGACGGTCCGGGCGATTTCCAGGACCGCCAGCACTTCCTCGGGAAGATTCCCCACTCCGGCCCGATTCAGTGCGCCGATAGCCCCCTCCGCCCGGCGGTGATCGAACTGCCAGGCCTTGCGGTCCGCAAAATCAAAAAGCTCCTGCCAATTCGGCTCTCTGGATGAGGACACCAGCACGGTGAGCGTAGTAGACATGGCAAAACGGGTCTGCCGGTGCACGGGAACCTGGCAGGAGATGAGCGTCCCGCCCAAAAGGATGACAAGTACGGTAGCACGCAGAACTCGGCGCAATTGGCGAACCTCAGAAAACCACCGGTGTTTCTTGAAAATTAGTGATTTACCATCTAATATTCAAGCCGGTATCACTCAAGTGAAGGCAGCTTTCGTCGGGCTCGTAGGAAGACCATCCAGTGGAAAATCCACGCTGATCAATCGAATCTGCGGGCAGAAAGTATCCATTATCTCACCCGTTCCGCAAACCACGCGCAATCGCGTGCGGGGAATCTACTCATCCGAGCGGGGACAGCTGGTTTTCATAGACACTCCGGGCTTCCACCTTTCGGAGAAAAAAATCAACCTCCATCTCAAAGAACTGGCTACCCGCACGCTCTCGGAAGTGGAGATCGTTCTCTATCTGATCGATGTGTCGCGACCACCCGGGGACGAAGAGCGGGCCCTGATCGAGCTTCTCCACAGTCTGGAGGAGAAGGTGATCGTCGCCTTGAACAAAATCGATGCCGGCGAAGGTCATGTAGAGAAGACGCGGGCCGAGCTGACCGAAGCGTTGAATCGGGCACCCACACAACTGATCTCCGCTCTGACCGGTCAGGGTGTCGACGCCCTCTTGGAGATCATCTGGGAGCGAGCCCCGGAGGGGGAACGCATGTACCCGGAGGACTACTATACGGATCAGAGTCCGGATTTTCGGGTTTCCGAGATCATCCGGGAGAAAGCGATTCTCCAGACCCGGCAGGAGGTTCCCCACTCCCTGTTCGTGGATATCAGCGACATGGAGATGAAGGATGACAACAGCTATCTGTGGGTACGGGCTTTCATCTACGTGGAGAGAGAATCCCAAAAGGGGATCGTCGTGGGCAAAGGCGGGGAGAAGATCAAGAACATCGTCCGATCGGCCGAGGAGGAGTGCAATCAGCTGTTTCCCTACAGAGTCAAGCTCGATATCCGGGTAAAAACCAGGCCCAAATGGCGAAAAGACGAGGGACTGCTGAAGAAGCTCATCACCTAACAGCGGTTCACCGCAGTGGAATTTTTCGAGCGTATCCGCAATCGCGTTGATGATCCAAACACCCGCTTCGTATTTCCCTCAGAGCTGACCGCGCGTTTCTGGTGCAGGCGGGCCCTGCACTTCTCCAACCGCAAGTCTATCCCTACCAGTCGTTTTCTGTCCTGGGACCAGTTCAAGGAGAGCTGCCTGATCTATGCTTCCCGGGGCCGGCCGGTGAATCGGGCGGTTCGCCTGCTCTTCCTGTACCGGCAGCTGGAGCAAAACCGCCGGAATCCCTATCTGCGACGGATCATCCCCCCTCAATACGCGGGGGAGCCCCGAATCTTCCTGGAATCCCTGCAGCGTCTTCTCCCCGTGCTTCACCGCCTGGCGGCCGTCCGGACCCGCTGGCCCCGATTCAGCCGGGATAAGCTCGAAGACCTCGAGGGTCTGCATGCACGCTATCGGGCTTTTCTCGACCGATCGCTGTTGTACGAGCCGAACTACGAACAGCCCCGGTTTTCTCCGGGAAACCTCGAGCACGTCCTCTTCTTTCCCGAGTTGATCGAAGACTACGGAGAGTTCGCCGATCTGCTGTCGAATCAGGTGGAGCGGATCCCGGTTCCCCCGGGCGTCCGGCCGGGTACCTCGGTCCGGGTATTCCAGACTCTCCCCGAGGAAATCCGGGCAACGATCCAGCGAGCCGCGGCCCTGCTGGACGGAGGAGTCGATCCGGAGGAGATCATTCTGACCGTCGGGCAGCTCGGAGAAGTGGAACCGTTTCTGCGCCGGGAGGCGGAGCTGTACTCCCTCCCGCTGCAGTTCCACCTTGGAAAACCGCTGTCCGAGTTTCCCCAGGTCATGATACTTCACAAGGCCTACACCGCAGTGGAAACTTCCTTCAGCCTCAACACCATGAAGGCCCTTCTGCTCTGCCGTTCCATCCCCTGGAAGCAGGAGAAGCTTTGCAGGGCTTTGATCCGTCTGGCCCTGGACGGGCGAATCGTGGGCAACACACCCTCTTCCGATAACTGGGCGTCGAGTATCGAGTCGTCCCGACGAAACGGAAATCCCCGCCGGCTGCCGCTTTCCCGGGCCTCCGGTTTCTACTCCTCCTTGAAGCATCAACTCACCCGGATAGCGATCGCAAATACCTTCACCGAGTTGAAAGAGTGTCTGGTCTCCTTCACCGCGGACTTCCTGGACCTGAAGCGTTTGGACGACGAGGAGGTGAAGATCTTCCAGTTCGCAGTCGATACCCTCGACGAGCTGGAGCAGGCCGATGAGTTGGCAGCCGGCGGCGCGGGCGCTCCGGGCACCGCAGACGCCCGGAGCCTGCAACGCCCGGCGTTCCCGATCTGGTGGCTGTATCTCGGACAGCGGTTGTACGTACCCGGCCGCTACGGTGCCGGGATCTCGGTCTATCCGTTCAGGGTGAGTGAGGGGATGGAGCCGGAACATCACTTCGTGATCAACGCCTCCCAGGCGGCAACCAGCCACACGATCCGCCGCTATCCTTTTCTCAAGCTTCACGAGGAACAGAGCCTGGCCGAGGTGCAGCGGGAGCTCGCCCCTGTTCATCTGCAGCTGTACAGCCACAGCGGCGAAAATGTCCTGTTCAGCTACGCCCGCCGGGACTTCCAAAGATCCAACCTGCCGCCGCCGCTGTTCCTTGCCCGGGATATCCCGGTCGTCGAAGCCACCGCCGCGGATCCGGCGGATGCCTACGAACTGGAACGTAGGGCATGGATCGAAGGCGGCTCGTTTCCGCTTCAGGAGATGCAGAAAATCGGCTACGAAGCAGCCTCGGGCGGGGCACTGGGGATCAAGGAGATCGACGCGGCCAGACAGAATCTGAAGGACGAGCGCCTGATCCGGCTATTGGCGCAGCGCCTCCGGGACGAGGAGGGGCGGTTTCGGATCAGCGCAACGGCTCTGGAGCACTTCAGCCTCTGTCCCTTCCAGTTCCTCTGGGAACGTCTTCTCCAGCTGAGCGGGGAGGAGTACGAACCGTCGATGATCGACCCGATCGAGTTCGGTGTTCTCCTGCACCGAGGATTGGAATTGTTCTTCGCCTGGGTACAGTCGGATGACTCGGACTTTTCTGGCCTGCTGTCGATCGACCGTAGAGACGAGTACCGCAAGCGCCTCGAGCGCATCGTTTCCTCGATCTGCTCGGATTATCGCCGCAAGAATCCCACCCTGCTCGAGCCGATCGTCGCGGAGATACAGGGAAAGGTGGAAGAGCTGATCCTGGCCTTTCTCGATGTCGAATTGGAAACGATGGCCGGGGAGCGGGTGGAAGGAATCGAGGTTCGGCTCAGGGCTCTGGCGCCGGAGATCGATACGGTTCTTGTCGGCACCATCGACCGCATGAGTCGAAACCCCAGCGGGTACACCCTGATCGACTACAAGAAAAAACACGTACCGACCCGGGGGGATCTGTTTTCCCGACAGGCCGTGTCCCTTCAGATGCCCTTCTACATTCACCTGATGGAGCTGAACGATCGATCCGTGACCCGGGCGGCGTACTACTCTTTCGAAAACAAACGTTACCACTTCGTATTCGGTGGTCCGAAAACGAACATGGCAAGTGCAGAGGATACCCGTCGAAGCATTGACGAGGTGAAGCAATGCATCGTCGATATGCGGGAACGGGTTTCTTCGGGGAATTTCCAAATCGGCACTTCCCCAGCAACCAACTGCGGTCGCTGCCGGCTGCAGGAAATCTGCCGCAGCGGCTACTCTCTGGATGGATAAGAGCGTGGAGCCTTCCTTCGACAAAAAACAAATCGAGGCAATCCGGGTGGAGGGCAACGCCGTGGTGATGGCCGGAGCCGGTTCCGGCAAGACGGCCGTGATATCCGAACGTTACTGCCGGCTGCTGGAAAAAGCGGACATGGGGGTTGATCGCATTCTGGCCTTGACCTTTACCCAAAAAGCCGCCGCGGAGATGTACGAGCGAATCTACGACCGCCTCCGCCACGCGCCGGACCGATTGCGCAGACATCTGGAAAGCTTCGAGCAGGCTCAAATTTCGACCCTGGACAGTTTCTGCGCCGAAATCCTCAGCAACGCCTGCGACCGCTTCGGGTTACCCGAGGATTTTCGCTACGATGAACAGGCCGTTGCCCGTCTTGCCGAACGGGTAAGCCTGGAGTTCCTTCTGGAGAACCTGGAGAACCCTGCGGTACAGGCACTGCTCCATATCCACGGCTTCGAGATACTCTGGCAGGACCTGCTCCGAGATCTGGCCTGCAATCATCTTCATCTGCCGGGACAGTCCGATTTCCGGGCCATGGCGCGAGCCCAAACCGATCGCTGCCGCCGGGATCTTACCGAACAGCTGCAGGCAGTCCGGTTCCGTGTCGAGGAGATCCAAAGGCTCGATCCCCGTACCGTCTCCATCAGGGGCGCCCAGGAAACCCTGCAGGATTTCCACAGGATTGCCGGAGCGTTGGAATCGCATCGCTACGCAGAGGCGGCGGAGAAGCTGAGCCGCCTCAAACTTACAAAACCCGGCGGACGAGGTGCGGAAGATATCCAGCTGTTGAAAAGCTCGATCGATCAGCTGAGACCGGGATTGAGGACGTTGAACACCCTGGCCGCAACCCTGGAACAGGAACAGTCACTGCTCGAGGTTTTTTCCCTCCTGGAGAAATTCGCCGCCCGATTCATCGACGGCAAGCGAACCCTCGGCCTGATCGGCTTTCAGGATGCTGCCAAGCTCGCCGTAGAAGCATTGATCCAGGACAAAGCGCTCAGGCAGTTCTACAAAACCAAGTATCGCTACATCATGATCGACGAGTTCCAGGACAACAACCGGCTGCAGAAAGACCTGCTGTTTCTTCTGGCTGAAAGGCTCGACTCTCTGCACGACGGCGTACCCCCCGCTTCGGATCTGGAGCCGGACAAGCTGCTGTTCGTCGGCGATGAAAAGCAGTCGATTTACCGCTTCCGGGGCGCGGAAGTAGCCGTGTTCAAGTCTCTTCACGAAGAGCTGAGGGCCGCCGGCGGCCGGACTATCTCTTTGGAGCACAACTACCGAAGCGAAACCGAATTGATCGAGTTGGTGAACACGGTCTTCTCCTCCGTAATGGCGGACGCCCGAGCCGGGTACGAGGCCCGCTACCAGAGGATGACGAAGGGCGGCCCGCAGCGCGGTGCGCCGGCTCAGATCCACCTGTTTTACGGAAATCAAGAGCAGCATCCGGAGCCGGATTACGCTCCGGCCAATCTGGCAGAGGCCCATGCCGTGGTCCGTTTCATTCGCCGGAGCGTAGAGGGAAAAACGCTGCCCGTTGCCTCGCAGAAGGGGATCCGTCCGGCCGGCTATGACGATTTCGCCGTGCTGCTGCGCTCCACGGGCAATCAGATCCACTACGAGCGGATGTTCCGTTACTTCGACGTACCCTACGCTACGGACAATCTCCGGAGTCTGTTTACGGAGGCGCCGATCAACGACTTCTACCTGCTGCTGCAGCTGGCCGTCTATCCGGAGGACCGTGCCGCCTACGCGGGAATCCTTCGATCGCCCTTCGTAAACATCGGTGATGAAACGTTGATCCGTCTCCTCCTGGCCGGCGAAGGGCATGAAGCGGAACCGTTCTCCCATCTCGAGAAGATCGAGATGAGCACTGAGGATCGACTCCGCCTCCAGCGGGGCGCAGAGATCTACCTGTCGGTGCGGGATGCGGTGGATCGAGCTCCGATTGCCGAGATCTTTCACCGCCTCTGGTACCGCCACGGCTACCGCTACACGATTCTCCGCAATCCCCGAAACCACAACTACCTGGAATACTACGACTACATGGTCAAGCTGGCCGAACGCGCCGACCGGCAGGGAGACAGCCTGGCCGTGTTCCTCGACTTCCTGCGCCGGAACCTGGGCAGGTACGAACGAATCGACGATATCACCGTGCTCAAACCCCGCCTTCCCGGTGTCAAGCTGCTCACCATCCACAGATCCAAGGGTCTGGAGTTCCCGATCGTGGTTCTGGCCGACATGGGCAATTTGGGCCGGTACCGCCGCCACGCTTCCAGCCCCTACTATATCTCCTCCCAGTACGGCATCACCGTCAATCTGGGCTCCCGGAACTACTTCACCGAAATCGGCGAACAGGAGTCGGAAAACGAGGAACTGGCGGAGATAAAACGTTTGCTGTACGTCGCCCTTACCCGCGCGCAATCCCATTTGATTCTAGCGGGGACCCATAAACAGAAGAACAGGAGCAGTCCCAGGGCTCACCTGAATCTTCTGCTCCGAGGAATGGATTTGGACGAACAGTCCCTGACGAACGGCTCCGAAGGAGGGAAAGATTCGAACGTTGAAATCCACCACATCGAGAGCTTGAGCTGGGCCGAGCTGAACGGGAAATATCAGACGGCGGGACGGATCGGCGCGGCCGAGCGGGATGCATTGTACGCCGGGCCGTCGATCCGCAGAACCGTATCAAAACGCGAGGTTTCGGTGACCGAGCTATGCGCCCAGCTGGATCCCCTTGTGCGGCAGCGGCTCGGGAAACGAAAACCGATCGCTGCAATCCGACATCTGCCGGCGATCGATGCCGATGACCTGCTGAAGGAACTGGACCTGGAGACCCGCTTCGGAAGCCTGACGCATCAACTCCTGGCACAGTGGGGCCCGGATCCCCACGGAATACCCCCCGAACCGGATTGGACCCGGATTCCCAGGGAGCACCGGGAACGTCTTCTGAGCAGCGCCGTGGTCCTGTGTCGCAACTTCTTCGACTCCGAGCTGGGGGCTTTGAGCATGCAGGCGACCCGGGTGGAAAGAGAATTGCCGTTCCTGTACCTGTACGAAGACGAACAGGGGCCATTTTACATCAACGGTCAGATCGATCTGGCCTTCCAGTGGCGGGACCGGTTGTATCTGGTTGATTTCAAAACCGATCGAAGCTACTCTCCCGGGGAGCATGAGTGCCAGTTGGCGCTGTACCGGCTGGCCTTGGGGGAGCAGAACAAAGGAGAGATCCGCACCTTTCTGTTTCTGCTTCGAAGCGGCCAGGCGCTTCGCTGCGACACGCCCATCGATCTGGCGGAGTGGATCCCCAGGCTGCGGCATCTGCTGTAGAACCTGAAGCTTTTCAGGCGCTCAGAGTCGAAGCGAGAGATCCGGCGAGTAGTCGATCCGCCAGTGAAGATCGTCGACCCGGATCAACGAGGAGAGGAAGCCGATCAGGATCTCCCGCTCCTGGCGGCTCACAACGGGGCAGTCGTAGAACCGGTTCGTATATTTCAACTCCCGTCCGCCGCGACGACATTCCTCGGTGAACAAACGGTGCCGTTCCAGCCGGTCGAGAATCCGCCTGTTCGCCGAGGGGATGATCTCATTCACCTGAGCCTGGATGAAGGGGATCAGAGTCTCCTCGATCTCCACGGCGATCGAGTTACGAGCCGCGCACATCGCCGCCAGCATGGTGGTTCCGCAGCCGGCGAAGGGATCCAGGATCCGATCCCCCTTTACCGAAAACATGTTGATGAGCCGATAGGCCATCTCGAACGGAAAGGCGGCGCTGCGGCTGCGGGCGTTCCGGCGGGGCGCGCTCGACTTGCCCCCGTCCCGCTCACCCAGATGCTGACGAGTCCCCTTGAAATCCCAAACATCGGAGAACCAGACGTTCCGCTCCTCCCAGAAAAAGGCGCTCTCCCGCCTGTTCCTGCGCTCCTCGGCCGTGGGAAAGAGCCTGGGTGTCGATTTGCGGAAGACGAGGATCCACTCGTGCTCCAGGGTAACGTACGCTCCCGGAGGCAGGGTACCGGAACCGAGGAACTTGTTGGGAGCGTTGGTCTGTTTTCTCCAGAGGATCTCCGGCAGCATCTGAAATCCTGTAGCGGTGCAGGAGGAGATGATCCGGGCATGGTTGGGGTAGAGGCGAAAACCCGGCCCGAGACTCCGCGTGGCATCCCCTACATTGATGCAGAGCATCCCGCCCGCCCGCAGCACCCGGTACAACTCCCGCCAGACAGGATCCAAAAGTGCGTGCATGGCCTGGAAACAGGCCTGCCCGTCCCCCCCCGCCATGGCTTCCCGGATGTTCGGCTCCAGGCGGAGGAAAAGCTCATCCCACATCTCGATCATCGGATAGGGGGGAGAGGTGACCACCAGGTCTATACTGTCGTTGTCGATCCACGACAGATCCCTGGCATCGGCGATCCTCAGTCGATGGTCCGTCTGCATGATTGTGTTCGTCCGCTCATACCTTACCCTATCGGGGTGACGCTGAAAAGAAGCGCAGGGCCGCTGCTCTTGACCGAGGACCCGGGACCCACTAATCTGGACTCAGTCGTCGAGGTCTAACATGATCGATTCCTACTCCTTCGGCAGCATTACCGTAAACGGAAGGCGCTACACATCGGACGTGATCATCTATCCGGACCGGGTGGACTCCTCCTGGTGGCGAAAGGAGGGACACAACCTCTGTATGGAGGATCTGCGGGAAGTGCTCCGCTATCAGCCGGAGGTGCTGGTGATAGGTAAGGGCAAACCGGGTCTTATGTCAGTCGGAAACGACCTGATCGAACAGCTGAGTCGGCTGGGAATCGAGGTACGTGCCGCACCCACCGCCAAAGCCGTGAAGCTCTACAACGAGCTGAGCGCGGGGAAAAAGGTGGTCGCAGCCCTGCATCTGACCTGCTGAGCTCGCTCGGGAGCACCTCGGGATCATCTGAGCCACGAATCGCAGCGGGATCCTCATCCGCCCGGATCAACCCCGGCCGTACAAGCCGTAGAACTCCGACGTTTCCAGGATGTGTCCCTGCATCTGGTTGAGCAAGGCCTTCTTGGTCAATCCCGCCGCCCCGGACAGCTGCCCATCCAGGGCGTAGAGACGAAAGAAGTACCTGTGGGGTTTTCCTCTGGGCGGACAGGGACCGCCGTAGCCGGTCCTGCCGAAATCATTACTGCCCTGAAGTGCTCCGTTGTCCAGCCGCTCGGTGGAAGGAACGGCTTCGGGAAGTCGATCCGTCTCCGCAGGGATGTTGTAGATGACCCAGTGGACCCAGGTTCCCATGGGAGCATCGGGATCGTCGCAAATCAGGGCAAAACTCTTGGTCCCCTGGGGTGTCTTGTCCCACCGCAACGGCGGGGAAACGTCCCGCCCGTCACAGGTATAGGTTTGAGGGATCCTGCCTCCCGACTCGACCGCAGAGCTTCTTAAAACAAGCGCCATGTGCTCGCCCCCTTTTGTCTGATTTTTCACTTGCAACATCAATGGTAATCGAAGATCGGGTTGCTTTCAAACGGCTTAACGCGTTGTGTTATATGAATTCAGAGTCAGGTTGGCGAGCCCGGCGTCTATTCGTAGCGATTGTAGCTGCGGATCTGATCGAGTGCTTTCCTTTGCTTCGGGCGAACCTGATCGGCTTGAGGATAGCCCAGGGCGATCATAAGATAGATGCGCCGGTTCCGCGGCACGTGCAGCAGCTTTTTCATGGCTCTCTCGTCGAACCAGCCGAGGATGCAGGTACCCAGATCGAGCTCCGCGGCCTGCAGGCAGAAGTGCTCCGTGGCGATCCCGATGTCGATCAGGGAATAATCGAAGCGGCGCAGAACTTTTCCCGTTCTGACCTCCAGATTTGCCCGGTCGATCATCACCGCCACCAGGACCGGCACCTGATTGGTGAAGGTATTGAAGGCGCGA
>Ga0307426_1001932_pt1 | contig 13202 bp, 10 predicted proteins | sample SalMarWE160340MG_FD_202165 | JGI IMG/M metagenome (GOLD analysis project Ga0307426, IMG submission 202165) | Salt marsh sediment microbial communities from the Plum Island Ecosystem LTER, Massachusetts, United States - WE1603-40 | ecosystem: Environmental > Aquatic > Marine > Intertidal zone >... | reverse complement strand
CCTCGCAAATTACCCGATCGCTCTCGCACCCGCTATGGGACATAACTTCTACTTCAGCTACATAGTCGTGCTCACGCTGGGGTACACGTGGCAGGAAGCTCTAGGCGCCGTGTTCGTAGCGGGGGCGGTGTTCATATTACTTTCGACGGTAGGCCTGAGAGAGACCATGATGAACGCGCTTCCGGGCAGTCTCAAAAACGGCATCCCCGTGGGAATCGGTCTCCTCATTGCGCTCGTGGGACTCGAGTGGTCCGGCATTGTCGCCGGACACCCCGTAACTTACGTGACCCTAGGTGACCTGACGGCGACCCCTGCTCTCGTATCTATTGCCGGGCTGATAGTTATGGCGGTTCTCTTCACACTCAGAGTCAGGGGCGCCGTATTGATAGGAATCCTCGCGACCGCCGCGGCCGGTCTTATTACAGGCATTGTGAAATTCGACGGAGTGATCTCCCCTCCCCCTTCAATCGACCCTACACTGTTTAAGCTGACGACACCCAATATCCTCAAAGACCCGCGCATGATAACGGTGATATTCGTATTTCTATTCCTCGACATGTTCGACACAATCGGCACGCTAATAGGGGTAAGCCAGCAGGGAGGGCTCATGAGGGAGGGAAAGCTGCCGAAAGCGAGGCAGGCGCTCCTGTCGGACGCGATAGCCACGAGCGGAGGGGCGCTCCTGGGCACTTCGACCGTAACCAGTTATATCGAAAGCGCGGCTGGCATATCGGCAGGAGGGAAGACGGGACTGACAGGCATAGTGGTTGCCGTCCTTTTCGTGCTCGCTATATTCCTGAGCCCTCTTGCTCACATGATCGGAGCGAGCTTTGAGACCACATCGGGCGTAACCCTATACCCCGTAGTGGCGCCTGCTCTGATTATCGTAGGGAGTATGATGTTTAAAAATATCGTGTATATAGAGTGGGACGATTATACGGAAGCCATACCCGCGTTTCTGACCCTAATTATGATGCCGCTCGCTTTCAGCATTACGGAAGGCATTTCATTCGGTGTAATATCGTACGTTCTTCTCAAGGTGGTAAGCGGAAAGGGAAAGAGCGTGCACTGGCTTCTGTATTTGTTCGCGGTACTCTTCGTTGCAAGGTATATATGGCTCGATTGAGAAGCCTGTGTTAGCCCCGGTTTTTATTGCCTACGACGGAAGCTGCCAGTACAATATTTTCGACACGATAACATTAATAATGTCATGAAAAGCGTAACCATAGCCCTGATCCAAAGCCGAGTCTCATCGGACATAAAATCCAACGTCGCAAAGACTGTGAAAATGGTCGAGGAAGCGGCTAAAAAAGGCGCTCGGATAATCGCCCTTCAGGAGCTGTTTCAGACTCCGTATTTCCCGCAGTGGGAGAAAAAAAACAAGGACGATTACGCCGAGACCGCAAAAGGCTTTACGGTCGGCGAGATGAGAAAAACGGCCAAAAGATTACGTGTAACGATAATAGTACCGTTTTATGAAAAAAAGAACGGGAAGTATTTCAATAGCGCGTTGGTGATCGGCAAGAACGGCGGATCCCTTGGCCGTTACCACAAGATACACATACCCCACGACCCCGGATTTTATGAGAAGGAATACTTTGAAAATGGTGAGTCAGGCTACAAGATCTTCAAGGCAGAAGGGGTCAAGTTCGCGGTGCTTATATGTTATGACCAGTGGTTCCCGGAAGCAGCGCGAATGGCGCGCCTGAAAGGCGCCGAGATAATCTTTTATCCGACCGCTATAGGAAACATCGTCGATTACGACGAGGAAGGGGACTGGCACGACGCCTGGGAAACGGTGCAGAGAGGCCACGCGATCTCAAACAGTGTATACGTAGCCGCCGTGAACAGGGTCGGTCGTGAAGGGAAGATCAAATTTTTCGGTAAATCTTTCATCTCCGATCCCTTCGGCAAGGTATTGAAACGCGCTTCGGCCACCAGAGAAGAAATCGTCGTAGCGAAACTGGACCTGGACAGAAACGCTTTTTACGTGGAAGGATGGGGTTTCCTGCGTAACCGGAGGCCTGATACATATGAGTCTCTTACATCCAGCAAGATGGTAAAAAAATCAAAGAAGCTTCAGGACGTCTCTCACTATAAGGACATAAAGAAAGCCCTGGGCAAGAAATAGCACTATTTCCATGAACAAGCGAGACAATCGGAATTACCTGATGCCCGCCGAATGGGAGCCGCACTCCGCCGTATGGCTCGCGTGGCCGTACGACGAGGAGACCTTTCCCGGAAGAGTGGAAAAGGCAGAGGCCGTCTTCGCCCGGATGATAGACGCACTTCATACGAGCGAGCAGGTGGAGCTCCTCGCGCTGAACGAAAAGATGAAGGCACATGCCTCAGAAATTATCGCCGAAACCGGAGCGGAGCTGTCGAGGATAACTTTTCATATAATGGACTATGCCGACGTATGGCTCAGGGATACGGGGCCGACTTTCGTTAAGGATGAAGCGGGGAAAACAGTAATCACGAAATGGATTTTTAACTCGTGGGGGAATAAGTTCCCGGAGCTGCTTAAGGACAGAGTCATCCCGGACAGAATAAGCGAATGGAAAAGACTGCCGGTACTCACACCAGAGATAGTCATCGAAGGGGGTGCGATCGAGGTCAACGGCCAGGGAGTGTGTTTGACAACCGAGCAGTGCCTTTCAAACGATAATAGGAATCCGGGCAAGACGAAGACGGATTTGGAGAAAATTCTAAGAGAATATCTCGGCATTCAAAAAACCGTCTGGCTAAAAGAAGGCCTCGCCAACGACCATACGGACGGACACATAGACGAGCTTGCACGATTCGTCGCGCCTGACAAGATACTCTGCGCATATGAAGAAGATGAAAGAGACGAGAACTATCATATATTGAAAGCAAACTATGAAGCACTCTCGGAAGCCACGGATATAAACGGCGAGTCGTTCGAGTTAATAAAGCTCCCAATGCCCCACATGCGCTATGAAGACAGCACCAAAGCCCCGGTTTCGTACACCAACTTCTATATCGGCAACAACGTCGTATTAGCCGCGACATTTGATGACGAGAACGACGAGGAAGCATTAAAAATAATCGGAGATTGCTTCCCCGGACGCAGGATAGCAGCAATAGACTGCAGCGACATTGTATACGGCGGCGGGGCGGTTCACTGCATGACACAGCAGCAGCCGAAATAAATTTTGACATTGCGGAAATCAGCTATAAAATATTTCTGACTTACACCGCTAGAACTTGAAACAAAGGAATTCGCGGAATACAAACTAAGCTCGTTTGGTGCGTATTGTGGAATTCCTTCTCTTTCTAATTTCTGAGAATTTCCCTCTAAAGCCCAAACGAAAAGGGAGAATTCCTTAAATGGCAAAGCCAACCAAAAAAGAGCTTTTAAAGCAAGCCGTCAGGCACATCGATATCAAGAAAATCGACGGCAAGCAGGTCATTGACGCTTACCGCGGGATGTCTTTCTCAACGAGAGATACAGCAAGGGCGGCTGACATTTTCAACATGAACCTGAAGGACAACAACGCCTCGCTCTGGCTCACGCTGGCGGGCTCAACTTCGGCAGGCGGATGCATGCAGGTGTACGTGGATATGGTCGAAAACAATATGGTGGACGTTATAGTGGCCACAGGCGCGTCCATAGTGGACATGGACTTCTTCGAAGCCCTGGGATTCAAGCACTATGTAGGCACGCCGTTTATAGACGACGGCATGCTTCGCTCACTGTACATAGACAGGATATACGATACTTTCATCGACGAGGACGAGCTTCAGGTCTGTGACAGGACCATAGCGAAAATAGCGGATTCTTTGGAGCCGAGACCCTACTCTTCCCGTGAGTTCATTTGGGAGATGGGAAAATGGCTTACTAAAAACGCGAAGAAGAAAAAATCTCTGGTACAGGCGGCGTACGAGAATGACGTGCCTATTTTCTGTCCGGCTTTTACGGACTCGTCCGCAGGGTTCGGTCTCGTTTATCACCAGTGGAATAACCCCGACTCACACGTGTCGATAGACAGCGCCAGGGACTTCCTCGAGCTGACGAGAATCAAGATGGCCTCGAAGGAAAGCGGCCTCTTCATGGTTGGAGGTGGCGTACCCAAGAATTTCGCCCAGGATACGGTCGTCGCCGCGGAGGTGCTGGGCAGAGACGTGCCCGTACACAAATATGCGGTGCAGATTACCGTTGCTGACGTAAGGGACGGCGCGTGCAGCTCGTCAACCTTGAAAGAAGCTTCATCGTGGGGAAAAGTCAGCACAGTCTTTGAGCAGATGGTCTATGCCGAGGCTACGACCGTCGTGCCGTTAATAGTCGCGAACGCCTACCAGACGGGTCATTGGAAAAAGCGTAAGCCCAGAAATTTTGCAAAGACGTTTTAGGATTGGAAACGGAATACAGCCCGTATTTACAGGGCACGTGAGTTATGGCATCCAGGGAGCCGCGGCTTTATCCACGTACCATTCGAGGATGCCGTCAACAGGGTGCACCATCGAGGAAGGATAGGGAAGCGGCTCCGAGCCTTTCTCCATTATTTCCTTGAGCACAGGGACCTTAGCCGCGCCCGAAACGAGGAATGAAACTCTTTCAGCGTTGTCTATGACGGGGAGCGTAATGCTGATCCTCTTCTGCCCGGTCTCCGGATGGGTCGCCACAACGCATATCCTGTCTCTTTCCTTGAGAGTCGGCGCACCCGGAAACAGAGATGCGGTGTGTCCGTCTTCGCCCATACCGAGAAAAATCCAGTCGAAACGAGGAAAGCCGTTTCCTGCCGCCGGTATATTACGCTTGATTTCCTCTTCGTATCGCGTTACTTCTTCCCCAGGAGGATTTTCCCCCAGAACCCTGTGTATGTTGGCCTCCGGGATATTTATATGAGACAGCAGGGCGTCATTGGTCATCTTGAAGTTGCTCTGGTCGTCATCTGGCGGGACGCAGCGCTCGTCACCCCAGAAAACAATCGCTTTATCCCAGGGGAGCCCGTCGCGGTAGGGAGGCTCGGCGAGTACCTGAAAAAATGCCTTGGGGGTATGGCCTCCCGAAAGGGCCACAGTCAGCGTCTCGCCTGATGCCGCTTTGTCTTCGAGAGCCGTCTTGAAATCTTCAGCCAGCCTCTTCGCCATTTCCGATATATCGTGCAGAAGGTAAATTTCTTTTTTCATATGGTCCCCCGATATAGATAAATACCCCGACACATGCCTTGCTTATAATTAGAGCTCGCAGAATTCCCCGCTTGTAGCGAGATTCTTGCACGGGTAGCGCCAGTCCTCGTCCGGATTGTCGAACAGATCCCTCGCCTCGTTCGGTCCCCACGTGCCCGCTGGATAGCCGTACATCTTGATATTCTTGTTGTTCGCCCACTGATCCAGTATCGGATCGACGAAAGCCCAGCAGGCCTCGACAGCGTCGGCTCGCGCGTAGTGCGTTGCGTCACCGAGGATACAGTCCAGAATGAGCCGCTCGTACGCCTCGGGGATGTAGTTATCTGCGAGGCTCGAGTAGTGAAAGTCCATGCCTACTTCCTTGATATCGAATCCCGCTCCGGGCTTCTTCATACCGAACCTCAGCAGGATACCCTCGTCCGGCTGAATCCTGATCACAAGCTGATTGGGCGCCGCCGCGCAGAGCTCCTCCTTTGTGAACAGGTGATGCGGGGTCCTCTTGAAATCTATTACTATCTCGCTCACGCGCGTGGGAAGACATTTGCCCGTGCGCAGGTAAAACGGCACGTCTCCCCAACGCCAGTTGTCAATGTACAACTTAAGCGCAATGAACGTCTCGGTCATTGAATCGGGGGCGACGTCCTTTTCCTGCCTGTAACCGAGCACCTTGTTTCCTTTCACTTTGGACTCGGTGTACTGCCCCCTTACAGCGAATTTCTCCACGTCTTCTGGTTTAATGGGACGGAGCGATTCGAAAATTTTGACGGTTTCATTTCTAACGTCAGTGGCGTTGAAAAATGCGGGAGGCTCTATGGTGACCGTACCGAGCACCTGAAGGAGATGGTTCTGTATCATGTCCCTCATGGCTCCGTAGTGGTCGTAGTAACCTCCGCGCTGCTCGACGCCTATTGATTCGGCGGCCGTTATCTCCACGCGGTTTATATAATTCCTGTTCCAGAGCGGCTCGAAGATACCGTTTGCGAATCTTAACGCGAATATATCCTGCACTGTCTCTTTGCCCAGGTAGTGGTCAATTCTGTATATCTGATCTTCCTTGAATATCTTCTGCAGGTCGTGATTCAGCGCCTTGGCGGATTTAAGGTCGCGCCCGAAGGGCTTCTCTATGATAATCCGCCTCCAGGACGAGTCCTTACCCTCTTTCGCGAGACCTTTTCTGCCGAGGTTCTTGGCTATAGAAGTGTAAAGGCTCGGAGAGGTGGACAGATAATAAATATAATTTCCGCCCGTTTTAGCGGATGAGTCGATCTTCTCCAGCTTTGACTTCAAGTCGTCATAGTGGCTGACGTCAGTTGCGTCCATAGCCTGGTAGTAGAGATGTTTGGAGAACGGGCCGAGCTCTTTCTGGTCGGCCTTCTTGATGCCCGCGTACTCGATAATGTCTTCGACGATCTTTTTCCGGAACGCATCGTCCGTGAAAGGAGACCGGCTGGTGCCCAGTACGGCGAAGTTCTCGGGAAGAAGCTTCTGCCTGTATAGAGCGTAAAGAGCAGGCATGAGTTTTCTCTTCGTAAGGTCCCCTGAAGCTCCGAAAACAACTATCACACAACTATTATTCTCCTGTCCCATCTCATACACCTCTCATTTCGAATCTATATTGAATATCCCGCTGTACCAAAGACTCCACGCGAAACACTAACGACTTTTTGCAGTCAGAAGACAGCCCGCTATTTCCGCGGTCTCCGTATCTAACCCTTCTTCCTAACGGCGTGGCCGCCGAACTGATTCCTGAGAGCGGCAATCGTCTTCATGGAGAATGAATCCGTATCCCTTGACGCGATGCGCGCGATGAGTGAAGCGGTAATAATCGGAGCAGGCACGTTCTGATGTAGGGCAGCCTCTACGGTCCAGCGCCCTTCCCCGCTGTCCCATACGTATGGCTCAAGATCCTCGAGCGTGGGATCCGCATCGAATACGTTCTCCGCCAACTCGAGAAGCCAGGAACGTATAACGCTTCCGTACTGCCACACCTTGCTGATGGCCTTTAAATCAAGGTCGAACTGCGAGCTCTCGAGCACGGCGAACCCTTCTCCGTAAGCCTGAAGCATGCCGTATTCAATGCCGTTATGTACCATTTTTACGTAGTGTCCCGATCCCTCGGAACCGCAGTAGAGATAGCCGTTTTTCGGCGCGAGCGTCTTGAAAATCGGCTCGACGTACTCGCAAATCTTTTTATCGCCTCCATACATGAGGCAGTAACCTTCCTTCAGTCCCCACACGCCTCCGCTGACACCACAGTCCACAAAATGTATGCCGCTTGACTTAAGTGACTTGGCCCGCTTGAGCGAGTCCTGCCATTCGGAGTTCCCGCCGTCGATTATTACGTCCCCTTTCTTAAGGAGCTTCTTGAGCTCCCTTATGTTCTGGTCTACGGGCTTGCCTGCGGGAACCATGAGCCATACAACTCTGGGCTTGGGTAGCTTCTTCACCATGTCTGCGAGCGAAGTCGACGCTATCGCACCTTTCTTTGCGTACGCTTTTATCGGCTCGGGAGTGATATTCCACACGACAACCTCGTGACCGTCCTTCATAAGACGCTCAGTCATGTTGCCTCCCATCTTACCGAGTCCTACCATTGCAATTTTCATATCGGCCTCCTAAAAGTTTTTGTTTTCCGAACTCTTTCCGATTTCTTCTAACTCTATCATCAACGATGCTCACTGTACACTGTCGAGAAGAGCCTTAACGTTTTCACTTACGTTACCCCTTGCGTTGTAAACACTCGAGCCCGCCACGAGAACTGTAGCACCAGCGCCGACCACTTCAGGAGCGGTTTCCGTGTCGATTCCTCCGTCAAGCCCTATGGGCACATCGAGTCCACGCTCGTCCAGCATTGCTTTAATCGTGCGTATTTTATCGAGCTGGCTTCTGATGAACTTCTGACCGCCGAATCCCGGATTAACGCCCATTACCTGAACGAAGTCACAGAGTTCGAGCACGTCCTCCAGAGTACACGGGGGCGTCGCCGGATTAAGAGTTACCCCGGATTCGATACCCTCCTCCCTGATTGACTCCAGCACCCGGTGGAGGTGAAAACAAACCTCCTGATGCACAATGATCCGGTCTGCGCCCGCGTCAGCGAACATTTTTATATATTTATCCGGTTCCACGATCATGAGATGGACGTCGAGTTTTAATGAACTAATCCGTTTTATAGCTTCCACGACGCCCGGGCCGAAATTGATGTTGGGGACGAACCTGCCGTCCATTACGTCAATCTGAATCCATGATACGCCGGCTTCTTCAGCATCCTTCACGGCATCACCGAGTTTTGTAAAATCGGCGGATAAAATCGAGGGTTCTATTATTACCATAACTCTTCACTCACTATTTGCGAACATACAGGGGATTTCTATGAGTCCTTTCGCTTTTGATAACGGATACCGTGAGAAGTCGCAACGATGACTTCACTTGCCGTTCCGAGAAATAATCCGTACTCGACGACTCCGGCCTTTTGAGCCAGCCTGAACGCAAGCTCGTCCGGATTGGAAATCGGCCCGAAGTGGGCGTCTATTATATAATTGCTCTGGTCGGTCGTATAAGGGACCTCTTTATTTTCCATGCGGAGTACCGGTTCGGCGCCGAGCGACTTCAGGAAATTGGCTACAGGCCTCCAGGCGAAAGGTATGACTTCTATCGGGACGGGCCAATGAGTTCCGAGTACGGGAGTAAGCTTGCTCTCGTCCACTATCATCACGTTCCGGCTGCTCGACTGAGCGAGCACCTTTTCCCTAAGGAGCGCTCCTCCGCCTCCCTTTATCAGATTAAGATTCGGGTCGACCTCATCAGCGCCGTCTATTGTGAGGTCTATCTCCTGACGCTCATCAAAAGTAATAATCGGAATGCCGTGCTCCCTCGCTCTTTTTTCGGTCTCTATGGAACTCGGTATGCCGACTATATCCTTCAATCTTCCGTCCTTGAGCCTGAGCCCTATTTCCTCGACGGCGAACTTTGCCGTGCTGCCGGTTCCGAGACCCAGCACCATCCCGGACTGCACAAAATCCACGGCGCTTATACCCGCTTCCTTTTTCAGTCTGTCCTGAATACCCGTCTTGTCATTTCCTGGCTTGTCGCTCAACCTGCTTTCTCCTTTCGCGAATCGAGTTCGCTGATAAATTCCTTTGCCGACTCGAGAAGCTCCGGCGGTGAATCGACGATTCTGAGACTTTCAGAAGGGGGAAGCTTATGGACGGCCTCCCTGGTGTAGTCGCTCGTCACGGCTACGCAGCTCATTGATGCGTTGAGCGCCGCCTCGACGCCCGAGGCCGAATCCTCCACCACCAGAATATCGAAATGCGGAAAACCGAGCTCGTCGGCGAGCAGATTATATATTTCCGGATTGGGCTTGCCGTGGTCCACGTCCTGTATCGTCGCCACAAAATCAAATTCATCCCTTATTCCCAGCACATCGAGCACGCGGTATGCTTCTTTTCTTTCCGACATAGTGCCAAGCCCGGTAGGGTAGCCCTGCTCACGTCCCCATTTAAGAAACGCCATGTTGTACGGGCAGAGGTGTTCTTTCAGAATATCGGGGTCGGATATCATGGAAAAATATGACTCAAGCCTCAAATCGACAAAAGCCTGCCAGGGCTTACGCACACCAAATTCTTCCATTCTTTTCTTTGCAGCATCTATGAGTTTGAACTTTTTTAACAGTCCCTGCGCTACCTCCCTTCGGGAGAGACCTACAAAATCCCTGAATCCCTCGATGACTTCCTCTTCGGTCAAAGAGCCGTCGAGCTCGACCGCGGCTTTTGCGTAGGACTTAGCTTTTAAAATTTCCGTTTGGACGAGCGTGCCGTCCAGATCGAATATAAGAGCCTTGATCACGTTCCCCCGTTAAAAGATATCCGTCAATCTGTCAATGCCGGCTATCAGGTCTTTACCCAGACGAAGCGTAATTACTTTGCGTTTGCGGTCGAGGAGCGCCTGCCGGTCACCGAGCGCGGCTGCGTTCTTCAGGACGCCGAAGCTGATGGACGATGCCTTCTTACCAGGCTCGTCTGGTATGGGGGCGTCCTTCGGCATCTCGGACATAAACTGAATGAAGAGCCCGTGCCCGGCGTCACCCTTGTGAAGCTGCCCCGTCGAGTGGAGGAACCTGGGTCCGAATCCGACCGTCACAGCCATGCGGTACTCCCTCTGAATCCTGGAACGAAGCTTCTGAAGCGCATCATAAACCTCTTCAGACGGCTTCACATATGCCTGCAGCGCCACGTAACTCCTTCCCTTGGACTCATTCTTGCCGGGCTTTGCAAGCTTCAGGAATTTTTTCATTATCTCGTCCAGACCTTTCGCTTTTAGGTCCGAATAGACTGTTATGCCGTCCTCAGTCAGCGTGGGCTTTAACTGGGGCAGCTTGCCCCTCTTCTGGTACTCGGCAATCATTTTACGAGCGAGAACCTTCGCAGCCTCTACATTGGGCTGGTTAAAGGGATGAATGCCTATAATCATTCCGGCAATAGCTATCGCCATCTCCCACCTGAAGAATTCTCCACCCAGATCATAGATATCGTTCAGATTAATACGCACCACAGGATGCCCGGCATCCTCGAGGGCCTTCACTTTTTCGTCGTACGTATTGTCGTGCGCGAGCCTCAGATAAACGAACAGTCTGTCATTAGCGTAAAATTCGGGCGCAGCCAACGGCTCTCTGTCCACCGGGAGTATGCCCTTGCCGCTTTTTCCCGTGCTTTCGGCGATGAGCTGCTCGACCCACGCTCCGAAGCTCTCGATCGGAGGGGATGCGACCAGCGTGACCTTATCGTGACCCGCCTTGGTAAGCTCTCCGAGTATAGCTCCGAGCCATGCTCCCGAATTGTCTCCGTTGACCGCGGGATTACAGCTTTCGCAGTTATGTAGCATCGTGATTGCGCGCTTGAGTAACATTTCTACATCCATACCCTGAAACGCCGCGGGCGGGATTCCAACGAACGATAGGGCGGAATAACGCCCTCCGATGTTGGGGTCGTTTAGAAACGTCTTTCTGAATTTAAGATCTTTCGCAATTTTCTCAAGATTGCTTCCGGGGTCCGTTATAGCTATGAAATGACGTCCTACTTCTTTCTTGCCGACCTCTTGTAGAACCTCGTTGTAGAAATATTTCATATAAGAAAGCGTCTCCGCAGTGCCTCCCGATTTGGTGGAGACGAAGAAGAGCGTTTTGGAGAGATCGAGGCTGTTCCTGAACTCCAGTACGGCTCCGGGATCGGTGCTGTCCAGAACCGCAACGTCCAAGTATCCGTCCTTGAACCCGAATGTTTCCCTTATAACGATGGGAGCGAGACTGGATCCGCCCATACCCATCAGAAGCGCATGCGTGTATCCGTCAGCCCTGACCTCGTCAACTATGACGTCGATGCCAGGAAGCGCGTCCAGCATTACTTCGGGTATGTGAAGCCATCCGAGGCGGTTGCTTATCTCCGTCGGATCCTTTTCCCAAACCAGGTAATCGAAATTCCATATCTTTTCTACAATATTATTCTTGCGAATCTTCTCAAGCGCCTTGTCCACGTTAGACTGATACTTTCCCAGGGACGCGGAGTAAGGCTTTTTGCCGGTCAGGATCTGCTCTTTTTTATTTTCGATACTTTCCATCAGGTCTTCGAAGCTTGCGGCGAATTTCTCCACGCCCTCCTTGAGCAGATTGTCGGTAACTTTTTTCAGGTCGACTCCAACCTTGCCCAGCTTTTCTACATCCTTTTTTGCGTCCTTGACGCCCTTCGTGAGAGTAACCTTTACCTTTCCGTGATCCCTGAAATTCTTGTATGTAACCGGCGGCACCGTGTTGACGGTGTCGTGGCCGATCAACTCATCGACATAGAGCGTATCAGGATATGCCGGGTTCTTAGTGCTCGTGCTCGCCCAAAGCACACGCTGAGGGCTCGCGCCGAGATCGGCGAGCTTTTTCCAGCGCTTGCCCTTGAATATTTGCCTGAACTCGTCGTATGCGAGCTTGGCGTTGGCGATAGCGATCTTTCCCTGAAGGTCCGTCTTTCCGATTTTTTCAAGCTCGGCATCGACCGCTGTATCCACCCTGCTCACGAAGAACGACGCAACGGACGCGATGCGGTCGACAGTGTGCCCTTTGAATACGGAAGGTCCTTCTGCAGCAAGCCTCTCAAGGCCCTTTATATAGGCCTCCGATACCGCCTTGTACTGATCGAGGCTGAACATCAGCGTGACATTAACGTTAACACCCGAGCCTATCAGCTCATTGATAGCGGGAATGCCCGCCGGTGTAGCGGGCACCTTGATCATCACGTTCGGCCGACCGAGCGCGACAAAATATCTTTTTGCTTCCTTGATGGTATTTTTCGTGTCATTGGCCAGAGTTGGACTAACCTCAAGACTGATGTAGCCGTCCCCTCCGTTCGTTTTCTCATAGAGAGGCCTGAAGGTATCGGCGGCCATCGCAATGTCCTTTAAAGCGAGTGCTTCGTATATTTCGTCCACGGATTTGTTGTGCTCGACCAGGACTTTGATATCCTCGTCGTAATCTGAGCTTCCGGCAATGGCTTTTTCGAGTATGGAAGGGTTGGACGTCTCGCCCCTGAGCCCTTCGTCGATGAGCGCCTTAAGCTCACCAGATGTGATAAAAGTTCTTCTGATGTAGTCATACCATATGGACTGGCCGAGTTTGGCTAAATCTTTGATTCTGGACATTATAGCTCTCCTTTCAAATTTAAAATGTTTGACCCGGAAGAATTAATCCGCCTGCTTCTCTTAAATCTACATTATTTTTTCCCGGACTTTTTGGCTTTCTTCTTACCACCGTTTTTAAGCACCTCTTTGGCTTTGGCAACAACATGATCGACGGTAAAGCCGAACTCGGGAAAGAGATCAGCAACGGGAGCGGACTCTCCGAATGAGGTTACCCCTATTACACCTCCCTGATCCTCCGCTCCGACATACCTGGACCATCCGTATGTCGAGCCTGCCTCGACCGAAACCCTTGCCCTGACCGAGGACGGCAATACCTCTTCACGATAGTCCTTGCTTTGAGCTTCAAAAAGCGACCAGCACGGCAT
>Ga0307426_1001931_pt1 | contig 13205 bp, 12 predicted proteins | sample SalMarWE160340MG_FD_202165 | JGI IMG/M metagenome (GOLD analysis project Ga0307426, IMG submission 202165) | Salt marsh sediment microbial communities from the Plum Island Ecosystem LTER, Massachusetts, United States - WE1603-40 | ecosystem: Environmental > Aquatic > Marine > Intertidal zone >... | reverse complement strand
TCGCCCCCCGATATCTGGGCGACAACCGGGCGCAATTCATCAATCCATCGGGCAAATTTATCGGGACCAAGCCGCGGCTCCTTGACATAATCGCCAAGATCGCAATGTTTGCAATGGGCGTTACAATTGTAGGTGACCTCAAAGGAGACGGTAATCGGCCGCCCCGTTATTATATTCTTAATTGTCCGCAGGGCAATTCTGGTTTTCCGCTCGGCGCTTAATTGCGGCATTTTTTTCGGCTCCCCCGTTATTAAATCCGTTCTTAGTTCAAGGGAGCAATCTAAATGTTTCGATGCCGGCTGGCAAGTAAATGTTTGACTTATCTCTGATGGCCATTCAAAAGATATTTGGTCGTCAAATCATAGCGAATTATGGCGATTTAGAACTGTAAGTGCTTGCAGCGTAATCCACTTACTCGGTTTGCCGAGCTGCTCGATATTGACCTGCGTACGCCCGTTAAAGGTAGACTCCAATTTCCATCGGCCTGAATTGTCTTGTTTATTGATGATTTTATCCAAAGCGCTCTCCATGCGTTTATCCCGATAGCCAAGTTTGGCTAAAATACCCAGAATCTCCAGAATATCATCATTCCACATAAGCGGGTAGCCGAAACGCAACCATTTCGGGATGGAGATTTGCTGCAGGTTATGGCTTCTTTTGAAAATATGATGCGCCAGTATGAACTCGGCGGCCTTCTCAATCGTCTCATTGACACCTTTCGACCTCTTGTTCGGCGGAATTTCGGCCAGCGCTTTCAGAGATTTCACCACCGCCATGTGGCAGGTATGTTTGTCCCAGCACGGTTTCAATTTTTCATACGGCCACTCATTCGGGGCGCGAGTGTCGCCGTCGTCAAAACGCAAATATTTAACTATCCAGTTCAAACCTTGCCTCACCCGCGAGTCATTCAGTAAACCGAATCTTATCAAACACCAGAGCATATTGCCGGTCAGACAGGGTATTACTTTTGAATGATTGCCGCCTGTCACGCCATTGCCATGAATGGCAAAACCGCCGCTCCGGCGATCCTGAGAATAATCAAGAATAAATTCGCACCCGTTTTTTATCCGATCGTTTTTGCCGTCCGCACCCAGCTGCGCCAGAAGAAGCAATGTCCAGACCGTTCCTTTGTACTTGGCATGGACATAAAAATCCTGGGGCTTTCCCCAATAGCCGCCATCTTTTTGCCGCGACAAAATTTTTACCACGACCGGATCGGACATAATTGCCCTACGTGCCTTTTTCACATCAGGATCAGTATTGGGTTTGTCGAGGAGCTCGGTAAGTGTAAAATAGCGTATCGACGGATTCTCTTCTTCGAGCAGCCATTTCGTCGGATCGGCTTTTGGTACTTTTTTAAGACCGGCCATACAAAAAAATAAGGTCTGCCGCAGGGTGAGTCAATCGCATTTCTCAACGCCAAATTCGTTTTTGACAGCGCGAGACCGGTATAGCTGAACAAACAAGCGCTTTACTTATGAAAATTTAACAATGGTAACGCCTTGAAAGGCCAGGGATTGTTCCTGGCGATATTTATAATACCAACCTGAAAACCGCGTAATTCCCCGGCAATATTCAAACCGCCGATTGAGACCCCGTTCAACCTCTCGGTGGCGTGGCAATATGCGGCTATTTTGAGGCCTCTGAGTTCCACCCCTTTAATGGCTACACCGGCAATAGTAACACCGCTGATATATTCACCGCCTATCCCGCCTGCGGCAATCGTAAGCCATTCAATTTTTTTCCCACCAACTCCGACACCGCCGATTGCCACCCCCGTAATGTCCTCGGCCCCGACTCCCAGACCGCCGATTGCCAAACCCTTAATTGTTTGCGCCCCGACACCCAGCCCGCCGATCGTCAGACCTGTTATTTCATTGCCCCCCACACCCAGACCACCAAATGAAAAGCCGGTTATTTTATCGCCGCCCGCACCCAATCCACCTATTGCCATCCCCCGAATCGTGTCGGCCCCGACACCCAGCAGGCCGACCGCAAGACCATCGATTCTATCAGCCCCGACACCTAATCCGCCGAACGCCGCGCCGGCTATTCTGTCGGCGCCGACACCAAGTCCGCCTGCGGCAAGCCCGTTGATTCTATCGCCGGCGGCCGCTATTCCCCCGATGGCAACACCGCTTATCTCATCGGCAGCCGGTGCCACCAATCCGACCGCGAGGCCGTTCATAATAAAATTCGGATTGTCGCCCGGGCTCCAGAGAGTGATATTCAGACCGTTGACTTCTCCGACATGTTTGTCAATGGCATTGATACGAATGCCGGTATTATACCGGGAATTACCAAGACTGAGCCCATAATCGTTGACCGTTAATCCCACCGAGCTCGCGATAGCCGATCCCGTCGAAATAAAAACCATCAATAAAGAAAAGTAAGTTAAACTTCTCACGGCGACATCCACCGGTTTACTGAATTTGCTTTATATCTATTATAGACTCAGTATTGCCTTAAAAGTTGCGTTTGGTTTTTGACTTCTTAAATCATTCAGATTGAACATCCGGCAATCAAAAATCTCACACGATTCGAAAAACCGGCCGACAGGCCATCTGAAAAATAACCGCGTGACTTTGGACAGGTTTTCGGCCCAATAAGCTTCACCTTCTTCATTATCAAATAGACAAAACTCAATTCATCCTCATATTCGCCGATAAAGAGGAAACATCCTGCTCCCCGGTTTGTTAAAGGATTTGTGTATCCGGCGAGATTTGGTTATACTATGGCGACCAGGACTGTAAAAGAAATAAATAATTCCAAGCAGGGAAACGTGACTGCGTTCCAGATTAAAGATTGTGCCTTAATTGTCAGAATCAGCGATCAACTTCCGGCTATTAATCTCAGAGAACTGCGCGAACGTATCTCATCCTGCTCTCCCGACTCGATTTATCATCACTTTTGCGAGACCGTCTTAAGACCCTCTTTCGACGATCCCGAATTTCATAATGATTTCGCTATCTGGGCAAGACGCGGATTGCATGATCATGTTCTTGCGGAAAGATTGGAAATGCTCGATCCTTATTCGTTTCCCAACATGGAAGAACTGCGAAAAGAAATCCTCGACATTCTAGCCGATCGGTTGAGTGAAATATACTATATCCCCTGGGCGCTGCATGAGAATGCGTTCCATTTCCATACGGCCACCACGGTGGTTTTTGATACCAACATGGTTATCGAATCGCCGGAACTTCTGGGGCAGGCGATTGCCGACATGACCACCAGCTCGCTTTATTACCATTTCTGGGAAGCCCGACGGCGAACTCCGGAACGCCGGGACGATTTTTCCCTCTGGCTGGAAGAGTGGAATGACCGGGGTGAAAAACTTATCAAAGCCTTCTCCAGCATTGATTTTTACTTCATGAACCTTCGTGAGTTGCAGACTAAACTTTGCACCACAATCGAAAATATCCTGGGCAAATGAGGGATTAAATGAGGTCTTTAAAAGAATACGATGATATCGTCGGTCCGGCTGTACTCAACCAGCTGGGGCAACTGGCCGGCAATCTTCAGGGTTTAAAGGTGATCCATGTAAACTCGACACGGACCGGCGGGGGTGTGGCGGAAATATTATCGTGGATGGTTCCTTTTATGCAAGAACTCGGAATCGATGCCTCCTGGGAAGTGGTCGAAGGCGACAAACCTTTCTTCGCGACGACAAAACTTTTCCACAATGGTCTTCAGGGTAATCAGGTAAACCTGACCTCGCGCAATACCAATGCCTATGAAAAAACGAGCCGGCAAAATGCCAAAAGACTGCGGTCCACCCTCGAGCCGGCGGATATCGTAATTATACATGATCCGCAGCCAGCCATGCTCCTGCATCTCTGCCCCAACCGTCGCGGCAAATGGATCTGGCGCTGCCATATTGATGCCAGCCGACCCAATCGTCAGGTCTGGAAATATCTTCGGCCGTATATCGAAAGTTTTGACGCCAGTATATTTTCCATGGCCGAGTTTTCCAGAACACTCCCGCACCCGAGATTCCTGGTGGCTCCGAGTATTGATCCGCTGAGCGAGAAAAACGTCGAACTGCCCGAAGACGAAATCAACGATACCTTTTCTCGATTTAATCTCGATCGAGAACGGCCGATTCTGGTCCAGATATCCCGCTTTGACCGATTTAAAGATCCCCTTGGTGTTATATATGGTTATCGCCTTCTGAAACGCTTCTCCCCGGTGCAGTTGGTCCTTGCCGGAGGCGAAGCGGATGACGACCCGGAAGGAGCCAAAGTCCTGAAAGAAGTCAGGGAATCGGCCAAAGAGGACCCTGATATTCATATTCTGCTCTTGCCGTCGGATGCTCATAGAACTATTAATGCTCTGCAAAGATGCGCCGATATCATTGTCCAGAAATCGACCCGAGAAGGCTTCGGGCTGACCGTAACCGAAGGATTATGGAAAGGCAAACCGGTTATCGGCGGTTACGTCGGGGGCATTTTGCTTCAGGTCATCAATCATCATACCGGTTTTCTGGTAAATTCACCCGAAGGGCTCGCCCAGCGAGTGCGCTACCTCCTCGGTCACCCGGAAATGATAACAACTATGGGAGAAAAAGGTCGTGAATTCGTTCGAGAAAATTTCCTTTTAACTCGGCACCTCAGAGAGTATCTTACATTGATGACCGGATTGCGTCGCGGTTTTTCCAACAGATTAATCGCGACCGGATAAGAAAATTCTCTGGCGGAGTTTTGGCGGAAAAACTGGACAATTTCTTCAAGCGCTTATCACAAACCGATTCCCGTCTGCTGCTTTTGGATTATGACGGGACTCTGGCCGCCTTCAGAAAAAAAAGAGACAGAGCTTACCCCTATGCCGGCGTGGAAAAACGCCTCGACTGGATTATTTCACTCAATAAAACCAATATCGTGATTATTTCGGGCCGGGCGATTGAAGATTTAAAACCGCTATTAAAACTTGAAAAATATCCTGAAATCTGGGGCAGCCACGGCCGGGAGCGGCTTACCGCCAAAGGGGAATATTCTATTATAAAACCGGATAAGTTGTCCGCACGGGGGCTGGAAGAGGCTGTCAAGTTTATCCGCAATAATAACTTAATAGAGTTTTTGGAATCAAAACCGGCCTCCATTGCGATTCATTTTCGGGGTGTGGAAGCGAAAAAAACCCTTGAAATTCGACGAAAAATATTAGATAATTGGAAAAGGGTTGGCGCCGAATTTAATCTCGAATACGCCGAGTTCGACGGAGGCGTCGAGTTGAAAATTCCGGGCGTTGATAAGGGCACCGCGGTAAAGGAAATATTTGACGTATATCCTTATCAAACGGTCGGGGCGTATTTGGGCGATGATTTAACCGATGAAGATGCTTTCCGAGCGCTTCCGGAAAATGCCCTGGGAATTCTCGTTGGAAAAAGAGCCGGAAAGACTGCCGCCGCTGTCAGGATTACGCCGCCGCAGGAATTGTTGCATTTTTTGGACAGGTGGATAGAGATTGATAAAACCGAGTAAAAAAATAACCGATTTGAAACCGATTATCGTGTCGAATCGCTTGCCTGTCAAAATCGATCAGGTCGATGGTGAATGGCAGATTAAACCGGGTACCGGCGGCCTGGTCACCGCCCTGGCGCCGGTGCTGAAAAACAGCAAAGGTGTCTGGATTGGCTGGCCGGGGGCCCCGGTTAATGGCGTTTTGGAAGATCTTCTAAGAAACGATGCCACCAACATAGGCTATGACCTGCATACGGTCGATTTGTCCGAAGACGAAATCAAAGGCTTCTATCGCGGGTTTTCCAACGAAGCCATCTGGCCGCTTTTCCATGACCTTCTCGACCACTGTAACTTTGAAACCAAACACTGGGAAACATATCAGACGGTCAATTATAAGTTCGCCGCCGCCGTCGCCTCCAGAATTACCGACGATAGTTTTATCTGGGTGCAGGATTATCACCTGATGATGGTCGGGCATTTCTTGAATGAGATGGGCTTTACCGACCGGACCGCCTTTTTCCTGCATATACCATTCCCGCCCAAAGACATTTTTATCAAGCTTCCCTGGCGGCATGAGATTCTCGGGGCGCTTCTTGCATATCGATTGGTCGGTTTCCAGACTGAACGCGACCGCAGAAATTTTATTCACTGCGTCCGCTACCTGTTGCCGTCGGCCCATGTCAGCCATCATAAAAGGTATCCCTATGTCAAATACAACAATCGGACAACACGCATCGGTTCCTTCCCCATCAGTATCGACTTCAGGAACTTTAACAATGATGCCTCCACCAGCGACGTCGCCGATGCCGCCTGGTTTATTCATGAGAGATATCCCAACCAGAAAATAATCCTCGGCATCGACCGGCTTGACTACACCAAGGGCATCCCTCACCGGCTGCTTGCCTTCGAAAACTGCCTGGAGCGATACCCCGAGTTGAAGGAAAAAATTACTTTAGTTCAGGTCGTCGTTCCCAGTCGAACCAATGTCCCTGAATATCAATTGATGAAAAGCCAGATCGATGAAATGGTCGGCCGCATTTCGAGTCGTTTTACAAGGCGTGGATGGGTGCCCATACATTATATCTACAGCACGCTGAGTCGTACTGAGCTCCTGGGATACTACCGGGCGGCCGAGATTGCCCTTATAACGCCTCTTAAAGACGGCATGAACCTGGTCGCCAAGGAATATTGCGCCTGCTGCGTCGATGATATCGGTATCCTGATTCTCTCCGAATTCGCCGGGGCAGCGGATTTATTGAAAAAAGGCGCGATTCTGGTCAATCCGTATAATCTCGAAGAAGTCGCCGACGCCATCTACCGCGCCTGCCATACCGATCTTGAGGAGCAGAAAATGCGGATGAAAATCATGCGCGGCGATATCAGGCGATACAATGTCTTTAAATGGGTCGACCAGTTTATATCCTCGTTCTACTACCAATTGGAGGAAGCCTGGCCGGGCAGGGGCAAAGCGAAACCTCAGGTACCGGCGCCGATCAACGAATAAAAATCTCGAAAAATCTCTGAAATAATCTTCATTAAAGGGCTTGAGAAAAGCCGCCGAAATTGTTATATTGATTTGTTTTGAGCGTTAATTAAGTACCTGACTCGATTGGAGGTGAACGATATGACAATATCTGCAAAAGAAAAACAAATGATTGGATTTACCAATTTGACCGACAGAGATGTTCTGGATATCGATGACATTTATGGGGCCCAGCATTACCGACGATTGCAAACGATTATCCGCAAAATGCAGGGGACATGGCTGTACACCCGCGACGACCGCAAAATTATCGACTGCCTCGCCGCCTACAGTTCCGCCAACGCCGGCCATCATCATCCGAAAATAGTCCGGGCGCTGGTCGATGCCATGCAAAAAGGATACGGATCGGTCATATCCAACGTCGTTTACTCCGATTCGCGATCAGAGTTTTTGAAACGAGTCTGCGAATTCCTTCCGCAACTGGGACCCCGATTCGGCGATAACGGCAATAAAGCGCTGAGCAAAAACGGCGGCGTCGAATCGGTCGAGACGGCTATCAAGCTGGCGCGTTTTTACGGCTATAAAGAAAAGGGCATTCCCGACGGCAAACAGGAAATCATTGTTTACGGAAACAACTTTCACGGCCGCATGATTACCGTTGTATCGTTCTCGTCCAGCAAGGATTACAGGGAAGGCTTCGGGCCGCTGACCCCCGGCTTCAAAGAGGCACCGTACGGCGACCTTGATGCCACCGAAAAACTGATTACCGACAACACTTGCGGTATTCTGGTCGAGCCGATGCAGGGCGAGGGCGGGATGTATATTCCTCCCGACAATTTCCTGAAAGGACTTCGCGATCTGGCCGATAAACATAATTTCCTTCTGTTGTTCGACGAGATTCAGGTCGGGATGGGTCGCACCGGACGGAACTTCTGTTTCGAGCATTATAATGTCATTCCGGATGCGGTCATCATCGGCAAGGCTATCGGCGGCGGACTGGTGCCGCTGTCGGTGATGCTGACCAATCGGCACCTGATGGACCTGACCTTCACTCCGGGCAAGGACGGCTCCACGTTCGGCGGCTATCCGCTGGCCTGTATCGCCGGGGTGGCGGCGCTGGACGTGATGCAGTCCGAAAAACTGGCGCAGAAAAGCGAAGCGACCGGCAAAATGCTGCGGGCGAAGATCGACGATATCGCCTCGCGCTCCGGTCATGTGAAAGAAGTCCGGGGGCGGGGGTTGTTTATCGGTATCGAAGTAAAAAGCGGTGATGCCATGGTGTACTGCCGGAAACTGCTCGATATGGATATGCTGGCCAATGACAGTCATGGACATACGATTCGAATTTCGCCGCCGCTGATTATCAACGAGGACGAGGTCAATTACATCGCCGAACGGCTGGAGAAGGTCCTGGTCGATTAGGTAAGTACACATAAGTAAGTACATATTAGTATATCAAACGCACCGTCCATGACGGTGCGTTTTTTTATTATTCTTTTTAGGTCGAGATGCCTTTGGACTTTCAACATTTACAGCAGGTGCAATAATCAATTATGAATGTCTGAACCTGCCTGCAGCAGTATAGCAGCCTGCTAAACCAATATTAAAATACGCTGCCGGACGAAATCCCGAACAGCATGGCTATCAAAAGACAGATTACGAGAAATCCAAATGCCAATGATGATAAGGCAATCACTCCCCAGATTTTGCCGGAAATACCCAAGAAACAGGTTTGTTCTTCCATATTATCTTTCCTCTGTTTAATTCTCTGTACCAGATTAGACGACCAAAACCGGATTAAGGTTGCAGTTTTAGTGGCCCACCCCCTGGCGCAGGTTTACAATTCCACCTCGCCACATTTAGTCTAAGTCCTCATGCGCCGACAAAATGGCTTCGTTTCCGATTTTTGAATTTTTTTCGTTGGCGCACGAGGACGTACGCCAACCACGAAATTTTGTGGATACGGCAGAACCCGAATTCCATGATTTGTCGGGGAGTGATGTGGTACGACCACGTCGCGGTTCTGCCTCGATTAAAATGGCAGAACCACTGCGCCCCATAAGAATGTGGCTTGGGTTCTTCCCTACTCTTAATATGGTGCTTCCCGTTATCCAAAATAAGTTCGAATCGCCTATAAAACATAATATTTCACCCTCTTTCGGGGTGGAAAAATCGTGTAACCGGTTGTGCCGGTTGATAGTCCGATGAATTGGGTTCGCTTCGCATATTTTAACATCTTTTTTTTTCGCTCTTCCCCCTTGAAAATCATTGAATTCCCAAATCATCCTTTTTTCATGTTTCTACATAACGGCCGGGAGACAGGATTAACTTCGATTTAGTAGGGATTTTGATTTTCGTAGATCAAAAGCCCCGCGCTTTTGACAATCGCGCGAAGCAGGGACCATGCGTTGCATGTTTCATGCAAGCGCGAAGGATTAAATTAAGATGTCGAAACCGCAGGGGTTTCGACCTACCGGACTGCACTATATGATTTTACGTTTGTCTATATTTGTTTTGTGGAGATTGCTGCGCCCTCAATCCGATAAATCGGAATGAGGGCTCGCAACGACGTTTTTTGGGATTGTCGATCAGATTATATATCAACAGCGTCGACGTCGGTTTCGGGGCGCGTGGCCTGTTCAATTGTTTCCGTTATTTCCTCGGGACGTTTATCTTTCAGTTTCCCTTTGTACTTTTTCAATTGTTTTTTTACCTTGCCGACAGCCTGCTCGATCGATTGGTACATATCGTCGGTATCCGCCTTGCCGGTAATCACTTCGCGGTACACTTTGGCTTTGATTTCGACCGTCTGGCGATACTTCTCGACATCGAGAATAACTTGGGAGGCAATTATGTTTTCAAAATACCGGGTCAGACCGTTGATCTCCTTTTCGATATGTTCCCGAAGTTCCGGTGTCAGATCAAAATGTCTGGCGGTTATCTCAATATTCATCTACTTACTCCTTTCAATTTGCCCAAGGTCCTATACGGGCGACCTTTTTTGGGAGTTTTAGTTTCATGAGGCTCATCGAATCGAATATCGATTCGTCCTGAAAAACATAAAACCGAATTTTTTTTGCAGACAGGGGCGACCTTTCGCCGTTTCAGCATGGGCAACCCACATACAGGCAATTGTCAGCGTTGTTTTTTTTCTGCATCGGTTTCAAATCCATTGAAAATTTCCCCTCCTATGTTATACGCGTGTAAATTACCGCATGTATTAATGGAAAAATCTATGCGAATGGATAACGTCATTATCATTAAATTTTTCGTTTCCGGAACCTCGCCGGTTGTATTTTTAACTCTTCACGATACTTCGTGACGGTTCGCCGCGCCAGTTTGATGCCCTCTTCCTTAAGCTTCAGGAAAATTTCCTGGTCGGAAAACGGTTTCTGAGTATCTTCACCGGCGATAATTTCTTCGATACGTTTTTTAACGTGCCGTTTCGACATCTCGCCGCCGTCCTCGTTGGCGATACCGGAGTTGAAGAAGTACTTGATTTCATAGACGCCCTGGGGCGTCTGAACGTACTTGCCGTTGGAAACGCGGCTGATGGTAGCGACATTCATCTCGACTCTCCGGGCGATATCTTCCATAATCAGCGGTTTTAGAAAGGCGGGGCCTTTTTCGAAAAATTCCCGCTGCTCCTCGACGATAGCCTCCATGACACGAATCATCGTCGATCGGCGTTGATTGATGGAATTCAAAAGCCAGCGCGCCTGCTCCAGTTTTTCACGAACATATTTTTTGGTGTCCTTGGAAGTCTTATTACCGGCTTTCAGCAGTTGCCGATACCCGGCACTGATTCTTAGTTTGGGCGTGTTGCGGTCATTATGATAGACAACATAGTCATTGCCGATTTTATCGATAATCAGGTCGGGAATAATGGGCATGGCGGAAGAATCGAAGCTTCCATGCGCCGGTGTCGGTGACAGAGTTCTGATAAGGTCCATCGCCTGCTGGACTTTTTCGAAAGGGGCACCCAGTGCACGGGAAATCTGGAGTATGGATTTTTTGTCGAGTTCGTTGACGTATTCATCGACGATTTTATATGCCAGTGAGTCTTTATGCCCTTTTTCTTCGAGTTGAATCAGGAGCGATTCACGAAGGTCGGCGGAGCCGACGCCGACCGGGTCGAAGTGCTTAATTACCTCGACCATTTTTTCGATTTTTTCGACCGGCAATTTCAACTCGTCGGCCATTTCCGCGGCGGTAATAACAAGATACCCTTTAGGCGAAATATTACCGATGATATATTCGCCGATCAATTGCTCTTCCTCGGTAAGCTTCAGAAAAGACAATTGCTCCCGAAGATGGTCGTAGAGTGTTTTTTCGAGGACCGGAACTCTTTCGAAAGATTCTTCGGACGCGGAGTATGAATTTCTTATTTTGTAGGTATCCATATCATCGCTGAGATAATTTTCCCAGTCGATTTTATCCAATTTGGGATCAATCTGCTCCTCTTCCTCTTTGATAAGATTATCCTGCTCTTTTTCCATCTGGTCGGTGGTTTCCGTCGGTTCAACTTCCTCGAGCATCGGATTGACCGAAAGCTCGTGCCGAAGCGTCTGCTCGAGCTTCAAAATCGGCATCTGGAGCATTTTCAGCGACTGGATAAGCTGCGGGGCGAGCGTTTGTTTGAGTTTTAGTTGTAACCCGAGTTTCATTTGCAACCTGTTGTTTTGTTAAAGGTTAACCGCCTTCATCTCCGGTATGTGGTTTCATTAGTATTATCGGTTTTTCAGGACTGATAATTTAGAAATCGGTCCTGAGTCAGCATCTTTTCCACTCCTTATACGCAATTCTGTTCAGAAATTACCTTTAATTTAGCCTAAATTTTTCACCCAAATATATCTTACGCGCCTCGGGATCCTCGGCCAGAAACTCGGCCGTACCCGATTTTAATATTTTTCCGTCGCACATAATGTAAGCCCGGCTGCATATCGATAATGTTTCCCTGACATTATGATCGGTAATCAGTACGCCGAGCCCTTTTTCGGTCAGCCGCTCGATTATTTTCTGAATATCCTCGACCGCAATCGGGTCGATACCGGCAAATGGCTCATCGAGCAATATAAACTGCGGATCCGAAACCAGCGTGCGGGTTATTTCGACACGTCTTCTTTCGCCGCCGGATAGTGAATAAGCTTTTCGTTTGCGCAGATGGCCGATATCCAGCTCGTTGAGAAGTGAGTCGAGTTTTATTTTCCGTTCTTTACGCGACAGTTTTCTCATTTGAAGAATGGCCATGATGTTTTCTTCGACCGTCAATTTGCGGAAAACCGATGTTTCCTGAGCCAGATAGCCGATGCCAAGGCCGGCTCTTCTGTACATCGGCAGACGCGTAATCTCTCTGTCGCCAATGAAAACGGAACCGGAATTGGGTCTTATAAATCCGATAATCATGTAAAAGGTAGTGGTTTTACCGGCGCCGTTGGGGCCTAAAAGCCCGACGACTTCACCCGGTTTGACATCAATAGTAACTTTATTAACTACCTTTCTCTTACGGTATTTCTTAACAAGATCTTCTGAACTCAGTGTGAGCATATACATATAATATACAAGAAAAGATGATTATAACAACAAAAAATTTTTATTTCAGCATAGTATTTGCTTAAACGCGCCGAAATAGTTATTATCAATATCCTAAATGTCGACGGCACAGGAATAAGGAGATAAAAATGAGGAAATATGTACCGGTAATAATTTTATTTATCCTGCTAATCATATCGTGTTCAAGTCCAGAGGATTCCGCTCAGCGATCATTCAAAAACGGTGTTCAGGCTTTGAATGCCGGTGATCCGGAAAAGGCTCTTGGAATATTCGACTCAATTGTGGATAAGTATCCGGAACAACCCTACGGGCTGTTCGGCAGGGCGGTTTATTATGACAAGGAGGGATTGATTTACAAGGCTATGGACGCCTGCCAGAAGGTCATTACAAATCATACGACATTTCTTCCGGCGCTGCTTCTTGATGCGCGATTATGTTTAAAAATTAATCGTCCGGAGCTTACCTTTTTTTATATCACTCTTTTTCAGAACAATGGTGGCGATACGGCGACGGGCATAGCGGTGGAAGTGGCCTCGCTTTTGCAGGCGGGCAAAGTGGAAGATGCGCTAAATTCGGTTCAAAGGGGCTTGGACGCGCTGCCGGACGATCCGTTGCTGCATGCCGTGCGAGGGGAGTGTTATTTTCATAAGGGTGCATTCGAAGACGGTTTAAAGGAATGTGCCTTTGCATCTTCAAACGCTGACGGCAGGAGC
>Ga0307426_1001930_pt1 | contig 13210 bp, 10 predicted proteins | sample SalMarWE160340MG_FD_202165 | JGI IMG/M metagenome (GOLD analysis project Ga0307426, IMG submission 202165) | Salt marsh sediment microbial communities from the Plum Island Ecosystem LTER, Massachusetts, United States - WE1603-40 | ecosystem: Environmental > Aquatic > Marine > Intertidal zone >... | reverse complement strand
ACCTTAACTGCTACCGCGTCCTGATTGACCTAAAGATACAGGACTCATTATTACGCAGCAAGGTCAAAGTTTCTTTTCCGATCAGACTGGACGCTTGCGGCCAGAGGCGGTGCTCATATGAAACTTCCCGTGGTAGGGCCAGTTAACAAATTGAACGTCGAACATCGACCGTCCAACATCGAATCTTGAATGATAAAAGATGAAAAAAACCGAAAAAGTCGTAAATTTTGGGCATTAGATTTCCGAATACAAATTAAGTTACAATATTTATTAAATTAAATTGCGGAGCGGAGCGACATCATTATTCGATGTTCAGCGTTGGACGTTCGATGTTCGACGTTCATTAGTTTCTTTTTCGATCAGATCGACCGTTGTTTTGGCCGGCGGCTGGACTGAATCCTGAAACCTTTTCAAAAACAAACTGTCGATATCGCTATGTTAAGCGCTCAGGCAACCCGCCGCCAGCTGGCCCGGTATTTTCCGGTGGATGTTTTTTTGAACTGCAGCATGTGGGTGATGCAGGCGGGGATCTCATCCGGATAATGCGTCACGTAAATGATATGGGTCCCACTGTGGCGGCCGATAATGTCAATTGCATCCAGAATTCTTTGCCGGTTTGCGCGATCAAGGCCCTGGTAAGGTTCATCCAGAATCAGTATCAGCGGCATCTTCACCATCGATCGCGCCAGCAGAACCATGCGCTGCTCACCGTATGAAAGTTGATTGAAGGTTTTATCCGACTTGTGGGCAATGCCCAGAACCGCCATCCATTGTTCGGCCTTTTGTTTTTGTTGAGCAGACGCATGACGATAAAGACCGACGCTGTCGAAAAAACCGGATAAGACAACTTCAAACGCCGCTATGGGCTTGCGGTAGCGGATCTGAAATTCAGAGGACACCATGCCAATGCGTTGTTTGATATCCCAAATGCTCTCCCCGGAACCGCGACGTTGGCCGAATAAATAAATTTGGTTGGCGTACGCCTGGGGATTGTCGGCCGTGATCAGATTCAACAGGGTTGTCTTGCCGGAACCGTTGGGCCCTAATATCGCCCAGTTCTCACCGTGTTTCATGGTCCAGCTGACATTTTCCAGGGCCGTAGTGTCGTCATATCGAACCGTCACATTTTTCATGCAAACCAGAGTATCGGAGAGGTTGCCGGCAGCGGGCTCCGGGCGACCTCTTCCGTCCGGAATGGAAAAAGAAGCGGCAAAAGCAAATGCGTACAGACGCTCCATCTGCAAAGGCGTCAGTACATCCGAACGTTTCCCCTGGAAAAGCACCTTCCCCTCTCTGACGGCCAGAACATGCGAGATTTTGGGCAAAATCTCCCTCTGACGATGGGTGACAAGGATCACGGTCCGGGTGTCATCCATCAGGTCATCGATGATTTGAGCCAGATCCCGGCGCGAAGATTCATCCAAGCCGTCAAAAGGCTCATCCAGAATCATAATTTCGGGCAACTTCTGCAGCGCCCGCGCAATCTGGATTTTTCTCATTTCACCGGTGGACAGGGCCCGGATCCCCCTGCCGAGCAGATGCTGTATTTTAAGTCTGGCAACCGCATCCGCTATATCTGCGGTCATGCCGGCCGGCTTTCCATCGCTTTCAAGCAGTATTTCACGAACCGTGGTGATGCGGTTTAAATCGCCACTGAAAGAACGGAATTCATCGCGTTGATCCTCTCGTGCAATCAGACGCTGATGCTGCTCAAAGGACACATATTCGGTCCGCAGCGGATTCGCGGGATCATCAAAAGCACGTATCTTGCCCTTGACCACCGGAACGTCACCGGTAAGCGACTTGACCAGAGAAGTCTTCCCGGCGCCGTTGGGTCCCAATATCGCCCAGTGCTGCCCTTTGTCGATTTGCCAGCTAGTGTTGGACAATAGGAAGGTATCTCTGACTCTAAGGGTAACGTTTTCAAGTTTGAGGATCGTTTGTTTTTTTAAACCGCTTTTATGATTCTTGACATCGTACATAAATTTTTGTTACTTCTTTTCCAATTCGATTAAACGGCACTCCACCGGCGAGGGATCAACGCCTGATCATTCGGGCCGGGATAGTTCAGTTTTTCCTTTTTGCATTTTGTTTAGGAGCAATCAAGGTTATACTGCTTCGGTAACTTAATGCATATGCATAACCGGCACGAGCCGAAACCAAATATCGGATGGATTCGCAGCAGTCATGGGAAAAATTCGCATCACAAAATCCAAAAAAATTTACCATTTTGATTCTAATGACGAAGGAGCCTTTCAATGGCCAGTATGAAACCACCGTCGGATCATAAAACGGTCAATCTTAAATTAGCGGAAACGATTAAAAATTTGCCTGAAGATCAACAATTGATTCTACTCAAACAACTGCTGAAAGGCAATCTCACCGCTACCCTGTTTCGGTTGATCGGCACCATGTCCGACGATCAGCAGTCTGCCCTTCTAAAGCAACTACAGGAGCTTCCCCTCAAATCCGTCAACCTGGAAGAAACCGAGATTGCCCTGCGGGGCCACACCCGCAAGTCCTGCATGCTCAACATCGATTACACGGTCGAGGATCGTAATTTTGAAGGGTTTATGCTCGATATCAGTCCTGCCGGCGCATTTATTGAAACCGGCGAACCGTTTACCGCCGGTCAGGAGATAAGACTGACGTTCTCTTTGCCGAACAGCCCCGGTCGGTTGAATATCAACGGTGAAATCCTTTGGAAGGGCATGCTGGGCATGGGCGTAAAATTCAGCGATATGACCCCCAAACAGATCGATCTTATCAGCACGTTTATGCAAGAGGAACATGTCTAACGCGCTAATACTTAACTTTATCCAATCCCTTTAATTTCAGTATCTCCCTCGCCTCCCCCGGTGTAGCCGGTTCCAGGCCGTGCTCTCGGGCGATGCGCACGATTTTTTCCACCTGCTCACCGCTGCTTTGGGCCATCCTGCCCTTATCCAGATAGAGATTATCCTCCAGCCCCACCCGGGTAAATCCGCCCATCAGCAGGGCAGCGTTGCACATTTTAAATTGATTTTTGCCGGCCGCACACACCGACCATTCAAAGCCGTCACCGAGAATTTCTTTGGCCGAATTTACCAGAAACACCAGATTGTTGATCGTTGCCTGCATACCGCCCAGAATTCCCAGCACAAACTGCAGATAGACAGGTTTCTTGATGTAGCCCTGGCTCAGCAAAAATGCCACATTGTTGATCATGCCAGCGTCATAAATTTCAAGTTCCGGTTTGGTGTTCTCCGCTGCAAAAAATTCGCTGAACTCGCGCAGAGTTTTAAAGGTGTTTGGAAAGATAAAATCCTCGCTCATGCCCAGGTACTGAGCTTCCCAGTCGTATTTGAATTCTTTGATTCTTTCTAAAACAGGATGCAGGGCAAAGTTTAAAGAACCGGCATTCAGCGAAGCCAGCTCCGGACTGTAAGCTTTAACCACGGATACACGCTGCTCGACGGTCATACCGAATCCGCCGCCGGTGGTGGTGCAGATAACCGCGTCGGATTTATTTTTGATCTTCGACAAAATATCGCCGAATAATTGACTGTCGGCGGAAGGCTGTCCGGTTTCCGGATTACGGGCATGAACGTGGACCACCGCCGCGCCCGCTTCACTTGCCCGGCGGGCCTCCTCAGCAAGCTCATCGGGGGTAATCGGAAGGTCCGGCGACATGGTCGGAGTGTGAATGGCCCCGGTAAGGGCGGCCGTAACGATAAACTTTTCGGACATAATTAGCTCCTCATTCTTTAGTTATATGGTTGAAATTGGATATTAAGATATCGCCGTTTTCGGCAAATGCAAGTCCGTTGGGCAGGGTGCCTGTCGTGAAAAGGTAATATGCCTATTTTGTAAAAAAGTTCGAATTCGTTTTACTCAGTCCTCAGTCCTCGTTACTCAGTCCTGCTCACCTCACCAACACCAAACTGATCCCGGGGAAAATAACCACCAGCACCAGGACCAGAATCATAATCAACACATACGGAAACGCACCGGCGAAGACATCGTTGAGGGTGATGCTCTGGTCATCAAGGGTTGATTTTACCACATAGGCGGCAATCCCCAGCGGCGGCGTAATCAGGCCGACCTCGATCGCAATCACCGTCACCAGTCCGAACCAGACAAAATTGACCTGCATGTCGTGCATGATGGGATAAATCAGCGGCACAACGATCATCATGATGGAGGTGGAGTCCAGGATCGTCCCCATCAGAAGGACGATCACCAGGTAAATTGTAAGGATAGTGTACAATCCCCAGCCGGATTCACCGATCCAGGCAGCAATAAACCCGGTAATGCCGGACAGCGCCAGCATGCGCCCGTAAATATTGGCCGCAATCAGCAAAAACAGGATGGATACGGTGACATGTCCGGTTTCGGTGAGCACCTGCCACAGCTTGATCCAGGTCAGCTGCCGTTTGCCCAGCGCCAGCAGCAAAGCGCCCAGCGCCCCCACAGCCCCGGATTCCGTGGGGGTAAACCAGCCGGCGTAAATCCCCCCCAGCACCAGGGCCACCAGCAGCGCAATCGGGGTCAGTTTCCAGATCGCCTGGACGAAAGTCATCTGCCCGGCCGGGTTATCCTTTGATTCATGGATTGTTTGTCCCACATAATCGGGAAAACGGTAGGCCAATAAAAGAATCAGCCCGCTGTAAGCAGCCGACAACAATATGCCGGGCATGATACCGGCTTTAAACAGATCCCCGATGGAAGTTTCGGTCAGCACGCCGAATAGAATCAACAGCAGGCTGGGGGGAATCAGCATCCCCAGGACCGAAGACCCCGTTACCACCCCCACGGCAAACCGGGGTTTGTGACCCAGACGCATCATTTCGGGCACGGCCACTTTGGTGAATACCGCGGCCGAAGCAATGGAGATGCCGGTCACCGCGGCAAAAACGGCATTGGCGGCGACGGTTGATATGCCCAGTCCGCCCCGGATGCCCTTAAACAGCCGGTTGGCCACCTCGAAGGTATCCTTGCCGATGCCCGACACGGATATCAGCAGACCCATTAACACAAACAGTGGCACCACCCCGAAAATATAGCCGGAAATACTGTCGGAGGCCGCTAGTGCCAAAAGTTTGGTGGCAATGGTCCAATTGTCTTTGATCAGCCAGACCCCCAGCAGGGACAAAAACGTCAGGGCAATAGCCACATGCATACCGGCATATATCAGAAACAAAATACCGACGATGGACAGCAGTCCGATCTGAATGTCCGTCATCGGCTCCCTCCACCGGCATCATTGGGAATGCGGCCGGATGCGGTCAGGTTCTTGAAGCTGCCGACGGCCATCAGCAGAAACTGGACGGCACCCGCGGCACATCCGATCAGGATGATCAGCTTCACCGGCCAGACCGGCGCCATGAAATCCCCCTGCGCCCCCACATAATCGTCGATCCGCCAGGCATTGGTAAACAGCGGAATGCTGGCGTTTAGTAATACGGCCATCAAACCCGCGCCGATGAGATAATACACGCCTTCCAGAAAATGTTTCACCCCGGGGTGTCTGGCTTCCAGCCGGTTTAATAAAAGATCCGAGCGTGTCAGCCGCCCCACCTTCAAGGTGTGGGCAATCTGCAGAAAAACACAGGCCACAATGGACAAAGACACAATTTCGGGCACACCGCGGATCGGATGGTTGAAAAGCGCGCGGCCGCCGATGTCCAGGTTGATGATCACCAGCAGCACGAAAACCCAGGCCGTGCCGATACTGTTCATGATCGAAATGACGTACCCGAAGGAAAACCGGGGGCGCCAGGGGGTGCGTTGCATTGTTCCTTTTTTAGCCAAATTACTTATCCCAATCTCGCGCCAGTTTGACGCCTCGCTGGCGCAAGCCGTCCAGGTAGCCTTTGAGCATGGCCTTGCCGGGCAGGCCTTTTTCCTCCATGGCTTGCGCCCATTCCAGCGGAACGTTGGGCAGTTTGTCGGCCCAGCGTTTGCGCTCGGCTTCGGACAGGTAAACAACTTTGGCCCCGCCCTGTTTCATGGTCTCCATGGCTTTGCTGGCCCGGGCCGCCTGGGCCTCGGCCAGCTTTTTGTTGTATCCCTTGCCGACATCGACAAAGATTTTCTGCATATAGGGCGGAAAGGATTCAAAAACATCCTTATTGATGCTGAGGCCGCCGGCAAACTGGGCGCCGAAATTCACCATGCAGATATACGGTGCGACTTCGTAAACCTTGATGGCCATGGCCGCGGTCATAAAGGTCAGGGTGCCCTCGAAGACACCGGTTTTAATCCCGTTGTAGTATTCGTTCAGGTTGGAGGCCACCGGGACCCCGCCGGTTCCCTTCAGCCAGTTGGCAGACGGTCCGGGAGCGGCAATCTTATGGCCGTCGACGTCGTCAACGGTATTGACCGGAAAATTGGTCAGAATGCCGTATGTATCCAGCGCCGCGCCGCCCAGGTTGATCTGGTTGTGCCGGCTCCACTCCTGCGCCAGGGCCGGAATCTTGGACTGCAGCGCGTGCATGATGTCGACCACGTAAAAAATATTCTCGGTCCCGAATGGCGTCATGTAGGTCACGTTGTGCAGCGGCATTTTGGGGGCTTCAAATATGGTCCCCACAAAGCCCATATCGGCGATGCCTTCTTCGATCGCTTCGAGGGCTCCGCCGATTTTCGCAACGGTACCGCCATAGGCCTGGTTCCATTCGATTTTGTCCTTTCCGCCGGCTTCCAGCAACCGTTTGTCGACTTCCGGAATAAAATAATCACGACACAGCGTCACCCATAAAAAGATGGGCGGATGACCTGCAACGACAGTGAGTTTATAGTCTTTGGCCAAAGCCGGACCCACGGGTAAACTAAAAACCAGTGAAGCCATCACCACAATCAACAGCACTTTTTGCAACATTTTCATTTTATGCCTCCTTTTTCAATTGAGCGCTTCCGCTCAAAGTATGTTTTCAGTTGCCGGTTGTTTGTTGTTTCCTTAGTCCGTAATTTTATGACCACCGTAAAATATCATTTTTTGAAACCCTAACGAAAACTGGATCTCACCCCAAGGCACGGAGAGCACTGAGATGATTATTTTTTCGTTTGCCGGGAGACGACGGCAAACGAAAAGCATCGATGCTGGCGCACAAAGAAAATCCAAGTTCCACCAAGCAGGCATGGTTTCACCGAAGGTTTGGGTTTTTTGCCCATCGCCGTCTCCCGATGGGCAAAAAGAAATAGTGCCTCCGTGTCTTGTGGTGAAAAAATATTACTGCTAATACGTGACCGTTATTATGAATAAGATCACTCAGGAAGATTTCCATCTGAAATTAATAACATGTATTGCGTCTTGGTTTAGGAACCTGATTTTAGTCTTCTTCAAAGATCGCCACCGGTCTGGTCCATCCCGCGCTGGCGCCTTTAATTTTGACGGGAAAACAGCAGACCGTGAATCCAAAAGGTTTGCCGATGGCGGACAGATTGGCCATTTTTTCCATGTGGCAGTAGCCGATGTCAATCCCGGCAAAGTGCGCCTCCCAGATGACCTTGGGATCTTTGTGCTCGCTGAACTCTTTGGCTTGAAAGGGCAGCGGTCGATCCCAGCTCCAGGCATCGATTCCCACAACTTTGATGCCTTTTTCGGTCAGGAACAGGGTGCTGTCCCGATCCATGCCGGCGCCGGTCACCAGATATTTCTCCGTGCCCCAGGCCGCATCCGCCCCGGTTTGAATCAGGACGATGTCCAGGGGTTTGATTTCATACTTAATGCGATCCAGCTCTTTACGGACATCTTCAACGCTGATCCGCTCGCCGTTCCCCTTGTGCCGGAAATCCAGCAGCACCCCATCGTTAAAACACCATTCCAGGGGAATCTCATCGATGGTCAGGGACCGCCGGCCTTTGTCCATGGTGGGGTGATAGTGATACGGGGCATCCAGGTGGGTTCCGGAGTGGGTGGTCAGTGTGATAAATTCCACCGCCCAGCCCAGCCCGCCGGGCAGCTGTTCTTTTTTGACGCCCGGGTAAAAGTCTTTCATCTGTTCGGCCCCCATTTCATGATTGACGTATTCGATTTTGGGAATCATCATGGGCGGGTCGCTGGGCAGATCGGGTTCGATACTGATGCTTAAATCAACAAACCGTTTGCGTGCCATTGTTTCTCCTTTCGTTATTGAGGCTTTGACGGGCAGGTATCCGCAGGGGATCAACAAATACAGCCTTTCATGTAATGCCACGAATTATTTGTCAATATTTTTTTCATGGATAAAATTGACCTAAATCAATGAATCTTTGAAACTTCCCATCTATATTCGATAATCAGAAATACCGGCAGCGTCACCAAATCGCACCTTGTCCGGCAGATACAAGATGTTGCCTTTTAATTGCAAGGAATTCTTTAACCTTTATCCTTTTGCCTTAAACCTTAAACCTTTTCTGAATATGAACGAAACCCACAAGCCCACGATTTTAGAAAAATTTTCGCCGTCCAACATTCAGCTGGTCCGCAAGATTGTCCAGTATCTTTTCCTGGCGACGGTCGTTCTGATCGGTATCAAATTCACCATTTTTGTCAGTCAGCTGGAAAACGGCATCATGCCCACCGTTACCCGGCCGCCCGGCATCGAAGCCTTTTTGCCCATCAGCTCTCTGATCAGTTTGAAATACTGGCTGCTCGAGGGTGTGTTCAACCGGGTGCACCCGTCCGGGTTGATCATCCTGCTGATGGCCCTGGCCACGGCCGTCCTTCTCAAGAGAGGCTTTTGCAGCTGGGTCTGTCCCTTCGGGCTGCTGACCGAATATTTAAACCGCCTGCACCGGTTTATTTTCCGCAAAAATCTCAGGCTGCCCGCCTGGCTCGATTATCCCCTGCGCAGTTTGAAATACCTGCTGCTGGCATTCTTTCTGTGGGCCGTTATCCTGCAAATGAATGCCGTGACGCTCGAATATTTCATCTACAGCCCCTACAACATGGTGGCCGATATCAAGATGCTGCACTTTTTCACCGACATCAGCACCTTTACGCTCCGAGTGCTGGCCATTTTAGTCGGCCTTTCGATCCTGATCCGCAATTTCTGGTGCCGCTACCTGTGCCCCTACGGCGCCCTGCTGGGAGTGCTGAGCTTTTTGAGCATTTTTAAAATCCATCGCAGCGAGGCAACCTGCACCCAATGCCAAAAGTGCACCCGCACCTGTCCGGTAGACATCAAGGTTCATAAGACTTTAACCGTCATCTCCGATGAATGCCATGCCTGCTTAAAATGCGTGGCCGTCTGTCCGGAAAAAGACACCCTCTACATCTCGGCGACCCACCGCCAGGCCATCCTGAAACCCTGGCTCTATGCCGCCGCCATCTGCCTGCTTTTCATCGGGGGATCGCTGGCCGGTAGATTAACCGGCTACTGGCAAACCGCCATTTCCAACAATGAATATTTGTTTCACGTCCAAAATCTCGATATGCCGTTTTACCAGCACAACCGCGGCGAGGTCCCGGCCTACAACAAAGAGGCCTGGCTGCAAATGATGAAAAAGATAAGAGAGACGCAGGGCATGATGGGCCAGGCGCATGGAGATGCACGGCCGCCGGGCGCCAAAAATTAGTACTCGTTTGGAATCGGAAGAGAAACTGACAACAATAAGATTTTTCTGTCTGATTTAAAATCAGCCCCGGCAGACTCTGCAATGGTTCTGTTGAGCGTATGACATGCATACCCTTATTTGAAAACCTCTGGAAAGCGTCGTTGGCCTGATCTGTATAATCTATCCCATCCGGGATAACTACTGGAGACGTGCAATCTTCTAATATATATATCTTTTCAGCCAACCTGCTATCCATGGCACTTATCTCATTGAGTAGATCGTCTATTGTCCATGCGACACAATGGCTCTTTGCCTGGCCTGCGATGAATATGGCATCATACTTAAATAAATTTTCAATAAGTTCGGAATTTTTTTCCGCTATTCGGCCGCCTTTGTAATCATGCATCACTTCCGGTTTTATCACCGAATAATTCTCCGTAAGCTGGTTGTCCCCTTTAATCTCCATGTTCGGCAAGCTATGTCTCGCAATGCTGTGAAAGAAAACCGCTTCCTCGACTGCTGCAACCAGAGAATGGCCGATACCTCCCAGCATGGCATGATACGGCCAAATAGTCAGATCGTATTTACCGCCCTCTTTCAAATTCCGGGTATAGTGTTGCAGGAATTTCTGGCCGTACGCCGGGTCAATGTTTAAACTTTTAGCCACTTCCGGGTTGAATTTCCAAAGCCCCTTCTCAACATCTTCTGCAGTAATCAGGGTAAAAGGGGCTGGATGTTCTCCCTTGTCATTGACCAGGCAGATGCTATGGAAGATTTGCATTGCCGTATGAGTGTCCATAGTTGGACAGATCTGGGTGATAACATCAAGATTGAGGTAAATGAATTCACATAGCCTTCGGTTATCATCCACTGCTGCCGTCCCTGATCGTCCGCCGACAAAGAGCTCAAATCCCGGGATGCAAAATGTATTTTGGACATCAACCAGCATGAGATATATTCGGAATTCGTCTTGCGAGGCAGGTTGGATCTTATTTTGCTCTGCCCATTTCCTGGCTTCTTCGGCACGATGTTGATATGGAACTTTCCACACCTCTCCTACTTTATCGGGATCATAATGAGGCGGGATCGGTAAATTATTTCGTGGCATATGATGCCTCCCAAGTTTTTCGAATTCTGTGCGAAAATTTTATTATAAATTATCACAAATTGCGCCAGACTTTAGATATCCTGCTAATCCAAAACTTATTACCTGAATTTTGCACGTAAATCTCATATACAGCGATCGAAGCAATATGCTCAGAATGGAATCGCGGTGGCAGATCAGGCGTTCAGCTGTTGTCTGGTGCGACGGCTGAAAATGCCCGCCGCTGCTTGACGCACCACGCATGCTTGCACTCCTCCCGGCTACCAGACGCCTGGGATCAGACGGAACCGAACCCGGGTCGTGTACTCGGCGTAGCCGGGGAGTTCCGCATGGAGCGTGCGATCCTCAAGCGCCGTGCGGATCACGAGCAAGCCTACCGCGATTAGGGCCGGGACGAAGGCCCCGGTCGATGCAAGCAGGAGCGGCGTCGATAGGATCCAGCCCGCGAAGCCAACGTAACCGGGATGGCGCATGTAGGCGTAGGGTCCCGTGTCGATCACGCGATGTCCGTATTCCGTCTGGATGCGCACCGTCTTCTCGAAGAACGGATTCACGACCATGGACCAAATGGCAAGAGCCCATCCGAGGGTGAAGACCGCAAGGCCCAGCAGCCACCCTGCCCCCGGCTCGCGCGGGACCCCGCCGCGTGCTTCCATTATCGCGACAACGTAAATTGCGATAATTGCGATCGCGAACAGCACCGCCCACACCATGTCCCAGTTCTTTGTAAACTTATTAAAGCGCGCGCGCCGCCGGATCAGCTCTGGGTTCCACCGCGCCAGGCAGGCCAGGTTAATGATCAAGGTCGCAGCGGCCATGCCCACATAGATCCAGCCGAGCGTCCAGCCCAACCGGCGTGCGTTCACTAGGATGAACCCCGCGAAGGCGACGACCAGAGCCGTGACAGTCAGTCCGACGAGGACCTTCGGCATCGTCGTCTGCGAATCGGATCGCTTTTCGATGTCCGGCATTTCGATTCCCTTGCAATCCTGCTCAGTCACATTATTCAAACAAAACCCAACCACCGATGTATTGAGAGACTATATGCAAAATCGCTAAAATATAAAAACGTAGATGAGATTCCCGGGCTTATAAAATTTCAGATATCATAATTGACGGTTGTCAAGTCAAGCAAATCTTAACTTTGACTTTACAGAACCCTTCCTAAAACCTTTAACCTTTCCCCTATCACCTATAAACTATGAGCTATGACCTGGCGTTTAACGCCTTTTCCCCGTTTCAATCTTTTCACACCGTTTCTCCAATCCTAAAAGTCTCCGGTTCTCCCTCTCTCCGATTCACCGACTCTTTCCCTTCAAATCCCCGTTTCACCGGTTCCCCGTCTCACCGTTTCAATCTTTTCACACCGTCTCTCCTCCTCTCCGATTCCCCGTTTCCATCTTTTCAACCCGTCTCCCCGTTTCTCCGTCTCTCCGTCTCAATCCCTTCAGCCCCTAATCCGTTCCCTGTGAGCTATGAGCTTTGAGCTACAAGCTGGCGCACAGCGCCAATTCCCCGTTTCTCCCCCTCTCCGATTCTCCGTTTCTTTCTTTCAATTCCGTTTCGTCCCTTCCATCACCGTTTCACCGTTTCCCCGTTTCTCCGTTTCTCCGGCTCCCCGTTTCATTCTTTTCGAATCGTTTCCCCAAATATTCCCCATTGATTTGAAATAGAAGTTTTAGTAGTTCAGCTAACAAAGGCGGCTATATCTTTATAAAAATTTGCCAAGAAAGGAGAACATAAATTGACGGATCGAATTAAAAGCTACAAGGATTTAAAGGTCTTCCAAAACGCGATGGATAGAGCGATGCAAATATTTGAACTTACCAAGTCCTTCCCTGCCGAAGAAAAATATTCAATGACAGATCAAATGAGGCGATCGTCGAGATCGGTTTGCAGCAACACAGCCGAAGCCTGGAGAAAGCGAAGATACAGGGCTGCATTTATTTCAAAGCTGAGTGATGCCGAAGGTGAGGCCTGTGAAACACAGGTATGGATTGAATTTGCCAGAAGATGTGGATATCTGGAAAATGATATCTGTGATGAGCTTGATTCAGCCTATGATCAAATCTTGGGCCAGCTCGTGAAAATGATAAACGAACCGGAAAAATGGCTGATTAAATAAATAATTTCCCCTCAATTTAAGCGGTGAAGCACCTAGACAACTATCAGAACAATCCCCGCTTCTCCGATTCCCGGTTTCTCCGTTTCAATCTTTTCACGCCGTTTCCCCGTCTCTCCGTTTCACCGTCGCTCCGTTTCTATCTTTCAATTCCCTGTCACCCTCCAACCTTCTCACCTTCTATCCGTTATCCGTTTCGCTACTCGACTCGACTACCTTCGACGTGAGCTACACCAAAGTTTAAATATAAGTTGCCATTTTGACACTATAGTTTTAGATTGCAGTTATATTAGATAGCATGATCTTGTTATCGGCTGAGAGGAGCTTAATATGCAAATATCAAAGAGAAAGAACGTGTTTCAGCAGGATAACCGCTCACGACTATCGGAGGTCATAAATGAATGAATAAGGAAAACTTCAATGAAACGCACCCCTCAAAGCGAAGCTCCCGTTGATGCCGA